>Ga0209903_1000444_pt1 | contig 15496 bp, 10 predicted proteins | sample OrgsoiDNA2013051_FD_185801 | JGI IMG/M metagenome (GOLD analysis project Ga0209903, IMG submission 185801) | Permafrost soil microbial communities from the Arctic, to analyse light accelerated degradation of dissolved organic matter (DOM) -... | ecosystem: Environmental > Terrestrial > Soil >...
TGCGTTTTGGCCGTGGGCTGGCAACCACACGGCGATACTTGTCGCCATCCGGGGCAATCGCCCAACCTTTTTCGGCGGCGAGTTTTTCCGCTTCAGCCTTTGAATACACCGGGCCGATGGGTTTGGTCGGGTTCTGGAACGCCGGGTCCTTGGCATCGACTTCGACCTGGGTCAGCAGGGTGGCGAACGGCACTTCGAAGTCCAGCAGGTTGCCCAGTTCCTGTTCGATGATGTAGCCGATCATGCCTTCGGTTTCGGCACCGAGCACGTCCAGCGGGTAGGGCGAAACCGAGGTGTAGGCTGCCGCTTGCAGCGACAGCAGGCCGACTTGCGGGCCATTGCCGTGGGCGATGACCAATTGGTTGCCGGGGTAGATCCTGGCGATCTGTTCGGTGGCGACGCGGATATTGGCGCGTTGATTGTCCGCGGTCATGGGTTCACCACGGCGGAGCAGGGCGTTACCGCCCAGAGCAACGACGATACGCATAATGCAGTCCTTTCAGAGTTCGGTGATCCCTGTGTTGACTGGCTTTTGTGGCGAGCGAGCTTGCTCGCGCTCGAGCGCGCAGCGGTCGCAATCAGGTTATACGCGGTGTACCTGACGCGATGCGGTGATGCATTTACGACTGCTGCGCAGCCGAGCGGGAGCAAGCTCCCTCGCCACAAAAAGCCGCTTCCACAGGAAGGAAAGCGGCAGTCTTTTTAGATATCCGCCAACGCCGACACCAGGATCGCCTTGATGGTATGCATGCGGTTTTCCGCTTGTTCAAAGGCGATGTTGGCTGGCGATTCGAAGACTTCTTCGGTCACTTCAACGCCGCCGGCCAGGTGCGGATAGCGCGCGGCGATGTCCTTGCCGACCTTGGTTTCGCTGTTATGGAATGCCGGCAGGCAGTGCATGAATTTCACGCGCGGGTTGCCCGAGGCTTTCATCATTTTCGCGTTGACCTGGTACGGCAGCAGTTGCTCGATGCGCTCGTCCCACGCTTCCACCGGCTCACCCATCGACACCCAGATGTCGGTGTGGATGAAGTCCACGCCCTTGACCGCTTCTTTCGGGTCTTCGGTGATGGTGATGCGGGCGCCGCTTTCTTCAGCGAATTCTTTGCACTGGGCAATGAAGTCCGCGTGTGGCCACAGGGCTTTGGGTGCAGCGATGCGCACATCCATGCCCAATTTGGCGCCGATCATCAGCAGCGAGTTGCCCATGTTGTAGCGCGCATCGCCGAGGTAGGCGTAGCTGATTTCATGCATCGGCTTGTCGCTGTGCTCGCGCATGGTCAGTACGTCGGCGATCATTTGCGTCGGGTGGAATTCAGCGGTCAGGCCGTTGAACACCGGCACGCCAGCGAACTTGGCCAGCTCTTCGACGATTTCCTGTTCAAAGCCACGGTACTCGATGGCGTCGAACATCCGGCCCAGCACACGGGCGGTGTCTTTCATGCTTTCTTTGTGGCCGATCTGCGACGACACCGGGTCGATGTAGGTGACGTGGGCACCCTGGTCGTGGGCCGCGACTTCGAAGGCGCAACGGGTGCGGGTCGAGGTTTTTTCGAAGATCAGCGCGATGTTCTTGCCTTGCAGGTGTGGACGCTCGGTGCCGGTGTACTTGGCGCGTTTGAGGTCCCGGGACAGGTCGATCAGGTAGTTGAGCTCGCGAGTGGTGTGGTGCATCAAGCTCAGCAAGCTGCGGTTGCGCATGTTAAAAGCCATGATTTGGATCTCCTTGGGTTTCGGTTATCCGCCGGCTTCGCGCTTTATAAGCACGAAGCGGGGCACAAGAATTAATAGTCGATGGGGTCGCGAATGATCGGGCAGGTCATGCAGTGGCCGCCGCCACGGCCGCGCCCGAGTTCGCCGGCACTGATGGTGATGACTTCCACGCCAGCCTTGCGTAGCAAGGTGTTGGTGTAGGTGTTGCGGTCGTAACCGATCACCACGCCCGGTTCGAGGGCCACCACGTTGTTGCCGTCGTCCCATTGCTCGCGTTCGGCGGCGAAGCTGTTGCCGCCGGTTTCCACCACGCGCAGGGCCTTGAGGTTGAGTGCGGCCGCCACGGTGTCGAGGAAGTTGGTTTCTTCGCGGCGGATGTCTATGCCACCCGGTTTGCTTTCATCAGGGCGCAGGGTGAACGCGACGATCTGGTTGACCACTTCCGGGAAAATGGTGACCAGGTCGCGGTCGCAGAAGCTGAACACGGTGTCCAGGTGCATCGCGGCGCGGGATTTCGGCAGACCGGCGACGATCACTCGCTCCACGGCTTGGTGCTTGAACAGGTTCAGCGCCAGTTGACCGATGGCCTGACGCGACGAGCGCTCGCCCATGCCGATCAACACCACACCGTTGCCGATAGGCATCACGTCGCCGCCTTCGAGTGTCGAGTTGCCGTGCTCCTGATCCGGGTCGCCGTACCAGACCTGGAAGTCGGCGTTGGTGAACTCGGGGTGGAATTTGTAGATGGCGCTGGCCAGCAGGGTTTCCTGACGGCGCGCCGGCCAGTACATAGGGTTCAAGGTCACGCCACCGTAGATCCAGCAGGTGGTGTCGCGGGTGAACAGGATGTTGGGCAGCGGCGGCAGAATGAAGCTCGAGTGGCCGAGGAAGTCACGGAACATCTCGATGGTCTTGCCGCCGAAACTGGTTGGCAGGTCATCGGCCGACACGCCGCCGATCAGGAACTCGGCGATCTTGCGCGGCTCCAGGCTGCGCAACCAGGAACTGGTTTCGTTGACCAGGCCCAGGCCCACTGTGTTGGCGGTGATCTTGCGTTCGAGAATCCAGTCCAGGGCCTCAGGGTTCGCGACGATGTCGGTCAGCAGGTTGTGCATTTCCAGCACGTCGACGTTGCGTTCGCGCATCTTGGTGACGAAATCGAAATGGTCACGCTTGGCCTGGGCAACCCATAGCACGTCATCGAACAGCAATTCGTCGCAGTTGTTCGGGGTCAGCCGCAGGTGGGCCAGACCGGGGGAGCAAACCATGACTTTGCGCAGTTTGCCGGCCTCGGAATGTACGCCGTACTTAACTTTTTCCGTGGTCATTACAGTGATCCTCCAGATGTAAACAATCAGCTATTACAGCGTCAGGAAACCGGCATACAGCCCGTAGGCAGCCACCAGGGCGCCGACGACTACGGCCGCGAAAATCAGCTTCTCGACATTAGTGAAAACCGGTTTGCCCACTTCCATCTTGGCCTTGGCGAACAGGATCGCGCCGGGGGCATAGAGCAGGGCGGAAAGCAGCAGGTATTTGATGCCGCCGGCATACAGCAGCCAGACCGCGTAGATCACGGCAATGGCGCCGATGATCAGGTCTTTCTTGCGTTCGGCCAGGGCGTGTTCATAAGTCTCGCCGCGTACCGCCAGTAGCAGCGCATAAGCCGCCGACCACAGGTAAGGCACCAGAATCATCGAGGTGGCAAGGTAGATCAGCGACAGGTAAGTGCTGGCCGAGAACAGGGTGATGATCAGGAATACCTGAACCATCGCGTTGGTCAGCCACAGGGCGTTGGCCGGTACATGGTTGGCGTTTTCGCGGCGCAAAAACGCCGGCATGGTGTGGTCCTTGGCGGCGGCGAACATGATCTCCGCACACAACAGCACCCAGGACAGCAGCGCGCCAAGCAAGGAAATGATCAGACCAATGCTGATCAGCACCGCGCCCCAGTGACCGACCACGTGTTCCAGCACGGCCGCCATCGACGGGTTCTGCAGCTTGGCCAGTTCCGGTTGGGTCATGATGCCCAGAGACAACACGTTCACCAGCACCAGGAACAGCAGCACGGTAATGAAACCGATCACGGTGGCCTTACCAACGTCGCTACGTTTTTCGGCCCGGGCCGAGAAGATGCTCGCGCCTTCGATGCCGATGAACACCCAGACGGTGACCAGCATCATGTTGCGCACCTGGTTCATCACGCTGCCCAGGCTAGTGTTTTTAGTGCCCCAGATGTCGGCAGTGAAGATGTCCAGCTTGAAAGCGAACACGGCGATCAACACAAACAGCACCAGCGGCACGACCTTGGCGACGGTGGTCACCAGGTTGATGAACGCCGCTTCCTTGATCCCGCGTAAAACAAGGAAGTGCACGGCCCAGAGCAGCACCGAGGCGCCGATCACAGCGGCAACGGTGTTGCCTTCGCCGAAGATCGGAAAGAAGTAACCCAGGGTGCTGAACAGCAAGACGAAGTAGCCGACGTTGCCCAGCCAGGCACTGATCCAGTAACCCCACGCGGATGAGAAACCCATGTAGTCGCCGAAACCGGCCTTGGCGTAGGCGTAGACACCGCCGTCCAGGTCAGGCTTGCGGTTGGCCAGGGTTTGAAAGACGAACGCGAGGGTCAGCATGCCGACCGCCGTAATTGCCCAACCAATCAGCACCGCACCGACATCAGCACTGGCGGCCATGTTCTGCGGTAAAGAGAAGATCCCGCCACCAATCATTGAGCCAACTACCAATGCAACGAGCGCGCCGAGCTTCAGTTTTCCGGGGGATTCAGACATTGCATGACTCCAATGCAGGAGAAGAGAGACAACAGATTAAATCTGTTAACTGTTCAATCAGCTGACATAGATCAGTGCATCGGCACATTCCATTGTTAATGAAAGACTTATGAACTTTTCGCGGGCATAACTGTATTGCTGGAAAAGCCCGGCTCAGAGGCCTCGGCCAGTTCAAGCAGGAATAATACGTATCGCGTTGAGGTTTTTAAGCTAGTTCGTTTTCGCGAATTCGCAACTTTTTGATAACTGTTTTCAGTACAGAATTGATTTATTAGGATTGACTCACAAAACTGTTATGCACCGATTGCCACAGATTGATCGGCTATAAATAAAAGGCATTAATAGGTGTTAATTATTGAACGTTATTACGCTTTGCCTATTTAGTTAAATTAATCCATTTGTTAGTGGGGTGCTGTCGCTATGAGGTTGCTGCTGGCGTATCGGCCGCCTTATGACTGGGCCGCAATGTTGGTTTTTTTGTCGGCGCGGGCGATTGCCGGGATGGAGACGGTGGTCGATGGCGTGTATTCGCGCAGCATCGGCTTGGATGGTGTGCACGGCACGTTTTCGATCAAGCCGGTGGGGGATGCTGCGCTTGAGCTGACGCTGGATTTTCCTGACCCCGCGGGCGTGCCCGAGATCGTGGCGCGGTTGCGGCGGATGTTTGATCTGGATGCTGATCTGCCTGCAATCCATCGACATTTGACGGCCGATCCGCTAATGGCGCGGTTGATTGCCGAGCGTCCCGGATTACGCGTGCCGGGTGCGTGGGATGGTCTGGAGCTGGCGATTCGCGCGGTGTTGGGGCAGCAGATTACGGTGCGCGCGGCGATCAAACTGGCAGGGAAACTGGTGGCGCAGTATGGCGAGGCATTGGATTCAGCGCCGCCCGGGCTGACTCATGTGTTTCCTGGGGCGGCGGTGTTGGCGGTCTCGGACCTGGCGACGCTAGGGATGCCGAAAAGCCGTGGGCGAACGCTGTCCGGTGTGGCTCAGGCGTTACTCGATGATCCGTTGTTATTTGAGCCGGCGCGCGAGGGCGGCGTGGCGCGGTTGCTGGCATTGCATGGGATTGGCGACTGGACGGCGCAGTACATTGCGTTGCGGCAGTTACGGGAGAGGGATGCGTTTCCGAGTGGGGATGTGGGGTTGATCAATGCGTTGGCGGCGCTTGAAGGCGGACCGGTGACGGCGCGGGAGTTGCTGCGGCGGGCTGAGGTGTGGCGACCTTATCGGGGGTACGCGGCGCAGCAGTTGTGGACATCGCTGAGCCGGGTTGATTGAGCTGATCCGGGATTTGTAGCGGCTGGTCTGACGCATTCGCGAGCAAGCCCGCTCCCACATTTGATGGCATTCGTCCGGGAGAACTCGGTCACCTGTGGGAGCGAGCTTGCTCGCGATGGCTATCTAACAGTCACCACCACTGCGCGCGATGGGAGCCCAATTCCGTGGCGGGAATGGCCCATTGCACAGGCGTTCCGGTGATTTTCAGCGGAACGTGCAACCGGTGCGCCGGCCCCCAAGGTGTCTGCTCGACCAACAACCCTTGATCGTCCTGATCTTCCGCCCGCAACGGCTCATTTGTCCCTGCACCATTCTCAATCAACAACTTCGCGGTCCGCGCCAACGATAACCGCGCCGAACCACCGAACCCGCGAGTCAACCGCTCAGCCAACAACTTGATCGCACTCGCCGCCATCAAATACCCGGTCGCGTGATCCAGCGCCTGAACTGGCAATGGTGTTGGCTTGTCGGCTTTCTTCCACTGCATGCCAGCCTCGGCAATCCCGCTGCTCATCTGCACCAGACTGTCGAAACCCCGACGGTTCTGCCACGGGCCGCTCCAGCCGTAGGCGTTGAGGCAGACATCGATCAAGCCTGGGGACAACTTCTGGCGTTCAGCGGCGCCGTAACTCAAGTGTTCCAATGCATCGGCGCGGTAGCCGTGGAGCAAAATGTCGGCGTCCTTGAGCAGGCTTTCGAACACTGCGCGATCAGCCGTGTCATGCAAATCCAGCCGCGCACAGCGTTTACCGAGAGTGACTTCCGGCACGACACCGGGCTCGTTCCAGGTCGGCGGGTCGATGCGCAATACGTCGGCGCCGAGGCCGGCGAGGAAGCGGCTGGCGATGGGACCGGCGAGTACGCGGGTCAGATCAAGCACTTTGATTCCGGCCAGTGGTCGCGCCACCGAGCCTTGCCACGGTTTGGCGTTCTGGCTGTTGTGGGCGGCGAATTGAATCAATGGCTCGGCGTTTACGGCGATGCCTTGAGGGTGGGCCTGCCATTGCGCCCAAGTGCGCATCTCAGCGGCGCAGCCACCGGCCTCGACCACGGCGTGTTCCAGATCGGTCTTGGCCCACTTCGCCACCTGACTCGCCATGCCGACGCGGTCGGTACAGGCACCGAGCACGCTTTCGGCGGCGGCGCGGTGATGTGGGGCGTTGGTGTGCAGGCGAATCCAGCCGTCCTTCGTCGCATAGTCACCGGCGACCGGGTCCCACAGCGGCGGCGCGCTCCAGCCCAGCGGACGGATCGAGGTGGCGAACCAGAACGAAGCCAGGCGGCGGTCGACTTCAAGGGTGGGCAAGCGGCCGGTCTGTTGGTGCAGCCATTCGCTGACAGCCTGGCCGGCGGCGGCAATGCTGGCGCAGGCCAGGTCAGTGACGGCGAACGCCGAGGGCAGGGCGCCGCTCGACGTAAACGGGATCGGGGTATGCGGCAAGCCGAGTGCGGCTTGAATGGACGTGAGTAAATCAGTCATCGAAGGCCCTCCGGAACGAGGTTCGATGATAGATCAAAAATCTGCCGGGCCAGATGAAATCCCTTGTGGGAGCGGGCTTGCTCGCGAAGGCGGTGTGTCAGTCGACATCAATTTTGACTGATACATCGCCTTCGCGAGCAAGCCCGCTCCCACAGGGTTTGGCGCTAGCCGCTTAAACCCGGAACTGATCCATCAATTTCATCTGATGCGTGGCCAGCGCATTGAGCTGGCTGCTGATCTGCGCCGATTCAGTGGCTTGCCCGGTCAGGGTTTCGGTGACGGTGCGGATTGCCGAGACGTTGCGATTGACCTCTTCGGCCACGGCGCTTTGCTGTTCGGCGGCGCTGGCGATTTGCAGGTTCATGTCGCTGATCACCGTCACCGCGTCGCTGATCTTGCCCAGGGCCTGGACTGCTTGCTGGATCTGCCCGGCGTTGCTGTGGGCCTGGGTCTGGCTCGAGTGCATGGTGGCAACCACGCCGCGGGTGCCGGTCTGGATGCGTTCGATCACGATGCGAATTTCTTCCACCGAGTCCTGGGTCCGTTTGGCCAGGTTGCGCACTTCATCGGCAACCACCGCAAAGCCACGACCACTTTCGCCGGCACGGGCCGCTTCAATCGCGGCGTTGAGCGCCAGCAGGTTGGTTTGTTCGGCGATGCTGCGGATCACTTCCAGCACCGAGCCGATCTGCTCGCTGTTCACCGCCAGGGCTTCGACTTCGATCACGGCTTTGCTGACTTCGTCAGCCAGCAAATTAATATCCCGGGTGCTGCGCTCAATGATCTGCATGCCATCGCGGGCTGACTGGTCGGCACCTTTGGCGGCGTTGGCAGCGTTCGACGCGCTATTGGCGACGTCGTGGGCGGTCGCGCTCATTTCATTGGACGCGGTGGCGACCTGGTCGATTTCGCGGAACTGCACCTGCATGCCTTCGCTGGTCTGGCGGGCGATTTCCGAAGACTGGTCGGCGGTGCCACGGGCGTCGGTAATGCTCTGTTTGATCTGCGCGATGGTCGGTTGCAGCTTGTCGAGGAAGCGGTTGAACCAGCTCACCAGTTCACCGAGTTCGTCTTTCTTGCTGTAGTGCAGACGTTGGGTCAGGTCGCCGTCGCCGCTGGCAATCGCCTTGAGCATTTGCGCCACGCTGTTGATTGGCCGGGTCACGCCCGACGCCGTGAGCCAGATTAGCAACAGACCGATCAAACCGGCCGCCACCGCCACCAATAACGCCTTGAGTGTGCCGGTTTGTTGCGCGTCATCGAGCACCGTTTGCAGCTTCACCGAATCGGCCAGCAGCACTTGTTTGGGCAGGTCGATCACCACACCCCAGGCCTTGGAATCGGTGATCGGGCTGACCGGGTACACCGCGCGGATCAGGTCACCCTGTTCGAGAATCTTCGGCGAGCCGTTGCCGAGCAGTTGCAGGACTTCCTTGCCGTCGGCACCGAGGGTGTCGCCGATGCTTTTACCCACCTTGCCGGCATCAACGCTGTAACCGGCAAGCACACCGCTGCCGGAGACGATCAGCATGTGGCCGGCACCATTGAACAGGTCACGCTGGGAATCCACGGCCGCCGCTTGCAACGCATCGAGGGCGATGTCCACGCCGACCACGCCGATGGCTTTTCCGTCCACCAGCAACGGCACGGAAATGGTGGTCATCAGCACTTCCTTGCCGCCCACGGTGTCGGAATACGGGTCGAGCAAGCAGGTGTGTTTGTTGTCGCGAGGGCAGGTGTACCAGCTGTTGTCTGGCGTACCGCTGAGGCTGAGAGTGGTTTTGGTCATGTCGTCTTCGACCATGATCGTGTTGAGCCCGACCCCGCCTGCGCGGCTCCAGTAACTGGCGAAACGTCCCACCTCGTTGGACTGCCTGACAGCGTCATTGACGAATTCGCTGTCCTTGCCGTCCAGGCCGTTGGGCTCGAACGCCAGCCAGATCCCCAGCACTTTGCCGTTGCGCTCGAAAGCGGTTTTCAGGCTCTGGTTCAACTCCTCGCGCAGGGCGCCGGCGTCCAGCGAACGCTTGGCGGCCATGGTGCGCATGTCCTTGATCTGATCGGCCAACGCCGTGACCACCAACAGGCTTTCACCGAAGGTCTTCTGCACCCGCACGGCTTGCTCGGCGGCTTTGGCCTGGAGCAGGTCCTGGACGCTGGCGGTGAGCATTTTGCTGCTGGAGGCGCTGACCAGGTCGTTGTTGCGGTTGGTCTGGTACATGTTCATGCCGACGATCAGGGCGACGACACCGAGCAGGCACAGACCGGACAACAGGACGATTTTCAGGCGGATGGACAGGGAGTCGAACATAGGGCGAACTCGCAAATGGATGAGGTGTTGGCCAAGAGACGGGGGTACTCCCATCCGCCAAGTCCATTCAGCGCCATTTAATCCACATCGGCGTGGGCAGGGCGTGCATGAATGGCAAGCCGACGAGCGGTAACAGGTGAACGTTTGCGCAGGGGAATGCCCTGAAAAGGGCTGGGATTCAGGAGAATTTCGTTGATTCTGTGGCGAGGGAGCTTGCTCCCGTTCGGCTGCGTAGCAGTCGCAATTCGGTGTAGCGGGTGCGTCTGGAGAATTTTGGGGCCGCTTCGCAGCCCAGCGGGAGCAAGCTCCCTCGCCACAGGGGATTTTTATTTGTCAGGACGGTTGAGGTGCCGATTCCGGGCGCGACCAGATCCACAGGTTGCCCAGGCTCATGCCAGTAATCGCCAGGTAAACCGGCCAGCCGTGATCGAGCATCACCAGCATCAAGCCTGCACACAGCAGCATGCTGACGGTGGCGCTGACCTTGGCCCGGCGGACGATGATTTTGCCGTTTCGCCAATTGCACAGGATCGGCCCGAACAAGCGATGGTTTTCCAGCCAGGCACTCAGGCGCGGCGAACTCTTGGTGGCGGCCCAGGCGGCCAGGAGGATGAACTCGGTGGTCGGCAGGCCCGGCACGACAATCGCGATCAGGCCGATGCCCAGGCTGACGTAGGCCAGCAGGCCGAAGAGGATTCGGGCGAGTTTGGAGGCGGCGAGGTGAGGCATGGGGCGTATGGTGACCAGTGTGATGCGTGATCGGCAAGTGTTGATTGATGTCTGCAGGTACACACAGATCCATTGTGGGAGCGGGCTTGCTCGCGAAAGCGGTGTGACAGGCAACATTGATATTGACTGACACTCCGTCTTCGCGAGCAAGCCCGCTCCCACAGGGGAATGTGGTTTGTCAGGCGAGTTCCGGGGTGTAGGCCTGTTCCAGCAACACGGTGAAGCGGTTGAACGCATCAACCGCCGCTTGCTCGATTTCGGCTTCTTCCTGAGCGCTGAATTCCAGCGAGTCGAGGGTTCTGACGAAACTCTTCCAGCCTTGCGAACGACCACCGGCCGGCTCGCCCAGGTGGCGGGCGCCGAAGGTGTCGCTCAAACCCAGGCCCACGGCACGCTTGATCAAAAACGCAGCGCCGAGCTTCGAGCCTTCGGAGACAAATAACCAGCCCAGGGCCGCGGCTTTGGTTGGATTCTTCACCGCGTCAGCCACCGCTGCCGGAACGTCAGTGTCCAGATCGGCCAGGTCAGCCTTGGCCGCTTCGGCACGGCAGCGTGCCGGCAGGTCCGGGACGATCGTAGTCAGTTCAGTATCGTTGTACAGCGACACCAATTCCGACTGGAACAAATACTGCGCGACCACGAAACGGGCGAAATTAGCCTGGGTTTCGAACGGCGCATGAGCTTTGACCAACGCGTCGAGTTTGGTGTGTGGCTCGTTGGTGATCTGGTTCAAGCGTTGCGAACGCAGAGCAGGGCGTTGAGCAGTGTCCTGGGAGGTCATGGGAAGTCCTTGAGAAAAAAGAGGCGCTTGGTAACGAGACGAACAACAAGGCGCCAAACAGTAAAAAAACCTCACGGCAACCCATTAACAAATGTGTCGCAGTGAGGCACTCAGGGTCAGATGTCCCAGACCAGATTGATCGCGAAGTTGCGACCCGGCTGGGTCAGGCGATCCAGGTTGGCCGGTTGGGTCACCGAGGCTTCGCCGACACTGTCGTAGCCGCGCACGTCATCCCACTGCCAGTATTTCTTGTTGGTCAGGTTGTAGAGGCCGGCATTGGCGGTCACGTCGTCGGTGACCTTGTAGAAACCGGCCAGGTCGAGCACGCCATAACCCGGGGTCTTGAACTGGGTGCTGGTGCCGTCCGGGGTCTTGAAGCTGGTGCTGTCGACGCGGTCCTTGCGTTTGACCAGTGTCCAGCTCAACAGGGCGCCGTAGTTGTCCCGGTCGTAACCGAGGCCGAACACGCCGGTCAGCGGGTTGATGCTGTTCAGTGGCTGGCCGCTGTCATCGTTACGGCCATACAGGTACGCCATCGAGCCTTGGGTGTAGAGGCCGGTCGGCGCACCGAAGCTGTCCAGGTTCAGGCGCCCCTTGAGCTCCACGCCCTTGATGGTGGCGTGCTTGATGTTGTTGCTCTGGAACGTGGTCTCGGTGTAGCCGGGAGTGATCGCGTTCTCGTCGATGAAGTCGCGGTACTTGTTGTAGAACACCGCCACATCGAAGGTGCCTGCCTCGAATCGGCCGCGCAGGCCGGTTTCGTAGCTTTTGCTCTTTTCCGGTTCCAGGTCCGGATTCGGCGCGACCTGATAACCACCGGCCAGGTTTTCGAAGCGACCGTACAACGCCTTGGCGGTCGGCGTGCGGAAGCCTTCGGCGTATTGGCCATACCAGGTGTAGTTGTCGTTGAAGCTGTAGGTGGTGCCGAACTTCGGCGACAGACGATGCCAGGTCTTGGTGTCGTCGCTCACCACGCCGTTGCCGCTCTGGTCGGCGGTAGCCAGGAACTCGTCGGTGATGTGCGGCTTGAGCTGGGTGTAGTCGTAGCGAGCGCCGGGCAGGAAGGTCCAGTTGCCCCAACTGATCTGATCCTGGGCAAACAGGCTGTAGCTGTTGATGGTCGGGTCCGGGAAGTCGCTGGCCGGTTTCAGGGTATCCGCGGCGCTCGGTGCACCGATCACTCGGCAGGCGCCGGCCACGGTCAGGCAGGTGCCAGTGCCGGTGCGCAGGCCGGTGACCTTGTCCTGTTTGATGGTGGTGCCGTAAGTGACCGTGTGGTTGGTGTCGGCGATAGCGAAGGATTTGTCAGCCTGGGCATCGAGCACCCATTGGCGATCCTTGTAATTGGTATTGCGTTCGCGCAACACGGTGCGCGATGGCGCGTAGATTTCTTCGGTGGACTGGTCGGTCTTGGCGATCTGGTAGTTCAGCGACCACTTGATGTTGTCGGCCAACGCCGTGTCCAGCGCGAAGCTGTGTTCCAGGCCGAAGCGTTCGCGGGTCACGGTGTCGTTGCCAGTACGGGATTTGTAGAAGCCGAAACCGCGTCCGGCGTTGAACGGACCGCCGACCGCGCTCAATTGATTGGTGTCGCGGTCGTCCTTGTAGTGCTCGTAGGTCAGGCCCAGGCGCGCGTCGTCGGCGTAGTTCCAGCCGAGTTTGGCCAACACGTTGGTGGTGCGCACGTCCTCGGGGTTGGCCTCGGTGCGGTTCAGGCCGGTGCCGCCGGTTTCGCCGTAGGATTCGGTTTCATGGCCATTGCGTTGGCTCAAGTGCAGCAAGCCGTCGAAGTCGCCAGTGCGACCGGCGATGGTGCCGGAGGTCAGCCAGCTGTCATCGGCCGAGCTGTAGCCGGTTTTCAAACGTGCGCCGACGTCTTTGCCAGGCTTGATGATGTCGTCCGGATCGAGGGTGTAGTAGCTGACGGCGCCGCCGATGGCGTTGCTGCCGTAGAGCACCGACGCCGGGCCACGGAGGATTTCGACGCGTTTGACGATTTCCGGGTCGACGTAGTTGCGGTTGGTCTGGGCGTACGGGCCGTTGAAGAAACTGTCGGGCACTTGCACGCCGTCGACCTGGGTCAGCACGCGGTCGCCGTCGATACCACGGATGTTGTAGCCGGTCAGCCCGGCACGTTGGCCGGCGCCGCCCACCGAAACACCCGGCTCGTAGCGCACCAGATCCTTGATGTTGTTGACGTTGTTGCGGTCCAGTTCTTCGCGGGTCTGGACACTGACAGTGGCCGGCACGCTGTCGATGCTTTGTTCCTGACGGGTGGCGCTGATGGTCACCTGTTGCAGGTTGAGGGCGCCGCCGCCGCTGCGTTTTTCCAGCACGATGTTGTTAGTGCCCAGTTTGCGATAGCTCAGGTTGGTCCCCACCAACAGGCGATCCAGGGCTTTTTCCGGTGGCAAGGATCCGCGCACACCCGGCGAGGCGATGCCTTCAGCCAGTTCTGCTGGCAAGCCGACCTGCCAGCCGGTCACGGCGGTAAAGGCATTGAGTGCCGAAACCAGCGACTGCTGAGGAATCGCGAACGAGTAATCGCCCATGTTGCGGCTCGGCTGCTCGGCGGCAGTGGCTGCCATCAGCGGCGCGGCACCGGCCATCAGGATGGCGGCGGTCAGCAATGACAGCACGCGGGAAGGTGAAGAGGACTGGCGGGTATGGCGAGAGGACATCGATAGCGCTCCGTGTCGCACGAATCTTTATAGGTGCAGATTGGCATCGATAGATGCGAATCAATTGCATTGGCTATAACGAGACGAACGAGCTTCGGCTATCGAGTAAAAATAATTCTCATTTAGTTCAAGATCACCAGCGCCGGAAATTCCTGAAGCTTGGCCGAGGTGATGTGAGCGAGGGAGCGGATCACGTCCAGCGGCTGGTCGAGGCGGTAATTGCCGGTGACGGCGACGTCGGCCAACTGCTCGTTGTTGTTGATGATCCAGCCTGGATAGTAGCGCCGCAGCTCCGCCAGCACCTGGCTCAGCGGGCAGTTCTCGAACACCAGTCGGCCCTGAACCCACGCCAGGTCGGTGGCGGCGTCGAGCTTGGCCGGGCGGTCGAAACCGTTGGGGCCGATGCGGATGCTTTCACCGGCCGACAGCCGTACTCGCGCATCGTCACGGGTGGCACGCAAATCCACGTCGCCGCGCTGCACCCGAACCTGGGCCACGCCATCGAGGTAACGCACGGCAAACGCAGTATCGCGGACACTGGCCTTGACCGGCCCGGCGTCGATCTCCAGCGGTTGGCCTCGATTGGCCGGCACCTCGAAATACGCCTCGCCCTGATATAAGCGAGCGACGCGCTGCTGATCGTTGATGGTGCTGGAAAACGCCGAATTGGTATTGAGCAGGACCTTCGAGCCGTCTTCCAATTGCAGACGCTGGCGTTCACCGACCACGGTCAGGTGATCGGCCTGAAGACGCATCGGCAGATTGCTGAAACTGAACAAACCGAGGATCAACACCGCCGCCGTGGCCAGTGGTTTCCAGTGCGGACGCAAGCGCGACAACACGGTGACTTTCGCAGGTTTAGCGGCCAGGTTTTGTGCGCACTGGAGGACCAATGGGCCGTCCCAGATCGCCTGGGCCTTGGCGAACGCCTCGGCATGCAATGGATCGGCGGCGAGCCATTCGTGGAACTGTCGGCTCTGTTCCGCACTCGGACTGCCCAGCACGATCAGCCAGTCCAGGGCCTGGTCCATCGCGCTTGCAGTGTCCCGCGCCGGGTCAGGCGTTTGGGAGCGGTGGGTGTCCGTCACGGTGTTTCCTCGGCAGTGTCTGTGCACCGCTGTTTTTTTTAGTAGAGCGTGGAAGTGCGGCAAGGGTAGCAAAGCTCGAAGGCCCTGCGCAGTCGATCTCGGCAGGTAGCGAGTAAACCTACAGACTCAGTCGCCGTTTAACCGTTGCGCGACGCCAATGCAGATCGCCATGATCAGCTTCAGTTCTTTTTGCACAGTGCTTAGGGACACGCCGAGTTGTTCGGCGATCTCCAGATAGCTGTGGCCGTGCAGGCGACTGAGGATGAAAATCTGCTGCTGACGGCTGCTAAGTTCACTGAGGCTCACGTTCAAACGCTCCAGCAATTGTTCGGCATGGGCGGCGTCCTCGGCACTGCTGACCGGGGCGGCGATGCTTTCCACCACGTCCAGCGGGACGTCATCGAGCAGGGTGCGCGACTGAATGCGCCGCGCACGCAAATGGTCCAGCGCCAGGTTGCGGGCGGTCTGGAAGACGAAGGGTTCAAGGTGATCGATGGCCCGCTCACTGAGCGCTCGGGTCACGCGCAGGTAGGTTTCCTGCAACAGGTCTTCGGCGGTGCTGTGATTGTTGACCATCCGCTCCAAGGTGCGCAGCAGCGAAACCCGCTGAGCGATGAAGACGTGATTGAAGCGCGATTGA
>Ga0209903_1000449_pt1 | contig 15424 bp, 15 predicted proteins | sample OrgsoiDNA2013051_FD_185801 | JGI IMG/M metagenome (GOLD analysis project Ga0209903, IMG submission 185801) | Permafrost soil microbial communities from the Arctic, to analyse light accelerated degradation of dissolved organic matter (DOM) -... | ecosystem: Environmental > Terrestrial > Soil >...
CACTGCCTCTGATCCCTTAGCAGAATCCACCCTGCATAGCGGTGTAATTCTGCTCCGGCAGAGTTTATAGAGCATTCGTTGTTCGCTTCACACCGAAAGAGGCCGACAGGGACGCTGAATGATGCGTGATTACGGCTTAGTATTGCTCGGTGCTAGCTGAGCTTCTTTTTCCTTTCTGTGATTGTCGATGTCTAGCTTGGCCCCCCAAGCAATGACGACGACTCCAAAAACGACCAACAGAATCAGTTGAGTAGTAGTCATGGCAGTACCCCTGTAAAAAGGCTCATTGAACCTGCCTGCGCAGCCCGTGCCAAATTGACGCTGTTACTTAATATGTCTGCTGCCCACGAAATTTAGTCCGGCGCCATCATCACCGCCAGCGTCATCTTGATGAACTCCTCGTTCTTGTCGATGGTGTCCAGGGCGTCGCGGACGTTGTCGGCGACATCGGCTGAGCCACGTGCCTCTACCCAGTTGGAAAGCTCCGTGATGGCAGCCTCAAGGGCGAGTTGGTTCTCGTTGATCTTGTACAGCAGGGAAGGGAGCAGGTCTGAGTTTGGCATCGCGATTCCTCTGTGGAAGATCGCAGCGTAGCAGGGGCGAAACTTGAGTGGGAAAGATGGGTTTTAGTTCGGCAGGACGCCTAAGAAGGGAATGAAGCTTGTACCAATTTTTGTACCAATGACCGTGTAATGAGGGTGTAACGAGGTGATGCTGCTGAACCCGTGCCTGCCGGGAAGTTCACCGAGGATCTGTTTACCCGGTCGCAATCAGTTGAGGCAACGAAGGTAATGTCGGTGCTTGATGCGATCAACGACCGATGGGGCCGAGGCACGCTGCGGGCAGCGAGCGCTCCCGCTACTCCAAACTGGGCTATGCGGCGCCAGTTGATGAGCCAGAGCTATACGACCCGACTGGATAAGCTATGGCATATCTCTTGCCATTGACGCGGGAATGTTTTGGCGTAAATCAGTATGCGTGAGCTACTCTTCGAAGACTGAGTACGCACTTATGCAGGGACGCGCTATGCCAACTAGAGAAGAGTTCAATAATGGTATATGGGTTGCTGGGAACTATCAGGGTGGGCCGGCTACAGCGCCTATTCTTAGAAGTTCAGCGGGGATACCTAGAAATTCAGATTTAGACGCAAATGGAACTCATTATTCATTGAGTTTTAATGCGTTAGTCGCGCCACCTCTTGGTGGAGTACCTGCGCCAATAGTGGCAACTGCGGCCACAACCCCTTACCTGGCTGAGTCTGGTATAACTGCTATCGATGGTGTCTCTTCTGGCAATAGAATAAACTTTGTACCGCCATCACCTCCACCACCGGCAAGCCCAAGAGTGGCGTACTTACCTTTTTATCAAAATGCAATTACCTCAATGATAATACCGCGTGCCGGTGATTTAAATGTAAATGCATTTTTTACCGATGCTCTTTCCGGATGTTCAATATTCATTGATAGAGTACACGGCACTGGCGACTTGGTGGTTTATCATGCCAATCGTATTCAACAGCTTCCATTAGATGCAGCGGAGAGAGAAGAATATTTTAGAATAACCGCTTTTGACGATCTTATGGCGGAAGCTCAAGCCTCAATGAGGGCAGATAAAGATCTTGCACAAGCGCAGATGCTTGGCGCGATTGGGTTTCCACTGACTGAAGTTGCAAGTTTGCACAGGCGTCAATATCTTCAATGTATTGAAAATGAGCGAGTGCGAAAAACAGCTGATGGAAGAACGAATTTTGATTACGCCGCTGGAACTAATGTCATGGGGTTTCATGGCGAGGGTGGAACTTGGGAGTTCTGTTGGCAAACATGGGCGAGGATCTCATATGATCGCACATACAAAAACGCATTGTTTTCTATTACGAAGCACAGAGAAAAAGCATTGCGCTTAATCGGTCGTGGTAGTTTTTACACCGGAGTCTAATTACACAGGATTTAGTTGTGATGCATAGACCGGTTGAATCCACAGCCGATTGTAGTCACTCAGGCGCCATCAACACCGCAAGCGTCAGCTTTATGAATTCTTCGTTCTTGTCGATGGCTTCCAGTGCGCCCCGGACGTTGTCGGCGACGTCGGCCTCGCGCCTCGACCCAATTCGAAAGCTCCATGATGGCCGCCTCAAGGGCGAGTTGGTTCTCGTTGATCTTGTACAGCAGGGAAGGGAGCAGGTCTGAATGTGGCATCGCGAATCCTCGGTTATGAGGTCAGCGTAGCAGAGGGGGAAACTTGATTGAGGGGGGGGTGATTCAGCTCGGTAGGACGCCGGGATGCAGGGACTTTCTCGTCGAAAGCGTGTAGGGACTTTTGCGGGGATTCGTAAAACACGGTTAGTCACGGTGCGGCATCGATTGCAGTGGGCGCCGTTCCAAAGGACTGTACCGTATAGCTTTTTAGCGCCCCTGCAAGCATGGGGTGCTAGGGGTCGAGTGTTCGAATCACTCCGTTACGACCATATTTCCTGAATAAAATCAGATACTTAAGCCGATCATCTAGATCGGCTTTTTTGTGCCTGCGCAAAACCCGGGCTACGCCCAGGCGCTTCATTCGATTGTTCGGCGCGTCGTAGGACTCGGTAAACCCAAGGAGAACTTATGAGCTACGCAATTATCGGCTTCGGCAATATCGGCCAGGCCTTGGCCAGGGCGTTTGCCCGCAACGGCATCGAAGTAGCCGTTGCAACCACGCGCGACCCGGAAAGCTTTGCATCCGCCGCGGCCGCGATCGGACCCGAGATCATTCCCAAAACGCTGGCGGACGCGGTCAAAGCGGACATCGTCTTCCTGGCTGTCCGTTTCGAGTCGCACCCGGACGTCGCGAAGGCGTTGCCGACCTGGAAGGGGAAGACCATTATCGATGTGACCAATGCCTACGGCGTGTCCCCTGAGGAACTGGGAGGAGAACCTTCTTCCAGGGTTGTCGCGCAGGCCTTCACGGGTGGACGACTGGTCAAGGGCTTCAACCATTTGGGCGCTGCCGTCCTTGGCCAAGACCCGGCCGTACAGGGTGGCAGGAGAGTCGTGTTCCTGGCGAGTGACGATGACGGCGCCGCAGCGGAAGTTGGTGCGCTTGCAGAAAATCTCGGTTTCTCGCCGATCACACTTGGCGGACTTTCGGAAGGTGGACTGCTGGTGCAGGCGCGCGGAAATACCTGGGGCCAACTGATCTTCAAAGACTTGGTCAAGTTCGACTGATAAATAGCGATCGCAAATTTTGAGGCGGTCCTGGCCACAACTTATGTGACCAGGTAAGTGCTCAATAATGAAGGAGAGGAATGATGATGCTTAATAATGAAAAAATAGTCAGAGAGCTTTGCGCCGCTGCGGAAGGGCAAGGAACGGATATCGAGAAGTTTGTTTCCATGTTCTCTGAGGAAGGATACATGTGGGATATGGCATCCGGCATGAAGTTTCGCGGGAAGGCCATTGGTGAGTCTATCGCGGGTATGGTCAGTGCGTTCCCCGATGTCCACCGTGAGATATTCAACATCCATGTCGCGGGAGACGTCGTCGTTGTCGAACTCGCGATTCGCGGCACGCACAAAGGTGATCTGCCTCTTCCTTCAGGGACGCTGGCTCCCACGGGCAAGAAGATAGATGTTCCGTCATGCGATGTTTTTCACCTCGAAGGCGGGAAGGTCATTTCTTTCCATTGCTACAACGAGGCTTCCGCGATGCAGCAACAACTTGGCCTCGTCCCCGGCTGAATGACCGACACCACGCGATCCGATGCAAGCGAAATGGAGACGTCTTTATGAGCATTCAAGAGAATATCCAGGTTGTGAAGGACTTTTTTGCAGCAATGGGCGGAGGCGATAGGCAAGGTCTGCTGGCGTTGTGTGCAGAAGATTTCGAGTGGATCATTCCGGGGGAGGATTGGCCGCTGGCTGGCACGCACCGCGGGCACGCGGGATTGGCGGACGTGCTTCAGAAGGCTTCCGCAGAACTGGAAACATCCATGGAGCCCCCCGAGTTTGTAGCGCAGGGCGACCGGGTTCTGGTCGTCGGCGTCGCTACGGGGAAAGTCAAAGCCACGAACAGGACGTTTGAGGATTATTTTGTCTTCGCCATCACTGTTCGCAATGGCAAGCTGACGAACATTCGAGAATATGTCGACACGCAAGCACTGGCCCGGGCCTCCGAGTCGAACGCGAGTCCGTTGCCCTGACCCATCGAACTCACCCGAAACAATTCGCAAAGTCAGCGAATACGTTGAACAGCGATAACGGCGCCAAGTTCGACGCATTCGCAAGTGCATTTCCTGATGTTCACCGTGAGCTATTCAGCATCTATGTCGCGGAGAATGTCGTAGTCGTCGAGCTCGCAATTCGGGGGACGCATAAAGGTGAGCTGACACTTGCCTCAGGGACTGTCGCTGTTGATAACGGCACGTTATGTACCTTACTAACGCCAACTGCGCGCCTCGTTGACTGACGAACCAGGCAAATCGAACTTGGTATAGGCGCCGATCCACGAGTGACTGCGGACTCACCTTCATCGCACCAGGCTGGATGCAACCAATGCAACCTCATGGCCTCATATAAATACGAGCAGCGCCATGGGGGCAGGTACCCTTTGCAATGGCCGATTGCGATTTTATCCCCATAGACAGGTGATTTTTTTTATGACGATGGCTGAAAAAAAAACACGTGGACTGGTTGGTTGAGCAATCGATGCTTCATGCCGCAAGACAGCGGGCCAAACTCTACTCGGGGCAAGGTCGATTGTGGCAACAGCCTTATGCTCATACTCGGCCCCGTGACGCTTCGGCTTTGGCTTCGGTGTGGTTCACCGCGTATCCGGCATCGATTGTCACGCGCGAAAATGGCAGCGTGCTGGAGGCTCTGGGGGATGAAGCGTTATGGCACGCGCTGTCGAGAATCGGCATTCAGGGTATTCACAATGGCCCGCTGAAAAGGTCGGGCGGCCTCTTGGGCACCGAATATACGCCCACGATTGATGGCAATTTTGATCGCATCAGTTTCGACATCGACCCGCAACTGGGCACCGAAGCACAGCTTCAGGCATTGACTCGCATGGCCGCCGCGCACAACGCGGTGATCATTGATGACGTTATCCCTTCGCATACCGGCAAAGGCGCGGATTTTCGTCTGGCCGAAATGGCGTATGAAGATTATCCGGGCCTCTACCATATGGTGGAGATCCGCGAAGAAGACTGGCCACTGCTACCGGACATCGCCGAAGGTCGCGATGCTCAGAACCTCAGCCCATTGCAGGTCGACGTGCTTCGAGACAAGCATTACATCGTCGGCCAGTTACAACGGGTGATCTTCTTCGAGCCCGGGGTCAAGGAGACCGACTGGAGCGCAACACCGATCGTCATTGGCGTCGACGGCAAGCCGCGGCGCTGGGTTTATCTGCATTATTTCAAGGAAGGGCAGCCTTCGCTGAACTGGCTTGACCCGACCTTCGCCGCACAGCAGATGATCATTGGCGATGCACTGCACGCCATCGACGTTATGGGTGCGAAAATTTTGCGCCTGGATGCTAATGGATTCCTCGGTGTAGAACGCAAACTCGATGGCACTGCCTGGTCTGAAAGCCATCCGTTGTCGATTACCGGTAACCAATTGCTGGGCGGCGCGCAAGAGCCTGACTCACACCTCCAGATTCGACGTTTTTGGGCCTAAACCGCAGTGCCAAACAGACCGCAAACTCACCCGACTTTTTGCTGTTTTGGTGACAAACCATTTTGCCGGTAGTTGGCACCGATTGAGTGCCGCTGAGCCCACGAAAGATCCGTCGGCCGCGGCTTCTAGCGGTCAGCTCGGAATCTCTTGCAAGGTCCTGGTCGGTGCCAAATCTGCTGCTAACTCACACCAGACGATATTCTCTTGGCCCCGTGGATGGTTTTTGGGCTATCGCCGAGGCCACCAGCCAAGTATCAGAGAAAAGGTCTACGTTGAAAGCATTCCCCAGAACATGCCGATCACTACGAACGCCATTGCTATCGTACAGCTCCAACCCAACACCTTAAGCCCTGGGTGGATGACGAAAGAACCCATTATTTTTTCGTGTGATGCCATCAACATCATGATGAACATGATAGGTACCGCAATGACACCATTGACGACTGCACTCCAAAGCAATGCCTTAATGGGGTCAATCGGAGCAAAGCAGATTAATACCCCCAATAATGTTGCCGCAGTAATGATGCTATAAAAAGCTTTGTCTGCTACCGGCTTGGCCGCGAGGCTGTTCTTCCAATTAAATGTTCCGGCTACTGCATAAGCTGCGGAGCCTGCCAGCACGGGGACCGCTAACATGCCGGTGCCAATGATGCCTGCACTGAACAACCAAAACGCAAACTCGCCCGCAATCGGCCGTAAAGCACTCGCCGCCTGTGCAGATGTTTGAATATCTGTGTTGCCATGCATATTCAGCGTGACTGCCGTCGTCAACATTATGAAAAACGCAATGATGTTGGAAATACCCATCCCCACCATCGTGTCCATGTTGATGCGCGTAAAGTTAGCTCTCGCTTGGTTTGGTGCATCAATCAGCGACTGAGCCTTGGGGTCAGCCTCCATGTCTTCAACTTCCTGTGAGGCTTGCCAGAAAAAAAGATAGGGGCTGATGGTTGTGCCAAAAATGGCAACCACCATGATTATGTACTCCGGCTTCCAGGACATCCGGGGCCATAAAGTCCGGTGAATGACCTCTGCCCATGGAATATGCACGGCAAACATAATGCCCACATAAGCCAGCAATACCAGCGTCAGCCACTTGAGTACTCGCACATAGCGCTTATAGGGGATGAAAACCTGTAGAAGCAGAGAAACCACACCAAAGCCGACTGCATAGAAGTGAGGCGATCCGCCTATCAACAGCTTCAACGCCGCGCCCATCGCTGCGATGTCGGCTGCAATATTGACGGTATTGGCAAACATCAACAGGGCGACGATGCTATATAAAAAAGGTCGAGGGTAATGTTTTCGTATATTGGTCGCTAGCCCGTGCCCGCTAACCCGGCCTATTTTCGCGCTGATGATCTGAATGCCGACCATCAAGGGAAAGGTGAAAAACAAAGTCCAGAGCGTATTCAGGCCAAATTGCGCGCCGGCTTGCGAATAGGTCGCGATACCGCTTGGATCATCGTCCGCTGCGCCAGTGATCAGGCCGGGCCCGAGCTTTCTTATCCATGAGCGATGGGCAACAACCGGAGGCTTGTCTATGAGTTCTTTGTTGTTCATTTCTTATTTCTCAGGGACATGGGATGCCACATCTCGTTTTGACTGAGGCGCTTTAACGGGAGTTCCGCAATGTTTATCCGCGGGATTTTTCCAGGCTGAAGGCTTTCAAGAAGTGAGTTATTGAATCTCCTAATGCTCCAGGGCGTAGCGTCGGCAGTGATTCAGGTATCCCTCTTCATGCTTCCCTACCAGTTGCACAACGCTGGTCCATAGCCAGGACGGCGCATCCAGCTGTCCTGTCCGGTTTACCTGTAATTCAGCGATCCAGCTTTTTCGAGTTGCCCGATCCATCTGCCGCGCATGTGCAATTCCAACAACGCGTGCGAGGTACCCTGCCGTGTGCATGGCATCAATCTCGCTTAATTCATCCAGTTCAAGCTTCATGTCCTGAGGCAGCAACTCTCGGATAAAAAAGCCGTGGTCCAGAAAACGCGTCGTGATCATTCGTTCACCGAGCGAAGGTGAAAGTTGCCGGGCTCCCTCCAGCACTCTTTTGCCGTTGTCGCGCGGCATATGAGCTCGAGCTGCCCGAGGCGCCGCGGCACCTACGGCTTCCTTGATGTCGATCAAACAATATTCCTGTGCTGCTTTTTCACCCACCCCCAGCAGCACCGCGTAACGCAACAAACCGAGCGAACTGCATCCTTTTACCCAGTAAGCCGAATCTAAAAGCTCTACATCAGCGCCATTGGGTCTTCCCTTCAGAGAAGTGACCAGTTGATGGATTTCCGGGGACGCACAAACGGTTTGTATTGCTGCATTTTCTTTTCGGGACAGTGGCCAGAAGTGTTTTCCCAAAGGAATGGTGGGACGGGCATTTTCAATACGTTCCCGGGCAAGATTTTTCCATGTTCGTTGCACGGCACTGCGCATGCTCGCCTTTACTTGGGCTGGGCGCGGGGGCGCTTCATCGGGTCGATCAGCGAACGCTTGCTCATAACCGCGCATCATTTCTTCCAGCATTCGAGCCGTTGTGACACCAGGTAAGTCAGAGCCTCTGGCCGCAGTCGCCAACGACAGGGCCAGACGCACAAGATCATGCGCTGGATTACCGATGACGGCCTGGTCCAGATCGCGAATATGTATATCAATTTCGCCTTTGGAGTTCGCTGTAGGTCCAAGATTGCCTGCATGGCAATCACCGCATATCCAGATTGCGGGCCCTTGAGGCAAGCGCCGGCCTGATTGACTGTGTAGCCATTCGTAAAACTGGACGGTGCTGCCTCGAACATAGGCGTGTGCCGAGCGAGCCATCTTCTTGTTGCGTAGCTGAGTCAAATGCGGAAGGCGTTGCGATGGGCGGGGAGGGGTCATGGAAATAGCTCGGCGTGGGCAACGGTTGACGCTTGGATCAGGCTAAATGTTTCAAAGTGATTCAGGATTTATTGAGCCTGATCTGGCCACCCTTCGTCAGCAAAGCGTGCTGTTGGAGCAGAGCTTCGGTCTTCGCCGTTTGGTGTGGGGCCGTGATTGGCCCCATACGCAACATGAAGACAGCATCAGTTAAGGACGGCGGTGGAGCAGCTTCACGCTCTGGAGTGCTCGACACAACTGATGCATTCGTTGCAGCAATCCAAGCGCCAGAAACAATTGATCAGCGGACTGGATGTGCACATCCAGAATCTGGACAGACGGCTCGGCACCAGGCGCACCATTGATAGAGCGCTGTCACGCAGTCTCTGAACGGGCAGTCTGATTAGTTGATCCGACGTTTTGAACCTTCTCATTTTCGGGTAGATCAAACGTGTACAGCGTCAGGCATTGCCTGCCCGGAGATGATCAGATGAAACGCACAACTGCATTAATGTTAGTAATTACAGCCACCCTGCTGCTCGGTGGGTGCTGGCCGTATTGGCATGATGGGCATGGGCATGGAGGTGATCATGGTCGCTACTACGGAGGTCAGGAGTCCCATCGCTACTAGTTCCCAAGCCCAATCCGAAAAGATTGGGCTTTTTCATGGCTGCCAAAAACCTGCTGTCAAACAGTGCCCCATCCTTCCCTGACGGCCCGTCGAATCCCTTCCAGCAGCATCGCAAACGCCGGGTTGTCATTGTTCTCGCGCCAGATCAAATGCAGTTCGCTTTGCACCCCTTCGCCCAAGTCGATATCGCGGAACACCACATTCTTGAACACGACGCTGGTGGCGCAACGCGGCACCAGGGCCAGTCCCATTCCAGCATTGACCAGGGCCAGAATGGTCAGGGATGAGCCCAGCCACTGCACGTATTCCGGGGCGACACGGGCCGAGCGCAGCATACCGGTCAGCAGTTCGTTGAACGGCGGGTAGGCGGCGTGGGAGTACATTAAAAACGGTTGGGCATCGAGGTCCTGCACCGACACGACTTCTGCGCTGGCCAGCCGATGATTACTGGGCACCGCCAGCACAAAAGGTTCGCGCACCAGGCATTCAGTGGCGTAACCCGTTTCCAGCAACGGCGCGCGGACGATGCCCAGGTCGATGCGGCGAGCACGCAGGGCTTCGTGTTGCTGGTAGGTGTTCATCTCCGACAGATCGATTTTGACGTGGGGCTGTTTGAGCCGCGCTTCGGCAATCACCTTGGGCAGGAATTCATACACCGCGCTGCCGACGAAACTGATGTTGACCGAGCCGATGTCGCCTTCGGCAAAACGTCGGGCGGTGGCGGCCGCTTGCTGGGCGCGCTCCAGCAAGTTCTGGGCTTCGATGAAGAAGGCGCGACCGGCCGCGGTCAGGGCGACACTGCGGGTGGTGCGGGTGAACAGCTCGACGCCCAAGTGGTGTTCCAACAGTTGAATCTGTCGGCTGAGCGGTGGTTGGGTCATGTTCAACCGTTCGGCGGCGCGACGGAAGTTGAGTTCAGTCGCGACCGTGGTGAAGCAGCGCAGCTGGGTAAGCTCGAACATTGATCTAATCCAGGTATCAATCGAATGCCAAGTTAGATTAGACGGGATCAATTGCCGCGTCCATGATCGACTCGCCCCTAAAAAAACAAGATCGGGAGTCGCCCCTTGAAAACCCTTCAGAGTGCACCGCAGCCTACGGTACTCGCCCGTGCCGCGGCCAAAGTGAAGCGCCATGTGCTGCCGCTGTTTGTGGTCATGTTCATCGTCAACTACATCGACCGTGTGAACATCGGTTTCGTGCGCAGCCATATGGAAACTGACCTAGGCATTGGCGCGGCGGCCTATGGACTCGGCGCCGGTTTGTTTTTCGTCGGTTATGCATTGTTTGAGGTGCCGTCCAACATGCTGCTGCAGCGTTACGGCGCTCGCGTCTGGCTGACGCGGATCATGTTCACCTGGGGCTTTGCGGCCATGGCGATGGCCTTCGTCAAAGGCGAGACCAGTTTCTATGTGCTGCGCTTTATCCTCGGCGCGGCAGAGGCCGGGTTTTTCCCCGGCATCATTTACTACTTCACCCAGTGGCTGCCGGCGTCCGAGCGCGGCAAGACCATGGCGGTGTTCCTCAGCGGTTCGGCGATAGCCTCGGTAATTTCCGGCCCGGTGTCCGGGGCGCTGCTGAACATCAACGGCTTGAGCCTGCATGGCTGGCAGTGGATGTTCCTGATCGAAGGCTTCGCTTCCATCGTGCTCTGCGGTTTTGTCTGGTTTTGGCTGCAATCCCATCCGCGCGAGGCGAAATGGCTAAGCGAAGAGGAGCGGGGCGCGTTGATTGCCGCCATCGCGGAGGAACAGCAGACCCGTGAAGCCGCGAAAGGGCCCAAGCCCTCGATGTTCAAACTGTTGGCCGACCGGCAGATTGCGCTGTTCTGTTTCATCTACTTTTCCATCGCGTTGACGATCTATGGCGCCACGTTCTGGCTGCCGAGCATGATCAAGAAAATGGGCAACCTGGGCGACTTCCAGGTCGGCCTGTTCAACTCGGTGCCGTGGATCATTTCCATCGTCGCGATGTACGGCTTCGCCGCGATGGCCAGCAAGTGGAAACACCAGCAGGCCTGGGTCGCGCTGACGCTGGTGATTGCGGCGTTTGGCATGTTCATGTCCACCACCGGCGGCCCGGTCTTCGCCTTTGTCGCGATCTGTTTTGCCGCCATCGGCTTCAAGGCTGCGTCGGCGCTGTTCTGGCCGATTCCCCAAAGTTATCTGGATGCACGCATTGCGGCGGCGGTGATCGCCTTGATCAACTCCATCGGCAACCTGGGCGGCTTCGTCGCGCCCACCGCGTTCGGTTTCCTGGAGCAATCCACCGGCTCCATCGAAGGCGGGATGTATGGCTTGGCGGCGACCTCGTTGGTGGCCGCCGTGGTGATCTTCTTTGCTCGCACAACCCCTCGCAGCCGCATTGGCAAATCAACCGACGTCGTGGTGCCGAGCCACGCCACAACGCATTAAGCCCTGGATATAGATCAATCGGAGCCTGACCTTGAAAATCAAACGAGTGACCGTGACCCCCATCGCCTTCCGCGATCCGCCACTGCTTAATGCCAGCGGCATTCACGAACCCTTTGCACTGCGTTCGATCATCGAAATCGAGAGCGACAACGGCTACATCGGTCTCGGCGAGAGCTACGGTGATGCCCCGGCCCTGGCGATCCAAATGCAACTCAAGGATCAACTGATCGGCCTCGATCCGTTCAACCTCAACCAGTTGCGCGCCATCGTCCAGGCCACCGTAGCAGCGAACAAAACCACCAGCGTTGCCGGCGCCGAACTGGCGCCCGGCTCCCACGCAAGCAAAGCCGTGAGCAACGCTTACTCAGCCTTCGAAGTCGCGTTTCTCGACCTTCAGGCGCACTCGCTGAACGTGCCGTTGGTGGACCTTTTGGGCGGTGCGATCCGTGACGAAATCCCGTTCAGCGCCTACCTGTTTTTCAAGTATGCGCAGCACATTGATTCGCCCTATAAGCCAGACAATTGGGGCGAGGCGCTGAACGAAGAGCAGATCGTTGCCCAGGCCCGGCGGATGATCGAAACCTACGGCTTCAAGAGCATCAAGCTCAAGGCCGGCGCATTGGAACCGGAACATGAAGTGGCGTGCATCAAGGCGTTGAAGAAAGCGTTTCCCGGTTACCCGCTGCGGATCGACCCGAATGCTAACTGGTCGCTGGAAACCTCGATTCGCATGGCGGAATTGCTAGGCGATGACCTGCAATATTACGAGGACCCGACGCCGGGTCTGGAAGGCATGGCCGAACTGCACAAACGCACCGGCCTACCGCTGGCGACCAACATGGTGGTCACCGATTTCGATGAATTTCGCCGCAGCGTGGCGTTGAACAGTGTGCAGATCGTGCTCGCCGACCATCACTATTGGGGTGGTCTGCGCGACACGCAGGCCCTGGCCAAAATGTGCCAGACCTTTGGTCTTGGCGTGTCCATGCATTCCAATTCGCACCTGGGCATCAGCCTGATGGCCATGGCTCACGTCGCAGCTTCGGTGCCGAATCTGGATTACGCCTGCGACACCCATTACCCGTGGCAGGAGCCGGATGAAGAGGTGATCAAGGGCGGCAAACTGCCGATTGTCGATGGCTGCGTGAAGATCACCCGGGCAGCGGGTTTGGGTCTGGAGCTGGATCACGATCAGTTGGGCAAACTGCACGATCAATACCTGACGTGCGGTATCCGCCAGCGCGATGACGTAAGGCAGATGCAGCGCTATCAGCCGGATTGGAAGACCGTCAAACCTCGGTTTTGATGGTTGACGCACCGCCCCCTCGAGAGGCCGAGTGGAGGTTCTGCGCAGTGGGCAACCCGGCATGGATGCCGGATTAGCCGCCCCCGGCCATGGATGGCCGATGGCGGCGGGCCCACGGAGCAGGACCGGAGCGAGGGCATGCCGAGCCAGGGCGAGGCACCGAACGAAAGGGGCAGAAGCGCTTTGGTTACTTTCGCGCTTTTCGAAAGTGACTCGCTGTAAGAGCGAAACCACCAGCAGCCGTTACCGAAGAAACGGATATGTACACAAAGCAGCCTGCCTCAAATGTGCACACTATCCGCCAACGGCGCGCTGCAACTGGCTGGCGATCAGGGTGTTTTTCAGCAGATAGGCAATCGTCATCGGGCCGACGCCCCCCGGTACCGGCGTGATCGCGCTGGCGACGATGCGCGCACTGGCATAGTCGACATCACCCACCAGATGACTACCGGATTCGTCAGAAATGCGATTGATCCCGACGTCAATCACCACCGCCCCGTGCTTGAGCCAACTGGCGTTGATCAAATGAGGACGACCCACCGCCGCAACAACAATATCCGCCAGTCGACACAGCGCCGGCGCATCGACGCTGCGCGAATGCACCACGCTAACCGAGCAGTGGGCCTGCAACAACAAGGTTGCCATCGGTTTACCGACGATATTCGACCGACCGATCACCACCGCGTGCAAGCCGCTGATATCACCGCACGTCTCTTGCAGCAGGCGCATGCAGCCGCTGGGCGTGCACGGCGTCAGCACTTCCATGCCTTGCACCAGGCCGCCAACGTTTTCGCGATGAAAACCGTCGACGTCCTTGATCGGGTCGATGGCATGGATCACTGCCGCCTCGTCGATATGCCCCGGCAATGGCAGTTGCACCAGAATGCCGTTCACCGTGACGTCGGCGTTCAATTGGGCAATCAGTTCCAGCACTTGCGCCTGGCTGGCGTCGTCCGGCAGACGGTATTCAAGTGAGCGAATCCCGACTTCCTTAGCCCGCAGCAGTTTATTGCGCACATACACATGACTGGCCGGGTCGTCGCCGACCAGCAGGACCGCTAATGCGGGATAAATTTGCTGTTCGGCCAGGGCCAGAACCTCTTCCCGGACTTCATTGAGAACCAGGGCAGAGATGGCTTTACCGTCGATATCCCGGGCCAGTGTTGGGGTACTGCTGATCAAATGCGTCACCGTCGTCATTGAAAGAGCAGGGCGCAGGTTACCAGTCGATGGCTGCTGACTACCACCCGCAGAGGATGGACAGGATGTCGCGGGCGAGATGCGGTCTGTCAAACACCGCAAAACAACTGTGGGAGCGGGCTTGCTCGCGAAGGCGTCAGATCCGGCACCGCTTAAACATGTTTAACGACGGCCGTTTAAAGACACTCGCCGTTACGTCCCAAAGGCTACGACGCCTTGCGCCGTTACCTACGCGTAAGACAGAATCCGCCGGCTTGTGCGTCTTTGGGGTGGGCTATATCGTTTCCCGGTCACTGAAAAACAGTGATCGGGTTTGGTAGCCCATTCATGAGATCTGCATAGCATCACCATTCGCGGCGTCTTTCGTCTCGGCATTATGGTGGTCATGCGCAGGGCACCTTCGGGTGCGCCGGTTTCCTTATGTCCCGGTCTACCAACCTGCGTATGGCCACCACCCTTCGTTTGGTAGCGAGGTTGGTTGGCTCCTTTACTAACGGCATAAGGAGTTTCATCCATGTTCAAAGTCACGCCGAATCCCCCAACTCTTGATCCAGTACCCTTCGACGCCTCTCTTGACCCCAAAAAACTGAAAGAGGCGGCAGACCGCGCGCTCAACTTCTACCTCAACCCCGGGGCGCTGAAAGAGCCGATACCGCCCCGCAAGCCGGGCATCATCCTCCTCATCGACCCCACGGTGGATGACGAAACGCTGCTGGTCCAAGCCTGCGAATCGCTGGGCTCGGCCAGCGACATGGCGAGTGAGATCGCCAGCTTAATGGACGGCCCGCAGCGCAATAAGATGCTGATGCTGCAACAGGCGATCATGTTGAGTGGGTTAGTGGTCAATCGGGTGCTGGATAACCACAAGCCAGGCTGATAGCCCGGCATTTCCCCTGTAGGAGCGAAGCTTGCTCGCGAAGGCGTCAGGTCTGACACACCGCGTTATCGTTTTTCGCGAGCAAGCTTTGCTCCTACAGACCTCAAAATAGTTCGATCTCTTGATGAATCACTCTGTGGCGAGGGGGCTTGCCCCCGTTGGGTTGCGAAGCAGCCCCAATCGGTCATCGAGTTCTTTCTGAAAGACCGCGTCAGCTTTATTGGGGCTGCTGCGCAGCCCAACGGGGGCAAGCCCCCTCGCCACAGTGTTCAGCGATCAGAATTGATATCAGGGGAGGATTTCGAATGAGGTGCTGGCCAGCCGTTCGCCGTTGACCATGATGTGCACTGCATGCTTGCCGGCGTAATGCCGGCGTGTGGTCAGTTCCTTGATCTGCTGCCCACGGCTAACGAATTCACTGGCATGACCGGGCAGGGTGAGTGCCTTCAGCTTGAACACTTTCGCCGAAGTACTGCCATTC
>Ga0209903_1000460_pt1 | contig 15164 bp, 11 predicted proteins | sample OrgsoiDNA2013051_FD_185801 | JGI IMG/M metagenome (GOLD analysis project Ga0209903, IMG submission 185801) | Permafrost soil microbial communities from the Arctic, to analyse light accelerated degradation of dissolved organic matter (DOM) -... | ecosystem: Environmental > Terrestrial > Soil >...
CGGCCGGGGTGATAGATGTCTAGCCACCAGCCCAGCGCGGCGCCGGCCAGCGTCGGCACGGCCACGGCCCAGCCGACCAGGCCCATCATGCCCAGACCGTACAGCGCGCCCGGCGCCGGATGGGCGGCGGCATGCTGCTTGCGGCGCGCGCTGGCGCCGACCTGATGGGCCAGCGTGGAGGCGGCGGCGACTGGCGCGACCGCTTGCGCTTGAGCCGACGACCGATTCGCTCCATCCGGCGCGGCCGCCGTCGCAGCCGGCGCCATCAATCCGGCATCGGCCGAGCGTGATACGCGGGATCGCGGCGCGACACGGGCGGCGTCCGGCGCGGACTGCGGCGCCGGTGCGGGCGCTCCCGGTATTGCGTTCTCGGCGGGCGCGGTGGGCATGGCGAGTTTATCCACGCCGCATCTCCACCAGCCGGCGCAGCACGCCCGCCTCCAGCTTGGCCAGCACGCCGCGCAGCTCGCGTTCCTGCTGGTCCAGCTGCAGGAATTCGCGCTCGACGGCGCCGCGCAAGGTGGCCAGATCGTCGCCGCCGATGGCGCGCCGCACCGACACCACCACCTGCGCGCCGGTCTTGATCAGCATGCCCTGGTCCAGCGCGATGTAGGCGACGCGGCCGCCGGCGCGCTGATACGTCAGGATGCCGGGCCGCAGCGGCGCCACGCAATCGCGCCGCAGCGGCAGTACGCCGCAGCTGCCCGCCGTCGTCTCGACCACCAGCCGCTGCACGTCGCGGTATTCGGCGTAGACCTGGAATGGCAGCAGCACCGTCAGCAGCATCGTGTCGGTCGCCGCGTCGGTGTTCATGAGGCCGCCACCGGCGCCGTCACTTCGGCGATCTTGCCTATCATGTAGAACGCCTGCTCCGGCACGTCCTTGAATTCGTCGGCCAGGATGCGTTCGCAGCCGTCGAGCGCGTCGGCCAGCGGCACGTAGCGGCCGGCGGCCGAGCCGAACTGGCCGGTGGTGAAGAAGGGCTGCGTCAGGAAGCGCTCCAGCTTGCGCGCCCGCGCCACCAGCTGGCGGTCTTCCAGCGCCAGTTGTTCGAGGCCCAGCATGGCGATCATGTCCTTCAGCTCGGCATACTGGGCCAGCGTGCGGCGCACGTCCTGCGCCAGCCGGTAGTGGCGCGCGCCGACGATGCCGGGGGTGGCCATGCGCGAATTCGATTGCAGCGGGTCGATGGCCGGATACAGGCCTTCGCTGGCGCGTTGGCGCGACAGCACGATCGAGGCCGACAGGTGGCCGAAGATGTGCACGGCGGCCGGGTCGGTGAAGTCGTCGGCCGGCACGTAGACGGCCTGGATCGCCGTGATGGCGGCGCCGTCGGTGCTGGCGATGCGCTCCTGCAGGGCGGCCAGCTCGGTGGCCAGGGTCGGCTGGTAGCCCAGCCGCGCCGGCATCTGCCCCATCATCGCCGACACCTCGGCGCCAGCCTGGATGAAGCGGAAGATGTTATCGATCATCAGCAGCACGTCGCGCCGCTCGTCGTCGCGGAAATACTCGGCCATCGTCAGCGCCGCGTGGCCGACCCGGAAGCGGCTGCCGGGCGCCTCGTTCATCTGGCCGAAGATCATCGCCATCTGCGGCAGCACGCCGGCGGCCAGCATGTCGCCGTGCAGCTCCTGCGCCTCGCGGCAGCGCTCGCCGATGCCGCAGAACAGGCTGATGCCGTTTTGCTGGCCTATCATATTGTGTATCAGCTCGGTCAGCAGCACCGTCTTGCCGACGCCGGCGCCGCCGAACAGGCCGGCCTTGCCGCCGCGTTCGAGCGGCATCAGCACGTCGATGGCCTTGATGCCGGTTTCAAACAGCGCCGACTGGCCGCTGCGCTGCGCCAGCGTCGGCGGCGCGCGGTGCACGGGACGCCAGGCCACGGCGGCCGGCGCCGGCTGGCCGTCGATGGGCTGGCCGAACACGTCGAACATGCGGCCGAGGATGGCCGGACCGACCGGCACGCGCAGCGGCGCGCCGGTGTCGGTGACGCGCTGGCCGCGAGCCAGGCCCTGGGTGGCGGTCAGGGCGATGCCGCGCACGGTGTGGATGTCGAGGTGGCTTTGCACCTCGATGGCGATGGCATCGCCGGGGCCGCAGCGCAGCAGCGTGTGCACCGGCGGCGGCGCGCCCTCGAAGCGCACGTCGATGATGCTGCCGCGCACGGCCGTCACGATGCCGGCGGCGGTGCTGTGGGCCACTTCCGGGCCGCCAGCTTGCGCGATATCCGGCGCCAGGTCGGTGCCTGCATCGGCCAGCGCGGTCATCGGTGTTGCTCCCAGCCATGCTGTATGAGGTCGTGCATTGCATCTCCCGCTGGCGGCGCCGGACGGCACCGCGAAACCGCAGTCTAGGAGCTGCTATTTGGCGCGTCCTTGATCCAGATCAAAATTGACCGACACCGTCAGAGATAAGCCTGCGGCGTCCGGCAATGGTCGCCAATTTGATGCAGATCAAAGTATTGGACTATCCCGCAAACCTATAGTGGCGCCAACCGTGCCACTTCGGTCACGCTGAAAAGGGATCTGCAATGCAAATGACGCCTCCTGATACGACCATGGCCGCCCTGCTGGACCCGGCCGCGCATGCCGCCTGGGCCCGCCAGTCCGGTTCGCTGTCGCCGGAATCGATACGCCAGGCGCTGGCGGACTGGGCCAGCCATCTGGCGCTGTCGCCGGGCAAGCAACTGGACCTGCTCAAGCTGGCCGGCGACGAGTTCAGCGCGCTGACGAAGTATCTGCGTCAGGGCGCGCTGGCCGGTCCCGGCGCGCCGGCCGGCGCCGCGCCCTCGCCCGTCAGCGACCGCCGCTTCGCCGCGCCGGAATGGCAGCGCTGGCCGTTCAACTTGTGGCACCAGGCCTTCCTGCTGCGCCAGAACTGGTGGGAGCAGGCCGCGCGCGGTGTCTGGGGAGTCAGCCCGCACCACGAGGAGGTGGTATCGTTCATGCTGCGCCAGTGGCTGGATATTTTCTCGCCCGGCAACCAGCTGTGGAGCAACCCGACGGTGCTGCAACGGACGATAGACGAAGGCGGCGCCAACCTGGCGCGCGGCGCGACGGCGCTGGCGAACGACATCCGCGCCAAGCTGAGCGGCGCGGCGCCGGCCGGCGCGGACCAGTTCCGGCCCGGCGAGCAAGTGGCCGTCACGCCCGGCAAGGTGGTCTACCGCAACCGCCTGATCGAGCTGATACGCTACGCGCCGGCCACCGCCCAGGTGCACCCGGAACCGATTTTGATCGTTCCGGCCTGGATCATGAAGTACTACATCCTCGACCTGTCGCCGCACAATTCGCTGATACGCTATCTGGTCGAACAAGGCCATACGGTGTTCTGCATCTCGTGGAAAAATCCCGGCATCGCCGAACGCGAGCTGGACATGGACGACTACCTTGAACTGGGCTTCCACGCCGCGCTAGCCCAGGTCAACGCCGCCGTACCCGAGCAGCGCGTGCACCTGGCCGGCTACTGCCTGGGCGGTACGCTGTCGGCCATCGCGGCGGCGGCGATGGCGCGCGATGGCGACGAACGGCTGGCCTCGCTGACCCTGTTCGCCGCGCAGACCGACCTGAGCGAACCGGGCGAGCTGGGCCTGTTCATCGACGAGAGCCAGGTCAGCCTGCTCGAAGCGCAGATGGACCAGGCCGGCTTCCTGAAGGCCGAGCAAATGGCCGGCGCCTTCCAGATGCTGCGCTCCTACGACCTGCTGTGGTCGCGCATGGTCAACCAGTACCTGCTGGGCGAGGCCGAGCCGATGAACGACCTGATGGCCTGGAACGCCGACACCACCCGCATGCCGGCGCGCATGCACTCGCAATACCTGCGCCGGCTGTTCCTGCACAACGACCTCAGCGAAGGCCGCTATCCGGTCGGCGGCAAGCCGGTGGCGCTCAACGACCTGACGCTGCCGTTGTTCTGCGTCGGCACCGAGACCGACCACGTGGCGCCGTGGCGCTCGGTCTACAAGCTGCACTACGAAACGCCGGCCGAGCTGACCTTCGTGCTGACCAGCGGCGGCCACAACGCCGGCATCGTCAGCGAGCCCGGCCATCCGCACCGGCACTACCGCATCCACACCCGCGCCCACGGCCAGCCCTACGTCGGCACCGACGCCTGGCAGGCGGCCGCCACGCCGGTCGACGGTTCGTGGTGGCCGGCCTGGACGGCGTGGCTGCAAGCGCGCTCCGGCCCGGCAGGCGCGCCGCCACCGTTCGACCGCTCGCCGGCGCTGGCCGACGCGCCCGGCAGCTACGTGAAGGAGGCCTGAGATGGGCATACTGGACGGTAAAAAGGGCCTGGTGATCGGCGTCGCCAACGAGCACAGCATCGCCTGGGGCTGCGCCCAGGCCTTCCGCGCCGCCGGTGCCGAGCTGGCGCTGACCTGGCTCAACGAGCGCGCCCGGCCCTACGTCGAACCGCTGGCGCGGCAGGTCGACGCCGGTATCGCCATGCCGCTCGACGTCAGCTCGCCCGAGCAGATGACGGCGCTGTTCGACGCCATCCGCGAACGCTGGGGCCGGCTCGACTTCGTGCTGCACGCCATCGCCTTCGCGCCCAAGGCCGATTTGCAGGGCCGCGTCACCGACAGTTCGGCGGCCGGCTTCGCCGAGGCGATGGACATCTCCTGCCATTCCTTCATGCGGCTGGCGCGCCTGGCCGAACCGCTGATGCGCGACGGCGGCAGCCTGCAGACCATGAGCTATCTCGGCGCCGACGAGGTGGTCGCCAACTACGGCCTGATGGGACCGGTCAAGGCCGCGCTGGAGGCCAGCGTGCGCTACCTGGCCGCCGAGCTCGGGCCGTCCGGCATCCGCGTCAACGCCGTCTCGCCGGGACCGCTGGCCACGCGCGCCGCGTCCGGCCTGGCGCACTTCGACCAGTTGCTGGCCGACGCGGCCAGCCGCGCGCCGCTGCGGCGACTGGTCGGCATCGACGAAGTGGGCGCCCTGTGCGCCTTCCTGGCCAGCGACGCGGCCCGCTCCATCACCGGCGACACGCTGTACATCGACGCCGGCGTCCACATCCTCAACTAGACCATGACCACCAACACACCCGCCACCACCGAGCTGCAACTGATACGCAACCGCACCTTCGACGAATTGGCCGTCGGCGACACCGTCAGCATGGAGCGCACCTTGAACAGCGACGACATCGCGCTGTTCGCCATCATGTCCGGCGACGTCAACCCGCAGCACCTCGACCCCGAGTACGCCGCCTCGACCCGCTTCCACGGCGTGATCGCCCACGGCATGTGGGGCGCGGCGCTGATCTCGGCGCTGCTGGGCACCCGCCTGCCCGGCCCCGGCACCATCTACCTGGGCCAGACGCTGCGCTTTCTGCTGCCGGTGCGCGTCGGCGACACGCTGACCGTGCGGGTCACCGTCAGCACCCGCGACGCCGCGACCAAGCGGCTCAAGCTGGCCTGCGACTGCGTCAACCAGAACGGCAAGACCGTCATCGAAGGCGAGGCCGAGGTGATCGCGCCGACCGAATCCATCGTCCGCCCGCGCAGCACCCTGCCCGAGCTGCGCCTGCTGCGCGCCGACGGCCTGGGGCAGCTGCTCGACCATGTGCAGGCGCTGGGCAGCCTGCGCGTGGCCGTGGTCCACCCCTGCGACGAACTGAGTCTGACGGCCGCGCTGGACGCCCACCGCGCCGGCCTCATCGTGCCGCTGCTGGTCGGCCCGACCGCGCGCATCCGCGCCACCGCCGAGGCGGCGGGCCTGTCGCTGACCGGCGTCGAAATCGAGGACGTGCCGCACAGCCACGCGGCCGCCGCGCGCGCGGCCCAGCTGGCTGGCCAGGGCGCCGTCGACGCGCTGATGAAGGGCAGCCTGCACACCGACGAGCTGATCAGCGCCGTGCTCGACCCGGCCGCCGGCCTACGCACCGACCGCCGCCTGAGCCATTGCTTTGTGATGCAGACGCCGGCCTATCCGCGTCCCTTCATCCTGACCGACGCCGCCATCAACATCGCGCCCAGCCTGGCCGACAAGGCCGACATCGTGCGCAACGCCATCGAACTGGCGCACGCCATCGGCGTGGCGACGCCGCGCGTGGCCATCCTCGCGGCGGTCGAAACCATCAACCCGCGCATGACTGCCACGCTGGACGCGGCCGCGCTGTGCAAAATGGCCGACCGCGGCCAGATCACCGGCGCCGTGCTGGACGGCCCGCTGGCCTTCGACAACGCTGTCTCCGCCGCCGCCGCGCGCGTCAAGGGCATCGTCTCGGAAGTGGCCGGGCGCGCCGACGTGCTGGTCGTGCCCGATCTCGAAAGCGGCAATATGCTGGCCAAGCAGCTCGAATACATGGGCGACGCGGCGAGCGCCGGCCTCGTCATGGGCGCGCGCGTACCGATCATGCTGACCAGCCGGTCCGACTCGCGCGAAAGCCGCATCGCTTCCTGCGCCATCGCCCTGATGCTGGTGCGCCACCGCGCAGGGGCGGCACAATGACGGCCGCCTCGCCAACAGCGACAACAACGGCGCCGGCCGGCACCGTGGCGAGCGCCATCCTGGTGCTCAACTGCGGCTCGTCGAGCATCAAGTTCGCGCTGTTCGACGCGGCGCAGACGCCGCTGCCGCGCCTGGCCGCGTGGAGCGGCAAGATCGACGGCATCGGCGCCGCCGAAGCCAGCTACAGCGCCACGTCCGAAACGGCCACCGCGCTGGCGCTCGACGCGCAGCAGCCCTACCACGCGGCGCTGGCGCACATCCGCGCCCAGGTGCTGCGCCGGCTCGACGGACGCGGCCTGGCCGCCGTGGCGCACCGCGTGGTCCACGGCGGCAGCAAATACTTCGCGCCGGTGCGCGTCGACGCCACCGTGCTGGCCGACCTGCGCGACTACATCCCGCTGGCGCCGTTGCACCAGCCGTTCGCGCTGGAGGCCATCGAGCTGCTGCTGGGCGAGCATCCCGATCTGGCACAGGTGGCCTGCTTCGACACCGGCTTCCACCACACCATCCCGCAGGTCGAGCAGATGATGGCCCTGCCCTACGCGCTGTGGCAGCGCGGCGTGCGGCGCTACGGCTTCCATGGCCTGTCGTATGCCTACATGGCGGTGGCGCTGCCCGAGCGCCACGGCGCGCTGGCACAGGGCCGCGTGATCGCCGCCCACCTCGGCAGCGGCGCCAGCCTGTGCGCGCTGCGCGAGTTGCGCAGCGTGGCCACGACGATGGGCTTCTCGGCGCTCGACGGCCTGATGATGGGCACCCGCTGCGGCAGCGTCGATCCCGGCGCGCTGCTGTATCTGATGGAAACGGACGGCATGACGCCGGCCAGCCTGGGCCAGCTGCTGTATCACGAGTCGGGTTTGCTGGGCGTGTCGGGCAGCGAATCCGATCCCAACCGTTTGCTGCCGCTGGAATCGGCCGACGGCGAAACCGGCGAGCGGGCGCGCGCCGCGCTGGCGCTGTACGTGGAGCGCATTGTCCGCGAAATCGGCGCGCTGACGGCCGTGTTGGGCGGGCTCGACATGCTGGTCTTCACGGCCGGCATCGGCGAGCACAATGCCGAGCTGCGGCGGCGCATCTGCCAGCGACTCGGCTTTGTCGGCGTGGTGCTGGACCAGCAGGCCAACAGCGTCCACGCGCCGCTGATCTCAGCGGCCGGCAGCCGCACGGCCGTCGCGGTCGAGCCCACCAACGAGGAATGGATAGCGGCCAGCCAGGCGCAAAGCCTGCTGGCGCAAGGCGTTTGAAGCGACGTCCGGCAATGCATGGATCACACGGCCAGCCAAGCTTAAAGCCGGCTGGCCGCGAGCGTTGAAAATACGAAAAGGGAAAGCGATACCCGCCAGCCGGCACGAACCCGCCCCGGCAGCCCGCGACGCTTGAAGATAACGGCGAATGAATCAGGGCGCACGGCCGGCAAGCGCGAGACCTGCCGGCGCGCCGTCAGCTCAGGCCGCGGCGCGCTGTTGGCGGGCGTCGTCGGCGTCGGCCATCGCGCCGGTCGACAGCGCTTCCAGGCTGGCGCGGTCGCGGATATGCACTTCGCGGTTATCGATGCTGATCCAGCCCTGCTTCTTGAACTTGCTGAGCAGGCGGCTGACGCTTTCGATGGTCAGGCTCAGGTAATCGCCGATGTCCTCGCGCGACATGCGCAGCTGGAAGTTCGACGCCGAATAGCCGCGCGCCGCGTAGCGCGTGCCCAGGTTCAGCAGGAACACGGCGAAGCGCTGCTCGGCGCGCATATTGCCGAGGAAAAGCATGACGTTTTGCTCGCGCATGATTTCATGGCTCATGATGCGATGGAAGTGCTGCAGCAGCTGCGGCACCTGCGCGAACAATTCCTGCAGGCGGCCGAAGGGAATCTCGCACACTTCGCTGTCTTCGAGCGCCACGGCGCTGCACGCGTGGCGGCCGGTGCCGATGGCGTCCATGCCCAGCAGGTCGCCGGCCATCTGGAAGCCGGTGATCTGCTGCTCGCCGCGCAGATTCACCTGCGCCGTCTTGAAATGGCCGAAGCGCACCGCGTACAGGCTGCCGAAGGGCTGGTCCATGCGATACAGGGTTTCGTCGCGCTGGACGCGGCGGCGCCGGCCGATGATCTGGTCCAGCCGCACCACATCGGCGTCGTCGAGGCCGAGCGGCAGGCACAATTTCTTGAAGCTGCACACGGCACATTTGTTCGGAGCGGCCGGCGTGATGTCGTTGATCGCTATCATGTGCATACCCCTGTCGTTTTGGTGGGCCGGCGCGCGGCCGGTCTATGGACAGAGTATCGATGATAGCGGCGACGCCGGGCATCGGGCAATGCGACGAGCTTTCGTAGGGCTGACCCGACAATATCGTGTAGGGTTTCCCCGACAGCGGAAAGAGAGCAAGCGCCAGGACGGCGCCCGCCAGGCGCGTGGTCCGTGCCAGTTGGCCACCCGGCGTCCTTCCGGATTCGGCCGGCGCTCGGCTGACGATCGGCCGCCAGGCCAAGGTGCGGCCGCCTCAGATGATGCCGTGCTCCAGCGCGTAGCGGGTCAGCTCGGCGTTGCTGGCCATGCCCATCTTGTCGAGGATGCGGCCGCGGTAGGTCGTCACCGTGTTCGGGCTCAGGTGCAGGCGCTCGCCGATGTGCACCAGCGTCTCGCCGGCGGCGATCAGCTTGAGCACTTCCAGCTCGCGGTTCGACAGCGCCTCGTGGTTACTCGGCACGCTGCCGCCGATCATGCTGGCCAGCTTCTCGGTCAGCGCGGCGCTGACGTGCTTGCCGCCGGCGGCGGCCTTGCGCACGGCCGCCACCAAGGTCGCCGTCGGCGCGTCCTTGGTCAGGTAGCCGGCCGCGCCGAGCTTGAGCGCGCGGATCGCGTAGATGTCTTCCGAATAGGTGCTGAGCATCAGCACGGCCAGTTTGGGCTGCTCGGCGCGCAGCGATTTCAGCAGGTCGAGGCCGTTCTTGCCGGGCATGGTGATGTCCAGCAGCGCCACGTCGAAGATCTGCGCGGCGACCAGTTGCTGCGCGTCCTGCGCGTTGCCGGCCTCGCCGTCGACGCGGATGTCCGGCGCCGTGCCCAGCATCAGGCGCACGCCGTTGCGGGCGATGGCGTGGTCGTCAACCAGCAACACGCGGATGGGTTCTGCGCTCATATTCCTCCTTCAGTGGCAGGCGCAGTTGCAGGGTCGTGCCCCGCCCCTCGCTGCCGGTGATCGTCAGTTTGCCGGCGTAGTGCCGGCTGCGCTCATGCATGCCGAAGATGCCCCAGGATTCGCGGTCGAGCAGGCCGTCGGCCGCGATGCCCTTGCCGTTGTCGACGATGGTCAGCAGCAGCGCGCCATCGGGGCCAGCCTCGTGCCGCACGGTGAGGCTGACCTGCGTCGCCTCGGCGTGGCGCACGACATTGGTCAGCGCCTCCTGGACGATGCGGAACAGCATGGTGCTGCGCTCGGCGCTCAGTTCCACGGCGGCGGCGGCCGCGTCGATGCGGCATTCGCAGTGCAGGCCGGCGCGCTGCTCGACCTGGCCGGCATACCATTCCAGCGCGGCCCACACGCCCAGCTGGTCGAGCACGCTCGGTCGCAAATCGGTGATCACGCGGCGCACCGTTTCGATGGCGTCCTGCGCCAGCCCGGCCGCGTCGGCCAGCAGCGGATCGGCCGGCAGCCCGGCCGCCGCCGAGCGTTCGATGCTGACCGAAATATAGGCCTTGATGCCGGTCAGCAGGCCGCCCAGTTCGTCGTGGATTTCCTGGGCGATGCGCTTGCGCTCGCTTTCCTTGATGTTTTCCTGGTGCGCGGCCAGGCCGCGCAGCTCGTCCTGCGACTGCTGCAAGGCCCGCTCGACCAGCTTGCGTTGGGTGATGTCGTGTATCGTCGCCAGCACCAGCGGCAGGTCGCGCGAGGTGCGCAGCGGCGACAGGCTGACCTCGACCGGGAATTCGTGGCCGTCAAGGTGCAGGCCGAACAGCTCGGCGCCGGCGCCCATGGCGCGCGGCCGCGGCTGCTCCACATAGACACTGCGGTGCTGCTGGTGGGCGTGGCGGAAGCGCGCCGGAACCAGCAATTCGATGGCCTGGCCCAGCATCGCCTCCAGCGCATGGCCGAACATCTGCGCCAGCGCCGGGTTGGCGACGACGATGTGGCCCTCCCCGTCCATGATCAGCATGGCGTCGGTGGCCGAGGCCAGCAGCCAGCCCAGGCTTTCTCCCGCGATTACCAGATTTTTCACGCTATCGTCCCCGGTGCCGCCAGCGCCGCGCTGGCTGCCCGCATGATACGACGGCTTGGGCCTGCGCGCCAAGCGCGGCGCGGCCGTCACACCGGCGCATCCGCGCGCAACAGGCGGTCGAAGGCGGCCGCCGTGACCGGCCGGCTGTACAGATAGCCCTGGTAATGGTGGCAACCGAGCCCGGCCAGCAAGCTGCGCTGGGCCTCGGTTTCGACGCCCTCGGCGATGACGTCGAGCTTCAGGCTGCGGGCCATCGCGATGATGGTCAGCACGATGGCCTGGTCGCTGCTGTCGCTGGCCAGGTCGCGCACGAAGGACTGGTCGATCTTGAGCTGGTCCAGCGGCAGCCGCTTGAGATATTGCAGCGACGAGTAGCCGGTGCCGAAGTCGTCGAGCGAAAACTGCACGCCGATCGCCTTCAGCGCCGCCATGGAGGCGACCACGTCCTCCATGTTTTCCAGCAGCAGGCCCTCGGTCAGCTCCAGCTTGAGCCGCGCCGGCGCGATGCCGTAGCGGCGCACCGCGTCTTCCACGCCGACACAGAAATCGGGCTGGCGGAATTGCTTGGCGCTGACGTTGATGGCCAGTACCAGATCGCGCGTGCGCGCGTCGCGCTGCCACTCGCGCAACTGGGCGCAGGCCTGCAACAGCACCAGCTGGCCGAGCGGCAGGATCAGGCCGGTCTCCTCGGCCAGCGGAATGAAGTCGGCCGGCGACACCAGCGTGCCGTCCGGCTTGATCCAGCGCACCAGCGCCTCGGCGCCGGTGGCGTGGCCATGGCCGTCGACCTGGATCTGGTAGTACAGCTCGAACTGCTGCAGCTCGATGGCCGCGTGCAACTCGTTTTCCAGCGCGGCACGGGCGCTGATGACGTCCTGCATGCCCTGGTCGAAAAAGCGCATGGCGTTGCGGCCGGCCTGCTTGGCCTGGTACATGGCGATATCGGCCTGCATCAGCAACTCGTCGGGCTGCTGCTGGTCGCGGTGGAACAAGGTGGCGCCTATGCTGGGCGTGCTGTGGCAGTGGTGCTGGCCGAGCTGGTACGACAGGTTCAGCGCCGCCAGGATCTTGGCCGACAGCGCCTCGGTCTGCGCCGCCGCCTCCAGCGCGTGGCCGCTCAAGCCCTCGACCAGCACGACGAATTCGTCGCCGCCCAGCCGCGCCACCGTGTCGCCCTGGCGCAAACAGGCTTGCAGGCGCTGCGCCACCTGCTGCAACAGCAGGTCGCCGATGTTGTGGCCCAGCGTGTCGTTGAGCATCTTGAAATTGTCGAGGTCGATGAACATCAGCGCGCCGTACTTGCCGCTGGCGGCGCTGGCCGACAGCACCTGCTTGAGCCGGTCGTGCAGCAGACGCCGGTTCGGCAGCCGCGTCAGCGGGTCGAAAAAGGCCAGGCTCTTGATCTCGTCGCTGGCCGCCTTGCTGACCGTGATGTCGCTCAGCGAGGCGACGTAGTGGGTGACGCTGCCGTCGTCGTCGCGCACGGTGGCGACGTTGAGGCGCTCCGGGTAGACTTCGCCGTTCTTGCGGCGGTTCCAGATCTCGCCCTCCCAGCTGCCGGAAACACGGATGGCGCGCCACATCTCGTCATAGAAGCCGGCATCGTGGCGGCCCGAGCTGAGCAAACTGGGACGCTGGCCGACGACTTCGTCGCGGCCGTAGCCGGTGATCGCGCAAAACGCCTGGTTCACTTGCAGGATCAGGCCGTCGGCGTCGGTCACCATCATGCCTTCCGGCGACTCGAAGGCGATGGCGGCGATGCGCAGCTCGGCCTCGCTCTGGCGGCGCGCCGTGATGTCGGTATGCGCGACGACGGCGCCGCGCGCGCCGTAGGCCAGCGGCGTGACGGTCATGCTGAACCAGCGCTGCCGCGTCGGTGCATGGCAGGGATATTCGTGGCTGAAGCGCGGCAGGTCACCATCCAGCACCGCCTTGATGCCAGCCAGCGCGGCGGCCGCGCCATCGGCGCCCGGCCCGGTGGCGCGGCGGCACACGGCGAGGTAGTTGTCGCCGAGGTAGCTGGGCGCGTCGCCGGCCTCGTCACCGCACGCCTCATCGATGGCGCGGCGGCGCCAGGCGGCGTTGACGGCGACGATGCGGCCATCCTCGTCCAGCACGGCAATCTGGTCGGACAAGGCGTCGAGGATGGCGCAGGTCAGGCTGTGGCCGCAGCTGCCATCGTCCACCGGCCGCGTGGCGAACACGGCGCCGACGCCGCGCTCGGCTGGCCTGCGCTGGGCCAGACAGTGTCGCTCCCCGGCGCCCGACCACGTGCAGGCGGGCAAGTCCGCCTGTGCATACTCGCCGGCAGCCGCGTACTGCCCTGGGATCTGTTTCATTTCGCCACCTGCCGCTCGAATCAAAGATTGATTCGAAGCATAAAGATTCCTACAGGCAAAATGCTTGATCTAGATCAAAATTGGAAAACAAAACCAGAAGTAGCCGGCACATTGGCCGCCACCCGGCGCCAGATGCGGGCCAGATGCGGGCCGGCCGGCGCGCCTGGCGATTAATACGGACCGCGGATGGCGGCGTGGATCTGCTCGCGATACAACTGGGCCAGGCCGGCATGCACCTCGGCCGGCAACACCGGCAACGCGGCGGCGCTGGCGTTGGCCGCCACCTGCGCCGGCGAGCTGGCGCCCGGTATCACCACCGACACGGCGTCCTGGTCGAGCAGCCAGCGCAGCGCCATCTGCGCCATCGTCATCGACGGCGGCACGAAACGCGCCACCTGTTCGGCCAGGTCAACGCCGGTGCCGAACTCGATGCCGGCGAAAGTCTCGCCGACATTGAACTGCGCGCCGTCGCGGTTGAAGTTGCGGTGGTCGTCGGCGCCGAAAACGGTGGCGCGCGTCATCTTGCCGCTCAGCAGGCCGCTCGCCAGCGGCAGGCGCACGATGATGGCCACACCCTTGTCGCGCGCGCGCGGCAGTAATTCTTCCAGCGGCTTCTGGCGGAAGATGTTGAAGATCACCTGCAGCGACGTCAGCCCTTCCTGTTCCAGGCAGACCAGGCCCTCCTCGACCGTCTCGACGCTGGCGCCGAAGCGTTCGATCAGGCCGTCGTCGCGCATTTCGCGCAGCCAGTCGAAGATTTTGCCGTCGCGCAGCACGGCCGGCGGCACGCAGTGCAGCTGGGTCAGGTCGAGCCGGCTGACGCCCAGCCGCTGCAAGGAGCGCTCGGTGGCGGCGCGCACCGTCTCGCGGCTGTAGCCGTCGGGATAGATGGCGCCACGGCCGACCTTGGTGGCCACGGTCAGGTCCTCGTATTTGTGCAGGAATTCGCCGATCGAGCTTTCGCTGGCGCCGTCGCCGTAGACGTCGGCCGTGTCGATGAAGCGCACGCCCGATTGATAGGCTTGCTCCAGTATGGTTTGCGCCACGCCGTTGTCCCAGTCCTTGCCCCAGCCGCCGCCCAGCTGCCAGCAGCCCAGGCCGATTTCCGGCACCGTCAAACCATCGCGTCCAAATTGTCTCGTTTGCATATGCGTGTCCTTTTTTATGGTCGTGGAATGGCGGCCGCAACCGCGCGTGGCCGCCATCTTAGCGGCGCCGCCGGACTAGCGCCAATCGTTTATTTGGGACGCGAGATATCAACTTTGGCATCGGCGCCGGGCCGGGACCTAGTTTTTCAGCTTGGCTTCCAGCTCATCCTTGCTGATCGCGCCGGGCACCAGCGTGCCTTGCGGAAAGACCAGCGTCGGCGTCGCGCTCACGCCCAGTTTCTGGCCCAGCGCCAGGTTGGCCTGCATCGGCAAAGCGCAGCCGGCCGGCGTGGCCGGCAGCACGCCGGTCTGCATCCAGTCCTGCCACGCCTTGTTGCGGTCCGGCGCGCACCAGATCAGGCCGGCCTTGCGCTGCGCGTCGGCGTGCGTGTCGAGCGGGAACAGGAAGGTGTAGATGGTGACGTTGTCGAGCTTGGACAGCGTGTCGTGTTCGAGTTTCTTGCAATACGGGCAATCGGGGTCCGAGAACACGGCCAGCTTGCGCGCGCCGTTGCCGCGCACGGTCTTGATGGCGCGCTCGAACGGCAGCTTGGCGAAATCGACCCGCGTCAGCTGTTCCATGCGCTGCTCGGTGATGCTGGTCTTGCTGGCCATGTCGATCAGCGCGCCGGTCAGCACGTAATTGATGTGGGCGTCGGTGTAAAGGATTTGCGTCGGCGCCAGCACCACTTCATAGATGCCCTTGAGCGGCGTGGCATGCACGCTGATGACGTCATGACCGGCGAATTTTTTGACGGCCTCGGCGCGCACGCCGGCCAGGTCATCGGCGGCGCCGGCGTGCGCGCTGAGGGACATGGCGCCCAGCAGCGTAGCGCAGCGTACTAATTTGTTGTTCATGGTCAGCCAGTGGTGTGGAGAAAAGCATGGATTGTCGAGGCTCGCGGCCGCCGCGTCCATGCTTATCTTGTGGACGGTTCGTTCAGCATAAACGAAGGAAAAAGAAGATAGTTGCCATCCGCTGTGGATGGGGTAGGCCAGGATGGCTTTATCTTGCTTC
>Ga0209903_1000467_pt1 | contig 14995 bp, 13 predicted proteins | sample OrgsoiDNA2013051_FD_185801 | JGI IMG/M metagenome (GOLD analysis project Ga0209903, IMG submission 185801) | Permafrost soil microbial communities from the Arctic, to analyse light accelerated degradation of dissolved organic matter (DOM) -... | ecosystem: Environmental > Terrestrial > Soil >...
TGCCCTCGGTGGTCGACGCCGATCGGCTGACGGCCGCCTACAGCGCGCAATCGGGCCTGCGCAAGCTGGTGCACGAGCGCACCGATGTCTATGTCGATGTCGACGCCGTCGTCGAACAGCAGCTGGCGCAGCCCGAGTTCGCGCATGCCGGCATCCGCCGCATCGCCGTGATGGAGACGGTCGGCATGCACGTCTTCCTCTACAAGACGCATCGCGCGCTGGCGGCGCGGCTGGCCACTACGCTGAACGACATGAAGCGCGAAGGGCTGCTGGAGAAATACCGCATCATGGCTGAGAGCGAGGCTGCGCCGCCCACGCGGCCATAAGCGGCGCGCATGCGTCCGTGCTTATTTTTTGTTAAGGATCTTGTCGACGCGCGCCGGCCGCAAACGGAAGGCGTCGGGCATGCCGCCGCCCAGCAAAGGCCGTAGGTAGAGGCGGAAGGCGTCGGTGACGTCGGTCCCGGCGGCGCTGATGAACTGGTCTTCCATCACGCGCGTCTTGCCGGCCACGTCGGCCAGCGGCAGCAGTTCGTAGTTGACCGCGTAATCGCCGCTGCGCTTGATCGCCACCGAACCGTCGCGCCCGCCCCACATGGCGAATTGCACCGCCTTCTCGCCGACTTCACGCGCCTCGCGCTGGTCGACGTCGGACACGCAGCCGATGAAGGAGCGCTGCAGATAGCCGAAGGTGTCGCCGCGCACGCGCTTGATGCCGAGCTTGGACTTGATCTCGTCGCACAGCAGGTCGGCCAGCGCGCCGGTGCCCGACAGCTGCACATTGCCGTGCGCGTCGCGCTCGACTTCCTTCGATAACAAGGTCGCGATGGCCGCGCCGCTGGCGTCGTGGATGCCCTCGGAGACGGCCACCACGCAGCGGCCGTAGCGTTCATACACGGCCTTGACGTCGGCCAGGAACCGGTCCAGCGAGAACACCCGCTCGGGCAGGTAGATCAGGTGCGGGCCGTCGTCGGGGAACTTGCGGCCCAGCGCGGCGGCGGCCGTCAAAAAGCCCGCGTGGCGGCCCATGACGACGCCGACATACACGCCGGGCAGCGCGGCGTTGTCGAGGTTGGCGCCGGCGAAAGCCTGGGCGACGAAGCGCGCGGCCGACGGGAAGCCCGGCGTGTGGTCGCTGCCGACCAGGTCGTTGTCTATGGTCTTGGGGATGTGTACGCAGCGCAGCGGATAGCCGGCCTTGGCCGCCTCCTCGCTGACGATGCGCACCGTGTCGGACGAGTCGTTGCCGCCGATGTAGAAGAAGTGGCCGATCTGGTGGGCCTGCAAGACCTTGAAGATTTCCTGGCAATACGGGATGTCGGGCTTGTCGCGCGTCGAGCCGAGCGCCGACGACGGCGTGGCGGCCACCAGTTCGAGGTTGGCGCTGGTCTCCTGGCTCAGGTCGACGAAGTCCTCGTCGACGATGCCGCGCACGCCGTGCAGCGCGCCGTAGACGCGGGTGATGCCGGCCATGCGGCGCGCCTCCAGCGCCACGCCGGCCAGCGACTGGTTGATGACGGCGGTCGGCCCGCCTCCCTGTGCGACCAGAATTTTTCCCGACGACATACGCGTCTCCTTCATCAGATGCAGCAGTTATCCCTCATCGGCCGGCGCTGCGGTGTGCCGGCGCGTTCCGCCAAGGCGGCGGCCAGCCGACAGCGTACTCCAATTCGGCGTGGCCGTGCGCCGGCCCGCAGCGCGATAGCTGAGCGGGCGTCCGCTGCAGCGGTGCTGCGGCCGGCTGGCGTCGCTTAGGCCAGCGCCGCCTCGCTCAGTCGCTGCCGCCGGCCGCAGCGGGCGCGCCGATATGCTTGGCGAGGAAGTGATCGACGCGGTTCCAGAAGTCGACCCGGTCCGGCACCAGTTCCCAGCCGTGGCCTTCTTTTTCGTAGGTGATCCACTCGACGTCCGGATTGCCGGCCTTGACCGCCGCGTAGAATTTCTCGCCGTGGTAGAGCGGCACGCGCTGGTCGTCGGTGCCGTAGGCCAGCAGCAGCGGCCGCTTGATGCGGGCCGCCTGCTCCAGCGGCGAGGTGGCCTTCAGCTGCGCCGCGTCCTTGACTTGGTCGCCGACCAGCTCCGGCATGCCGTAGCGCTTCCAGCTGTCCGGCGTGTCGGCGCTGGCGCTCCAGGCGCCCGTGTACATCAGGTTGATGTCGGTGACACCGGCCCAGTCGATGCCGCACTGGTACAGGCCGGGATCGTTCACCAGTCCCATCAGCACCGCGTAGCCGCCGTAGCTGGCGCCGGCGATGCAGACGCGCCGGCCGTCGGCGATGCCCTTGGCGATGGCCCATTGCGCGCCGTCGGCCACGTCGTCCTGCATCTTCAGCCCCCACTGTTTCCAGCCGGCGCGGAAATGCCGGTAGCCGAAGCCGGTGCTACCACGGTATTCCGGCTCCATCACCGCGTAGCCGCGCGAGGCGAGGAATTGGGCGTCGGCATTCCAGCGCCAGCTGCCGCCGCGCACGTTCGGGCCGCCATGCACCAGCATCACCAGCGGCAGGTTCTTGCGGTCGCTGCCGTGCGGGTAGGTGATCCAGGCCGGGATGTCGAGGCCGTCGCGCGCTGGGTAGTGCACCAGTTCCTGCCGCCCCATCTGCGCCGAGTTGATCTTCTCGCGCGCCGAGCCGACCCGCGTCATCGTTTGCGTGTCGGTGTTGTAGATGATGTAGGCGTCCGGCTCGATGTCCGAATACGTGTGGATCAGCACCCACGGCGTGGCCGAGTGCTGGCCGCGACTGATCAGGTTGACCATGCCGGGCAGCTTGGCGTCGACCTTGGCCTGCAGTGCCTTCATGCCGGCATCGAACCAGGCCACGCCGTAGGTGTCGGCCAGGTAGCTGACGCCCAGCAGCTTGCCTTGGCCGATCACCAGTTGCCCATTGAAGTCGTAGCCGGCCATGGTCAGCAGCGGCTGGCTGGCGATGGTGCCGGCGGCCAGGTCGTAGCGGTACAGCGCCGTGTGGTCGCTGCCGCCGGTGGCGCTGACGTAGAACGTGCCGTCCGGGGCGAAGCCGACCGGGTCGACGCGTTTTTCGCCGGCGCCGGTATAGGCCTGGTATTCGGAAATCTTGCGCCACGTGGCGTCGTCACCGTCGCCGTCGCGGTAGTAGATGATGTCGACTTTACCGGCTTCGACGACCGCGATGCGCGGCGCGCCATTCTGGTCGAGCTGCCAGCCGATGACGTCGCCGGGCCCTTTGACCGGCGTGAGGTGGCCGGTCAGCGTGTTCAGCAGCGCGAGCGTGCTGGACTTGTAAGCACTGTAGTTCGGCGTGAACACGCCACTGGTGACATACACCGAGTCGCTGTTTTGCAGGCCGTGCTGGCCCAGCAGGAAATGATTCCAGTCCAGGGTGTGCGATGTCACCCGGGTGCCGGTCTGGCCGCCGGGGGCGTAGCTGGTTTGCGCCAGTTGCAGGTAGGCGCTGCCGTCGCGGTTGACGGCGAACAGGCCGGGCGCGTAGCGGTCGTCGCTACGCGCCATGCTTTTGTCGGCCGTGTCGAATACCAGGCGCTCGTCGTTGACCCAGTCAAAATCGAGCACGTCGGCGTTGCTGAACATGGCCACCACTTTGGTGCTCAAATCATCGAGCTTGACGACGGTCAGGCGATAGCGTTCGCCCGGCCGCGAGGTGCGCGCCGCCAGGTAGCGGCCGTCCGGCGACAGCTTGGGATTGGTGAAGTTGGCGTTCTCGAAAAATGCTTCGGCCGGCGGCGGCGTGGTGGGGACGGCGCCGGCCAGCGCGTGGCCGGCAGCGTGGCACAGCAACAGGACGGCGAACAGGCGTGGTATCAAAGGGGACATGGCGGGCTCGCTCAGCTAGAAATTTTGTAAAATAATCAAGCCCCGAAGATTAACATCCGAATTACTTTTTTACCATGATTTAGCGCATGGCATGGCGCTTTTACTGTTGTTCCGGCGCCCGCACATAGGCGATCAGCGCGCGCGTGCGGCGGTCCGGCGCCGGCGTCAGCAGGCTGACGCCGGCCAAGGTCAGCAGGCCGGCCGGCACGCCGAAGATGCCGGCCGAGATGGCTTCGATGTGCAGCCACTGGCCGGCCGCGCTACCGCCCAGCACCGGATTGGTGTGCAGCATGTAGTAGACGCAGACGCCGAAGCCGGCCAGCATGCCGGCCACCGCGCCCTGGTAGTTGGCGCGCTTCCAGAACACGCCCAGCACCAGCGCCGGGAACAGCGTCGACGCGGCCAGCGAAAACGCCGCCGCCACCACCGACAAGATGTCGGCCGGCTTTTGCGAGGCGGCGTAGGCGGCGATGAAGGCCACGGCCAGCAGCAGCAGTTTGGAGATCGTCACCCGCTTCTGCGTCGACGCGGTCGGGTCGACCAGCTTGTAATAGACGTCGTGCGACAGCGCGTTGGAGATCGCCAGCAGCAGGCCGTCGGCGGTCGACAGCGCCGCCGCCAGCCCGCCGGCCGCGACCAGCCCCGAGATCACATAGGGCAGGCCGGCGATTTCCGGCGTGGCCAGCACCAGCACGTCGCCGTCGATGGCAATCTCGGCCAGCTGGACGATGCCGTCGTGGTTGACGTCGACGATGCTGATCAGCGGATTGACCTTGTCGACGTTGGCCCAGTAGGACACCCAGCTGGGCAGCTGGTCGTAGCGGCTGCCCACCAGCACGCTGTAGATGTCGTACTTGACCAGCACCGCCAGCGCCGGGATGGTCAGATAAATCAGCAGGATGAAGAACAGCGTCCAGAACACCGACACCCGCGTCTCGTGCACCGACGGCGTGGTGTAGGCGCGCATCAGGATGTGCGGCAGCGCGGCCGTGCCCAGCATCAGGCAAAACACCAGCGCCAAAAAGTTGTTGCGCTTGGCGTCGGACTGCGCCCGGTCGGCGCCGGGGAAGGGCGTGGCGTGCGGCGTGATCGGCTCGGCCCGCGCCAGGTTTTGCGCGCGCGCGTCGGCCCACAGGCGCGCCGCGTCGTCGGGATTTTTCGGATAGGCCAGCACGGCGCGTTCGGCGCTGCGGATGTCGACCAGCGAGGCGCCGTGCTGCTTGACGATGTCGAGCTTGCGCTGCGCGGCGATGCGGCCGCTGTCCCACGACGCCGGCAGCGCGTCCAGCCGCGCCTGGTATTCGTCGGCGCGTTGGCGGAACACGCCGCGCACTTCCAGCTCGCCGGGATCGCGGTTCAGCTGCGCCTCGCGCGCGCCCAGTCGCGGCAGCAGCTTGCCGTAGGCGACTTGCGGGATGGGATTGCCGCTGTGCTTGGCGGACAACCACATCGCCGGTATCAGGAACGCGACCAGGATGATGATGTACTGCGCCACCTGGGTCCAGGTGATGGCGCGCATGCCGCCGAGGAAGGAGCAGACCAGGATGCTGGCCAGTCCGAGGAAGATGCCGACCGAGAAATCGACGCCGGTGAAGCGCGAGGCGATCAGCCCGACCGCGTAGATCTGCGCGACCACGTAGGTGAACGAGACGATGATGGTGGCGGCGACGGCGAGGATGCGCACGGCGCGGCCGCGGCCGCCGTTGCCGGCGTAGCGTTCGGCGAGGAAGTCGGGGATGGTGTACTGGCTGAACTTGCGCAGATAGGGCGCGATCAGCAGCGCCACCAGCACGTAGCCGCCGGTCCAGCCCATGATGTAGGCCAGGCCGTCGAAGCCGTGCAGGTACAGGCCGCCGGCCAGGCTGATGAAGCTGGCCGCCGAGATCCAGTCGGCCGCCGTCGCCATGCCGTTGAAGACGGCCGGCACGCGCCGTCCCGCCACATAATATTCGAGCACGTTGGAGGTGCGGCTGAGCACGCCGATCGACGCGTACAAAATGATGGTGGCGAACATGAACAGATAGCCTATCCATGCGCGCGACATGCCTTCCTGTTCCAGCACGGCCAGCGCGACGAGGAAGGCCGCGAAGCCGGCCGTGAACAGCGCATAATAGCGGCGCAGGCGCTGGAAGAAGGTGCGCTCGGCTTTCACTGGCGCTCCTCGTCGAAGTCGCGGTCGAGCCGGCGCATGCGCCAGGCGTAGCAGCCGATGATGGCCAGATAGACCAGCGACGAGCCCTGCGCCGCCAGATAGAACGACAGCGGCCAGCCGAACACGCTCAGCGTCGCCAGCTCGCGCGCGAAGTAGGCGGTGCAGAAGCCGGTCACCAGCCACAGCGTCAACAGCATGGCGGTCATGCGACGGGTGCGCTGCCAGTGGCGCGCGTGGGGCGTGGCCGCCAAGGTCGGTGCCGGAGTAATTGGCGATGCCGTGGCAGTCGCCGCCTTCGTTGCCGGCGGCGTCTGCGACTCGGGCGCCGGGCTTGCTGGCGCTGGTGCGCCGTCGTCGTCGTTCACGAGGCGGCTCCCGGCTGCCGCCGCCTGGTCCTGCTGACACGCTTATCCAAAATAGATTTCCTCGTCATCAGGCGCGTCGCCGCGCAGCAGCGGGAAGCTGACGCGGAACAGGCTGCCCGGCCGCTGCGGATGATGCGCGCGCGGATTGTTGAACACATCGATCTCGGCGCCGTGCTGGACGACGATTTCGCGCACGATGGCCAGCCCCAGTCCGCTGCCGTCGGCCGCGCTGCCGAGGATGCGGTAAAAGCGTTCGAAGATCTGGCGGCGCTCGGCCGGCGGAATGCCGGGGCCGGTGTCCTCGACTTCGACGATGCCGTGTTCCTCGTCGGCGCGCACGCGCACGGTGACGCTGCCGCCGGCCGGCGTGTAGCGCAGCGCGTTGTCGACCAGGTTGGAGAGCATTTCGCGCAGCATGGTCGGGTTGCCGGCGATGGCGACCGGCGCGCCGTCGGCCGGCGCCTCGTAGCCGAGGTCGATCTGCTGCGCGAACGAGGTCGGCACCCAATCCTGCACGGCGCTGCGCGCCAGCTCGGCCAGCTCCAGCGCGACCAGGGCGCCGCCGCCCCGCGGCTGGTTTTCCGCGCGCGCCAGCGTCAGCAATTGATTGACGAGGCGCGTCGCCGCCTCCGAACTTTTCGCCAGCTGCAGCAGCGAGCGGTGGATTTCGCCCTGGTCGGTCTGGCGCAGCGCCAGCTCGGACTGCATGCGCATGCCGGCCAGCGGCGTTTTCATCTGGTGCGCGGCATCGGCGATGAAGCGCTTTTGCAGGTCGATCGACAGCGACAGCCGCGCCAGCATGTCGTTGAGCGAGCGCACCAGCGGCGAGATTTCCTCCGGCACCTGGTGCGACTCGATGGGACTCAGGTCGTCCGAACTGCGCGCGCGTATGCGCTCCTGCAATTGCGCCAGCGGCGACAGGCCGCGCGCCAGCGCGAACCAGACCAGTGCCAGCACGATGGGCAGGATGATGAACTGCGGCAGGATCACGCCCTTGATGATCTCATTGGCCAGCTGGGCGCGTTTTTCCAGCGTCTCGGCCACCTGCACCAGCGCCAGCTGCGCGTCGTCGTCGCCGGCCCCGGGCGCCTGGGCCGGATCGAGCGCAACCCAGGCGTAGGCCACGCGCACCTGCGTGCCGTGCACCATGTCGCTGCGGAAGCGCACGGCGCCGGCGCGGCGGTTGTCGTCCTCGGCCGGCGGCTGCGGCAGGTCGCGGTCGCCGTCGATATAATCGCCGCGCGGGCCGAGGATCTGGAAATAGATGTTGTCGACGTCGTCGGCGCGCAGGATGTCGCGCGCCGAGCCGGGCAGGCGCTTGACGACCTTGCCGTTGATTTCCTTGACCTGCTGCGCCAGCACGGTGACGCTGTCTTCCAGCGCGTGGTCGAAGGGCTCGTTGGCGATGGACTTGGCGACCAGGTAGGTGATGGCGATGCTCATCGGCCACAGCAGCAGCAGCGGCGCCAGCATCCAGTCGAGGATCTCGCCGAACAGCGAGTGCTGGATGTCCTGGTCGGACTCGGGCGCCGGCGGCTGGTAGGCGTCGGCAGAGTCCCCGGTGTCGTCGAGGCTGGCGGGCGGCCGCGCGCTCACTTGGCCGCGCTGTGCTTGTCGGGGCCGTCGGCGCCGCCGGGTTTGGGCGCGTCGCTGTATTTTTCCAGGCAGTAGCCCAGGCCGCGCACGGTGGCGATGCGCACGCCGCCCACTTCGATCTTCTTGCGCAGCCGGTGCACATACACTTCGATGGCGTTGTTCGACACTTCCTCGCCCCATTCGCACAAATGGTCGACCAGCTGTTCCTTAGAGACCAGGCGGCCGCTGCGCGCCAGCAGGATTTCCAGCAGGCCCAGCTCGCGCGCCGACAGTTCCAGCATCTGCTCGTTGATATAGGCGCTGCGGCCGACCTGGTCGTAGGACAGCGGGCCGTGGCGCACCAGCGCCGCGCCGCCGCCGGCGCCGCGGCGGGTCAGCGCCCGCACGCGCGCCTCCAGCTCGGACAGCGCGAAGGGCTTGGCCATATAGTCGTCGGCGCCGAGGTCGAGGCCGTTGACGCGCTGCTCGATCGAATCGGCCGCCGTCAGGATCAGCACCGGCAGCAGCGAGGCGCGCGCGCGCAGCCGGCGCAGCACTTCCAGGCCGGACAGCTTGGGCAGGCCGAGGTCCAAAATCAGCAAATCGAATTCCTGGGTCGACAGCGCGGTGTCGGCCTCCTGGCCGTTGGCCACGCAGTCGATGGCGTAGCCGGACTGGCGCAGCGAGCGCGTCAATCCATCGGCCAGCACACTGTCATCTTCGGCAAGTAAAATACGCATCATCGTTTATCCGGGGGCGCGGCGGCGTCGCAGTATCCTATTGTGTTTCATTTCCCGCAAGGTGGCGAATTTTTGTGAAATAGTGTGCGGCGCTTGACCTGTTTCAAACTCCCTGTAAAATCGCGCTTGCAATAAGCACTGTTTTTTTATACAGTATCGCTTGTACGCACTTTCCACCCCGTTGGACCCGGCAAATAATCTGCTTGAAAGAACATTATGGACGATAAAAAAGGCGTAGTACCCGCATCTGAGAAGGCCAAGGCCCTCGCTGCCGCACTGGCGCAGATCGAAAAGCAGTTCGGCAAAGGGTCCGTGATGCGCATGGACGCCAGCGCCCCGATCGAAGAAGTGCAGGTCGTCTCGACCGGCTCGCTCGGCCTGGACATCGCGCTCGGCGTCGGCGGCTTGCCGCGCGGCCGCGTGGTGGAAATCTACGGTCCTGAATCGTCCGGTAAAACCACGCTGACCTTGCAGACCATCGCCGAGATGCAAAAACTCGGTGGCACCTGCGCCTTCATCGACGCCGAACACGCGCTCGACGTCGGCTATGCGCAGAAGCTGGGCGTCAACCTGCACGAGCTGCTGATCTCGCAGCCGGACACCGGCGAGCAGGCGCTGGAAATCTGCGACGCGCTGGTCCGTTCGGGCAGCGTCGACCTGGTCGTCATCGACTCGGTGGCCGCGCTGACGCCACGCGCCGAAATCGAAGGCGACATGGGCGATTCGCTGCCGGGCCTGCAGGCGCGTTTGATGTCGCAGGCGCTGCGCAAGCTGACCGGCTCGATCAACCGCACCAACACGCTGGTCATCTTCATCAACCAGATCCGCATGAAAATCGGCGTCATGTTCGGCAGCCCGGAAACGACGACCGGCGGTAACGCCTTGAAGTTCTACGCTTCCGTGCGCCTGGACATCCGCCGCACCGGCTCGATCAAATCGGGCGACGAAGTGATCGGCAACGAAACCAAGGTCAAGGTCGTCAAGAACAAGATCGCGCCGCCGTTCAAGGAAGCCCACTTCGACATCCTTTATGGAGAAGGCACGTCGCGCGAAGGCGAGATCCTCGATCTGGGTTCGGATGCGAAGATCGTCGAGAAGTCGGGTTCCTGGTACAGCTATAACGGCGAACGTATCGGCCAGGGTAAGGATAATGCGCGCGCCTTCCTGAAAGAACGTCCGCAACTGGCGTGGGAAATCGAAAACAAGGTGCGCGAATCGCTGGGCGTGCGCGTCTTGCCGGCCCTGGCGGCAGTCGCGGAAGAAAAAGCCGAGCCGGTCGCCAAGCTGAAAGCCGTCGACATCAAGGCCGCCGAAGGCTGATCGACCATAGTCGAGCATACGGTTTATATCGTTAGTATCGTTTATATTGTTTATACAGTAAGCCACCGTGCCGCGACTTGCGGCCGGTGGTTTTCTCATTGTGCGGAGAATTTTTTATGGCGGCACCGCGATTGAGCCTGAAGGGCCGCGCCCTGCGCTATCTGTCGATGCGCGAACACAGCCGGCTGGAGCTGGGCCGCAAGCTGGCGCGCTACGCGGAAGAGGGCGACGACGTCGAGGCCCTGCTCGATCTGCTGGAAAAAAATAACTGGCTGTCGCAGGAGCGTTTTTCGGAGGCGCTGATCCACCGCCGTTCCGCGCGTTTCGGCAACAGCCGCATCGTCGCCGAATTGCAGAGCCACGGCATTAACGGCGAGGCTTTGCAGGAGTTGAAGGCCGGCCTGTCGGCAGGCGAAACCGAGCGTTGCTGCGAAGTGTGGCGGCGCAAATTCGGCACCGTCCCCGCCGACCAGAACGAGCGCAACAAGCAGGTGCGCTTCCTCATGCAGCGCGGTTTTTCCCAGCGCGCCGTGCAAGCGGCGCTGAAAGGCGTCGACCTGGATGACGATTTCTTTGTATGAAAAAAAGTCGGCCATCCACCAGCTACGACAGCCTGAAATAGGCCGCTGGAGCGCGCCGATTTGTTCATTGTTAACACAAGGCACATCGCAACTCGGGCCGGTGTGTGCTACACTTTTACGGTTTTTGCAGCACCGCGGGTGCGGTGGTTGTCCGTAGAAGCTGCGGCAACGTGCTTTCTTTACAAGAGAAAAGTGCAAGGCTGCTAACTAATTTCTGCCGCAAACGCGGTATCGGTCTATGTCCCTGTCAACTCCAGTTTCCCGACGCGCGCTGAGGCACACTCGCGCCATCACCGTCGAAGCGTATGCCCGCGACGACGGTCTGTGGGATCTTGACGCCCGTATCACCGACATCAAGGTCAAGGACGTGACGCTGGCTTCCGGCCCGCGCCCCGCCGGCCTGCCGCTGCACGACCTGGCGCTGCGCATCACCATCGACCGCGAACTGACCATCGTCGCCGTCGACGCCGCGTCCGACGCCGTGCCCTATCCCGGCTTTTGCGACACCATCGCGCCGGCCTACCAGCAGCTGGTCGGCCTGAACCTGATGAAGAATTTCCGCCACGAGCTCAAGCGCCGCGTCGCGGGCGTCGCCGGCTGCACCCACCTGACCGAGCTGGCGCAGATCCTGCCGACGGCCGCCGTGCAAGCGTTTGCCGGCGACGTCTGGTCGACCAGCGACGCGGCCAGCGCCGACGCCGACAGCACGCAGGTGCAACCGTTCCAACTCGACAAATGCCACGCACTGCGCACCGACGGCGGCGCCGTGGCCCGGTTTTATCCGCGCTGGGTGGCCAAGGCAACACCGGCTTAGCGCCTAGTCTCACCTGCTTATTTTTAGTCTGACCGTAGCACCTATTTCGCCTCATCCTCGCAACATCAACCGATTTTTACAATCAGCATCAGAAGGGAAGCCAGCATGAAAATCCATGAGTATCAAGGCAAAGAAATCCTCCGAAAATACGGAGTGACGGTACCGCGCGGTATTCCGTGCCTGTCCGTAGAAGAAGCCGTCAAAGCCGCTGAAACCTTGGGCGGCCCGGTCTGGGTGGTCAAGGCCCAGATCCATGCTGGCGGTCGCGGCAAGGGCGGCGGCGTCAAAGTCGCCAAGTCGCTGGAACAAGTCAAGGAATTCTCCGAGCAGATCCTGGGCATGCAGCTGGTCACGCACCAGACCGGCCCTGAAGGCCAGAAAGTGCGTCGCCTGCTGATCGAAGAAGGCGCCGACATCAAGAAGGAACTGTACGTGTCGATGGTCACCGACCGCGTTTCGCAGCGCGTCGTGCTGATGGCCTCGTCCGAAGGCGGCATGGACATCGAAGAAGTCGCCGAGTCCCATCCGGAACTGCTGCACTCGATCGCCATCGACCCGGCCGTCGGCCTGACCGATGCCGAAGCCGATGCCATCTCGACCAAGATCGGCGTGCCTGCCGCATCGATCGCCGACGCCCGCGCCAACCTGCAAGGCCTGTACAAAGCCTACTGGGAAACCGACTCGTCGCTGGCGGAAATCAACCCGCTGATACTGACCGGTTCCGGCAAGGTCATCGCCCTGGACGCCAAGTTCAACTTCGACGCCAACGCCCTGTTCCGCCAGCCTGACATCATGGCTTACCGCGATCTGGACGAAGAAGATCCAGCCGAAGTCGAAGCATCGAAATTCGACCTGGCCTACATTTCGCTCGACGGCAACATCGGTTGCCTGGTCAACGGTGCCGGCCTGGCCATGGCCACCATGGACACCATCAAGCTGTTCGGCGGCGAGCCGGCCAACTTCCTCGACGTCGGCGGTGGCGCCACGGCCGAGAAAGTCACCGAAGCGTTCAAGATCATGCTCAAGAACCCGGGCCTGAAAGCCATCCTGGTGAACATCTTCGGCGGCATCATGCGTTGCGACGTGATCGCCGAAGGCGTCATCGCCGCGTCGAAAGCCGTGTCGCTGCAAGTGCCGCTGGTGGTCCGCATGAAGGGCACCAACGAAGACTTGGGCAAGAAGATGCTGGCCGAATCCGGTCTGCCTATCATCGCTGCCGATACCATGGAAGATGCAGCCAAGAGCGTCGTCGCCGCCGCTGCCGGTCACGCTTAATTAAGGAATCAACATGTCCATTCTGATCAATAAAGATACCAAAGTCGTTACCCAAGGGATCACCGGCAAGACCGGCCAGTTCCACACCCGCATGTGCCGCGATTACGCGAACGGCAAAGCCGCTTTCGTCGCTGGCGTCAATCCTAAGAAAGCCGGCGAAGACTTCGAAGGCATTCCAATTTTCGCCAACGTCACCGAAGCGAAAAAAGAAACCGGCGCCAACGTGTCGGTCATCTACGTGCCGCCAGCCGGCGCCGCCGCCGCGATCTGGGAAGCCGTCGAAGCCGAGATGGACCTGGCCATTTGCATCACCGAAGGCATTCCTGTGCGCGACATGATGGCCTTGAAAGACCGCATGGCCAAGTCGGGTTCCAAAACCCTGCTGCTGGGTCCTAACTGCCCAGGCCTGATCACCCCTGACGAAATCAAGATCGGCATCATGCCAGGCCACATCCACAAGCAAGGTCGTATCGGCGTGGTGTCGCGTTCGGGCACGCTGACCTATGAAGCGGTCGGCCAGCTGACCGCCTTGGGTCTGGGCCAGTCGTCGGCAGTCGGCATCGGCGGCGACCCGATCAATGGTCTGAAGCACATCGACATCATGAAGATGTTCAACGACGATCCTGATACCGATGCGGTCATCATGATCGGCGAAATCGGTGGTCCGGACGAAGCCAACGCGGCTTACTGGATCAAGGACAACATGAAGAAACCAGTGGTCGGCTTCATCGCCGGCGTCACCGCTCCTCCGGGCAAGCGCATGGGCCACGCCGGCGCGCTGATCTCGGGCGGTGCGGATACCGCGCAAGCCAAGCTGGAAATCATGGAAGCCTGCGGCATCACCGTGACCAAAAACCCGTCGGAAATGGCGCGTTTGCTGAAAGCCATGCTGTAATTGACAGCACGCTAGACAGTTAGTCACTATAACGGGGAGCCTGGTGCTCCCCGTTATTGTTTTACAGAGAAGAAAGGTGGGATAGCTTGGCGAAGATCATCATATCGCGCGAGGGCACGGTCGAGCAGCAAGTGCAGCTGAGCAAGGAGCGCATGAGCTTGGGCCGCCATCGCCACAACGATATCGTGCTCGGTCATCCTTCCGTCAGCGGCGAGCACGCCGTCATCGTCACCATCCTCGACGACTCCTTCCTGGAAGACTTGCATAGCACCAATGGCACTTTCGTCAACGGCCATCGGATCGGCAAGCACTTCCTGCAAAATAACGACCTCATCAAGATTGCCAAGTTCCAGGTGCAGTTCGTCGCCGACGGCATCCGTCCGCTGGCCGCCGCCGCCGCGGCCGTCGCCGAACCGCTGCTGGCGCAGATCGCTGTTTTAAATGGCAATAACGCCGGCAAGCAGATGGAATTGAGTAAGCCGCTGACCACGCTCCGGCCCGGCGTGCAGGTGGTGGTGATCAACCGCGGCCACGACGCGTATACGATCGCCCATGTCGAAGGCGAACGCGCGCCGCTGCTCAATGGCGCGGCCGTCGGCAAGCAGCCGGTGCGGCTGCAACATGGCGATGTGATCGACCTGAGCGGCACGCATATGGCCTTCCGACTCGTCGGGATGGACTGACAGAATTTGTCAGGCTGACGTTTTTTGCGCAGGGATGACAAACTTCGGCAGGCAAACTGACAAAAAAAGTCAGTCACCGGCTCCCGGTGGACGTATTTTGTCGAAAAACCCTGGGCTTTGCTGAAAAAATAGGCTGGCATGGCGATTGCTCTTATCCCTGTGTCCCACCCAATTTTTTTTAATTACTCAGGAGTTCAAAATGAAATCGATGAAAATGATCAAGAAACAAGCACAAGCCGGCTTCACCCTCATCGAACTGATGATCGTTGTTGCCATTATCGGTATTCTGGCGGCAGTGGCAATTCCTGCGTACAGCGATTACACCGTCAAAGCCAAGATCGCCAACGCGATGGGCGCAATTGATGCCCAGAAAACCGCCGTAGCTCTGTGCGCGCAAGAAGCTGGTGGTGTTCTGACCGCATGTACCGATGGCGCACCTGGTATCCCAGCCTTCACCACCACCAAGGAAGTCCTGAGCGCCACTGTGACCGGCGGCACGATCGTGGAAACCTTGCAGGCCAATTTGGGTTCGGGCGTCGACAGCAAGACGATTACGTTCACCCCAACTTTGGCTGCTGGCGGAAGCTCGCTGACCTGGCAAACCACCACCACCGTTACCAATACGGCTGGTCTGGCTGCGATTACCAAAAACAACATCACGCCTTAATTGGACGGATGAGGTCGCCGGGCTTGGCGTCCGGCACCATCAAAAAACCAGGCTGCGTGCCTGGTTTTTTGTTTTTGATTTGCATGTCGATCAGACGATCTTTTGCCGATCCGCAATC
>Ga0209903_1000491_pt1 | contig 14563 bp, 10 predicted proteins | sample OrgsoiDNA2013051_FD_185801 | JGI IMG/M metagenome (GOLD analysis project Ga0209903, IMG submission 185801) | Permafrost soil microbial communities from the Arctic, to analyse light accelerated degradation of dissolved organic matter (DOM) -... | ecosystem: Environmental > Terrestrial > Soil >...
TGGTGCCGTCGTACTTAACCGAGTTGGTGCCCGCGAATACCCGTGCCGTGCTGCCCGGATTCGTTTATCAGCTGGGGAATCTGCTGGCATCGGTCAACGCGACCTTGCAGGCGAGCATCGCCGAAAGCCACGGACATAACTACGGTCTGGCGATGGCGATTGTTGCCGGGACGGTGGCAATCGTGATTTCCATACTGGTTGCGTTTGGGCGGGATACGCGCGGAAAAGCCATAACAGGTGCAATAAATAATCAGACGGCGGATCAACCCGCTAAGGTTTGATTTTCCAGATTTTTTTTGGCGGATTGTGCAACGGTGCGCAAATAATAACGCAAGAAAAATGTTGTCATTAAATGCATTACTGTGATAACTCTGTAGGCAATCGTTCGCAATATGAATTATAGAAACCTAAAAATGAAAGCCCTTCTCCTCGTAGTTAGCCTAGTCGTGATTCGCGTGGTGGTGATTATTATCCCACCGTGCGGGGCTGCACTTGGACGAAGAAAGGCTTATTAAACAAGCCTGAACCTGAAAAGAAACCCCGCACCGAAAGGTCCGGGGTTTTTTTTTGGTTCGGTGATTTCAGTGAACAATGAAGCGAGGTCGGAAAATGAGCAACAGCATAATATTCTGCACTTGTCGCAAAAAGGCAGGAGAATAAGGATGAACGGAGCACAGTGGGTAGTACAAGCGTTGCGTGCGCAGGGGGTAGATATGGTGTTTGGTTATCCCGGCGGGGCAATTATGCCGGTATACGATGCACTGTATGACGGCGGCGTGGAACACCTGTTGTGCCGGCACGAGCAAGGTGCCGCAATGGCCGCCATCGGCTATGCCCGTTCAACCGGAAAAGTCGGCGTGTGTATCGCCACTTCCGGTCCCGGCGCCACCAACCTGATCACCGGTCTGGCTGACGCGCTGTTGGATTCCGTTCCTCTGGTGGCAATCACCGGTCAGGTGGGTTCCGCGTTTATCGGCACTGACGCCTTTCAGGAAATCGACGTTTTAGGTTTATCTCTGGCCTGTACCAAACACAGTTTCCTGGTGGAATCACTGGATGCGCTGCCTGAAATCATGGCCGAAGCTTTCGCCATCGCCAGCTCTGGCCGTCCAGGCCCCGTGCTGATCGACATCCCGAAAGATATCCAGCTGGCAACGGGTGAACTGCCGCCGCACCTGCTGGCCGTCGAAGAAACCTTCCCACATCCGGCTGTTGAACTGGAACAAGCCCGCGCAATGATCGCTGCGGCCCAAAAACCTATGCTGTACATCGGCGGCGGCGTTGGCATGGCTCAGGCAGTGCCAGCATTACGCGAATTCATTTCGACCACCGGTATTCCCGCGGTGGCGACGCTGAAAGGTCTGGGTGCACCGGATGCCACCGACCCTTGTTATCTGGGCATGTTGGGTATGCACGGTACCAGAGCGGCCAATCTGGCGGTGCAGTCTTCTGACTTGTTGATTGCCGTTGGTGCGCGTTTCGATGACCGCGTGACCGGCAAGCTGAACACTTTCGCACCGCACGCCGCCGTTATCCATATGGATATCGACCCGGCGGAGCTGAACAAACTGCGTCAGGCACACGTCGCGTTACAGGGCGATTTAAATGCACTGTTACCGGCGCTGCAACAACCACTGAGCATCGATGCATGGCGTGACGAAGTGATGACCCTGAAAGCCCAGGGCGAATGGCGTTACGATCATCCGGGCGAGGCCATCTACGCGCCACTGCTGCTGAAACAAATCTCTGATCGCAAAGATGCCACCACCGTGGTGACCACCGACGTCGGCCAGCACCAGATGTGGACCGCGCAGCACATGCAGTTCTCGCGTCCTGAAAACTTCATCACTTCCAGCGGTCTGGGCACGATGGGCTTCGGCGTACCTGCTGCCGTCGGTGCGCAGGTTGCACGCCCTGACGATATGGTGATCTGCGTTTCGGGCGATGGCTCCTTCATGATGAATGTGCAGGAACTGGGCACCATCAAGCGAAAACAGTTGCCCGTAAAAATCCTGCTGCTGGATAACCAGCGGTTAGGGATGGTTCGACAGTGGCAGGAATTGTTCTTCGACGGACGCTTCAGTGAAACCAACCTCTCCGATAACCCCGATTTTGTGACGCTGGCCAGCGCATTCAATATTCCCGGCCAACGTATCAGCCGTAAAGACCAAGTCGATGCCGCACTGGATGCCTTTTTCAATAGCAAAGGCCCGTATTTGCTTCATGTCTCCATCGACGAAAATGAAAATGTCTGGCCTCTGGTACCACCGGGCGCAGGCAACGAAACCATGTTGGAGAAAATATCATGATGCAGCATAACGTCTCAATCCAGGCCCGTTTCCGCCCTGAAATGTTGGAGCGCGTATTACGCGTTGTTCGCCACCGTGGTTTTCAGGTCTGTGCGATGAACATGACCCCGATGGTCAATGCAGAAAATATAAATATCGAATTGACCGTTGCCAGCCAGCGGCCGGTAGATTTACTGTCTTCACAGTTACGCAAACTTATGGATGTCGCCTGTGTCGAAATCCAGCAACACACATCACAACAAATACGCGCGAATGCGTGAGTAATAGGGACGAATAGAATGACGAAGAAAGCTGATTACATTTGGTTCAATGGCGAGATGGTTCCGTGGGCAGAAGCAAAGGTTCACGTGATGTCCCATGCGTTGCATTACGGCACCTCTGTCTTCGAAGGCGTGCGTTGCTACGACTCCCATAAAGGCCCGGTCGTTTTCCGCCACCGTGAACATATGCAGCGTCTGCGCGATTCCGCCAAAATCTACCGTATGCCGGTTTCTCAGAGCGTTGATGAACTGATGGAAGCCTGCCGCGAAACGCTGCGTAAAAACAATCTGGTCAGCGCGTATATTCGTCCGCTGGTGTTTGTGGGCGATGTCGGTATGGGCGTGAACCCGCCGGATGGCTACAAAACTGACGTCATCATCGCCGCCTTCCCGTGGGGCGCATATCTGGGTGAAGAAGCCCTTGAGCAGGGTATCGACGCAATGGTCTCCTCATGGAACCGCGTTGCCGCCAACACCATTCCGACCGCCGCAAAAGCCGGTGGTAACTACCTGTCCTCATTGCTGGTCGGCAGCGAAGCACGCCGTCACGGTTATCAGGAAGGGATCGCGCTGGATATTCACGGTTACGTCTCAGAAGGCGCGGGCGAAAACTTGTTCGAAGTGAAAGAAGGCATCTTGTTCACACCGCCGTTTACCTCTTCTGCACTGCCGGGCATTACCCGCGATGCAATCATTAAACTGGCGAAAGACATGGGTCTGGAAGTGCGTGAGCAGGTGCTGTCCCGCGAATCTCTGTATCTGGCTGACGAAGTGTTCATGTCCGGAACTGCGGCGGAAATCACTCCTGTACGCAGCGTGGACGGCATTCAGGTCGGAATCGGCAAACGCGGTCCGGTCACGAAACAAATTCAGGATGCGTTCTTCGGCCTGTTCACCGGCAAAACCGAAGACAAATGGGGATGGTTGGACCCAATTAATCCACAGTAATCTAAAGAACAAGAATGATGCAGGTGGCGATTTCGCTGCCTGCTAAACAGAAATGATTTGGAGTAACTGAGCATGCCTAAGTACCGTTCCCATACCACCACTCATGGCCGTAATATGGCTGGCGCCCGCGCATTATGGCGTGCCACCGGCATGACCGATGATGATTTCGGCAAGCCAATTATTGCCGTCGTTAACTCCTTTACCCAGTTCGTACCAGGCCACGTGCACTTGCGCGATCTGGGTAAACTGGTTGCTGAGCAAATCGAAGCGTCCGGCGGTGTGGCAAAAGAATTCAACACTATCGCAGTGGATGATGGTATCGCGATGGGGCACGGCGGCATGCTGTATTCATTGCCTTCCCGTGAACTGATCGCCGATTCCGTCGAATACATGGTGAACGCGCACTGCGCCGATGCCATGGTGTGTATTTCCAACTGCGACAAAATCACCCCGGGAATGCTGATGGCGTCATTGCGCCTGAACATTCCGGTGATCTTTGTTTCCGGCGGCCCGATGGAAGCCGGTAAAACCAAGCTGTCTGACAAAATCATCAAGCTCGATCTGGTCGATGCCATGATTCAGGGCGCAAACCCGAACGTCAGCGACGCCGACAGCGAGCAGATCGAACGTTCTGCCTGTCCGACCTGCGGCTCCTGTTCCGGTATGTTTACCGCCAACTCCATGAACTGTCTGACCGAAGCGCTGGGTCTGTCGCAGCCGGGTAACGGTTCATTGTTGGCGACGCACGCTGACCGCCGCGAACTGTTCCTGAACGCCGGTCGCCGCATCGTTGAGCTGACCAAACGTTATTACGAAAAAGATGACGAAACCGCACTGCCACGCAACATCGCCAGCAAAGCGGCATTCGAGAATGCCATGACGCTGGATATAGCGATGGGCGGCTCGACCAACACCGTTCTGCACCTGCTGGCTGCCGCGCAGGAAGGCGGAATCGAATTCGATATGATCGATATCGACCGTCTGTCACGCGTCGTACCGCACCTGTGTAAAGTCGCACCGAGCACGCCGAAATACCATATGGAAGACGTTCACCGCGCCGGTGGCGTACTGGCGATTCTGGGCGAACTGGACCGCGCGAACCTGCTGAACCGCGACGTCAAAAACATCCTTGGCCTGAACCTGACGGAAACGCTGAATCAGTACGACATCATGCTGACCAAAGATGAAGCCGTGAAAAAAATGTTCCGCGCCGGTCCGGCCGGTATCCGCACCACGCAGGCGTTCTCACAGGATTGCCGCTGGGACACACTGGATGATGACCGCGCCGAAGGCTGTATCCGCTCGCTGGAAAATGCGTTCAGTCTGGAAGGCGGGCTGGCCGTGCTGTACGGCAACATCGCCGAAGCCGGCAGTATCGTGAAAACCGCAGGCGTGGATAAATCTAACCTGACCTTCCGTGGCCCGGCCAAAGTCTACGAAAGCCAGGACGATGCCGTGAGCGCGATCCTCGGTGGCAAAGTCGTTTCAGGCGACGTCGTGGTTATCCGCTACGAAGGGCCAAAGGGCGGGCCGGGTATGCAGGAAATGCTGTATCCGACTACCTATCTGAAATCCATGGGGCTCGGCAAAGAGTGTGCGCTGATCACTGACGGTCGTTTCTCAGGCGGCACATCCGGCCTGTCTATCGGTCACGTTTCTCCTGAAGCGGGCAGCGGCGGCATGATTGCGCTGGTTGAGGATGGCGACTTTATCGACATCGACATTCCAAACCGCAGCATGGTGCTGGACGTTCCGGCTGCCGAACTGGCAGCGCGTCATGCAGCAGAAGAGGCTCGTGGCGATCAGGCGTGGACGCCGAAGAACCGCGTGCGTGAAGTCTCCTATGCGCTGCGTGCTTACGCCATGCTGGCGACCAGTGCCGACAAAGGCGCCGTTCGCGACAAGTCTAAGCTGGGAGGCTAAAGGCCATGGCGGTATCTCAACCTTTGCCCGACCAGCCGTGCGGCGCTGAATATCTGCGCGCCGTGCTGCGTGCGCCGGTGTATGAAGTCGCACAGGTGACCCCTTTGCAGGTCATGGAAAAGATCTCTTCCCGGCTGGGTAATACCATTCTGGTGAAGAGGGAGGACCGCCAGGCTGTTCACAGTTTTAAACTGCGCGGCGCGTATTCCATGATAGCCAGCCTGACCGAAGAGCAGGCCGCCCGTGGCGTGATCACGGCCTCGGCCGGTAACCATGCGCAGGGTGTTGCGCTGTCGGCCACCAAAAAGGGCATCAAATCTCTGATAGTGATGCCGGTGGCGACCGCGGACATCAAAGTCGATGCGGTGCGCAGTTTCGGTGGTGAAGTATTGCTGTTTGGCGCGAATTTCGACGAAGCCAAAGGCAAAGCTATCGAGCTTTCGCAGCAGCAGGGCATGACGTTTGTCCCGCCGTTTGACCATCCGGCGGTGATCGCCGGGCAGGGCACGCTGGCGATGGAGTTGCTGCAACAGGATGCGCATCTCGACCGCGTATTCGTGCCGGTCGGCGGCGGCGGTCTGGCAGCGGGCGTCGCGGTGTTGATCAAACAGCTCATGCCGCAGATCAAAGTGATTGGCGTCGAAGCCGAAGATTCTGCCTGCCTGCGCGCAGCGCTGGATGCCGGTGAACCTGTTGATCTGGCGCGCGTCGGGCTGTTCGCTGAAGGCGTGGCGGTGAAGCGTATCGGTAACGAAACGTTCCGCCTGTGCCGTGAATATCTTGATGACGTGATAACCGTCGACAGCGATGCCATCTGCGCCGCGGTGAAAGATTTGTTCGAAGACGTGCGCGCTATCGCCGAGCCTTCCGGGGCGCTGGCGCTGGCGGGACTGAAGAAATACGTGCAGCAGTACAACATTCAGGGCGAACGTCTGGCGCACGTGCTATCAGGCGCGAACGTCAACTTCCACGGTTTACGTTACGTATCGGAACGCTGCGAGCTCGGCGAACAACGCGAAGCGCTGCTGGCGGTGACCATTCCTGAGCGCAAAGGCAGCTTCCTGAAATTCTGTCAGCTGCTGGGTGGCCGTTCGGTGACCGAGTTCAACTACCGTTATGCCGATGCGGATAACGCCTGCATCTTTGTGGGCGTGCGTCTGACGCGCGGCCACGCAGAGCGGCTGGAAATCATCGACGAGCTGAATCGCGATGGCTATCAGGTGGTGGATCTCTCTGATGATGAAATGGCGAAACTTCACGTGCGGTACATGGTGGGTGGGCGTCCAACCAAGCCTTTGCGCGAGCGGCTTTACAGCTTTGAGTTTCCGGAATCACCGGGCGCGTTGCTGAAATTCCTGCATACGCTGGGCACGCACTGGAATATTTCGCTGTTCCATTACCGCAGCCACGGCACCGATTTTGGCCGCGTGCTGGCCGCGTTCGAGCTGAATGAACAGGAACCGGAGTTCGAACAGAACCTGAAGGCGCTGGGTTATGACTGCCATAACGAAAGTGATAATCCTGCGTTCCGCTTCTTCTTAGCGGGCTAAAAATCTAAGGGCCCGCACGGGCCCTTTTTCTTTGCCATCATTTTGTCGTGAACGCGGGTTATAACAGTTGCCAGAACGCGTCGATCAACGGCTCGTTCAGGCGTTTTTTCTGCACGCAGACGCCCAGCTCCAGCGGTGCGCCGACCGTGACGTTATCCAGAATCGTAATGCGGTTGCGGATGGATTCCGGACTGTTATCGACGACGACTGACGGGATAAGCGCGATGCCGCAACCGAGCGCCACCATCGAAACAATCGCTTCGTGGCCGGAGACAGTGGCATAAATCAGCGGATTGCTCAGACGGTTGCGTTTGAACCAGATGTCGATGCGTTTTCGTGCCGGGCCGTGTTCCGGAAGAATGAACGGAATTTGCGACCAGTCGGGATGTGGTTCACTGACCTGCGTCCGAACCGCGCAGGGCAGGGAGGGCGAAATCAGGATCATCGGAATTTCACCGATTTTTGTGAAATCGACGCTGCCCGGTAGCGTTTCAGGATGCCCGGCGATGCCTAAATCCGCTTCGGTGGATTGCACTTTCTCAACCGCATCGGCGGCATCACCGGTGGTCAGTTTGATTTCTACCAGCGGATGTTGCGCGCGGAAGCGGTCGAGGATGGGCGGCAGATGGCTGTACGCGGCGGTTACCGAGCAGAACAAACGCAGTTCGCCGCTCAGCGTCGGACCATGCTGATCCAGCCCGCTGCGCAGCTGCTGGTAATGCAGCAGCGTCTGCTGGGCAAAGTTTTTGAGTTGTTCGCCTGCACTGGTCAGTTGCACTGTGCGGTTATCACGCTGAAAAAGCGGCTGGCCAAGTTCTTCCTCCAGCCGTTGGATCTGGCGCGACAGCGTTGACGGGCTGACATGCATCGCCTTCGATGAACGGCCAAAATGGCGGCTTTCCGCCAGATGCAAAAACAGTTTCAGATCACGTAAGTCCATAAAGATTACCCGGCTCTTTGGTTTCACAGATGACAAAACAAGAGTATTGCAGATTTTGCAACGTCATCTTCGTAATATATCAATTTAAGCAATGTGTCGCATGACATATAGTGAATTCACGGCGTTCACCGGTTCACGGGTGAAACAAAAAATAACAGCACTTACCTCGAAAGAACGGAGCAAGACATGGCTAACTATTTCAACACACTGAACCTGCGTCAGCAGCTGGCACAACTGGGCAAATGCCGCTTCATGGGTCGCGATGAATTCGCAGACGAAGCCAGCTACCTCAAAGGTAAAAAAGTGGTGATTGTGGGCTGTGGCGCACAAGGTTTGAACCAGGGTCTGAACATGCGTGATTCTGGCCTGGATGTGTCCTACACCCTGCGTGCAGAAGCGATTGCTGAGAAGCGTGCTTCATGGCGTAAAGCGACAGAAAATGGCTTCAAAGTCGGCACCTACGAAGAACTGATCCCGCAGGCGGATCTGGTCGTTAACCTGACCCCAGACAAACAGCACAGCGCAGTGGTTAAAGCAGTTCAGCCACTGATGAAAGACGGCGCGACACTGGGCTACTCTCATGGCTTCAACATCGTTGAAGTTGGCGAGCAGATCCGTAAAGACATCACCGTAGTGATGGTGGCTCCGAAATGTCCGGGTACTGAAGTCCGTGAAGAATACAAACGTGGTTTCGGTGTTCCAACGCTTATCGCCGTTCACCCGGAAAACGATCCAAAAGGCGAAGGCATGGCGATTGCTAAAGCCTGGGCTGCGGCTACCGGCGGCCATCGTGCCGGCGTTCTGCAATCTTCCTTCGTTGCTGAAGTAAAATCTGACCTGATGGGCGAGCAGACTATTCTGTGCGGTATGTTGCAGGCCGGTTCTCTGCTTTGCTTTGACAAACTGGTCGCTGACGGCGTTGATGAAGCCTACGCAGAAAAACTGCTGCAGTTCGGCTGGGAAACCATCACCGAAGCGCTGAAACAAGGCGGCATTACGCTGATGATGGACAGACTGTCTAACCCGGCGAAACTGCGTGCTTATGCGCTGTCCGAGCAGTTGAAAGGCATCATGGCACCGCTGTTCCAGAAACATATGGACGATATCATTTCGGGTGAATTCTCCAGCGGCATGATGGCTGACTGGGCGAACGACGACAAAAACCTGCTGACCTGGCGTGAAGAAACGGGCGCTACCGCGTTCGAAAACGCACCACAGTTCGACGGTAAAATTTCCGAGCAGGAATACTTCGACCACGGTGTTGTGATGATTGCGATGGTGAAAGCGGGCGTTGAGCTGGCCTTCGAAACCATGGTGGCGTCCGGCATTATCGAAGAATCTGCTTACTACGAATCACTGCACGAACTGCCGCTTATCGCCAACACCGTTGCGCGTAAGCGTCTGTACGAAATGAACGTGGTTATCTCTGATACCGCAGAATACGGTAACTACCTGTTTGCTAACGCAGCAGTACCGTTGTTGAAAGAATTCATGACCACCCTGCAGGCGGGTGATTTGGGTAAATCCGTTGCTGAGACTCAGGTTGATAACGCGCAGTTGCGTGACGTTAACGAAGCTATCCGCAACCACCCGATCGAGTCCATTGGTCGCACCCTGCGTGGCTATATGACTGATATGAAACGTATCGCTGTAGCCAGCTGATATCCTTCATCGTTCGAACTACAGATGCGTTGGTTTCCTGTAGATCGAATTATTCGGGTCTCCAGATGCAAAAAAAGGGCACTGCATGAAAATGCGGTGCCCTTTCTTTTTACTGCGACTGCGCCGAAACGGAAACTCAGTTGCGGTATAAAATCTTGATGATGTGGTAACCAAACTGAGTGTGCAGCGGGCCTTGTGGCTCGATCAGCGGCGCGGAAAACACCACTTTATCGAAAGCAGGCACCATGGCACCTTGCTTGAATTCGCCCAGATGGCCGCCTTTTTTACCTGACGGGCAGGTAGAGTGTTTTTTTGCCAGCTTTTCGAAATCGCCGCCGTTTTTCAACTGGGCCAGAATTTCATTCGCCTGTTCTTCTTCCTTAACAAGGATATGCATTGCTGCTGCGGTTTTTGCCATGATTAAGACCCTTTCTCGAGATATGTTCCAAAGGCGTAATGTAACATTTGCAACCGCACATGTGGACTTCGGCCTGCATTCCACAAGCAACAAATTGCGCGGTAAAGCCTGTCAATCTCAGGCGACGTTTCTGCTACAATCGCCGTCCTTGTCTATCAGGTGAGCAAAAATACGCCATGCGATTAAACCCCAGCCAACAACACGCCGTCGAATTCGTCACCGGACCCTGCCTGGTTCTGGCGGGTGCTGGCTCCGGTAAAACCAGGGTAATTACCAATAAAATCGCGCACCTGATCCGCGAATGTGGCTATCAGGCCCGCCATATTGCGGCCGTCACCTTTACCAATAAAGCCGCGCGCGAAATGAAAGAGCGTATCGGGCAAACCCTCGGGCGCAAAGAAGCGCGTGGTTTGCTGATTGCCACGTTCCATACGCTGGGTCTTGAAATCATTAAGCGCGAATTCGCTGCGCTGGGCATGAAATCTAACTTCTCCCTGTTCGACGATCAGGACCAGCTGGCGCTGCTTAAAGAGCTGAGCGAAAAGTGGCTGGAGAACGATAAAACGTTGCTGCAGCAGCTGGTTTCGACGATCTCAAACTGGAAAAACGATCTGGTAGATCCCTCCCATGCTGCTGGCCTTGCACGATCCGAACGTGATCAGATCTTCGCACACTGTTACAGCCTTTATCATGACCACATGCGCGCCTGTAATATTCTTGATTTTGATGACTTGATCCTGTTGCCGACGCTGCTGTTACAGAAAAACGAAGAAGTGCGCGAACGCTGGCAGAACAAGCTGCGCTATCTGCTGGTGGATGAATACCAGGACACCAATACCAGCCAGTACATGATGGTGAAGCTGCTGGTCGGCAACCGTGCGCGTTTTACCGTGGTCGGCGACGACGATCAGTCGATCTACTCCTGGCGTGGTGCGCGCCCCCAGAATCTGGTGCTGCTGAAAGAAGATTTCCCGCAATTACAGGTCGTTAAGCTCGAGCAAAACTACCGTTCGACGCAGCGTATTCTGAAAGCCGCTAACATTCTGATCGCCAATAACCCGCACGTTTTCGAGAAGCGTCTGTTTTCTGAGCTGGCGTACGGCGAAGCGCTGAAAGTGGTGACGGCCAACAATGAAGATCATGAAGCCGAGCGCGTGGTCGGCGAGCTGATTGCCCATCACTTCATCAACAAAACTCAGTATGGTGATTACGCTATTTTGTACCGCGGTAATCATCAGTCGCGCCTGTTTGAAAAAATGCTGATGCAAAACCGCATCCCGTACCGAATTTCCGGCGGCACATCGTTCTTTTCTCGCCCTGAGATTAAAGACTTGCTGGCCTATCTGCGCGTTCTGACCAATCCTGACGACGACAGCGCATTCCTGCGCATCGTCAACACGCCACGCCGCGAAATTGGTGCGGCGACCTTGCAGAAGCTCGGCGAGTGGGCGAATCAGCGCAACAAAGGCCTGTTTAAAGCCAGCTTCGACATGGGGCTGAGCCAGTCGCTGACCGGGCGCGGGCTTGAATCCTTACAGCGCTTTACCCACTGGATGGGCACGATTTCCGATTTGGCCGAACGCGAGCCGGTAGCCGCCGTGCGGGATTTGATTCACGGCGTCGATTACGAAAGCTGGCTGTTCGAAACGTCACCGAGCCCGAAAGCAGCAGAAATGCGCATGAAAAACGTCAACCAGCTCTTCAGCTGGATGACTGAAATGCTCGAAGGCACCGATCTGGATGAGCCGATGACGCTCACTCAAGTGGTGACACGCTTTACGCTGCGCGACATGATGGAGCGCGGGGAAAATGATGAAGAGCTGGATCAGGTTCAGCTGATGACGCTGCATGCCTCCAAGGGGCTGGAGTTCCCGTATGTTTATCTGGTTGGCATGGAGGAAGGGTTGTTGCCGCACCAGAGCAGCATTGATGAAGACAATGTGGATGAAGAGAGGCGTCTTGCGTACGTGGGCATTACCCGTGCGCAGAAAGAGCTGACTTTTACGCTGTGCCGCGAACGTCGCCAGTACGGCGAGCTGATCCGCCCCGAGCCGAGCCGTTTCCTGATGGAGTTACCGCAAGACGATCTGGCATGGGAAAGCGAACGTAAGGTGGTGAGTGCGCAGGAGAGGATGGTGAAAGGGCAGAGCCATCTGGAGAAAATCCGCGAACAGCTGGCAAAAGCCAAAGGCGGAAACTGAAAGATTAAGATGTAAAAAAGGCAGGGGATCAACCCTGCCTCAATAATCTACTGATTTATCAGGAAATCAGCGTTGCTCTTCGACAAACAAAGGCCAGTGGACATAACTTTGCCAGTGGCTTTCCTGCTCTAACTCTTCGGCGCGCAGCGGATGCTGTTCCAGCCAGCCCTGCGGCACAATCACACTCAGTTCATCATCATTCGCACGTAAACGCACGGCAGGCAATGTGTCGTCACGACGACGGCTGGCGAAGATGATCGCCAGTCGCAGAATGCGGCAAAGGCGCTGCGCCAGTCGCGGCGGCAGAGCATTTTGCTCATTGAGCAAAGGTAAATCGAGTGTGCCGTTTTGATTCTGCAACAGCGTCGCCAGCAGTTTTTTCTGTGCCGGCGTGAAACCCGGTAAATCCAGATGACGGATCAGGTATGCCGCGTGTTGCGGGGCTTTTTTGAAATCGACACTCAAACCGATTTCGTGGATCAGACAGGCGCTGTTAAGCAACTCACGGGCACGGGCATCCAGCTTCCATTCCTGTGACACCTGTATCGAGAAGTTCTCGGCCAGCTGTGCCACGCGTTGCGCCTGTTCGTTATCCAGCAGATAGCGACGTTGCAGATTACGCAATGTGCGCTGACGGATATCCTGTTCGATCGGCAGATGCAGCATCCCGTACACCAGACCTTCGCGCAGTGCTCCGCCAGCCAGTGTCATGGTTTCGATATTCAGGGTTTTGAAGATGGCGATGAGAATCGACAGTCCGCTTGGGAAAACCAGCGCACGTTCCAGCGTCAGACCTTCAATTTCCAGCTCTTCCAGTTTGCCGCACTGAATCGCGCGCTGTTTGAGCTGCTGAAGTTTCGGCAACGTGATGCGCTCGTCCATGCCTTGCGCCACCATGATTTCCTGCAAAGCCTGCACCGTACCGGATGCGCCGACGCAAATCTGCCAGCCGTTAGCGATAAGATCCGGCGCAACGGGCAGGATCATGTCGATCGCGGCCTGTTCGGCCTGATCGAAGTTTTCCTTCGCCAGATTGCGATCGCTAAAATAACGCTCAAGCCACGTGACGCAGCCCATCGGCAAACTGAACAGCGTGGTCGCCTGCGCACCAACGCCGGTCACTAACTCGGTGCTGCCGCCGCCAATATCCACCACCAGACGCTTATCCGGACCACCCGTGGTATGGGCGACACCATGATAAATCAGACGGGCTTCTTCTTCCCCGGCGATGACCTGTATCGGGCAACCGAGAATGTCCTGCGCTTTACCGAGAAACTCCTCGGCGTTGCTTGCGAGTCGTAAGGTGGCAGTCGCCACCACGCGGATTTGTTCGCGCGGGATATCCTGCAATCGTTCAGAGAACAATTTCAGGCATTGCCAGCCGCGCTGCATCGCTTCCTGAGAAAGCAGGTTTTGCTTATCCAAACCTGCGGCCAGACGCACTTTGCGCTTTATTCTGGCGAGGGTCTGGATACTGCCTGCCACCTCACGAACAACCAGCATATGAAAGCTGTTAGAGCCCAGATCGATTGCTGCGTAGAGTGAGGTGGAGCTTAGCATAGGTTATCAGCCCGGACGTTTACGGTTGCTACGCGGTGCGCTGCTGCGACGCGAAGACGAATTGCTGTTGCGGCGTGGACCGTTACCGGTACGTGCACGCGCCAGACGTTTCGGAGCAGGCAAATCGGTTAACAGTGCTTCGCTGCTGTATTTGCTGACCGGAATGCTGTGGCCGGTATAGGTTTCGATTGCCGTCAGGTTCAGCGCATATTCTTCACACGCCAGGCTGATGGAGTGACCGCTCAGGCCAGCACGGCCGGTACGGCCAATACGGTGAACGTAGTCTTCACAATCGTCAGGTAAGTCATAGTTGAAAACGTGTGTTACGGCAGGAATGTGCAGACCACGTGCGGCTACGTCAGTCGCCACCAGAATATCCAGCGTGCCTTTGGTGAAGTCTTCCAGAACGCGCAGGCGCTTTTTCTGAGGGACGTCACCGGTCAGCAGACCCACGCGATGTCCGTCGGCAGCCAGATGGCCCCAGACGTCTTCACAGCGGTGCTTGGTGTTAGCGAAAATGATGCAGCGGTCTGGCCATTCTTCTTCAATCAGCGTCTGTAACAGGCGCATCTTTTCTTCATTAGAAGGGTAGAACAGCTCTTCCTGAATACGGTGACCGGTTTTTTGTTCCGGTTCGATCTCAATCGACTCGGCATTATTCATGTTTTCGAACGCCAGCTCTTTCACACGCCAGGAAAGAGTAGCGGAGAAGAGCATGTTCAGACGTTGTGTTGCTGGCGGCATCCGGCGGAAGATCCAGCGGATATCTTTTATGAAGCCCAGATCGAACAT
>Ga0209903_1000492_pt1 | contig 14533 bp, 12 predicted proteins | sample OrgsoiDNA2013051_FD_185801 | JGI IMG/M metagenome (GOLD analysis project Ga0209903, IMG submission 185801) | Permafrost soil microbial communities from the Arctic, to analyse light accelerated degradation of dissolved organic matter (DOM) -... | ecosystem: Environmental > Terrestrial > Soil >...
AGACTACTTAACCGATCCTGGTTCCGTTGACGATAGCTGGCGTTCAATTTTTAAACAGCTTCCGACAGTGGGTGTTAAACCAGAGCAACTCCATTCTCAAACACGCGATTACTTCCGCCGCCTGGCGAAAGACGCATCACGGTATAACTCCGCCATCAGCGATCCGGAAACGGATGCCAAGCAAGTCAAGGTATTGCAGCTTATCAATGCCTTCCGCTTCCGCGGTCATCAGAACGCCAATCTCGATCCGCTCGGTCTGTGGAAACAGGACGACGTGGCGGATTTGGATCCGGCTTTCCACCATCTGACCGAGGCTGATTTCCAGGAAACCTTCAATGTCGGTTCTTTTGCCATTGGCAAAGAGACCATGCAGCTCGGCGAGTTGTATAAAGCACTGAAGCAAACCTATTGCGGCTCAATCGGTGCGGAATATATGCACATCACCAACACCGATGAGAAGCGCTGGATCCAACAGCGTATCGAATCCGTGGCGGGCCGCGCTAAATTCAGCGACAGCGAGAAGAAAACCTTCCTCAAAGAACTGACCGCAGCAGAAGGTTTGGAACGTTATCTCGGCGCGAAATTCCCGGGGGCTAAACGCTTCTCACTGGAAGGGGGCGACGCGCTGGTTCCGATGCTTAAGGACATGATCCGTCACGCCGGTAAAAACGGTACGCGTGAAGTTGTGCTGGGTATGGCGCACCGCGGGCGTTTAAACGTACTGATCAACGTGCTGGGTAAAAAACCGCAGGACCTTTTTGACGAGTTCTCCGGCAAGCACAAAGAACATCTGGGTACGGGTGACGTGAAATACCACATGGGCTATTCGTCTGATGTGGAAACCGAAGGCGGTATGGTTCACCTGGCGCTGGCGTTTAACCCGTCGCACCTTGAGATCGTAAGCCCGGTAGTTATCGGTTCTGTTCGTGCCCGACGTGACCGTCTGGACGAAGCGCGCAGCAACATGGTATTGCCAATTACTATTCACGGTGATGCGGCGATCACGGGTCAGGGCGTGGTTCAGGAAACGCTGAACATGTCATTGGCGCGCGGTTATGAAGTGGGCGGTACCGTGCGTATCGTCATCAATAACCAGGTCGGATTCACCACTTCGAACCCGAAAGATGCGCGTTCGACTGAGTACTGTACTGACATCGCGAAAATGGTGCAGGCACCGATTTTCCACGTGAACGCGGATGACCCGGAAGCGGTGGCTTTTGTTACCCGTTTGGCATTGGATTTCCGCAACACCTTCAAACGCGATGTCATGATCGATCTGGTGTGTTACCGCCGCCACGGCCATAACGAGGCCGATGAGCCAAGTGCAACCCAGCCGCTGATGTACCAGAAAATCAAAAAGCATCCTACTCCGCGTAAAATCTATGCCGATATTCTGACCGAACAGAATGTGGCGAGTGCGGAAGATGCCACTGAAATGGTCAATCTCTATCGTGATGCACTCGATGCCGGTGATTGCGTGGTGGACGAATGGCGTCCAAACGACATGCATACCTTCACCTGGTCACCGTACCTGAATCATGAATGGGATGAAGAGTACCCGAACAAGGTTGAACCGAAGCGTTTGCAGGAACTGGCACGTCGCGTGAGCCACGTACCGGAAGCCATCGAAATGCAGGCCCGCGTTGCCAAGATTTACGCTGACCGTAATGAAATGGCTGAAGGCAACAAGAAGTTTGACTGGGGCGGTGCCGAGAATCTGGCTTACGCCACGCTGGTAGACGAAGGCATACCCATCCGTCTTTCTGGTGAAGATACCGGCCGCGGTACCTTCTTCCATCGTCATGCGGTGATTCACAACCAGAAAAATGGTTCGGTTTACGTACCGCTGTCGAACATCCACAACAGCCAGGGCGTGTTTAACGTCTGGGACTCTGTGTTGTCCGAAGAGGCCGTTCTGGCATTTGAGTATGGCTATGCCACCGCAGAACCACGCACCCTGACTATTTGGGAAGCGCAGTTCGGTGACTTCGCCAACGGTGCTCAGGTGGTTATCGACCAGTTCATCAGCTCCGGTGAGCAGAAATGGGGCCGTATGTGTGGTCTGGTAATGCTGCTGCCACACGGTTATGAAGGGCAGGGGCCGGAGCACTCTTCCGCGCGTCTGGAGCGTTATCTGCAACTCTGCGCCGAGCAGAACATGCAGGTGTGCATCCCATCGACTCCGGCGCAGGTGTATCACATGATCCGTCGTCAGGCACTGCGCGGTATGCGCCGTCCGCTGATTGTCATGTCACCGAAGTCTCTGCTTCGTCATCCGCTGGCGGTGTCCACGCTGGATGAACTGGCTAACGGCAGCTTCCTGCCGGCGATCGGTGAAATCGATGAACTGGATCCAAAACAGGTCAAACGCGTCGTGATGTGTTCAGGCAAGGTCTATTATGACCTGCTGGAACAGCGTCGTAAGAACGAACAGACCGATGTGGCTATCGTTCGTATCGAGCAGCTGTATCCGTTCCCGCACAAGGCCATTCAGGAAGTGCTTGAGAAATTTTCACACGTTCATGATTTCGTCTGGTGTCAGGAAGAGCCGCTGAACCAGGGCGCCTGGTACTGTAGCCAACACAATTTCCGTGAAGTGATTCCTTTCGGGGCTTCTTTACGTTACGCAGGACGTCCGGCGTCTGCCTCTCCGGCAGTGGGCTATATGTCTGTTCACCAGAAGCAGCAGCAAGATCTGGTTAATGATGCGTTGAACGTTAATTAACGATTTTAAGAAGGATTGAGAATGAGTAGCGTAGATATTTTGGTCCCTGACCTTCCTGAATCCGTTGCGGATGCGACGGTTGCCACCTGGCACAAAAAGCCTGGCGACAGTGTAGAACGCGATGAAGTGCTGGTTGAGATCGAAACAGACAAAGTGGTACTGGAAGTACCGGCAAGTGAAGCCGGTATTCTGGACAGCATTCTGGAAGATGAAGGCGCGACCGTGATTTCACGCCAGATTCTGGCGCGTCTGCGTCCGGGCAACAGCACCGGCAAGCCAAGCCAGGAGAAGAATTCCGATAAAGAATCTACTCCATCCCAGCGTCACACTGCCGCATTGGAAGACGAGAGTAACGATGCCCTCAGCCCGGCTATCCGCCGTCTGATTGCTGAACATTCTCTCGACGCCAGCGCCATTAAAGGCAGCGGTGTGGGTGGTCGTCTGACCCGCGAAGATATCGAAGCGCACATTGCTAAATCTGGCAAAGACGCCAAGCCTGCTGCGGACGTGGCACCGGCTAAAGCAGCCACTGCGGCAGCGGGTCCGGCTATTGGCGCGCGCAGTGAAAAACGTGTTCCTATGACACGCCTGCGCAAACGCGTCGCCGAGCGTCTGTTGGAAGCGAAAAACAGCACTGCCATGCTGACGACCTTCAACGAAATTAACATGAAGCCAATCATGGACATGCGTAAGCAGTACGGTGAGGCGTTCGAAAAACGTCACGGCGTGCGTCTGGGCTTTATGTCTTTCTATTTGAAAGCCGTAGTTGAAGCACTGAAACGCTTCCCTGAAGTCAATGCCTCTATCGATGGCGATGATGTGGTGTATCACAACTACTTCGACGTCAGCATTGCGGTTTCTACTCCTCGCGGTCTGGTTACCCCGGTGCTGCGTGATGTTGATACGCTTGGCATGGCCGACATCGAGAAGAACATTAAAGAACTGGCAGTGAAAGGCCGTGACGGCAAGCTGAAAGTTGAAGAGCTGACTGGCGGTAACTTTACGGTGACCAACGGCGGCGTATTCGGCTCGCTGATGTCCACGCCAATCATCAACCCACCACAGAGTGCGATCCTTGGCATGCATGCCATTAAAGATCGCCCAATGGCGGTGAATGGTCAGGTCGTTATCCTGCCTATGATGTATCTGGCGCTCTCCTATGACCACCGCCTGGTTGACGGCCGTGAGTCTGTGGGCTTCCTGGTGACCATCAAAGAAATGCTGGAAGATCCGGCTCGTCTGCTGCTGGACGTTTAGTCCTGACGCTTCGAGCAAAAGAGATCGTTAAAATCTGAGGCACGGCTCCCCGTGCCCTGATATGCCTTCCTACTAAGAATGGATAGAACATCATGAATTTACACGAGTATCAGGCGAAACAGCTGTTCCTGCGCTACGGCCTGCCTGCACCATCAGGCTTTGCCTGTTCCACTCCGCGTGAAGCGGAAGAAGCGGCATCGAAAATCGGTGCGGGTCCGTGGGTGGTAAAATGTCAGGTTCATGCCGGTGGCCGCGGTAAAGCGGGCGGCGTGAAAGTGGTTAAAAGCAAAGAAGAGATCCGTGCTTTCGCTGAAAACTGGTTGGGTAAACGTCTGGTAACATATCAGACAGATGCACACGGCCAGCCGGTAAACCAGATCCTGGTTGAAGCAGCGACTGACATCGACAAAGAACTGTATCTCGGCGCCGTGGTTGACCGCAGCTCACGTCGCGTAGTGTTCATGGCGTCTACTGAAGGCGGCGTGGAAATTGAGAAAGTGGCCGAAGAAACGCCACACCTGATCCACAAAGTCGCGCTGGATCCTCTGGCGGGTCCACAGCCATATCAAGGCCGCGAACTGGCTTTCAAACTGGGTCTGACCGGCAAGCAAGTTCAGCAGTTCACCAAGATCTTCATGGGTCTGGCGACTATATTCCTTGAGCGTGATCTGGCGCTGATCGAAATTAACCCACTGGTAGTGACTACCGCGGGTGACCTGATTTGCCTCGATGGCAAACTGGGTGCAGACGGTAATGCCTTGTTCCGTCAACCAGAACTGCGCGAAATGCGTGACCACAGCCAGGAAGACGCGCGTGAATCTCAGGCTGCGCAGTGGGAATTGAACTATGTTGCGCTCGACGGCAACATTGGTTGCATGGTGAACGGTGCCGGTCTGGCAATGGGCACCATGGACATCGTGAAACTACACGGTGGCGAACCAGCTAACTTCCTCGACGTCGGTGGTGGCGCAACCAAAGAGCGTGTCACAGAAGCGTTCAAAATCATTCTGTCTGACGAAAAAGTGAAAGCGGTCTTCGTGAATATCTTCGGCGGCATCGTACGCTGCGACCTGATTGCTGACGGTATTATCGGCGCGGTAGCAGAAGTGGGCGTCAACGTGCCAGTAGTGGTGCGTCTTGAAGGTAACAATGCCGAGCTGGGTGCCAAAAAACTGGCAGACAGCGGTTTGAACATCATTGCAGCGACCAGCCTGACCAATGCGGCTCAACAAGTCGTCGCGGCAGTGGAGGGGAAATAATGTCGATTTTAATCAACAAAAACACCAAAGTGATTTGCCAGGGTTTCACCGGCAGCCAGGGTACTTTCCACTCTGAACAAGCGATTGCTTACGGCACGAAAATGGTTGGCGGCGTAACGCCAGGTAAGGGCGGTACACAGCACCTTGGCCTACCCGTGTTCAACACTGTACGTGAAGCGGTGGAAACCACCGGTGCAACGGCATCCGTCATTTATGTTCCAGCTCCTTTCTGTAAAGACTCGATCCTGGAAGCTATCGATGCAGGCATCAAACTGATCATCTGTATCACTGAAGGTATTCCGACGCTGGATATGTTGATCGTGAAGGCCAAGCTTGAGCAAACCGACGTGGTGATGATCGGGCCAAACTGTCCGGGCGTGATCACTCCGGGTGAATGCAAAATCGGCATCATGCCAGGCCATATCCACAAGCCAGGCAAAGTGGGCATCGTTTCCCGTTCCGGTACCCTGACGTATGAAGCCGTCAAACAGACAACTGACAATGGTTTTGGCCAGTCAAGCTGCGTTGGTATTGGTGGTGACCCGATTCCAGGATCAAACTTCATCGACATTCTGAAGCTGTTCCAGGAAGACCCACAGACTGAAGTGATTGTGATGATCGGTGAGATCGGTGGTAATGCGGAAGAAGAAGCCGCTGCTTACATCAAAGCTCACGTTACCAAGCCTGTTGTAGGGTATATCGCGGGCGTAACCGCGCCTAAAGGCAAACGTATGGGCCATGCAGGCGCCATCATTGCTGGTGGTAAAGGTACCGCTGATGACAAGTTTGCTGCGCTGGAAGCCGCAGGCGTGAAGACCGTACGCAGCCTGGCTGATATCGGTGATGCGGTAAAAGCGGTTCTGCCACAATAAAATAATCAGCTATTATTTTTAATGTTGAAAGGTCACCTGCGGGTGACCTTTTTTATTGCTGCTATAATATTTAACAATACCTCACCTTAATCAAAACGCTTAACAACGTATTAAGTGCACAAAGGAAATGGAAAGTTAATGGTTGGTATTATTACGTATCGATAGTGATATTAAATTCACTTTATTGACACAATAAATTAACAGTGAATCTTTCGATAAAACCGTTTGAAACCAATAATTAACATCGTTTCGGATTTTTTGTAGAAAGCGTAAGAACTTTATAGAAATAAACAGCAAGATAGGCTTAAATTGCTGCAGATCAATTTAATGGGTTGAGAGTGATCTGGCTGCTAATTGACCTGTAGATGGAAATCGGATTTCGGTCACGCAAAAACCTATTTATTGTGTGGGATTAGTGGCGTAACATTATGAACCTGTAGCACGAGTCACCTAAAACAGGTCTAAAGTTGTTAATTTTTCCCGATCCTTACTACCGTTCGCTGCGGCTTGCCTGGCAGTTTTCCTGCGTCCGCACGAAGTGAGGTTGGGGGGGGGACGCATTTCACCTTCTCAAGGGGGAGTGAAAAGCGTTTCAAGACGGGTTTTATTAATTTTAGCTGGTTTTTGAAAGTGGAAGTCATGAGGCGTTCCGGCAATCGGTTCGTCAGAGAGTCGCAAGTTGGAGTTTTCCTCCGAGGAGCAAGGGGTCAAGATGTTTGATATCGTTGAACTGTCGCGTTTACAGTTTGCTTTAACGGCCATGTACCATTTCCTGTTTGTCCCATTAACGCTCGGTATGGCGTTCTTGTTGGCCATTATGGAAACGGTATATGTCCTTACCGGCAAACAAATCTATAAAGATATGACCAAATTCTGGGGCAAGTTATTTGCAGTTAACTTTGCACTGGGTGTGGCCACGGGTTTGACCATGGAATTCCAGTTCGGGACTAACTGGTCATATTTCTCACATTACGTCGGTGATATCTTTGGGGCCCCTCTGGCCATCGAAGGTTTGATGGCGTTCTTCCTGGAATCCACCTTAGTCGGCTTATTCTTCTTTGGTTGGGATCGTTTATCGAAAGTTCAGCACATGACGGTGACCTGGTTTGTTGCCCTCGGTTCTAACTTATCTGCACTCTGGATCCTGGTCGCCAATGGCTGGATGCAAAACCCGATTGCCTCGGACTTCAATTTCGAAACCATGCGTATGGAAATGGTCAGCTTCTCCGAGCTGGTCCTTAACCCGGTTGCGCAGGTGAAATTCGTTCACACCGTGGCAGCAGGTTATGTCACCGGCGCGATGTTTGTTCTGGCCATTAGCTCTTACTACTTGCTGAAAGGGCGTGATATTGGCTTCGCCAAGCGTTCATTTGCCATCGCGGCAAGCTTCGGTCTGGCGGCTGTGTTGTCTGTTATTGTGCTGGGTGATGAATCCGGTTACGAAATGGGTGACGTACAGAAAACCAAACTGGCAGCCATTGAAGCAGAATGGGAAACCCAGCCAGCACCGGCCAGCTTTACTCTCTTTGGCATGCCAAATCAGGAGAAGATGGAAAACGAATATTCTATTCAAATTCCCTATCTGCTTGGCCTGATTGCTACTCGTTCTGTTGATACACCAGTCATAGGCCTGAAAGAGCTGATGGCGCAACATGAAGTGCGTATTCGCAACGGGATGAAAGCTTACACCTTGTTGGAAGAGCTGCGTTCGGGTAACAAAGACCCGCAAGTACGCACCGATTTCGAAAGCACCAAGCAGGATCTGGGCTACGGTCTGTTGCTGAAACGTTATACCGATAACGTTGCTGATGCGACGGATGTGCAGATTCAGAAAGCGACCAAAGATTCTATTCCTCGCGTTCTGCCACTGTACTTCGCCTTCCGTATCATGGTTGCCTGCGGCATCTTGATGCTGGTGATCATTGGTCTGTCATTCTTTGCCGTTCTTCGCGGTAAAATTGGACAAAAACGCTGGTTGCATCGCGCCGCACTCTGGGGCCTGCCATTACCGTGGATTGCAGTTGAAGCTGGATGGTTTGTTGCGGAATATGGCCGTCAACCATGGGCAATCGGTGAGGTATTACCGACGGCCATTGCGCACTCCTCGCTGACTGTAGGTGATGTTCTGTCGTCGATGATTCTGATCTGCGGCTTGTACACCCTGTTCCTGATGGCTGAGATGTTCCTGATGTTCAAGTTTGCCCGCCTGGGGCCAAGTAGCCTGAAAACTGGCCGCTATCATTTTGAACAAACTCCAGCACCACTTGAGCAAACTCGGTAAAAGGGAGTCCAATTATGTTTGATTATGAATCGCTACGGTTCATCTGGTGGGTGCTGATTGGCGTGCTGTTTATCGGCTTCGCAGTCACCGATGGTTTTGATATGGGCGTGGGCATTCTATTGCGGATCATCGGGAAAACCGACACTGACCGCCGTGTAATGATCAACGCTATCGCACCACATTGGGATGGTAACCAGGTCTGGCTCATCACCGCAGGCGGCGCGCTGTTTGCCGCCTGGCCACAGGTCTATGCTGCGGCGTTTTCCGGGTTCTATGCGGCAATGATTCTGGTCTTGTGTGCGTTGTTCTTCCGCCCATTAGGATTTGACTACCGTTCAAAACTGGAAAGTCCACGCTGGCGTGGCATGTGGGACTGGGGCATCTCTATTGGTAGCTTCGTACCTGCCCTGGTATTCGGTGTCGCATTCGGTAACTTGCTGTTAGGCGTTCCTTTCCATATTGATATGGATCAGCGTCTGTTCTACACCGGCAACCTGTTACAACTGCTGAATCCTTACGGTATTCTGGCGGGGCTGGTCAGCCTGACTATGCTGATTACTCAGGGTGCGACCTATCTGCAAATGCGTACCGTGGGTGAGTTGCACTTACGTACCCGTGTGGCATCTCAGATTTCTGCGCTGGTGATGATGGTGTGTTTCCTGCTGGCGGGTATCTGGTTAGTGAAAGGAATTGATGGCTTCACGGTGACTTCAGTAATGGATCACGCGGGTCCGTCAGATCCACTGCGCAAAACAGTATCGCATGTAGCAGGCGCATGGCTGGCTAACTTCGAGAAGATACCAGGCCTGTGGGCTATTCCGGCATTGGGTGTGGTTCTGCCACTGCTGACCATTCTGTTCTCACGTCTTAATAAAGCGGCGCTGGCATTTGTGTCTTCTTCACTGACCATTGCCTGTGTGATCCTGACTGCGGGTATCACCATGTTCCCGTTCGTCATGCCATCAAGCACTACGCCTGATGCCAGTCTGACGATGTGGGATGCGACCTCCAGCCTGCTGACCTTAAGAGTGATGACCGTTGTTGCCTGTATTTTCGTGCCGATTATCCTTATCTACACCAGTTGGGCGTATTACAAGATGTTTGGTCGTCTCGACAAAACTTACATCGAAAACAACAAACACTCTTTGTACTAATCGTTCATCTGAACGGGAGATAACACTATGTGGTATTTTGCCTGGATCCTCGGAACGCTGCTGGCTTGTTCGTTCGGTATTATCACTGCGTTGGCGTTCGAGAACGTTGAAGCGAACAAAAATGCTGCAGCAAAAGATGGGCAATAATGAGTTTGCTCGCGGATAAACTGTATGCCGTTACCGACAAGGGCCCCTTGCGGGCCCTTTCACTGGTCATGGCGCTGGTATTAGCGGGCTGTGTGTTCTGGCAGCCCGCTCAGTTTGCATCGTCTACCAGCAAGCTGGAAGTCTGGCATGGGATCATTCTGATTTGGGCGGTTTGCACCGGATTGATTCATGGCTTTGGATTTCGTCCTCACCGGTCTGTATGGAAAGCGTTCTTTTCTCCGCTACCGGCGATGATTATCTTGATCGCAGGGCTTCTTTACTTTTTTAGCTAGTTTGTTTATCTAATATTGATAGATATTTACACGACTTTTCCTATGGGCCATTCAGGCCCATAATTATTTGCATTCTCGTCTTGCAACCCATTCCCAACCCTAAAGCTCTTGCGTATAGTAGGCCCGTCAGATTGCATTACGGGATGTAGAGTGAGTAATTCGTTGTTCCGATGGCCGGTTCGTGTCTACTACGAAGACACAGACGCGGGAGGGGTGGTCTACCACGCCCGATACGTCGCCTTTTTTGAAAGGGCTCGCACAGAGATGTTGCGCCAACGCAATTTTCACCAGCAGCAGTTGCTGGATGAACACGTCGCTTTTGCTGTCCGCCGCATGACGGTCGAATACTTTGCTCCCGCTCGTCTTGATGACTTGCTTGACGTGCAAAGTGAGATAACGTCTATCCGGGGGGCTTCCCTTACCTTTGCACAACGAATTCTTGATGCAAGTGGCAACCTGCTGAGTTCTGCAGAAGTGTTGATTGCTTGTATCGATCCAAACCAAATGAAGCCAAAAGCGCTTCCTAAGTCTATTGTCGCGGAGTTTAAGCAGTGACTGACATGAACATGCTTGATTTGTTTTTAAAGGCCAGCATTCTGGTTAAGCTGATTATGCTTATTCTGGTGTGCTTCTCTGTCGCGTCTTGGGCGATCATCATTCAACGTACGAAAGTACTGAATGCCGCCACCCGTGAGGCAGAAGCGTTTGAAGATAAATTCTGGTCCGGTATTGAGCTGTCACGGCTCTACCAGGAAAGCCAGGGCCGCCGTGAGAACCTCACCGGCGCAGAACAGATCTTCCATTCCGGTTTCAAAGAGTTCGCCCGTTTGCACCGCGCAAACAGCCATGCGCCAGAGTCTGTTATTGAAGGTTCTTCCCGTGCAATGCGTATCTCTTTCAATCGTGAGATGGAATCTCTTGAAATGCACATTCCATTCCTCGGCACCGTGGGTTCCATCAGTCCGTACATCGGTCTGTTTGGTACGGTCTGGGGCATCATGCACGCCTTCATTGGCTTAGGTTCTGTAAAACAGGCCACCTTGCAGATGGTTGCCCCTGGTATTGCAGAAGCCTTGATTGCTACCGCAATCGGTCTTTTTGCCGCTATCCCTGCGGTTATGGCTTACAACCGTCTGAACCAGCGTGTGAACAAACTCGAACAAAATTACGATAACTTCATGGAAGAATTCACGGCTATCCTGCACCGTCAGGCTTTCTCTCGCGAAAGCAGCAGTAACTAAAGGGGGATAGCATGGCTCGAGTTCGAGGTCGTCGTAACCGTCGCGAAGGTAAGTCGGAGATCAACATCGTTCCGCTGCTTGACGTGCTGTTGGTTCTGCTGCTGATTTTTATGGCGACAGCGCCGATCATTACGCAAAGCGTGGAAGTTGATCTTCCGGATGCGACAGACTCAAAAACAGTGTCCAGCGATGATAATCCGCCGGTCATTGTGGAAGTTTCAGGCGTAGGTCAATACACCATCGTGGTGGATCATCAGCGTATGGAACAGTTACCGGAACAGCAGGTAGTGGCGGAAGCCGCCAACCGTATTAAAGCCAATCCGAAGACCGTGTTCCTGATCGGCGGTGCAAAAGATGTGCCTTATGATGAGATCATCAAAGCGCTTAACATGCTGCATCAGGCAGGGGTTAAATCTGTCGGCCTGATGACACAACCTATCTGACGATAGGCGTTTGTAACACTTATTGGAAACCCGGCTTCTTCCGGCCTGATAAAACAGTTATTTGCATAACAGTAACTGGCGCTGAAGAAAACCGGGTTTTTGGCAATCCTGTGTTGGGAAATCTATTTTGGTAAAGGCAACTGCAACTGAACAAAACGCTAAGCTCAAACGCGCCGTTATTGTTTCGGTCGTTCTGCATGTCATCATAATAGCCCTGTTGATCTGGGGTTCGCTGTCTGAAGATACCAGCATGAGTGGCGGTGGTGGCGGGAGCGATATCTCTGCTGTGATGGTGGATCCGAGTGCGGTGGTTGATCAGTACAATCGGCAACAGCAGCAATCCGCTGATGCTCAACGTGCCGCACAAGCCCGTCAGAAAAAGTCTGAACAGCAGGCAGAAGAACTTCAGCAGAAGCAGGCAGCAGAGCAGCAACGACTGAAAGAATTAGAGAAAGAGCGTTTGCAGGCACAGGACGATGCCAAGCAGGCTCAGGAAGAAGCCAAGCAACAAAAACAAGCCGCCGAGCAGCAGAAACAGGCGCAGGAACAGCAAAAACAAGCTGAAGACGCAGCGGCGAAAGCCAAAGCGGAGGCCGCGAAGGCTCAGGCTGAAGCGGCTGCTAAGGCGAAAGCTGAAGCGGACAAAGCGGCGAAAACTGCGGCGGATGCGCAGAAGAAAGCCGCCACTGAGGCGAAGAAACAGGCTGAAGCTGAGGCCGCAGCGGCAGCAGCAGCAGCCAAGAAACAAGCTGAAGCGGACGCGAAAAAAGAAGCGGCTGCTGAAGCCAAAAAGCAGGCAGCTGCGGAAGCTAAAGAAGCTGCCGCCGCAGCGGCGGCGCAGGCTAAAGCCGATGCTGCTGCTGAGAAGAAAGCTGAAGCTGCTGCGGCTGCGAAAAAAGCGGCCGCCGACAAGAAAGCGGCAGCCGCTGCTGCTGCCAAGCAGTCTGAATCCGTCGATGATCTTCTCGGGGGATTGGCCGATTCAAAAAATGCTCCGAAAGGAGGGGCAACTGGTGGAGCATCAGCTCCGGCAGGGAAGGGCACTCAGAAGAAGGCTGGCGCATCCGGTGCTGATATTGCTAACTATGGTAGCCAAATTAAGGCCGCCATCGAGAGCAAGTTCTATGACGCATCATCTTATGCGGGTAAAACCTGTACGTTGCGCGTTAAAATGGCACCCGATGGTTTACTGATTGACGTGAAGGCGGAAGGTGGTGATCCTGCGCTTTGCCAGGCGGCACTCGCCGCAGCAAGGCAGGCTAAGTTCCCTAAACCGCCTTCAGAAGCCGTTTATGAAGTCTTTAAAAATGCGCCATTAGACTTCAAGCCATAGTAATTATTGAAAATATCGTCTTTTCAGACTTTTACTATGGTATGCAGGGTGAAATTCTAGTTTTGTGTGCGTTGGTTTGTTAAAATTCTGCTAAATTATCGCGGGCAGATCGGTCCAGATAAGGGAGATACAATGAAGCAGGCATTTCGAGTAGCGTTCGGCCTTTTGATACTGTGGGCGTCTGTGTTACATGCAGAAGTTCGCATTGAAATTACCCAAGGGGTGGATTCCGCTCGCCCAATCGCGGTTGTGCCTTTTAAATGGGCCGGCCCGGGTGCTCCACCTGAAGATATCGGTGCCATTGTGGCAGCCGACTTACGTAACAGCGGTAAATTTAATCCGATCGATGCATCCCGCATGCCTCAGCAGCCAACAAGTGCATCAGAAGTGACGCCTGCGGCATGGACTGCTCTGGGTATCGACGCGGTAGTAGTTGGTCAGGTTCAGCCAAGTGCTGATGGCAAATATTTGGTTTCTTACCAGTTAGTGGATACCGCAGGTTCACCGGGTACCGTTCTGGCGCAAAACCAATATCAAATTACTAAGCAGTGGTTACGTTATTCTGCCCATACTGCCAGCGATGAAGTGTTTGAAAAGCTGACCAGTATCAAAGGCGCATTCCGTACCCGTATTGCTTACATTGTGCAGACCAACGGCGGTAAATTCCCGTATGAACTGCGTGTAGCTGACTACGATGGCTATAACCAGTTCGTTGTTCACCGTTCGCCTGAGCCACTGATGTCTCCGGCGTGGTCACCAGACGGCAGTAAACTGGCCTATGTCACCTTTGAGAGTGGTCGTTCAGCGTTAGTCGTACAAACGCTGGCTGATGGCGCGATTAAACAAATCGCATCATTCCCACGTCATAACGGTGCGCCAGCATTCTCTCCAGACGGCAGCAAGCTGGCCTTCGCTCTGTCGAAGGGTGGCAGTCTGAATATCTATGTAATGAACCTGGGCTCTGGCCAAATCAGCCAGGTTACTGATGGACGTAGCAACAACACTGAACCTACCTGGTTCCCGGATAGCCAGAATCTGGCTTTCACATCGGATCAGGGCGGTCGTCCTCAGTTGTATAAAGTGAGCATTAATGGCGGTGCGCCTCAGCGTCTGACCTGGGAAGGTTCTCAGAATCAGGACTCTGATATCAGCACAGATGGTAAATTCCTGGTTATGGTGAGCACCAACGGTGGTTCCCAGCACATCGCCAAACAAGATCTGGTAACGGGAGCCGTTCAAGTTTTAACGGATACGTTCCTGGATGAGACGCCTAGTATCGCACCGAATGGCACCATGGTTATCTACAGTTCCTCTCAAGGAATGGGGTCCGTGTTGCAGTTGGTCTCGACTGATGGGCGTTTCAAAGCGCGTCTTCCGGCGACTGATGGACAGGTAAAATTCCCTGCCTGGTCGCCGTACCTGTGATGCATATGTAACTATGTATGGCAAATTATAAAAGGATCAACGAGATGCAACTGAACAAAGTGCTTAAAGGGCTGCTGCTGGCTGTGCCTGTACTGGCAATCGC
>Ga0209903_1000498_pt1 | contig 14459 bp, 12 predicted proteins | sample OrgsoiDNA2013051_FD_185801 | JGI IMG/M metagenome (GOLD analysis project Ga0209903, IMG submission 185801) | Permafrost soil microbial communities from the Arctic, to analyse light accelerated degradation of dissolved organic matter (DOM) -... | ecosystem: Environmental > Terrestrial > Soil >...
TATGGCGTTCTGAACGGAGGGGGAAACGGGTGCCCCGTCCGGTTTTCATCACCGAGCGGGGCGGGCCAGCGCGCTATTGCAGCGTGAGCATCACCCCCAGGCCGGCGGCATAATGCCCGACAGTACCTCAGGGAACCGCGACCGGATATGCTCAACCATCAGATTTGACAACACCGCGCTGCAGGTGAAAGCCTTATTCAGGCCCAGCAGCCGGTTCGTCCAGTTCGCAAGCGTGCCTTTGTCAACAAGGCTCTCATCCAGGCCATGCGCCTTCTCCATCAGCGCGTACGCATAGTGGCGCAGCAGCTGCGGCGACTCGTGTTCTGTGCCAAAAACGGCGCTTGAGGAGTATTTGGTAAACAGCGCCGCCAGGCACAGCAGCGTTTTGGCCTTGTCGGCACTGCTGGCCCGGGTCAGGTTATACGCGTGAATAAGTTCGCCGTAGTGCGCCTCTTCCAGGCCGTTCCCCCGAGGCTGAAGGAGGGAAGACACCAGCTTAGGGTGAAAGATTTCCCCCAGCCTGATTTGAGCGTCATCATCCACCAGTTTTGTCGCCGAGTATTTGGCACCCGTGGCGGAGACAAACGCCGTCTCCAGGCCTCCCAGGTTTAACGCCTTCAGCAGCAGCAGGAACTTCGCGCTGTTCTGCACATGCTGATAGGGGCCGTTAAATAACGGGAAATCGTTGGCAAAGAGCGTGTTTAACGCGGGACGCTGCTCGTCTGTTAAGCAATGGTCAGGGCCGCTGTACAGATAATAGTTATCCCACGCAGAATCGGGCCGAGGGCTCAGCATGCCCTCCAGTGACGTCTGTGACAGAAGCATGGCGCTGACTGCCAGAGGTTCTGATGATGCCCCAGGCTGTACGGCAGGGATAAGAATGTAATTAACGGCATCCTTATCCCCCCAGTCAGGCTCCTTGTTATTCCCAAAAAACACCGTATCGCAATAGGGTTTTATCCGTTTATCCCGTAAGTAAGACTCGTAAAGCACGGAGGCCTTTTCCTTCATCGCCGGCGTGCTGTTTTCAGCCATCCCCTGGGCCACAATCTGAATAAAGGCGCCGTTGTGGGTGAACATCAGCTCAGACTGACGGGTGAACAGGTCTACGGACTGGTTAAATACGCCCGCATTCTCCGGAAGGACCTGTCCATTGTACCGGCTCAGGTAGCGCTCGCAGAGCGCATTCAGCCAGAGGTTAATCTCTGCATCATCGGTGTACGGCGGTTTCGAGAGAATATCCATCAGGGGCAGCGCCACGGCGGACAGGTCCTCCTTAGCTTGCTTTAGCGACGTCATCAGTTCCCGCGCCATGCGCAACTTGACGTCGGCGTACTGCTCATCGATGCCGTCCATCATGGTCAGCAGGCTGCCGCTTACGCGGTTGTTGATATGGTTGAGATAGGTGTCCAGCGCTGTGCTATTCCATTCACTAGGAAGGTGGAGCAAAGCCCCCTCCTGCAGGATATTGCTCAGATTGGCCCTATTCAGGTTGGCCCCGCTCAGGTGAGCCTCGTACAGGTTGGCCCCGCTCAGGTCGGCCCCGTACAGGTCGGTCCCGTACAGGTCGGTCCGGTACAGGTTAGCCCTAACTAGGTTCGCCCTGCTCAGGACTGCCTGGCCCAGGTTGGCACAGCTCAGGTCAACCCCGCTCAGGTCAACCTCGCTCAGGTCGGTCCCGCTCAGGTTGGCCTTCTGCAAATCCATGCGATTATCATTGGTTAAAACAGCCGCGGTGGAAGGAAGCCCACCCAGCCTGCGTAACAGCAGGGCGGTGCTAATGCGGCAGAACGTCTCCTTATCCACCTCTGCCTTGACTTTTTCCCCGTTCTTGCGGACCTCAATGGTCACCGGCCCCGCCGCGTTATGGTGTTCCCCCGGCTGAGTGAAGGTGACGGTATACCCGGAAAACGCCACGACCAGACTCTCTGGTATTGCAACATTACGGCCGAATGAGGATGCATGATGAAGTGCTACCGTCATCGCTTTTGCAAATTCATCATATGCCTTAGCGTTCTCCCTGAGCACGGCCCCAAAAGTAAAGAAATCGACCATATGCTCCAGAATACCCCGGGGGCAGGCCATGCGGTCTCTTGCCTGTGGAGTGGCGGCACCGGCACAGTCTTCAGCTATCCCGCTCACTCCAGCAGAATTATTAATGTTAATGGGTATCATGATTTATCTCAGGAATACATACAAAGAGGGGCAGCCCTGCTGGGCTAAAAATAGTAAGGATGAAGTTTGGTTCAGGGAACCCGCGAAGAACATGCGGGAAACGTCGTATTTTTAGGAGGTGATGAGCACTGGCTGAGAAGCGGGATACTTAGGATATTCTGGGAATGGCTGCGGGGATTTTAAGTTGCTGAACAGAAACATTCTATGTGGCGTTCCCACCACAACAGGGGAAGACCCATGAATATACAGTTTTTTATATTGTATTACTCGTTATGCCAAGTCAACACCTTCCCATGACATTACACGGGAGTCGCATTAACCTGGGTTCCGCACCGAACATATAGGCGATGCTGGTACAAAAGACCCGCCTATATTGGCGCTTCGGAAGCCTATTAACCACTCGTACCTTTAAAAGGTAATTCTATGATTGGACGGCTCACCTCTGAATGAGATAACTCCCCTATCACCCTGCCGACGGCCTATTTATATATGTGTTTTAGCGGTATTTATGTAGCGGGTATCAACCCACTGGCGTAAACGAACCCCCAGTGCTCACTTCCGAAAACTTCCTTGGTGTATTTTATTTCCTCGGGTTGCATCTCTATCTGATTGATATTTAATATATTAAAGCTTATTTAAATTCACTATCTCGCCGATCCGTTTTTGTCCCAATGGGACTCTTTTTGCAGGCCTTTATCCGTGATTTTCACCCATTGCTCGGCTAATACCCTGATTAATCATAGAACTCCGCCCCTTCCGGTAATACCTTTTTTCGGATCTCCGCCCGGAAAAGGCGTCACGCTCGCTGGCATCACATCGCTGTTAATAACAAGCGGGTAATTTGCTCGCATAGTGAAATATGTAATAGCATCAAACATAATCATTCAATAGTAGCTTAATGCTATGCTAGTATTGTGCGTATTACCCATCATCGGAACTCCCCTCATGCTTAGCCAGCTCAACCTGCGTTTTCCCAAGAAGCTGATCGACAGCCTGAAAAACCGGGCCAGCGCGGAAAAGACCTCCGTTAACGCCCTGACAGAACGCCTTCTCGACAGCGGCCTGAGATCGCCGGTCACGCAGGATGATTATTTGACCCTGCTCGCCTCCCCGCTGGAGACCCACGTCGCCCTGTACAAGAAAATTATCCGCGGGGAGACGTTCGGCCATCACAGCCTCAAGCTCACAGAGCTGCGCTACCTGTTTGACAAGGCGCACGAGGCCTGCGATGCCCGCACCGGCCTGATGAGCTGGCCGGTGATCGAAGACCTGCTGAACATCACCTTCGAGGCGCTGATTTACGCCACCGAGAGTGGGATTGAGGTCGACCGCTATTATATCGATCGCGCGTTTGGCTTTGCCGGCGTTGATTACCGCGCCGAAACGCAGGCGTTCATGGCGACGCTTCGCCATGACGTTGACACTGGCTACGCCGAGTTTTTGTTGCGCCCGCTGAGTTCCGGTGCGCTCTTGCTGGAGGCCTTTGCGGATGAGGCGCTGGCCGAGATCTGCACTCCGGCCAGGCTCAAGCGCATTTTTCCCCTGCTGATGAGGGCGCGCGAACAGGAACACCTGGAGGAAGCTTACCTTGAGGCACTACGGCCGATGGTGGAAAGCGCCGACGCGCGGGTTAACGTGAACGATATTTGCCTGCAGCTGAGCCTGCGGGGTAATCAAAATACCGTATTCCCGGGAGGGCGCTACCTCGCTCCGCACCTGACGCTGCTGCTCAGCGCGGACCGCTTTATCATTCCGCTGGGCTGGGCAATGTTCAGCGAGCTGGTCCGCCTGTGCCGGGTGCGTGTCTGGCTGGAGGTGGACCGCGATTGGAGCCATCAGGGCCAGCGCGTCGGGATCTATTTACCACGGGGGGAGAAGGATGAGGTCATTCTGGCGTTTGACGGCCTGCGGGTGTTTATGACCGGCGACGAGTACGCCAGAGTGGAAGCCGGACTGCTGGCAGCCCTTGAGGAGCCAGCCATGTCGGCGGCGGTTGCCCACCTACAGGCCCTGTACGGTGATTTGTAACCTGATAACATTTTCCCTGCGGGAAAATGTCCCCGCTCGACCGGCCACCGCGCTTGTTCTCTTTCAACGATGTCATTTTCAAACGCCGGTGAATTTTTGACGATGATCCCATCACTGGCCAGCCAGGCTCACTTCGGTGGGCTTTTTCAGCTCTGACACCGGTGCGTCGAGTGGGGAATGGCTCCATTCGATAGACATCTGATCTTCCGCCCTTGCGACTGACTGGGCGTCAGACCTCATGCCTACTGGCACCCCTATGTTTCTCTCTTCTGATAGCGTCATTAATAGGAAGTGGTCTGCATGAAATTACCGATACAAATCGAAAACAAAGCGTCATACGAGTGCATGAAAATTGCTGAAACATCTCAGGTCCTGGCACGGCTGGCCGCAGAAGATTGGGAAAAGAGACACCATTCCTATACCGGATTTCTCTTTTTGGCCTTTGCAATCGAGGCCATGTTTATCTTCCATCGGAAGCAGGTAGAGCCGCAATACGACAAAAGTATAAAATGCCGAAGATCGGAATTTCATAAAGAAACGCTCAGACTGTGCTCAATACCACTGAATATACGGTGCGGGAGGGACTATCAGACAATCGAAAAGTGCTTGAAAATTCGGGACTCCATTGCACATGGTGATTTTTTCGTCACCTCCCGAGATCATTTCCCCCCTGATGGCGTTAGCGATGATGACATCGTTACAGGGATCCTTGATCTGCCTGCGGAGCAGTTTAAGGCTATTAAATATGATGACCTGGTAAAAGGTATTGAAGCGGCTAAACAAATTGATGAGTGCATAAGCGACCAGGGTTATCCTGCTCATCAAAATGGGTATCGTGCTGAATCAAGGACTCATTTGACGCTGGCTTTTGGCGTCAGTGGAATATCGACATGGTGAGTTTCCCGAGCTAGTGGGAGCGAGGGGCACCGTGTGAAACACCACGTTAAGAAACTAACATTCTGAAATATCGAGATTTATGAGACTTTATTTTTTTACGTGAAAACTGGTTTCAAATATCGTTTTTTGGACATTTTGAGACCCGATCGTATCAAAATCGATTTCTGATATTGCTTAGCGTGGTTTTTTACATCACCGGACGTCAAACCTCTTAAGGCATGTGACGCAGGATGAACCTCAGTGAGTTGACGTGATTGACGGGTTCGTCAAATTTAAGTAATATTACTTTAGAGCGAGAAGCCAACTGCATCAGGGTGCCATAGTTGGTGGAAGGACCCCATAGAATCCCTGAATTCTGTGCTAGGGTGAGACCTCACACCTCCCGCCTGAAGGTGTAAAACAATCAGGCACTAAATTCTTAAGGCCGCTATTCACAGGATAGCGGCTTTTTTAATGTCTTTTGTACACTACATTTCCCTGACGATGTTTATTGAGGTTTTTGGCGTCTGTGTGCATAAAATTCCAGAGCACTTTTCCTTCCCACGGAGCTACCACTACAAGCATTTGACGTTTTTGACTGTATGCACCGATAAACAGATATCGAACCATGTCGTCGTCATACATGGTTTCCCATATTTCATATGGGTTTTCTAGCGTATCAAGCGCAAGAAGAACATAGCGTTCACGGGCATCAAGGCGTTTTTCCACTATATGTAGCAGACTGCTTCGCATGATGTTGATCGTACCTATAGGGCTATTTTTGGGTACGAGCAACATATCGCTATCTAAAAATCCCATATGCATTTCAAGTAAGGCGATAGCCCCTTCTAAGCTGTTTGCCTGATCAATTTCAGGAATGCTTTCACGGCGATACTCGCTTTCCAGCTCTCTCAGGTCTGGAAGATCCAACGCCCTGAAAGGGGTTAATCCTTTAATTGCCTTCGCCACCATTCTCTTATGATCCTTACGCCTGTATTGCTGGCGATTTTATCATATTAAGAAGCGTTCGGTTTTATTGGCGTTGTACCGGAGCAGTGTATTGAGCCGGTACAACGGCGAAGAACATCAGACTGTACCGGCCAGCACATCGCAAGCTGCTATACAGGAGGGGATTGATCCGGCGGGTTTCCTAAAGTCACTGGGGTATTTCCCGGCAAAGTGCGGCCGTAGCCACTTCCGAAAACTTCCCTGCTGCCTTAGTAGTTGGAAAGCAATCAACCTATCAATTTGATTATTATAGCAATAAATTCGTTTTAACTTTGGAGTTACGCCTATCCGTTTTTGGCTTCATCGGCATCTTCCGGTAGATCTTTCCCCATCATTTTCACCCACCGCGCGACTAATGCCCTGATTTGCCGGGACTCGCCTGTCCTGCAGCTGCTTGCGGCCGTTGCGGAATTGATAGATCACCTGATGAAATAATCGGTGAAACGTAGCTAAGGGAGATAGAGGGTTAACCACACTTCTCTCCCTTTAATAAATTTGCGCTTACTACTATATCCCCCTCTTACTGGATTCGCTTCTTTGCACGTTAAACATACGTTTTGTATCATCTGAACTCAATGCCCTTATAAGGCCCTGTATCAACATCTAACGCGATTAGTCACATTTCCAAGGGCTTCTATTAAGTGGTCGATGATCTGTCTCTACTGCCTTCCATAGGCTGTTATTTACTGCTGCATAAGTCGGATCTAAAAAGGATCCTTGTAGAGTTACTCATTGAAAAAACAAGCAGAGCGCGTTAGTGGTTGTTTTTATGTTTCTTTTTCTAAAAGAAGATCACTACATTCTATATATGTATTTCTTTTCACTTTCTTTTAGTCCGGGTTTTTATATTTTAATTCAATGGCTTGTAAACTTACTCCCCGACATATTTAATGCCAAGCCATGACATATTTAATGTCAAACCCCGACAAATATAGTGCCAAACCCCGACAAATTTAATGCTCTGTGGCTGTTGTGATCCCGACACATTTAATGTGAACCCCCGACAAATTTGATACAAAACCCCGACAGATTTGGTGTGGATAACCTTTTCAGATACTTATACTCAACGCAAACCCCGACAGATTTAATGCTTGCCCATCCTTAGTGTTGCTCGATCAATTGTGACTTGTGTCATAGCTTTTTAAACCCCGACAAATTTAATGCATTAATACCCCGACAGATTATATTTGTGTCGTGGTTTTTTGTCAGTTAGCATCTATGCATTATCGTGTATTTTTGCGGGGCAAGGGATGGATAAGGTCAGCCGTGACAGCATTGTTACTCAAGCAAACCAACTCATTGAAGGTGCTTTTGACATTACTTTGATTGAAATGAGGTTGCTGTATCTTGCTCTTACGAAAGTGGATAGCCGTAATCCCCAACCAGAAGGCGAATACACCCTCTTTGCAAAAGAATACAAAGATATGTTTTCCCTTGGGGAAAGCAGCTATGACCAGATAAAGACGGCCGTTAACTCTTTGGCCAGGAAACCGATCATCACTTATGAGTTCAATGAAGCAAAACAGCGGGTGAATAAAGTACAGCGCTTTTGGTTCTCATCTATTTCCTATGGAGCATCTGGTAACTCTAGCGACATAACACTGAGATTTTCGGATACGGTTCGTGACTACCTCTACGAGCTTCGCAACGAGTTCACCCAGATGAATTTGGTTGAGATGGTAAAACTTGAATCCCCCTTTGCTTTCCGTCTCTATTCGTGGCTTTTCAAATATCGCAGATTAACAAATAGTAAAAACGCCCAAGGTGTTATCTCTACCAACCCTTTAACTCTTGATTGGATGAAAGAGAGAACGGGTCTGCTAGGCAAATATCCGGAGCTCAATGATTTTAGAAGGCGCGTTCTTGATCCAGCTATCGATATGATAAATGCACATACCCATATCAGTGTTTACTACGAGCTGAAGAAAAGAGGCCGGAAAATTGATTCGGTGGTTTTCAATTACATTGATGAGAAGGAGCAACCGCCTGGTTATATCTCTCATTCAAAGCCTCTTCGCCCTCGCCTCCCTAATCGTCCGCATGTTACTAAGGGCAGCGTTGCCGAAGGTGAATGGGCGCGAAAATGTATAACGACAATGAAGGAGTATCAGTCGGCTTTAAAAACCTATGATGACACCCTGTCGATTAGTGGGGCCGATAGAAAGAAAGTTATGGTCTGGCATGAAATTATCGGTCTCCAAATGAAAGATGATTTCTGGCAATAGTATCAAGAAGTAGAAGTCATTTTGTATATACAAAGGTATATATAAAAGTTGACTTGGTAAACAAACAAAATTACAGTGTATATACATTTGCGTATACAGGTAATTTATATGAAAAAGCCCTTCATTCTCTCTTTTGCAAACAGTAAAGGCGGCGTCGCAAAAACAACAAGTTGCATCGCCGTTGGCTGTTGTTTGGCTGAGTTGGGATATAAAACATTGGTCATCGATCTGGACCATCAGGGGAACATGAGTGATGACCTCGGTCGGGGAGAGGAAGACTATACAATTACTGATCTCTTCGAAGACCCTAAGTTCGATATTAACAAAATCGTATATCCTGCACTGGATGGCGAGATACCAATTAGTAACCTTTCAGTTATTCCCGCAGATATCACTCTTGCTGTAGAAGCACGTAGCGCTGAACGTTTTCGTCATCGTCTGACCATCCTTGATGATGGAATAAAGCGTTTATCCCAGCCCTATGATTTCATACTCATTGACCTACGCCCTGCAATTGACCTTAGCATTGAAAATGCATTACTCATTACAGATCTCATCGTCGTTCCCGTCGATATGGACCGCCGTGCTGTTAAAGGTATTGATGACCTATTTCAGGTTGTCAGAGAAATTAGGCGCAGCGATGATTTTGTATATACACTTGTAAAGACAAAAGTCAATAAAGCACATTCCAAGATGCAGAAGTCTATAAGCGAACACATTGAAGAAGCAGGGTATAAAGTCGCTTCAACTGAAATCCGTGTCAGTGAATTGTATAAGCAAGCAACCGAACAGCACCGCCCCTCCCCACTATTTGCTCAAAATGACAGACCTCGTGAGGACTACATGCAACTCACGAAAGAGCTAATAGAAATGGCTAAGGTTGTATTGAAATGAGCAGAAGCGATCGTGTTACGAAAGGAGTTACCCGTGTCGTTGAAAAACGAAACATCACTACAGGCAGACAGATGAACCTTCGTTTAACTGGTCTTGATGACGATGCGTTATCGATACTTGTTGAGAAGATTCAAGAGCTAGTACCGCAGAAGAACATTTCTCGTTCTCGTGTACTCAGGGCGGTTGGTTACCTAGAAAGTGATAGGGAATTTATAGAAAAACTAGCAGAATCAGTAACTAAAAATACTTGATGTATATTCATTTGTATATACATCAAGTTTATATGAGTTTCGAAATTATGTATATTCGTTTGTATATACATGGTGTTTATATGAGTTTCGACATCTATGTATTTACATTTGTATATACCCTGAGATTTTCACTAATGAATGAAACCTTTTAGGATATAAAAATGGATGGAGTTGCTTTGGATACTACTAACTTTGTTAATGACCCTATTAAGGCCGAAGTTTCACGTGCTGCCGGTGAGTATAAATATCTACATATTTTGTCTCACGGAAGGAATTTTTGGCATCGTCTTGGACTGAAGTTAGGTGTCTCATCGGCAGTCGAAATAGAGACGAATCTAAAAAATGCAGAAAAGCGATTGTCAGATCTCATCGTAAAATCAGAGCAACACACGGAAGCTTACAGGAAAATACTTGCTGAAATGCCGAGAGACATTCGTGAGAATGAAGGGTTTAATGCTTTTATCGCGGACAATATTAAGTAAAAACAATGAGTAATTTCATGTATATACATTTGAATATACATACCTAGTAGATAATAGCCTGTGGTAACTCATTCCAACGTGTTGTGTAAGCGGGGGAGAGCATTTCACGCTTCATCTTCCAGCCTTTGTCGATACCCTGACCCGCAAACCAAACCTTACCTAAACCTGTTGTGTTAATACCATCGATGACGCGCATTAGCGCGTCGCTTTTTGGGCGGGGCGGTGATTCGTCAAACATATCTATCTGTCCTGGCCGGCTGCAGAAGTCGTTCAGCATAATGCCTGCTTTTTGATAGCGGTAACCATCACGCCAGATGTGATCCAAGGCCTTCATGGCCGCCGCGACAATATCGCGGGTATCTTGAGTGGCCAACATCAGCTGCTGCGTCGCGTTGTTTCCGTACTGAGGTTCGTTAGCATAGGGGCTGGTTCGCAGAAAGACGCTCACGTGACGGCAATACTGTCTTTCCTGTCGAAGCTTCTCAGCTCCGCGTTCTGCGTACTGGCAAACTGCTTGTCTCATGTCCTGAAGTTGCGTGATGCGTTCTCCGAAACTCCGGCTACAGATAATCTGCTGCTTGGCGGGCAGGGCGTCAATTGAGATACATGCAGTCCCGTTGAGTTCGCGAACGGTCCTTTCCACTACCACGCCAAACGTTTTCTTTATTAGTTGCAGGTTCGCGTCAGCCAGCTGCAATACCGTTTTGATGCCCATAGTGTTGAGCTTCTCAGTTAGCTTGCGGCCGATGCCCCACGTTTCTCCAACCGGCAATAGTGCCATCAGTTTTCTCTGGCGGTCACGGTTGCTTAAATCCACTACACCACCTGTCGCTGGCCACGTTTTCGCAGCGTTATTCGCCAGCTTGGCAAGTGTGAGGGTTTGCGAGATACCAATGCCGCAGGTCAGCCCAGTTTGTTGTAAAACGGTACTGCGTACCCGCTGGCCAAATGCTAAAAAGGACTCACAGGCGTCAATACCGGAGATAGTCAAAAATGCTTCATCAATTGAATATGGAATTAAGGAAGGCGCCATAGATTCTAAAATCGACATTATTCTGGCACTGAGATCCCCATAAAGGACGTAGTTTGAGCTGAAGCAGGCCACCTGATGGCGACGGATAATGTCTTTCGCCTGAAAGTAGGGGGCAAATCGTTTGATGCCGAGCTTTTTGGCTTCTTTGTTAAGGGCCACAATCGCCCCGTCATTGTTACTTAAGACGATGATTGGCTTACCTTTTAGGTCTGGCCTAAAGAGTTGCTCAACGCTGGCGTACATCGAATTCACATCACAAAGCAGATACATGGTAGGTCACCTGAAAGTGTGCAGCGCATGGATGACAACGCCAAATATCTCAAGATCGTCCGGGTCCATAAATATCGGCTGGTAGGACGGATTCATCGGCTGAAGGCAAAGCACAGGATGAGTGCACAACCTTTTGACCGTGAACTCACCGCCAACAGAAGCAATCACAATATCTCCGTGATTGGGTGTTTCTGCCTTGTCCACAATCAGCAGGTCACCGGACAGAATTCCTGACTTTATCATCGACTCGCCTTCGGCTCGTACAAAGTAAGTGGCTGATGGGTGTCTTATGCATAACTCATTCAAATATAATGATTTTTCCGTGTAGTCACTTGCTGGGCTTGGAAATCCTGCCTGGCATGATTCTGCAAAAAGCGGCAGCGGAAGGCGCATGTCGGTCTGTAGAGAAATAAGTTTTGCTTTCATGATTGCCCATATTTTAACTGTAATTATATGGGTCTTCCCCTGTTGTGGTGGGAACGCCAAAAAGAATGTTTCTGTTCAGCAACTTAAAATCCACGCTGCCATTCCCAGAATATCCTAAGTATCCCGGTTCTCAGCCAGTGGCCCTCACCTCCTAAAAATACGACGTTTCCCGCATGTTCTTCGCGCGTTCCCTGAACCAAACTTAATCCTTACTATTTTTAGCCCACCAGGGCTTCCCACTTTGTATGTATTCCTGAGATAAATAATGACATTAATTAACATTAATCATTCTGCTGAGGTGCGCAGGATAGCCCAATACTGTGAAGGTGCCGCCACACAACAGGCAAGAGACAGCATGGCCTGCCCCCGTGGTATCCTGGAGCATATTGTCGATTTCTTTACTTTTGGAGCAGTACGCAGGGAGAAGGTTAGGGCATATGATGAATTTGCAGACGCGATGACGGTGGCACTTCATCAGGTATCCTTAGACACCCATAACGCTGCAATACCAGAAAGGCTGGTCGTTGTGTTTTCCGGGTATACCGTCACCTTCACCCAGCCGGGAGAACACCATAACGCGGCGGGCCAGGTAGCCATTGAGGTAAGTCAGTCAGGGAAAACTGCGGCGGCACGGGTAAATAAGGATGAGTTCTGCCGCATTAGCACCGCTTTGCTGTTACGCCGGCTGGGTGGGCTTCCTTCCACCGCGGTTGTTTTAACCGATGACAATCGTATGGATCTGCAGTTGGCTAACCTGAACGGGGCTAAACTGATTGGGGCTAAACTGATTGGAGCTAACCTGAACGGGGCTAAACTGACCGGGGCTGACCTGACCGGGGCTGACCTGAGCGAGGCCGACCTGTTAAGGGCTAAACTGATTGGGGCTAAACTGATTGGGGCTAACCTGAACGGGGCTAACCTGAACGGGGCTGACCTGTTAAGGGCTAACCTGAGCGGGGCTAGCCTGAGCAAGGCTAAATTGAACAGGGCTAACCTGCGCGAGGCTAAATTGAACAGGGCCAGCCTGAGCGAGGCTGACCTGAGCGAGGCTGACCTGAGCGGGGCTGACCTGAGCGGGGCTAACCTGAACAGGACTAACCTGCGCGAGGCTAAATTGAACGGAGCCAACCTGCGCGGGGTTAACCTGTTTATGGCCAACCTGAGCGAGGCTAGCCTGAGCGGGACTAGCCTGTTAGGGGCCAACCTGAACGGGGCCAACCTGAACGGGGCTAGCCTGTTTATAGCCAACCTGGCTGGGGCTAACCTGAACGGGGCTGACCTGAGCAATATCTCGCAGGAGTGGGCTTTGCTCTGGCTTCCCAACTGGGATAGTGCATGGCTGGACGCCTATCTCAACCATATCAATAACCCCGAGAGCGGCAGCCTGCTGACCATGATGGACAGCATTGATGAGCAGTACGCCGACGTTAAGCTGCGCATGGCGCGCGAGCTGATGACGTTGCTACAAAATACGACGGCCGACACGTCCAGCGTGGCCCTGCCCCTGATGGATATCCTGTCCAAGCCGCCATACACCGATGAGGCCGATATTGCCGCTTGGCTAGATACGGTCTGCACAACATACATTGACCGCAATAACGGACAGGTCCTCCCGTGGAATGCGGGCATATTTAACCAGTCCGTTGGACTCTTCACCCGGCGTCCAGCGCTGATGCTCTCCCATAACGCTGCCTTTATTCAGATTGTTGCTCAGGGGATGGCTGAAAACAGCACGCCGGCGATGAAGGAAAAGGCCGCCGCGCTTTATGAGACCTACCTGCAGCACGAGCGGATAAAACCCTACGGCGAGACGGCATTTTTTGGGGATTACGGCCAGAAGCCTGACTGGGAAAACCCGGAGGCCGTTAATTTCATTATTCTCCCTGCCGTGCAGTCCGGGGCATCATCAGAACCCCGGACAGTCAGTGCCATGCTTCTGTCACAGACGTCACTGGAGGGCATGCTGAGCCCTCGGCCCGATTCTGCGTGGAATAACGTTTATTTATACAGGGGGCCGGACCATTGCCTGACGGATGGTGAGCGCCCCGCGCCGGATGACCTTTTTGCTAGGGCGTTTCCGCTGTTTAACGGCCCCTATCAGCATATGCAAAATACCGCGAAGTTCCTGCTGCTGCTGAAGACGTTAAACCTGGGAAACTTGGAGACGGCGTTTGTCTCCGCCACGTGGGCAAGAAACTCGTCGAGCAAGCTGGTCAGTGCGGCAGATCAAAAAACGCTGAAGGACATCTTCGCGCCTAAGCTCACGTACTCGCCAGAGTCCGGTCGCTACGGTCTGAATGACGCGCATTACGAAGAGCTACTCAGCGCGTACGGTTTAACCTCCGCCAGCGACGCTGACAAAGGCAAAACGTTGCTGTGCCTGGCGGCGTTGTTTATCAAGTACTCCTCCAGCGCCGTTTTTGGAACGGAAACGGAGTCGCCATCAGCGCTGCGCCAGTATGCATACGCGCTGATGGCGAAGGCGCATTCGCTTGATGGGAACCTTGTTGACAAAGGCACGCTTGCGAACTGGACGAACAGCCTGCTGGGCCTGAAGGGAGTCTTCACCTGCAGCGCGGTGTTGTCAAATCTGATGGTTGAGCTTATCCGGTCGCGCTTCCCTGAGGTGCTGTCGGGCATTATGCCGCCGGCCTGGGGCTGATGGCCGCGCTGGCTAACAGCGGGATATCGGTAGCCGTGGCTATGCCGACCCACTCCAGCCAGAGCGCCCGGCTGTGTTCGTCATGGCGCCGCTGCCACAGGCTTCGCGCCAGCTCCTTCAGCGCCCAGC
>Ga0209903_1000501_pt1 | contig 14404 bp, 10 predicted proteins | sample OrgsoiDNA2013051_FD_185801 | JGI IMG/M metagenome (GOLD analysis project Ga0209903, IMG submission 185801) | Permafrost soil microbial communities from the Arctic, to analyse light accelerated degradation of dissolved organic matter (DOM) -... | ecosystem: Environmental > Terrestrial > Soil >...
GCTGCCCACGGCTGACGAAATCTGTGCTCTTGCCGGGTAACGTCAACGCCTTAAGCTTGAACACCTTCGCCGAGGTGCTGCCGTTGGCTTTGACGTAATCAATCGCATAGTCGATCACCAATCGCTGACTCTCCGCCACCGTGGATTTCACGGTAAACGACAAAGTGATTTTCTCCCCGAGCCGAATCACCGCCGGCTCAACCCTCACGTCAACAATCTCCACCTCAGGCTTGCCGCCAGCCCCAATCACTGCCAACGCCCGCTGATTGCCCTGTTTGATCAAACTACGCAGCGCATGCTTGGCAATCCACGCCGTGTGCTTGTTCTCCAGCGACCAACCTTCAATCAAATCCAGCACCCACTCCGGATGATCCTTGGTGATGTCATTAAGGTGATTGGCCACCGACTTACGCACGTAGAGGCTTTCATCAGCCTTAAGATTGTCGAGAATCGCCGCCGCCAACGCAGGATCAGCCTGAATCGCTTCCAGCCGAAACGACCACGGCAAACGCGGACGACTGCCTTCACTGGCCAGCCTGCGCACATGCTCGCTTTCATCCTGCGACCACACCTCCATCAGCGCCAATGAACGCTCAAGGTCGCTACGCAGAAAATGTCGGATCGCGAATTCAGAAGAACCGAACGAGGTGAAAAACTTGAGCGCTTCCATCGACTGCTCAAAATCGTGAGCGCCATACATCGCCACATAATTCGGCAACGAGATGCTGACAAAACCACTGTTCAGCCGAGGGGCCAGGGCACGCAGCACCTCAAGGGATTCTTCATACCCAAGCGGCAACACCGCATGCAGGCACTCACTGACCCGCGCCATGCGCTGCATGATCGACAATTCCGCAAGCCCTTCATTGGCCATTTTCAGAAAGGCTTTGGCGTTGAACGCCGGATAAACCGCCGTCATCTCGGTCGCGATGTGCTTGAGGCGCTCGGCGTTGAAGATTTCCTTCAACGCCGGGGCAGAGGTGTCAGCGGTGGTCATGAGCGAGTCCGAGACGATGGGCGGCTCAGGTTATCGGGGTACTGATGAACGCCTCAAGCTTTTCTGCCTGCGCGGTGAATTGAGCGATGTGCGGGAAGCGCGAGTCATCGACTTGATCCGGCACCACTAGGTTGGTGAAGCTCCAGGCGACTGCGACGGTGATTCCGTCCTGCGCAATCGCGCTGCCATTCACCAACGGCTGCTTTTCAAGCTCTCGCTCCAGCGCTGAATAGGCCGCAGCGAGCTGGCCTTCAACCCGCTCAACCCACGGCTGATACTGAATATCCGCCGGCCGCAGATTCCGTTCGTAGTAAAGCTGCACCGATTTTTCGCACGCCGCCAGCGCCAACCCGATCACCCGTAACGAGCGCGCCCGTTGCTTCAGATCACTCGGCATCAAGCTTTTCGAAGGCCCGGCGAGGGCTTCGAGGTAGTCGATGATCAGCGTCGAGTCCATCAACACTTCACCGTCATCCAGCACCAACGTCGGCGCCTTGACCACCGGGTTGATTTGCTGGAATTGCTCGAAATGCCGGAACACCGACACCGAGTCGTGCTCCAGCGCGATGCCCAAGTGTTGGGCAGAAATGGCCACGCGCCGTACATAAGGCGAATCCAGCATGCCGATCAGTTTCATGACACGTTCCTTCAAGTCGAACCGGGAGAGGGCATAACCTATCCGAGCTTGAAGGAATTGTCAGTCCTCGAAACCGACCTGCTCATGAATCTCATCCACCTTCAATTCCAACCGATACGCGACCGCAATAAACAACGCCTGACACAAACACAACGTCGCACTCAGCGAACGAAACGCAAACGAACTCCCTTCATTCACCAGCAACACTGTGCTCGCACGCTTGGCCAGCGGCGAAAGGTTGCTATCCGTGATGATCAAGGTTTTCGCCTGGTGATGCTGGGCGATGCGCAGGCAGTGCTGGGTTTCCTTGCCGTAGGGCGTGAAGCTGATGGCGATCACCAGGTCATTGGCGCGCACGCTGCGCATCTGCTCGCGGTAGCTGCCGCCAAGCCCTGAAACCAGGTGAATACGCTTGTTGGTGTGTTGCAGGTTGTAGACCAGGTAGTCGGCGACCGCGAACGAGCGGCGCACCCCGACCACGTAGATGTTGTCGGCATTTACCACCAGATCCACTGCCTTGTCGAAGGCGACGTCGTCGAGTTCCATCCCCAGCCGTTCGATGCCAGACAGTGTGGCGTTGACGCATTCGCGCGCCAGGTCGCCGCCGCTGGCCTTCTGCGACTTGTTGGCGATCATGCTGCGGATGCGCTGCTGGTAGTTCTGCACCGGCGTGGTTTTGTGCGTGTAGGCCTCGCGGAACAACGCCTGCATTTCGCTGAAACCGCTGAAACCAAAGCGCTGGGAGAAGCGCACGATGGCCGACGGGTGCACTTCGCACTCACGGGCTATGTCGCTGATGCGATCAACCATGATCCGGTCGCTTTGCTGGCTCATGTAGCTGGCGATGCGTTTGAGCTGGCGCGGCAGGCTTTCGTATTCGTTGGTGATCAGCTGCAGCAAACGCTCGGCATTGATCGGGGGGCTGGGGAGGTCGCTCTCAGGCGTGCTCTCGGTGGTAGCCGGCTGATCGGTGCGGGACATAAAGGATCCTTCTGGCTTGTTCTTATAGGAATGACGAAAAGGTCATCCCCTGACAATAGGTTGGCTGTGCGCAGTCTACAGGGTAGGCCGGAATAAAATCTTGAGCTTGCCGATCGACAGACACTTGCTGAAACGATGCACTGTGTCTGGAGCGCTCGTTCAGAGTTTATTGGAAAAAATATTCCACGTAAAAAATATATAGAATAAATATTGATTATTCAGTCCGAGACGTTTTAGTCTGCATCCACCAAGAGTGTTCGGCACGGCCATCGTCCCGAACGCAGGCTGATAAAAATAACAGGAGCCAGCATGGGCCAGACTCGTTTTGCCAGTGGGCGTCAATTGGATCTGATTTGCCTGGGGCGCCTTGGCGTCGACCTTTATGCGCAGCAAGTCGGGGCGCGGTTGGAGGACGTTTCAAGCTTCGCCAAATACCTCGGTGGATCGTCCGCCAACATCGCTTTTGGCACCGCGCGCCTGGGCCTCAAGTCGGCGATGTTGAGCCGGGTAGGGGACGACCACATGGGCCGCTTCCTGCTCGAATCCCTGGCCCGCGAAGGTTGTGACGTCAGCGGCATCAAGGTCGATCCGGAACGCCTGACCGCCATGGTCCTGCTCGGTCTCAAGGACCGCGAAACCTTCCCTTTAGTCTTCTACCGCGAAAACTGCGCCGACATGGCGCTGCGGGCCGAAGACATCAGCGAAGCCTTTATTGCCTCCAGCAAAGCCTTGCTGATCACCGGCACCCATTTCTCCACTGACGGCGTCTACAAGGCGAGCATTCAGGCGCTGGATTACGCCGAGAAGCACAACGTCAAACGTATTCTGGACATCGACTACCGCCCGGTGCTCTGGGGCCTGGCCGGTAAGGCCGACGGCGAAACCCGTTTTGTCGCCGATCAGAACGTCAGCCAGCACGTGCAGAAAATCCTCCCGCGTTTCGACTTGATCGTCGGCACTGAAGAAGAGTTTCTGATTGCCGGCGGCTCCGAGGATTTGCTCACCGCGCTGCGCAATGTGCGGCGTCTGAGCGCCGCGACCTTGGTGGTCAAACTCGGCCCGCAAGGTTGCACGGTGATTCACGGGGTGATTCCGGTGCGTCTCGAAGACGGCGCGATCTATCCCGGTGTTCGTGTCGAAGTGCTGAATGTGTTGGGTGCCGGCGATGCCTTTATGTCGGGCTTCCTCGCCGGTTGGCTCGAAGACGCCAGCGACGAGCGCTGCTGCCAGTTGGCCAATGCTTGCGGTGGTCTGGTGGTGTCGCGCCATGCCTGCGCCCCGGCGATGCCGACCCGCGCTGAACTCGATTACCTGTTCAACAGCCCGGTGCCGATCACCCGGCCGGATCAGGACGCGACGCTGCAACGCCTGCATCAGGTCAGCGTGCCGCGCAAACAGTGGAAGCAATTGTTCATCTTCGCCTTCGATCATCGCGGGCAACTGGTGGAACTGGCGCACAAGGGCGGTCGCGACTTGAGTGCGATCTGCGAACTGAAACAACTCTTTATTAAAGCGGTGGAGCGGGTTGAAGCCGATTTACAAAAGCAGGGCATAGAGGCCGACGTCGGGCTGCTGGCCGATCAACGCTTTGGCCAGGACTCGCTGAACGCCGCTACCGGTCGTGGCTGGTGGGTGGCGCGGCCGGTGGAAGTCCAGGGTTCACGGCCGCTGGCGTTCGAGCACGGGCGCTCCATCGGCAGCAACCTGATTGCCTGGCCGCAAGAACAAATCATCAAGTGCCTGGTGCAATTTCACCCGGACGACGAGCCGCTGTTGCGGCTGGAACAGGAAGCGCAGATCAAGGGTTTGTATCAGGCGTCTCAGGTCAGCGGTCACGAACTGCTGCTGGAAATCATCCCGCCCAAGGATCACCCCTCGACGCACCCGGACGTGCTCTATCGCGCGCTGAAACGCCTCTACAACCTGGGCATCTATCCGGCGTGGTGGAAGATCGAAGCGCAAAGTGCCGAGGAATGGAAACAGCTCGACGAACTGATCCAGGAGCGCGACCCGTACTGCCGTGGCGTCGTGTTGCTGGGCCTGAATGCCCCGGCGGCGGCCTTGGCCGAAGGCTTTCAACAAGCCAGCCAGAGCCAGACCTGTCGCGGGTTTGCCGTGGGCCGAACCATCTTCCAGGAGCCGAGCCGCGCGTGGATGGCCGGTGAAATCGACGATGAAACGCTGATCCGCCAGGTGCAGGGCACGTTTGTCGAACTGATCGACGCCTGGCGCACAGCACGGGCCTGAAGAAACACCGCAAAACCAATGTGGGAGCGGGCTTGCTCGCGAAGAGGCCGGCACATTCAACATCAATGTTGCCTGACCCACCGCCTTCGCGAGCAAGCCCGCTCCCACAGGGGATTAGCGTCGGTCTTACTGATTTGTAAAAACAATAATAGGTGCAGCCATGCCCGCTATCCGAATTGGCATCAACCCGATCTCCTGGAGCAACGACGACCTGCCGTCCCTCGGTGGCGAGACGCCGCTGAGCACCGCGTTGAGCGAAGGCAAAGAGATCGGCTACGAAGGTTTCGAACTCAACGGTAAATTTCCCAAGGATGCCAAAGGCGTCGGTGATGTGCTGCGGCCTTACGATCTGGCGCTGGTCTCCGGCTGGTACTCCAGCCGTCTGGCCCGCCGTTCGGTGGCCGAAGAAATCGACGCCATCGGCAGCCACGTCGAGCTGCTGGCCAAGAACGGGGCCAAGGTGCTGGTCTACGGCGAAGTTGCTGACTCGATTCAAGGCCAGCGCATTCCACTGGTCGAACGCCCGCGTTTCCATACCGAACAAGCCTGGCAGGAATACGCCGACAAACTCACTGAACTGGCGCGTTTCACTCTGTCCCAAGGCGTGCGTTTGGCGTATCACCACCACATGGGCGCTTACGTCGAATCCCCGGCCGACATCGACAAACTGATGGCGCTGACCGGCAGCGAAGTCGGCCTGCTGTTCGATTCGGGCCACTGCTACATGGGCGGCGGCGAACCGTTGCAGGTGCTGCGCAAACACATCGAACGAATCTGCCACGTGCATTTCAAGGACGTGCGCAAACCGGTGGTGCAACTGGCGCGCAACAACCTCTGGAGCTTTCCGGACTGCATCATCAACGGCACCTTCACCGTGCCCGGCGATGGCGACATCGATTTCGGTGCCTTGCTCGACGTGTTACTTGCCGCTGATTACCACGGTTGGCTGGTGGTCGAAGCTGAACAGGATCCGGCAGTAGCGCCAAGTTATGTCTACGCCAAAAAAGGCTTCGACACCCTGCGCGCACTGCTCGATGAGAGGACTAAGTGATGAGCCTGCTGGTCAAAAGCAATGCCCGTGGCCGGACCATGGTCGAGCTGGGCAAAGGTGAATTGGAATACGTCGGTTTCGCCGCGTACCGCTTGAGCCTCGGTGAAACCTTGCCGGTGTCTGCGGGCGATAAAGAACTGTGCCTGGTGCTGCTCAGCGGTCGCGTCAGCATCAAGGGCGAAGCGCCGGAGCAGGGCGCGTTCGATTGGGACAACCTCGGCGACCGCCAATCGGTGTTCGAAGACAAATCGCCGTTCGCCGCCTACTTGCCGCCGGGCAGTCAGGCGCAAGTGGTTGCGCTCAGCGATGTGCAAATCGCCGTGTGTGCCGCGCCGGGTTCGACGAGCAATGGCATCGGTCCGCGCCTGATCAAACCCGAAACCATGAAGCGCAGCGTGCGCGGCAAGGGCGCCAACACCCGTTACGTCTGCGACATCCTGCCGGACACCGAGCCCGCCCATTCGCTGCTGGTGGTGGAAGTGCGCACGCCGTCCGGGCACTCGTCGAGCTACCCGCCGCACAAGCACGACACCGACGACCTGCCGCACCAGAGCTTTCTCGAAGAAACCTATTACCACCAGATCAACCCGCCCCAGGGTTTTGTGTTTCAGCGGGTCTACACCGACGACCGCAGCATCGATCAAGCCATGGCCGTGGAAAACAGCGACCTGGTCGTGGTGCCCAAGGGTTACCACCCGGTCAGCGTGCCGTACGGCTACGAGTCGTACTACCTGAACGTCATGGCCGGGCCGAAACGCGTCTGGCAGTTCCATAACGATCCGCAGCACAGTTGGCTATTGGATCTTTGAATTAGAAAGCCTGAATTCCAACACTTTCACGGAGAACAAGAACAATGAGCAACGCCCCGGTTTTAGGCCATTACATCGACGGTCAGGTGCAGGACAGCGGCAGTGAGCGGTTCAGCAACGTGTTCAACCCGGCCACCGGCGCGGTCCAGGCACAAGTCGGTCTGGCCAGCCAAAAGACCGTCGACCAAGCCGTCGCCTCGGCGTTAAAAGCATTCCCGGCCTGGTCCGAGCAATCGTCCCTGCGTCGCTCCCGGGTGATGTTCAAGTTCAAGGAACTGCTCGACCGTCATCACAACGAGCTGGCGGAAATCATCAGCCGCGAACACGGCAAGGTGCTGTCCGACGCCAAGGGTGAAGTCACTCGCGGCATCGAAATCGTCGAATACGCTTGTGGCGCGCCGAACCTGCTGAAAACCGATTTCAGCGACAACATCGGCGGTGGCATCGACAACTGGAACCTGCGTCAACCGCTGGGCGTTTGCGCCGGGGTCACACCGTTCAATTTCCCGGTGATGGTCCCGCTGTGGATGATCCCGCTGGCGCTGGTCACCGGTAACTGCTTCATCCTCAAGCCGTCCGAGCGTGATCCGTCCGCCAGTTTGCTGATGGCCCGTTTGCTCACTGAAGCCGGATTGCCGGACGGTGTGTTCAACGTGGTTCAGGGCGACAAAGTGGCGGTGGATGCCTTGCTGCAACACCCGGACATTGAGGCGATTTCCTTTGTCGGTTCGACGCCGATTGCCGAGTACATCCACCAGCAAGCCACTTCTCGTGGCAAACGCGTGCAAGCGCTGGGCGGGGCGAAGAACCACATGATCGTCATGCCCGACGCCGATCTCGATCAAGCCGCCGACGCGCTGATTGGCGCGGCTTACGGCTCGGCTGGCGAGCGTTGCATGGCGATCTCGATTGCCGTCGCAGTCGGTGATGTCGGCGACCAATTGATTGCCAAACTGCTGCCGCGCATCGATCAACTGAAGGTCGGCAACGGCATGCAGGGCGACAGCGATATGGGGCCACTGGTCACCGCCGAGCATAAGGCCAAGGTCGAAGGCTTTATCGGCGAAGGCGTGGCCCAGGGCGCACAGTTGATCGTCGATGGCCGCAACTTCAAGGTGCCGGGGGCCGAGAACGGTTTCTTCGTTGGCGCGACGCTGTTCGATAACGTCACGACCGAGATGAGCATCTACCAGCAAGAAATTTTCGGCCCGGTGCTGGGCATCGTCCGCGTCCCGGATTTTGCCAGCGCCGTCGCGTTGATCAACGCCCATGAGTTCGGCAACGGCGTGTCCTGCTTCACCAGTGACGGCGGCATTGCCCGCGCATTTGCCCGCACGATCAAGGTCGGCATGGTCGGCATCAACGTGCCGATTCCGGTGCCGATGGCCTGGCATTCGTTCGGTGGCTGGAAGCGCTCGCTGTTCGGCGATCACCACGCGTATGGCGAAGAAGGCATTCGTTTCTACAGTCGCTACAAAAGCGTGATGCAACGCTGGCCCGACAGCATCGCCAAAGGTCCTGAATTCAGCATGCCAACCGCCAAATAACTCACCCTTTTGGAGAACAACAATAATGAGCAAGCCCCTGCGTTTCGCCTTGAACCGTATGGTCGCCCCCCGTTTGTCCCTGCCCGCGTTCATCGAGTTGGCGGTGACCCTCAAGGCCGACGCCATCGAGATCCGCAACGACCTAAGCGGCGTCGAGATCGAAGACGGCACCGCGCCTGAGCGCGTGCGTGAGTTGTGCGCGGCCAAAGGCATCACCGTGCTGTCGATTAACGCGCTGTACCCGTTTGATGTGTGGAATGACGAGCGTCGGGCTCAGGCTGTGAAGCTTGCCGCTTATGCTCGTGATTGCGGCGCTCAAGGTTTGGTGATGTGCCCGTTGAATGATCGCGCCGACTCGCGCAATGAAGCCGAACGTGCTTCGGGTTTGCGCACGGCGTTGACTGAACTGGCGCCGATCCTGCGCGATCACGGCATTCTCGGTTTCATCGAACCGCTGGGGTTTGAAGAGTGTTCACTGCGGCGCAAACGCACGGCGGTGGACGCGATCAAGGCGATTGGCGGGCTGGATGTGTTCCGGTTGGTTCACGACACCTTCCACCATCACCTGGCCGGTGAGCAGGAGTTCTTCCCTGAGCTGACCGGGCTGGTGCACATCTCTGGCGTCGAGGATGCCGAAGCGCCGCTGAACAGCATCCGCGACGGCCATCGCGTGCTGGTGGGCGAGGGCGACATCCTTGGCAATGCGGCGCAGATTGAGAAGTTGCTCGCCAGCGGTTACAGCGGCTATCTGTCGTTCGAACCGTTTGCCGACAGCGTGCATGGTCTGGCGGATATCGAACAGGCGATCGGCGCGAGCATGAACCACCTGCAAAAATCTCAAGGTTAATGAAGATCCCCTGTGGGAGCGGGCTTGCTCGCGAAAGCGGTAGGTCCGCCAACGAAGATGTTGAATGTGATGGCCTCTTCGCGAGCAAGCCCGCTCCCACAGTGATTGGATTTCAGAGCACATACCGGATTTAGCTTCAAAGGAAGGTGCAAGCATGACCACAACAAGACTGACCATGGCCCAGGCCCTGGTGAAATTCCTCGATAACCAGTACATCGAGGTCGATGGGGTTCAGAGTAAATTCGTCGCCGGGATCTTTACCATTTTCGGCCACGGCAACGTGCTCGGTCTGGGCCAGGCCCTGGAGCAGGACAGCGGCGACTTGATTGTCCATCAGGGTCGCAACGAGCAAGGCATGGCCCATGCGGCTATCGGTTTCGCCAAGCAACACCTGCGCCGCAAGATCTACGCTTGCTCTTCATCGGTCGGCCCCGGCGCGGCGAACATGTTGACCGCTGCCGCCACCGCCACTGCGAACCGCATTCCGTTGTTGCTGCTGCCTGGCGATGTCTACGCCTGTCGCCAACCAGATCCGGTGCTGCAACAGATCGAACAGTTCCACGACCTGAGCATCAGCACCAACGATGCCTTCAAAGCCGTGAGCAAATACTGGGACCGCATCAACCGTCCCGAGCAATTGATGACCGCGGCGATCCACGCCATGCGCGTGCTCACTGACCCCGCGGAAACCGGCGCCGTGACCCTGGCCTTGCCGCAAGACGTGCAAGCCGAGGCCTACGATTACCCGGATTACTTCCTGCAAAAACGCGTGCACCGCATCGAGCGGCGTCCGGCCACCGAAGCCATGCTGGGTGATGCGCTGGCGCTGTTCAAAGGCAAGCGCAAGCCGCTGATTATTTGCGGTGGCGGCGTTCGTTATTCCGGGGCTAATGCCGCGTTGCAGGCGTTTGCCGAGCGCTTCGATATTCCTTTCGCTGAAACCCAGGCCGGCAAGAGCGCGGTGGTGTCGAGCCATCCGCTGAACGTCGGCGGCATCGGCGAAACCGGTTGTCTGGCGGCGAATCTGCTGGCCAAGGACGCTGATCTGATCATCGGAATCGGCACCCGTTACAGCGACTTCACCACCGCGTCGAAGTCGTTGTTCCAGCATCCGGACGTGCAATTCCTCAACCTCAATATCAGCCCGTGCGATGCCCTGAAACTCGACGGCGTGCAGTTGTTGGCCGACGCCAAAACCGGTTTACAGGCACTGGCGGTCGCATTGGGCGATTACCGTTCGAGTTGGGGCGATCAACCCCGTCAGGCCAAGGCGCAACTGGACGAAGAAGTCGACCGCATCTACCAAGTCGAATACCAGGCCAAGGATTTCATCCCGGAAATCAACGACCACATGGACCCGGCGGTCCTGCGGGAATTTATCGAACTGACCGGCTCCTGCCTGACCCAAAGCCGCGTGCTCGGCGTGCTCAACGAAACCCTGGCCGACGACGCGGTGATCGTCGCCGCTGCCGGCAGCCTGCCCGGTGACTTGCAGCGCAGCTGGCGCAGCAAGGGCGTGAACACCTACCACGTCGAGTACGGCTATTCCTGCATGGGTTACGAGGTCAACGCCGCACTCGGCGTAAAACTCGCCGAGCCGGAGCGCGAGGTCTATGCGCTGGTCGGTGACGGCTCTTACATGATGCTGCACTCGGAGCTGGCGACCTCGATTCAGGAGCGGCGCAAGATCAACGTGGTGCTGCTGGACAACATGACGTTCGGCTGTATCAACAACCTGCAGATGGAGCACGGCATGGACAGCTTCGGCACTGAGTTCCGCTTCCGTAATCCGGAGACCGGCAAGCTCGATGGCGGCTTCGTCCCGGTGGATTTCGCCATGAGCGCAGCGGCTTATGGCTGCAAGACTTACAAGGTGAACACCGTTGAAGAGTTGCAAGCGGCGCTGGCCGATGCGCGGTTGCAGACGGTTTCGACCCTGATCGATATCAAGGTTCTGCCCAAGACGATGATTCACAAATACCTGTCGTGGTGGCGGGTCGGTGTGGCGCAAGTCTCCACCAGCGCCCGTACCGATGCGGTGGCCAAGACCCTGAACGAACGACTGGCCAAGGCCCGTCAGTACTGATTGCCCTGAACGAACAACTACAACTCCAGGAGTCTCTACATGTCTTTAAAGATTGGCGTCATCGGCACCGGGGCCATCGGCCAGGACCATATCCGTCGTTGCAGCCAGACCTTGCTCAATAGCCAGGTCGTTGCCGTCACCGACATCAATTTGCAGCAAGCGGCGAAAGTCGTGTCCGACCTGAAACTGACCGCCGAGGTTTATCCCGACGGTCATGCGCTGATCAAGGCCCCGGAAGTCGAGGCAATCCTTGTTACCTCCTGGGGCCCGAGCCACGAAGAATTCGTATTGGCTGCGATTGCCGCCGGCAAACCGGTGTTCTGCGAGAAACCCCTGGCCGTTACCGCTGAAGGCTGCCGCAAGATCGTCGAGGCCGAAGTGGCCCACGGCAAGCGCCTGGTGCAGGTCGGTTTCATGCGTCCGTACGATGAAGGTTATCGCGCCCTCAAAGCGGTGATCGACAGCGGCCAGATCGGCGAACCGCTGATGCTGCACTGCGCACACCGTAACCCGACCGTGGGCGAGAACTACAAGACCGACATGGCAATCACCGACACGCTGATCCATGAACTGGATGTGCTGCGCTGGTTGCTCGATGACGATTACGTCTCGGTGCAAGTAGTGTTCCCACGTAAGACCAGCAAAGCCCTCGCACATCTGAAAGACCCGCAAATCGTCCTGCTGGAAACCGCCAAGGGCACGCGCATCGACGTCGAAGTCTTCGTTAATTGCCAGTACGGCTACGACATCCAGTGCGAAGTGGTGGGGGAGACCGGCATCGCCAAATTGCCGGAGCCGCAACAGGTGCAGTTGCGCAGTGGCGCGAAGCTGTCGAACGCGATTCTGATGGACTGGAAGGATCGGTTTATCGCGGCCTACGACGTTGAGCTTCAAGCCTTCATTGATGGCGTGCGTGCAGGTCAAGTCGGTGGCCCATCGGCATGGGACGGCTTCGCAGCAGCAGTGGCGGCGGACGCGTGCATCGAAGCACAAAACAGCGGCCAGATCGTCAAAGTCGGCCTGCCAGAGCGCCCACACTTCTACGGTTAACAATGGTCCCCTGTGGGAGCGAGCTTGCTCGCGATAGCGGTGTGTCAGGCGACTTCAATGTTGAATGTACCGCCGTCATCGCGAGCAAGCTCGCTCCCACAGGGGGAGTGGTGAAGGAGAACAAGAACATGCGCATCGCACTAGACCCCTACATGTACCGCAATCTGTCCCTGGGCAAGATGGTCGACAAGGTCGCCGAGCTCGGCTACGAACACATCGAGCTGTCGCCTCGGGAAGATTTCCTGCCGTTCTACAAGGCCCCGCGCGTCGACAAGGCGCGGATCAAGGAATTTCGCAAAGCCCTGAGCGACACCGGGGTCAAACTCTCGTCTTTATTACCCATGTACCACTGGGCCGCCGCCGACGAAGGCCTGCGAGTCGCCGCCGTGCGCAACTGGAAGCGCGCTATCCAGATTGCCGTGGAGATGGACTGCGAACTGGTCAATACCGAATTCACCGGCCAGTCGGACAACCCGCTGGTGTGCGAAAACCAGTTCATGCGCTCCATGGATGAGCTGATGCCCGAGTTCGAACGCGAAGGCATCAAGCTCGACATCCAGGCGCATCCGTATGACTTCTGCGAGCGCAACAACGAGTCGGTGGACATCATTCGCGGGCTGGATTGCGAGTGGATCAACTACCTCTACGCCGCGCCGCACACGTTTTTCTATGACGACGGCGTCGGTGATATTGCTTCGATGCTCAAGTACGCCGGCTCGAAACTCAGCCACCTGATCATCGCTGACACCTACAACCACAAGGCCTCTTCGGGGTTGCGCTACATCGTCAACCCGCCGGGCGTCGTCGCCACCGTGCACCAGCACTTGGACATCGGCCAGGGTGAGGTCAATTGGGATGCGTTCTTCGGCACGTTGCGCGAGATCCAGTTCGACGGCATTGCCACGGTCTCGGTGTTCGCCTGGGAAGACCGGCCGGACGAGTCCAACCGGATGATGCTGGAACGGGTCAAAAGCGAACTCTGCCGCTAAGCCCACCACAAAACCCTTGTGGGAGCGGGCTTGCTCGCGAAGGCGGCGGACCAGTCAATATTGATGTCGGCTGACACACCGCTTTCGCGAGCAAGCCCGCTCCCACAGGGGCCGCGTACACCCGGTGAGTGGTTAACAGAACAATAAGAAGGAATGCACACATGCGTATCGGACTTGTCGGTTATGGCCATGGCGGCCGGTTTTTCCATGCTCCGCTGCTCAGCAGCCTGCCGGGCGCGACCTTTGTTGGTGTGGTCACCCGTTCACCAGAGCGCCGACAATTGCTGGCCGCCGAACACCCCGGCGTGCCGGCCTTCGACAGCATCGGCCAACTGGTCGAAGCCGGGGTCGATGTGCTGGTGGTGTCCACACCGCTCAAGGGCCGGCCGGCGCTGGTACTCGACGGCATCGAGCACGGCGTGGCGGTGGTCAGCGACAAACCGTTCGCCGCTGATGCGCAACAGGCGCAAACCCTGATCACCATGGCCGAGCGTCAGGGTGTGCGGCTCAGCGTCTACCAGAACCGGCGCTGGGATTCGGACTTCCTCACCGTGCGCAAACTCATTGAGTCCGGCGCGCTGGGCCAGATCACGCGTTTCGAATCGCGGATCGAACGCTACTCGCCGCAAGCGGTGAACAATGGCAGCGGCGGCGGCTTTCTCCGCGACTTGGGCAGCCATCTGGTGGATCAGGCGCTGCTGCTGTTCGGTCCGGTGACGCGGGTGTACGCCGAACTGGAATACCTGGAAAAAGGCCAGGTCTTCGACAACGGCTTCTTTATGTCCCTGACCCACGCCAGCGGGGTGACCTCGCACCTGGGCGGCAGTTGTCTGCAAAACACCCCCGGACCGCGTTTCCGCGTGACCGGGACCCAAGGCTGCTACAGCGTCGACGGTCTGGACGGGCAAGAGGACTCGGTGCTGGCCGGGCTTTCGCCTAAATCCGAAGGCGACCGCTGGGGCGTGGAAGAACACCGACGCTGGGGCTGGTTTGAACAGGGCGAGGTGCGCGAGCGGGTTCCGTCTGAGCGTGGCTGCTGGAATCAGTTCTATTTACAGCTACAAGCCGCGTTGCAGAGCGGTGGCCCACTGCCCGTCGAGGCCCGTGATGCACTGGCGACCACTCGCGTTTTGGACGCGGCACGGTTGAGTGCCGAGCGCCGG
>Ga0209903_1000515_pt1 | contig 14112 bp, 15 predicted proteins | sample OrgsoiDNA2013051_FD_185801 | JGI IMG/M metagenome (GOLD analysis project Ga0209903, IMG submission 185801) | Permafrost soil microbial communities from the Arctic, to analyse light accelerated degradation of dissolved organic matter (DOM) -... | ecosystem: Environmental > Terrestrial > Soil >...
GACGATGGCGCCGTCGGGCTGGCACCACGCGGCCGCGTGCACGCCGCCGGTCGCCCGCATCAACTCTTGATGTTCGCCCAGTTCGCGCGCGGCGCGGGCGATGGCCGGCGCCAGCGGCTCGGGCAAGGCCGGCGCATTGATCGGCTCCGGATCGAAGTCGAGCAGCTCCAGGCTCTCGATGCCGCACACGCCGCAGCCGCTGCGGCCGGATAGCGTGCGGCGCTTGTCCTTGAGCTGCAAAAAGGCCGGCTGCGCGATGGTCAGTTCCACTTCGGCGCTGCCGCCGCAGAGCCGCACTTCCATGTCAAAAATCTCGGCGCGGCTTTTGACGATGCCCTCGGTCAGCGCGAAGCCGACCGCGAATTCTTCGAGCTCGCGCGGCGTGGCCATCATCACCGCATGCGAAATACCGTTGAAGACCAGCGCCACCGGCACCTCCTCGGCCACGCGGTCGACGGCGCGCGATTGCACCCCGCCACGATGACGCACCGCCGCGCGTTCCTGATATCCGATCCGTTCCTCGTCGTCCTGCATGCTATTGGCTCCCTTGCTCTCCATGTCCGATGATACATGGTAGAGGCGTAGCGGGCCACATGGCAGGTGCAGTTGCCGACGACGGACCGGGGCACAGCCAGCGATGTGCCCTCGGGTGCTGGCCGCTCGTCAGGCAGCCGATGCGTCCACACCGTAGTGCTTGGCGTAGCGCGCATCGAGATTCGTCAGCGGCAGCAGCAGGAACAAGTCGGCGCTTTCGAAATCGGGATCCCAGGCCGGATCGCCGCAGACCCACGCGCCCGAACGCAGATAGCCTTTCACCAGCGGCGGAATCTGCGGCTTGTGGGCGGCTTCCAGCTGATGGATCGGGAACGGCAGGTGCGGCGTGACGCGGTACTCGGACGGCGCCATGTGCCCATTCAGCGATTGGTACACCGCCACCGCATTGTGGCCGCCATCGGCCAGGCTGATACTGGCGCAGCCGACCAGGTAGTCGCAACGCTCGCGGCGCATGTACTCGGCCAGGCCGGACCACAGCAGCATGATGACGCTGCCGCCGCGATAATCCGGATGGATGCAGGCGCGGCCCGCCTCCACCATGCGGCCGCGCAGATTGTTCAGGCGGCTCAGGTCGAATTCGTTTTCGGAGTAGACGCGGCCGATCTTGCGCGCACGCGTGGCGCTCAGCAAACGGTAGGTGCCGACCACTTTGAGGGTGTCGGAATCACGCACGATCAGGTGATCGCAGTGCTCGTCGAATTCATCGCTGTCCAGGCCATCTTCGCGGACCAACGACGACAGTCCCATGGTTTCGATGAACACCTTGTAGCGCAGGCGTTGCACCTCGCGCAGTTCCTCGGGCGTGCTGGCCATGCTCAGCACCAGTTTCGCCTTCGAGGCGCGGACGTCGGCTTGTACGATCGAATGTTGCATGCTTCATCCTTTCAGTGGGTGACGAAGCAAGCGTAACGGCGGAATACTTCAAGAAAATGACAACACTATGTCAATTCGATGACATGTTGCTATTTTTCCATACGGGGATTTGGCGGTATCTGGAAGGAAGCACGCGCCGCTGAATTGTTCAAAAATTCGAAGCGGCGCGCGCGATTACGAGGCAATCAAAACAGCGATCAGCCCTTCTTTGGACGACCCGTTTTCAGTTGCGGCAGCGCGGCCAGCACGTTCTGCAGCGTCGCCAGATCGATCTGGCTGATCAGCGCCACGCCGATGCGCAGCAATTCGCTTTTCTTGATTTCGAAGCCGGCCTTCAGGCAAGCCTTCTTGACCTGGCCCAGCACCGCGTACTCCTGCTCCGGCATGGTGAAGCTGTCGCGCACCAGTTTGTCGCTGTCCTTGTTCTTGGTTTCGGCTGTTTTTTCAGCTGGCTTGGCGGCGGTTTTCGCGGCGGCGGCTTTGCTGGCCGGTTTCGCTTCGGCTGGCTTGGCTGCTGGCTTCGCGGCGGCTGGCTTAGCGGCTTTAGGCGCGGCCTTGGCGGCCGGTTTCGCAGCGGCTTTGGTCACCGGGGCGGCGACTTTGGCCGCCGGTTTTGCAGCGGCGGCCTTGGCGGCTGCCGGCTTGCTTGCAGCTTTTTCGGCGACAGGTTTGGCAGCAGCCGGTTTAGCTTTGCCTGCCGTTGCTTTAGGCGCGGCAGCTGGCTTGGCGACAGATTTTTTCGCCGGCGCCTTGACGTCGGAAACCGCCACCACGGCGGCGGAACCGTTGGCGCCAGTTGGTGCCGTTGCGGTTTTGACTGGGGATGATTTGCTCATAAATGCTCCGTTTTTTTGAATAGTATAAACAATATATACCATTTCTAAAAAATTCGCTTGAGCAATGTCACGCAGCGTGCGAGCTAACGGTGTAAACGATATAAACGATTTACAAATTCACGCTGGCGCGGCGATACCGGCGGCGCTGATGGCGCGTTCCCAATACGGCGGATCGCCGAAATACTCCCTTAAAGAGCGTATCAGCAGCTGGGCCTTCGCCTGGTTGGAGCGGCCCGGCATATGCACCGCGTGGATCGCCGACTCCATCAGCCCGCGCGCGACCGGCCGCGACGCGCTTTGCGCCGGCGCCGGCGGAAAGATCGGCACCAGTTGTCCGGCCACGATCGCATCGCTGACCAGCCAGCTCGCCAGATGCACGATACCGAGTCCGCCTATGGCCGCGTGCAGCAGCGTATCCGTGTCGTCGCAGCGCAGCGGCCCCTTGACCGGCAAGGCCTGGTTGTCATTGACGCCCTCGAACGTCCACCAGCCGCGTGGCGAAGTGCGCCCGTACACGGTCAGGCAATGGTGGTGCAGGATATCCTCCGGCTTCGTCGGCCAGCCATGCCGCGCCAGATAGGCGGGGCTGGCGCACAACAGCCGGTTCTGCAAGGCCAGCCGCGACGCCACCAGATCGCTATCGGGCAGTATGCCGGCGCGCACCGCCACGTCCACCCGCCGCGCCGCCAGGTCGACGATTTCATCGCTGACGTGCAGGTCCACTTCCAGCAAGGGATGGCGCTGAAGAAAATGGGCGATCGCCGGCGCCACATGCAGGCGCCCGAACGCTGCCGGCGCGGTCACCGTCAGCAGGCCGCGCGGTTCGCTGTCCAGTTCCTGCACGGCGGCCTTGCCTTCGGCCAGTTCGGCGAGGATGTTGCGCGCCCGCGGCAGGAAGCGCTCGCCGGCATCGGTCACGACGACGTGGCGCGAGCTGCGCAGCAGCAACCGTGAGCCGAGCTCCGTTTCCAGCGCGTCGATCTTGCGCGACACGGAAGAGACGGCCATCCCCAGCTCCAGCGCCGCCGCCGACAAACTGCCCTTCTCGACGACGGCGATAAAACAGTGCAAGCGATCAAACATTCAGAGTTCCTCAGCCGGGATGCTTTGCAGTTATCGCAAAGATGGTTTGCCACGAGCAGTATTGTGCCTCAATTTGCAAAGATACATACTGCGACCGTCAGCTCCCAACTCAACCAGGAAAAAAAATGACCCTACGTCCCCTCATCGCCGCACTCGCCTTCGCCGCCGCCCAATCATCGGCATTCGCCGCCACGCCGCTGGCCGGCACCAACGCGCCCGGCTTTTACCGCATCATGCTGGGCGATTTCGAAGTGACCGCCATCAGCGACGGCACGGTCGATCTGCCGATCAGCCAGCTGCTCCAGGAAGCGCCGGCCAAGACCGACAAGGCGCTGGCCCGCGCCTTCCTCGGCAACCCGTTGGAAACCTCGGTGACCGGCTATCTGGTCAACACCGGCGGCAAGCTGATCCTGATCGATACCGGCGCGGGCAATCTGTTCGGCCCGACCTTGGGCAAGCTGCTGGCCAACCTGAAAGCGTCCGGCTACCAGCCGGAACAGGTCGATGAAGTCTACCTGACCCATTTGCACCCGGACCACGTCGGCGGCCTCGCGGTGGACGGCCACGCGGCCTTCCCCAACGCCATCGTCCGCGCAGACCGGCACGACACCGACTACTGGCTCAGCCAGGCCAAACTGGACCAGGCGCCGGCCGCCAGCAAGGGCTACTTCCAGGGTGCGATGGCCTCGCTGGCGCCGTATTCGGCCGCCCAGCATCTGCAAGCATTCAGCGGCGACACCGAGCTGACGCCGGGCATCCGCGCCAGCGCCAGCTACGGCCACACGCCGGGCCACACCAGCTATGTGGTGGAAAGCAAGGGCAAGAAACTGCTGCTGATCGGCGACCTGGTCCACGTCGCCGCCGTGCAGTTCGACCATCCGGAAGTGACCATCGGCTTCGACAGCGACAGCAAGGCCGCCGCCGCCGCGCGCAAGCGGACCTTCGAGGCGGCGGCCAGGGACGGCACGCTGATCGGCGCGGCCCACCTGCCATTCCCTGGCCTCGGTCATCTGCACAGCGACAAGCAGGCTTTCGACTGGATACCGGTGAACTACAGCCAGCTGCGCTAAAACAGCGACGCCGCCGGACTGCGAGTGCAGCCTGGCGGCATACTTTTAGTAAACGATATAAATTATATAAAGTCTTCGATTAGCTATTGGCCCTGATGCTGAAATCGAAGCCCACCTCGTCCCACAGCTCCTGTTCCTTCTCCATCCAGTACGACACGGTCGGATGATGGGCCACCCAGTCGCGGCGGATTTCCAGTTCGATGCGACTCTTCATGCGCAGTTTCAGCTCGCGGAAATCGAGCTCTATGCGCGAGTGCATGAACAGGATCGCCAGCCGCAGCGCCACCACCGCCTTGGCGAAGTCGGGATCGGCCAGCGCCTCGACCACCTTGCGCAGATTGCCCTTCTGCGCCAGGATCAAGCGGCTCATGATCTTTTGCTCGCGCGTCGTGAAGCCCGGCAGGTCGGCGTTCTCGATCATGTAGGCGGCGTGCTTGTGGTAGCCGGTCTGCGACACCACCAGCCCCACCTCGTGCAGCAAGGCGCTCCAGTAGAGCAGCCGCGTGTAGGTGTCGGCGCCCGGCTTCATCTGCGCATACAGCGCGCTGGCGTCGTCGGCCACGCGCACCGCGCGCGCCTCGTCGACGTGGAATTTTTCCAGGCAGCCGCGCACCGACGACTCGCGCCGGTCACGCTTGGTCGAACGCAGGTACAAATCCCACATCACGCCCATGCGCAGGCCGGCCTCGATCGGCAGCACCACCGGGATATCGAGTTCGTGCACCAGCGCGATCAGGATCGCCAGCCCGCCGATGATGGTGCCGGCGCGGTCCGGACGCAAGCCCGCCATCTCGATGCGGTTGACGTGGCCGAACTCGATGAAGCGCTGTTTCAGCGCCTCCAGGCTGGCCGCGTTGACTTCGCGTCCCAGATTATTTTTGACGATGATGTCGGCGATGGTGCGCGCCGTGCCGGAGGAGCCGTAGCAGCGCTTCCAGAACTGCGGATGATACGGCGGCGCGGCATCCTCGAAGTGGCTGCGCGCCGACAGGATGGCCGCCTCGAACGACGGCGCGTCGACGCGGCCGCCGACGAAGAACGACAGGCTTTGCTTGACCGTGCCGATGCTGAACGATTCGACCCGTTCGATTTCCTGGCCGCGCCCCAATATCAGTTCGGTCGAGCCGCCGCCGATGTCGATCACCAGCCGCCGCTCGGCCGGCAGCGCGACCGCGTTGGCCACGCCCATGTAAATCAAACGGCCCTCTTCCTCGCCGGAGATGATCTCGATCGGGTAGCCGATCGCCAGTTCGGCGGCCGGCAGGAAGGCCGCGCCGTTGCGCGCCACCCGCATCGCCGAGGTGGCGACCACGCGCACGGCGTCGAGCTGGTAGGCGGCCAGCGTGACGCTGAAATTCTTCAGGCAGGCCAGCGCCGTCTGCATCGCCGCCTCGGTCAAATTGCCGGCGCCATCGAGGCCGGCGGCCAAACGTATCGGTTCGCGCATACTTTTGAGCACGCGGATCGCCTCCCCATCGTGCTTGCCGATGTGCAGGCGAAAACTGTTGGAGCCCAAATCTACCGCAGCGTACATACAAGCCTCTCTCTGATAATGACCACGCAGGCTTTCCGATCTTGATGTGACTAACCTTGAACCTTAACCGACGCCGGTGACGCCATGATGACATCGACGAACGTGCGCAGTATGCACCTTATGCGTCAAGCATGCTGGCGGCGCGCGCTTCGACCACCCGGTCGCGCCCCTCGCGCTTGGCCTGCTGCAGCGCCTCGTCGGCGCGTTTGAACAGGCTCACCGTGCTGTCCTCGGCGCGGATGGTGGTCACGCCCAGGCTGGCCGTCAGGTTGATGACGGCGCGCTCGGTCTTGACCGGCAGCGCGGCGACGGCGTTGCGGATACGCTCGGCCACCATCAGCGCATCCTCCAGCGAGGTGCGCGGCAGCTGCACGGCGAATTCGGCGCCGCCCAGGCGGCCCATCAAGTCGCTGTCGCGCAGCTGTTTTTTGCAGACGTCGACCATGGTCTTCAACACGGCGTCGCCGACCGGATGACCGTAGCTGTCGTTGACGCGCTTGAAGTGGTCGAGGTTGAGGATGATCAGCGAGGTCGGCATGCCGGGCCGGCGCGCCAGCGCCATCCACGGCGTCAGCGCCTGGTAGAAGCCGCGCCGGTTCGGCACGTCCGTCAGCGGGTCGACCACTTCGAGGCGCGCCAGCTCGGCCTGCAAGCGCTCGCGCGACAGCAGCAGATAGCCGAAGGCGTTGGTGAGCATCATCAGGTACAGCGCGGCCATGGCCAGCATGCGTATCAGGTCGGCGCCTATCCAGCTCCAGCCGCCGGGCAGCGCCACGGCCACCACGCCGCGCGCGGCCAGCGCCGCCGTCAAGGCCAGCATGCTGACCAGCAGGTAGCGCCGCAGCATGCTGGCGCCGCGCCAGGCCCGCGCCAGCGCGACCGCGCCGGCGCCGAAGAAGCCGGCCACCAGCAGCGACGACAGCGCCACGCGCAGGTCGGCCGGAATTTCGAGGCCGTAGCAGACCACGAACAGCGTCTCGGCCGCGACCAGCGCCGGCATCAGGTAGCGGCGCCAGACGGGACGCCCGGCCGCTTCCCACAGCGCCGAGGCGTCCAGCGCCATGCCGGCGAACAGCAGGCCGTTGCCCAGCAAGATGGTCAGCAGGTCGGAGATGGCGCCGCGGAAGTACAGCAGCAGCCAGGCGGCCGTCTGCAATTGCTTGGCCACCGCCCAGGTGGACATGGTCAGCGACTTGCGGCTTTCGTACTCGAAAAAGAACAGCGCGGCGCACAGGCTTAGATTGCCCAGCGCCAGCGCCAGTATCAGTGTTTTTATATCCATGGCGATCGATGCGTGTCGTTGCGGGCACCGGCGCCGCAGCCGTTATGAGTATCCCCGTGCGCCACCTGCACGCACCGGCGCCCGGCCCTCGCGGCCGTCAGATTTCGTGTTCGACGTTGCTGCTGCCGTCGCCGATCTTGCTGGCCCAGGCCTTGGTGAAGAATTCTTTTTCGTCGTCGGCCGGCGCGGTGTGCCAGAACACGATCAGCGTGCCCTTGTGGTCGTGCAGCTGGGCGAATTTTTCGATGAAGCCCTGCTTGCCGGCGGCGTCGGCCAGCGCCACCGCGTAACCGTAGACGCGCGTCAACCGCTCCAGGCGATCGGGCTCGGTGAAGCTGTTGGTGGCGGTCAGCGTCGGGTGGTCTAAAAACATCGTGTCTCTCCAAGGTCGCCGCCAGCTTGGCTGGATGGCGTAGTTAGGTGGCCGGGGACGGCGCGTCATGGCCGGCGCCGCGCCCCAATCTAGCAAATTTTCCGTCTTATAAGGCCCGGCGCGACGCCTGCCACGCGTCCGCGCCGCACACCTCCGCCGCGCGCCACACGATGCGCCACGGCAGGCGCGCCTGCGCTAGAATAAGCGCGCCGGCTCGCGATTGCCCGAGCTTATCAGAAATTCTCACTTAGCAACAAGCAAGCTGATCCGACCATGCCCCCTGCACTGCCATCCGGCGCGCCCGCCGGCATCCGCTCTGACGCGTCCACCGGACCGGCCATCGTCCGCACCCGCGGCGACCGCCGCTCGCTGGAATTCAGGCCCGGCATGGTGCAGAGCGAGATGCGGCTGTCGCAACCCTACCGGCTGGTGCTGGCCTACGCGCGCGCGATGATGTGCTTCGCGCTGTTCCAGCCGCGCCCCGAACATATCATCATGGTGGGGCTGGGCGGCGGCTCGCTGGTCAAGTTCTGCCACCGCTACCTGCCGCACAGCCGCATCACCGTGCTGGAACTGCGCGCCGACGTGATCGCGCTGCGCGAGCAGTTCGCCATCCCGCCCGACGACGCGCGCCTGCGCATCATCCACGCCGACGCGGCGCACTACCTGGCCGGGCTGCGCTCCTGCGCCGACGTGCTGCTGGTCGACGGCTTCGACACCGAGGGCATGCCGGCGGCGCTGGGCAGCGCGCGCTTCTACGCCGATTGCCGGCGCACGCTGCGGCCCGGCGGCGTGCTGGTGGCGAATTTGTTCAGCTACGATCCGCACTACCGCGCCATGCTGCACCGGCTGCGGCTGACGTTCCAGAACCGCATCTGCTGGTTCCACGGCATCGCCGGCAACAACCGCATCCTGTTCGCCGTCAAGGGCGGCGCGCCGTCGCCGGCGCTGGCCATGCTGGGCCGCGTGACGCGCTGGGAAGGCCTGTGGCTGGCGCCCCTGAACCGGCTGCTGGCGCGCTGGGTGGTGGCGCGCGTGCAGCGCGGCGCGTGAGCGCCATGACCGTGACGCGCAACGCGGCGGACTCGCCCCGCCGCACTGCCTCGTCACACCACCCGCGCCGCGCAGACGACGCGATGCCGGCCGCGCTGTGGCAAATCCGCCGCGCCGCGCGCATCCGGTCTGCCGGCGCCGCGCAAACTGTGACAAACTAGCATAAAGAAACCGCCCGGCCCACACCATCGCGCCCGGCCGCGCCACACCAGGGAGAGTAATGCCGCATCGCCGTTCGCTGTTCATGCTTTCCGCCGCGGCGGCGCTGACGCTGTTTGCCGGCCTGGCCGTCACTTCGCTGCTGTTCGTCGCCGTCAGCTCCCTCGAATACGACAAGATGGAACTGAGTTTCCAGCAGCGCGCCGCCGTGCGCGCCACCGCAATCCGGCGCGGCATGGCCGACGCGGTCGAAGTGGTCGCCATCACCAATGCGCTGTTCAAGAGCTTCGACACGGTCAGCCGCGCGCAATTCCACGACTTCACGCAGCCGCTGCTGGCGCGCCATCCCTTCATCCAGGCCTTCAACTACCACCGCGTGCTGGCCGAGGCCGACCGGCCGGCCTACGAAGCGCAGATGCGGCGACTGCTGCCCGGCTTCGTCATGCACGAGATGCAGGACGGCGTGCTGATCCCGGTGCGGCCACGCCCGCAGCACATCGTCATCGAATATCTGGAGCCGCTGCGCGGCAACGAGCGCGCCTTCGGCATGGACGTCTCGCCCAACCTGCCGATGCACAACGCCATCGAGCGCGCCGTCGACAGCGGCCTGCCGGTCGCCACGCCGCTGCTGCGACTGGCGCAGGAAACCGGCAGCCAGCGCGGCTTCGTGCTGCTGCAGGCGCTGTACCGCAACGGCGCGCCGCTGGCCACGCCCGAGCAGCGCCGCGCCGCCTGGACCGGCGACAGCGGCGCGGTGATACGCTCGGGCGACCTGATACAAAAGATCCTGCAGGCGGCCGACCTGCTCAACGACAGCACGCTGCACCTGGACGTCTACATCGGCGACCCGGCCAATCCGGCCAACCGCGTCTACAGCGCCGGACCGGCAAGTCCGCCATCGGGCCGCGAGACGACGCCGCCACGCTGGATGGCCATGCGCTACCACGACCACGCCAGCTTCTCCTTCGACGCCGCCGGTACGCCGTGGCACGTGATGGTGGCGCCGCTGCCGCGGCCCTTCCTCGATGACCATCTCGGCTCTTTGTTGACGCTGGTCGGCGGCCTGCTCTTCAGCCTGTTGACGGCGGCCCTGGTGCAGTCGCAGGCCGAGCGCTCGCGCCGCGTGCAGCGCCTGGTCGACGAGCGCACCGCCGATCTGCAACTGAGTAACACGCGCCTGAATGAGGACGTGGCGGCGCGCAAACGCACCGAACTGGCGCTGCAGGACAGCGAGCACCGCTTCCGCCGCCTGCTGGCGCTGTCGTCCGACTGGTACTGGGAGCAGGACACGCAATTCCGCTTCACCCACATCAGCGATGGTTTATTCGACAAGGGCTGCATGCCGCGCGAGCATTACATCGGCCACACGCGCTGGGAGCACAACGCCGCCATGCGCGAGGCCGACTGGGGCCGCGCCCACATCGCCACGCTGGAGGCGCACCAGCCCTTCAACCACCTCGAATATGCGCAGCTCGGCACCGACGGCCAAATGCACTGGTTCAGCACCAGCGGCGAGCCGGTGTTCAACGCCGCCGGCGACTTCACCGGCTATCGCGGCACGGGCGCCGAAATCACCGAGCGCAAACTGGCCGAGCAGCGCATCCAGCACATCGCCCACCACGACGTGCTCACCGGCCTGCCCAACCGCGTGCTGCTGCAGGACCGGCTGGCACAGGCACTGGCCGCCGCGCACCGCCACGGCCGCCCGCTGTGGGTGTTGCTGATCGACCTGGACCGCTTCAAGTTCGTCAACGACAGCCTCGGTCACAAGGCCGGCGACCTGCTGCTGCAAACGGTGGCCGCGCGGCTGCTGGCGTCGGTGCGCGAGACCGACACGGTGGCGCGGCTGTCGGGCGATGAATTCGTCGCGCTGCTCGGCGAGTATCCCGACCACCCGCTCACGCCCGACGTGGCGCAGCGCCTGATGCGCGCGGTGGCGCAGCCGGTGACGCTCGACGGCAAGGAGTTCTGCGTCACCTGCAGCATCGGCGTGGCCGTGCATCCGGCCGACGGCGGCCCGGCCGAGCATTTGATCGAGCACGCCGACATCGCCATGTACAGCGCCAAAAAACTCGGCCGCAACAACGTGCAGTTCTACCAGCCCGACATGAACGACGAGGCGCGCGAACGCATCCGCATCGAGAGCGCGCTGCGCAACGCGCTGGAGCGCGACGAATTCGTGCTGCACTACCAGCCGCAGGTCGATTTGCAGAGCGGCCGCATCGTCGGCATGGAGGCGCTGATACGCTGGCAGCATCCGGAGCTGGGCATGGTGGCGCCGAACCGCTTCATCGGCCTGGCCGAGGAGACCGGCTTGATCGTGCCGATCGGCGCCTGGGTGCTGCGCACCGCCTGCCGGCAGACCAAGGTCTGGCTGGACGCCGGCCTCGGGCCGCTGCGCGTGGCCGTCAACCTGTCGCCGCGCCAGTTCAGCGAGCCGAATCTGGTGGCGTCCATCGAGACGGTGCTGCAGCAAACCGGCCTGCCCGCGCACTGCCTCGACATCGAGCTGACCGAGGGTCTGTTCATGCACGACGTGATGCAGGCCGTCGAGCTGCTGCACAAATTGAAGGGGCTGGGCGTGAAGCTGTCGATCGACGATTTCGGCACCGGCTATTCGAGCTTCTCGTATCTGCGGCTGTTTCCGATCGACGTGCTGAAGATAGACCGCTCCTTCGTCGGCGACATCGCCAGCGACGAGGCGGCGATCGTCGCGTCCATCATCGCGCTGGCGCATAATTTGAAGTTGCGCGTCATCGCCGAGGGCGTGGAAACCGTGCGCCAGCTCGACTACCTGCGCCGCCACGGCTGCGACGAGATGCAGGGATTTTATTTCAGCCGGCCGGTCGAGGCGAGCGCCTTCGAGAAAATGCTGGCCGACGGCTTGTGCCTGACGCCGGCGCGCCGGCCCAGCTCACGCTAGTTCCTTAGCCGGCGCGGCAGCCGGCGACACGGACGGCAGGCGGCCACGGCCACGGCATCGCGCCGCTGGCGCCGTATCACTGCGGCCATGTCAGCGCCGCGTCAAGGCTTGCCGCGCTTGGCCCCGTGCACCATCTGGCGCGACTGCTTGCGCAACTGGGCTTGCTCGAAGCGCGACTTCTGCTCCTCGGTTTCCGGCACCAGCGGCGGCACTTCGACCGGCTTGCGGTTGGCGTCCACCGCCACCATCGTGAAATAGCAGCTGTTGGCGTGGCGCACCAGGCGCTGCTGGATGTTTTCCGTCACCACGCGGATGCCCACTTCCATCGACGTGCGGCCGGTGTAGTTGATCGAGGCAAGGAAAGTCACCAGCTCGCCGACGTGTATCGGCTGCAAAAACATCACCTGGTCGACCGACAAGGTCACCACATAGCTGCCCGAATAGCGGCTGGCGCAGGCATAGGCCACGCTGTCGAGATATTTGAGGATGGTGCCGCCGTGGACGTTGCCGGAAAAGTTGGCCATGTCGGGCGTCATCAGCACCGTCATCGACAATTCGTGCGCGGTCCAGTTCATCGGTTTTTCCATGGCGTTGCCCCATCAGGTCAGTTGCAGATAGGCACATGCTATCCCCTCCCGCCCGGGTGGGCAATAGCGGCGGCGGTCGCCGAAAACTGTTTATACTGTTTTCGGCGCGGAAATTCGGCCCGCGCTGTTCAGCTGTAGCCTAGTCCATACTGGGATCGCTGGTCCGAGGGCGGCGATCCGGCGGCGCAGCAGTGCGGCTGGCTCAAGGACCGCTACGGCCTGTCGTGGCAGGTGGTGCCGACCATCCTGATGGAGATGATCAGCAGCAGCGACGCCGCCGCCGCGCAGCGCGCCATGCACGCGATGATGGGCATGGCCAAGCTCGACATCCAGCAACTCAAGCGCGCCTACGCCGGATGAAAAAAGCGCCCCGTGGGGCGCTTGCGCTGACAGTACAGCGGCAGGGTCAGATGCCCTGGCTGGCGATGTCGACCAGCGATTCGCGGCCCTTGTCGGTGATGTCGTAGCCGCTGTCGTCGGGACGCGGCAGGATGTGGGCTTTTTTGCCAAGGAACATGGCGACGTCGGCATCGAGCTTGCCGCTCGGGTCGGCGGCGACGGCGCGCAGGCCGAGGATGCAGCGGCGCACAAAGATCGCCTGCTGGCCTTTGTCGGTCAGCGAAATGCGGCCGTTGTGGGCGATGCTGAACAGTTTCAGCCCGGCCAGGCGCTTGGTGTTGCGGCCCACGCAGGCGCTGACGCGGTCGCCCTTGATGCCGCGCGCGACTTCATTGAGCGCGTCGTATTCGTCTTGCGTTAATTTCTCGTTCTTCATTACCTATTATCCATAAAAGCCAGCTTCGGCCCTCATGGTACGCGTCCGGCACGGCAACGGCAAGACAATGCGCTCTCCCGCGCCGGACGGATCGCTCCGGCGCACGCCGCCAACGGCGGCCGCCGCGCTTATTTCAGCGCGCGGATCGCCAGCCAGGCCAGGCCGATGCTGGCAAACGCACACAGGCACAGCATGGCTTGCACGCGTTTGGTGTTGAAGGCGACGCTGCGCCGGCCGAGGTAAATTTTATTGTGTAAGGAATTGCCCATTTTGGCCTCCGTGAACAAAGATTCGCTGTCTATGACTAAATTATAGGAATACTTCGATGACGGCCGTGTGACAGCGAACACAAAAGAGGATATTTGTATCTGTTGAGCAACGCGATTTGTTTTAAATCAATGTTTGACTGCCAATATTACCCGGCCCGATGGCAGCGGCGCGACGCCAGCGTCCCGCCAGCCCGCCGTTCAGGTCTTGATAGGCGGTTGCGGCGGCGTCGGCTCCTCGATCGGCGCCTGCTCCGGCAGCGGCATATTGTCCGGCGGCGGGTCTTTTTCCGGCTTGGGCGGCGGCATGTCCGGTTCCGGCGTCGAATGGGCTTGCTGGGCAGGCTTGTCGTGTGCAGTGCGTGTCATCGCTCTCTCCTCATTAATAAAATACAATAATGCAAAAAACCATCGCGACTCATCTCACATCGGGCGCGTATGGGAATAATCAAGGGGCGATGCTGAAAATCCATCCTTGGAAAACCGTCCAGCATCACCATGTTATTTTTCTAATTTCGATTAACTTCCTGACCACTAAGGAAAGCCATGTTCTTCCCCCGACCGCCCCGCAGCGTGACACGGGCCAAACCCGTCGCAGAGCAAGTCGTCAGCCAGAAGCAAACCGGCGCGGTCGACAAGCACGTGTTGCTCATTCCATCCAGGAGCGCCGAGTATCCGCCCGCGCCGCCGCCAGGCCCATCCAAACAACCCTGAGTTCGCGGTGTTCGATGCGATCCGTGCAC
>Ga0209903_1000522_pt1 | contig 13913 bp, 15 predicted proteins | sample OrgsoiDNA2013051_FD_185801 | JGI IMG/M metagenome (GOLD analysis project Ga0209903, IMG submission 185801) | Permafrost soil microbial communities from the Arctic, to analyse light accelerated degradation of dissolved organic matter (DOM) -... | ecosystem: Environmental > Terrestrial > Soil >...
AATACCAGTCAGGAGATGATGGTGGTCAACAACCTGATTCAGCGTCAGGTCGATGGTCTGATTGTCGCCTCCAGTATGCTTAATGACGCGGAATATCTGAAAATAAGTCAGCAGTTGCCGGTGGTGCTGTTTGACCGCCATATCAGCGATACCCAACTGCCCTTGGTGGTCTGTGAGGCCATCGAATCTTCGGCTGCGCTGGTCGAAAAGGTGGCGAAACATCAGCAGGAGGAGTTTTACTTCCTCGGCGGGCAGCCTCGGATCTCCCCGACCCGCGACCGCCTGGCGGGCTATCAGCTCGGGCTGGAGCGCGCCGGAGTGAGCCTCAAACCCGAATGGATCCTCTACGGTAATTACCATCCAGGTTCAGGATACGAGATGTTTGCTAACCTGTGTGCCCGGCTCGGACGTCCACCGAAGGCGCTGTTTGTCGCCTCCTGCGGACTGATGGAAGGGGTTTTGCGCTACATGAGCCAGCACAAGCTGCTGGAAAGCGATATCCACCTGTGCAGTTTCGATGACCACTATCTGTATGATTCTCTCTCGGTAAAAATTGATACCGTGGCACAGGATTGCCGCGCGCTGGCGATCCACTGTTTTGAGATGGTCACTGGCCTGATTAACGAGCAGCAACCTGCACAGAACCAGTGTTATCTTTCCCCGCAGTTGCACTGGCGTCACGCCGATACCCTGAGTGAGTCCTGATTTAATGCATACACTTCGAATTATTGTCAGCGTATTGACCGTTATCATGACGTTGCTGACGCTGTTACCCTTGTCGAAAAATCAGCGCTGGTGGGTGCGGGTGTGGGATTTCCCTCGGCTGCAAATGGCAACGCTGTCCCTGCTGTTCCTGCTGACTGAGCTGTGGATCTTGCCTGCCGGAGGGGCGCTCACCACGCTGATCGTGCTGCTGTCGCTGGCCTGCATGGTATATCAGGCTTGGTGGATTTTGCCTTATACCCCTCTCTATCCGGTACAGGTAAAAAAGACTATTCCCAACGGTCATCCGCGGCTGAAAATAATTAACTGCAACGTACTGATGACTAACCGTAAATCAGCCCGCCTGCTGGACATTGTGAAAGAACACCGGCCGGATATTCTCGTTCTGCTCGAAACCGATCAGTGGTGGGAAGATCAGATGGCAGCCCTCGACGTGGATTATCCGCACAGCCTGAAATGCCCACTCGACAATTTATATGGCATGCACGTTTACTCGCGCCTGCCGATCTTTAACGGCAAAATTCAGTTTCTGGTAGCCGAGGGCATTCCGTCGATGCACTTTCGCGTCGAACTGACTTCGGGTGATCACGTGGTTCTGCACTGTCTGCATCCGATGCCGCCGAGTCCGACTGAAGATGATGAATCGACCAATCGCGATGGCGAGCTGGTAGCCGTGGGTCACACGGCCGCGCGTGCTACTTATCCGACCATTGTGACTGGCGATTTGAATGACGTGGCCTGGTCACGCACCACGCGGCTGTTTATGAAGATCAGTGGTCTGCTCGATCCGCGCCGTGGCCGTGGTATGTACAACACGTTCCACGCCAGTTATCCCTTCCTGCGCTGGCCGCTGGATCATGTATTCCACAGCAAAGAGTTCACCCTGATTGACCTGCAACGCCTGCCACCTATGGGCTCAGACCATTTCCCGATCATGGTGGAACTGGCACTTACCCCTCAGGAGGGCAGCACGCAGGAGACGCTGGAAATTGACAGCGAAGATATTGAGGAAGCCGAGGAAAAGCTGGCAAATGCGGGGGTGAAAATTAACGATGTCCATCGGGCGGAACTGGCCTCATGGGGCTAAACCTTCGTGCGGACAGGACTTACCGACAGTTCTCTGTTTGCCAAAGTAAAGTTTTAGGAGTACATTAAACCTGTACGGTTTATATGTACTCCTAAAACTCAAAAACTCAAAAACTCAAAAACTCAAAAACTCAAAAACTCAAAAACTCAAAAACTCAAAAACTCAAAAACTCAAAAACTCAAAAACTCAAAAACTCAAAAACTCAAAAACTCAAAAACTCAAAAACTCAAAAACTCATGAAAGAATTCAACTACACAGACGCCCGACAAAACTTAGCTGATGTCATTCAGCTGGCCGTAGACGGTGAGCCGATCACGATTACCCGTCGGGGTAAGGCACCAGCTGTCATCATCAGTGCGGACGAGTACGAGGCATTTATTAAACACAAGCTGGATCGTGAATTTGAAGAGATGATGGGAATTCACGGTGAAGCTATTCGCGCACTGGCAGATAGATGAATGGATTAAAATTTATTTCCGCTGAGGAAATAATGGAGCTTCACGACAGAATTTTGACGGTGACCCCTGGCCTGCAAGGTTTATCTGATCCGGGAAGGGTAGAGGCAATTATCTCCCGGGTGATCAATCTACATGAATATGAAAGTATCAGTGATGTCATCACCTTGGGGGCTGCGCATCTGATTGCTGTCGCCAGAGGGCATGTATTTACCGACGGCAATAAGCGTACAGCCCTGATGGTTGCGCTGATTTTCCTTAAGCGTAATGGTGTGCAACTGGCGAAAAGTGACTCTCTGGTAGAGCTGACGGTTGATTGCGCCGCAGGTGTGATTAACTTACCCGATGCCGCAGAGAGGCTCAGATTACTGGTCCGTCATTAAAATAAAAACCCGCTTGCGCGGGTTTTTTTATGCCTGTGTAGTCTTACTCGGGAAACGTCAGCGTATTGCCTGGTGCCTCACGGTTAAGGTGCAGGAAGTTCAGGTGACGCTCGTACTGATCGAGAATGTCGTTGATCACTTGATGCTTGGTGAAGTCCATCAAATCGTTACCCTGTGTGCCTTCCAGCAGAAAGGTCTCCAGACGATAATAATGTGATTTACCCGAACGCGCGCGGTAGGTAAAGCCCGGCACCGCGTAACGCACCGGCCAGATCTGGTAGACGAAATTCTGCTCTTCGCCGAGAGCCACAATCAGCTCCAGATGATTTATTTTCTCGTCTTCTGCCGGTTCATGTTCGTTGAACTCCACTTTGGCACCGCGCAGTTTCAACTCCTGTGCGACATCAAGCATTGCCGGGCGGCACACCAGATCCATCATGCGTTGAGTATGCGTGGTGCCAGGGTAGTTCATCACCCGAGACAGACGCTGCTTCCAGTTCAGCACTCCGTCACCGCCAGCCGCGGGCATGGGGGCCAGCGACTGTAACGTACTGGCGCGGCGGAAATCTTCCAGACGCAGTGATTTATACAATCCGGCCATGATGAAGAAAATCACGAAACTGAACGGCAGCCCCATGATCACCGTGGCGTTTTGCAGCGCCGATACCCCGTCGGTCATCAGCATACCGAGGGTCAGAACCCCGATAGTGATCGACCAGAAAATACGCAGCCAGTTTGGTGCATCGTTATTAATATCCGCCAGTTTTGAGGTGAAGTTACCCAGCACCAGTGAACCGGAATCTGCTGAAGTCACGTAAAACAGCAGGCCGGTGATGGTGGCGACCGAAGCACTCAGCGTAAAGCCGGGATACTGCGCCAGCAGGCTGTAAACCCCGCGTTCCGGGTGGGCAATCACTTCGTTGGCAAAATCGAGATTGCCGTGAATGATCTGGTACAGCGCGCTGTTACCGAAAATCGACAACCACAGCAGGGTAAAGACGAACGGAATGATCAGCGTACCTAACACGAACTGACGGATAGTGCGCCCGCGTGAAATACGCGCCAGGAACAGGCCAACAAACGGCGACCATGCCACCCACCATGCCCAGAAGAACAGGGTCCAGCTGTTCATCCATTGGGTCGGTCTGTCAAAAGCAAAGGTATTGAGCGTCATGCCCATAAAGCGGTTGATGTAATCGCCAATGTTCAGCACCAGCGCATTGAGCAGGAACTCGGTATTGCCAAAGAACAGCAAGAACAAGATCAGCCCCAAGGCCAGCAGTACGTTCAGTTCAGACAGAATACGGATGCCTTTATTCACCCCGGAAGTCACCGAGACTGTCGCCATGACCACGGAAAGCAGAATCAGAGACGCCTGTACCGTCAGGTTTTCCGGGATCTGGAACAGCACTTTCAGCCCGTAGTTGAGCTGTACTACCCCAATGCCGAGCGTGGTGGCGATGCCAAAAATAGTCCCAACGACGGCAGCAATATCTACGCTGTGGCCAATAGGGCCGTTAATGCGTTTGCCAAAAATCGGATAGAGGGCAGAACGGATGGTCAGCGGCAGGTTATAACGGTAGCTGAAGTAGGCGAGCGCAATGCCCATCAGGGCGTACATCGCCCAGCCGGTCAGGCCGTAGTGGAACAGTGTCCAGGTCATCGCCTGGCGGGCAGCTTCCAGCGTCTGGCCCTGGCCTTCAGGGGGCAGCATATATTGTGTCACCGGCTCGGCGACGGAGAAGAACATCAAATCGATGCCAATCCCGGCGGCGAATAACATCGCAGCCCAGCTCATCATGCTGAATTCGGGTTTGGATTGTTCAGGGCCGAGTTTGATCGAACCGAAGCGCGAACAGGCAATGAACACTACAAACACGATGTACAGCGTGGCAGCCAGCATGTAATACCAGCCAAAAGTTGCAGACACCCAGTTAAGCGATCGGCTGAGCCATTTCCCCGACAATTCGGTGTAGAAAATAGACATCAGCGTGAACGCCAGAATTAATCCCGCAGAGGTGAAAAATACCACCTTATTGAGTTCGTCACGTGGTTTATCGGACAGTTTGTCAGTCTTATCGACAGAAGCCATCGTATCCCCTGTTATATGAATAATTAACTTATTTTCAATCAATTAGAGCCAATGCAAATGCAATTAGCATACAAATTACTAACGTATTGGTAATAAAATATATTCATTTTTGATTGAACGTTCAATCAAAAAAAAGTTAAATAGAGTCAGCAACAAGGTTAAGAACGTCCGAAATCATGGTTAAAAAATGGTATTCGGAAGACCTCTTTTTCAGGAGTCGGACCCATGCCCAAAGTAGGAATGCAGCCCATCAGACGGCAGCAATTGATTGAGGCAACCCTGGCGGCAGTCAACGAAGTGGGGATGCATGAAGCCTCCATTTCTCAGATTGCCCGCCGCGCTGGCGTCTCCAACGGCATCATCAGTCACTACTTTCGTGACAAGAATGGTCTGCTGGAAGCCACCATGCGTTATTTGCTCAGTCATCTGGGGGAGGGGGTTCAGGAGCGTTTATCACGGCTGGACGACAACGCCCCGACGGCGCGGTTACATGCCATCGCCGAAGCGAATTTCGACGACAGTCAGACCAACAGCGCGGCGATGAAAACCTGGCTGGCCTTCTGGGCCAGCAGCATGCATCACCCGCAACTGCACCGTTTGCAGCAGGTGAATAGCCGCCGGCTCTATTCAAATTTATGTTCTGAGTTCAGGCAGTTTCTGCCAAAGGAAGCGGCGCGTTTAGCCGCTCAGGGCATGGCCGGACTGATTGACGGCCTGTGGTTACGGGCTGCGCTCAGCGGCAAAGCTTTTAATCGCGATGAGGCGTTACAAATAACTTATCGCTTTATTGAGTCACAAATTTCGCAGTCCCGCCCGACTGCCTGAATTCAGACGCACCGACCGAGGAGAACACCATAATGTCACGCTACGGCACCCAAAAACTGTATATCGATGGACGCTATCAGGAAAGCACCGGCAACGAGACGTTTGATGCCATCAATCCGGCCAATGGTGAAGTGATTGCCACGCTGCAAAGCGCTACCGCCGAAGATGTTGATTTAGCCGTCAGCGCTGCACGCCAGGGGCAGAAAGTCTGGGCGGCAATGACCGCCATGCAGCGTTCGCGCATTTTGCGCCGCGCGGTAGATATTCTGCGTGAACGCAACGACGAACTGGCCGCCATAGAAACGGCTGATACCGGTAAACCCCTGTCCGAAACAACGGCGGTAGATATCGTCACCGGCGCAGACGTACTGGAGTATTACGCGGGGCTGATTCCGGCTCTCGAAGGCCAGCAAATTCCGCTGCGCGACTCGGCGTTTGTCTACACTCGCCGCGAACCGCTCGGCGTGGTAGCCGGTATTGGCGCCTGGAACTACCCGATTCAGATTGCCCTGTGGAAATCCGCCCCCGCGTTGGCCGCAGGCAATGCGATGATCTTCAAACCGAGCGAAGTCACTTCACTGACTGCGCTGAAATTGGCCGAAATTTACACCGAAGCCGGCTTGCCGGATGGTGTCTTCAGCGTAGTCACTGGCAGCGGTGCCAGTGTCGGGCAGGCGCTGACAGACCACCCGCATATTGCCAAAATCTCCTTCACCGGCGGTGTCACTACCGGTAAGAAAGTGATGGCCAGCGCGTCAGCCTCGACGTTGAAAGAGGTCACGATGGAGCTTGGCGGTAAATCTCCTCTGATTATCTTCCCGGACGCCAATCTCGATAAAGCGGCTGACATTGCCATGATGGCCAACTTCTACAGCTCCGGCCAGGTCTGTACCAACGGTACCCGCGTATTCGTGCCTGCCGCATTGAAGGCTGAGTTTGAAACCAAAATTCTTGAACGCGTGCAGCGCATCCGTCTGGGTGATCCGACGGACGAGAACGTCAACTTTGGTCCGTTGGTGAGCTTCGCGCACATGGAATCCGTGCTGCGTTATATCGAAATCGGAAAAGGCGAAGGTGCGCGCCTGCTGGCCGGCGGTGATCGCATTATTGTCGGCGACTTTGCCAAAGGCGCTTATGTTGCACCGACGGTCTTCACCGACTGCCGCGATGATATGACCCTCGTGCGCGAAGAGATCTTCGGGCCTGTGATGAGCATTCTGACTTACGAAAGTGAAGACGAAGTTGTGCGCCGCGCCAACAACACCGAATACGGTCTGGCCGCCGGGCTGGTGACGCAAGATCTGAATACCGCGCACCGCGTGATCCACCAGCTGGAAGCGGGGATTTGCTGGATCAACACCTGGGGTGAATCTGACGCCGCCATGCCGGTTGGCGGCTATAAGCACTCCGGCGTTGGCCGCGAGAACGGTATCAGCACCCTCGAGCACTACACACAAGTTAAATCCGTGCAGGTTGAGCTGGGCGAATTCAGTTCGGTCTTTTAATCCGCCTTCCGCATAGGAGAAATCAATGGATTACGATTACATCATTATTGGTGCCGGTTCTGCCGGCAACGTATTAGCAACTCGCTTAACCGAAGACAGCAACGTCAGTGTCCTGCTGCTCGAGGCCGGTGGTCCGGATTACCGGATGGATTTCCGCACCCAGATGCCAGCGGCACTGGCCTTCCCGTTGCAAGGGAAACGCTATAACTGGGCGTATGAAACCGACCCTGAACCGCACATGAATAACCGTCGCATGGAGTGCGGCCGTGGTAAGGGCCTCGGCGGTTCTTCGCTGATTAACGGCATGTGCTATATCCGTGGGAACGCGATGGACTTTGACAACTGGGCTACTGCACCGGGTCTGGAAGACTGGAGCTATCTGGACTGCCTGCCTTATTTCCGTAAAGCGGAAACCCGAGACATCGGCCCGAATGATTTCCACGGCGGTGATGGTCCGGTCAGCGTGGCGACGCCAAAGCAGGGTAATAACCCGCTGTTCCATGCCATGATTGAAGCGGGCGTACAGGCCGGGTATCCGCGTACCGATGACCTGAATGGCTATCAGCAGGAAGGTTTTGGCCCGATGGACCGTACGGTAACGCCGAAGGGGCGCCGTGCCAGCACTGCCCGTGGCTATCTGGATCAGGCCAAACCGCGTGCCAACCTGACGATTGTGACCCACGCGTTGACCGACAAAATTCTGTTCGAAGGCAAACGAGCGGTGGGCGTCAGCTATTTTAAAGGTGACGAATACAACGCGAAAACTGCCAACGCCAAACGCGAAGTTCTGTTGTGCAGCGGCGCGATTGCGTCACCGCAGATTTTACAGCGCTCAGGCGTTGGCCCGGCTGCCCTGCTCAACGGTTTGGATATTCCCGTGGTGCACGACCTGCCCGGCGTGGGTGAAAACCTGCAGGACCATCTGGAGATGTATCTCCAGTACAGCTGCACCCAGCCGGTGTCGCTCTATCCGGCATTGCAATGGTTTAATCAGCCGAAAATTGGTGCTGAATGGCTGTTCAATGGTACCGGCGTGGGAGCCAGCAACCAGTTCGAAGCGGGTGGGTTTATCCGCAGCCGTGAAGAGTTTGCATGGCCGAATATTCAGTATCATTTCCTGCCAGTGGCCATTAATTACAACGGCAGCAATGCGGTGAATGAGCACGGATTCCAGGCCCACGTGGGTTCGATGCGTTCGCCAAGCCGTGGCCGCGTACAGGTGAAATCGAAAGATCCACGCCAGCATCCGAGCATTTTGTTCAACTATATGTCCAGTGAGCAGGACTGGCAGGAGTTCCGCGATGCTATCCGCATCACGCGTGAAATCATGGCACAACCGGCGCTGGACCCGTATCGCGGGCGTGAAATCAGTCCCGGTGCCGATGTGCAGACCGATGAACAGCTGGATGCGTTTATCCGTGAACATGGCGAGACCGCCTTCCACCCATCCTGTTCGTGCAAGATGGGCAGCGATGAGATGGCCGTCGTTGACGGGCAGGGCCGTGTGCATGGGACGCAGGGTTTGCGTGTTGTCGATGCCTCGATCATGCCGCAAATTATTACCGGTAACCTGAACGCGACCACCATCATGATCGCGGAAAAAATTGCTGATAAAATTCGCGGGCGTGCACCCTTACCGAAAAGCACGGCAGACTATTATGTGGCGGGTGACGCACCCGTAAGGAATAACCCTCGTTCTTGAAGTCGCAGCCAACGCCGCTGCAACTCCAATGACTTGGTTATAAAAGTATTTTGTAAGTGATTTTTTTGCCTAAATATAATCAGGGCATGATAAAAGAGATAATCTGCGGATTATCTCTTTTTTTTGGCCACGGTTTCGCGACCGGTGGGGCACAGGCAGGAACATTTATGACCGATACAAAAAATGACATCGTTTGGCAGGATTTGCACCACAGCAAGCTCAGTGCGACGCAGCTTTATGCCATTTTGGCCCTGCGAAGCGAAGTGTTTGTGGTCGAACAAACCTGTGTTTATCAGGATCTGGACGGCCGTGATCTTATTGGTGACAACCGCCATGTGATTGGCTGGCAAAACGGTGTTCCGGTTGCCTATCTGCGCATCCTTAATCTGGATGGCGAAGTTGCCATTGGCCGGGTGATTATTGCCCCTGCTGCGCGGGGTTTAAAATTGGGTTACCAGCTGATGGAAAGAGCGCTCACCTCCTGTAAAAAGCACTGGCCCGACGCACCGGTGATCCTTTCCGCGCAGGCGCACTTACAGAAGTTCTACGGAAGTTTAGGGTTTGTGGCCTACACGGAGATTTATGATGAAGATGGAATTCCGCATATCAGTATGAAACTTGAGGGCGTTTCAGGGGCCCTTTAAAAGACCTCGGGCTGCCGCCCGAACCTGCTTTTAAATCTTCAACTTCAAATTCCAAACCGTGGGCGTCGGCCCACACCGACCAGAGACCCGCAGTCGCGCGGGCCTCTGGACTCCGCGCTTTTTCATGAGACACCGCAGCTGCACAGGTCACAATGGCCATGTTTCAGGCACTTCCGTTATCGCCGTAAAATGTCATCGCTCCGCGATTCCCGGCTGCGGGTTCGAGCCAACGGTAAAGATGTTGTCTCTCTACCGACTTGCCGGTGACATTTTGAACACGGCCGACGCTCTTTAAAGTCAAAGTCAAAGTCAAAACATGGCCTGTTTTTGTCTTTAAAAAACTCCGGGCCGCATTCAAAAATGGCGCCGAACAAGAGGTGCAAAACCGCGCGTTTTTTGCGCGGGTAGAAACCCGCAGTGAGGGACCCGCCTGAGCGGCGGCATTTTGCGGCTATAGCTGTGGTAACTGGAACACGGCCATCCCGATTCAGCGATAGCGCGCAGTTAAAAGAGCCGGGGGTTCTTAGGGGCGGCGACTGGCCGCCCCTAAGGCCAGTTTGGGTGGCAACCCAAGGTATTGATCTTGAATTTGAATTTAAAAGCCGGTTTGGGCGACAGCCCAGGGGTTCAGCGATGCCCCCATTGCTCATCGCCAAATTTCTCCAATAAAAAATCAATTACAGCCCGCACTTTGATCGAGGGTTTTTTACTGTTTGGGTAAACAGCTGAGATGGTTTGGGCCTCCAGCGAGGTGGATACCTGATATTCCTCGAGCACGCTTACCAGATGACCGTCGTGTAAGGCGTCGCCTATCAGCCAGGTGGGGAAGACCACCAGCCCCATGCCGTCGAGGGCAGCCTGAGTGAGGGTTTCCGCATTGTTACTGGTCAGTACGCCGCGCAGCGTGTAAGGCTGCCAGGTTTCATCAGGCTGGCGGAAGAACCAGCGCTGCGAACCTGCAAACCCTTTAAATACCAGACAGCTGTGCTGCGTCAGTTCCCAAGGTGAAGTGGGGATCCCAGCGCGCGCCAGATAGGCCGGGCTGGCGGCCAGCGTGAAGTGCTGATACCCGAGCGTGCGCGACTGCAGGCTCGAGTCGGCCATCACGCCAATGCGGATCAGCAGGTCGGTAGCGTCATGCAGCGGGTCGATGAAATCATCGGTCTGCATCAGTTCAATTTGTAGTTTCGGGTAGCGGGCACACAGTTCATGCAGCCAAGGGGCAAGATGGCGCTGGCCGAAAACCACCGGTGCATTGATGCGCACTAGCCCGCTCGGTTCCCGTTCCTGCTCCTGCAATCCGCGCATGGCTTGCTCCAGTTGATCCAGTACCTGACGGGCGTGATGGGTCAGCAGCAGACCCGATTCGGTCGGGCTGACGGCACGGGTGTTGCGGTAGAGCAGTTGCGTCTGCAATGCCTGCTCCATCTGCTGGATCACCCGTGAAACAGAGGAGGGTGACATCGCTTCGCGGCGTGCGACTTCGGAAAAACTTCCCTGATCCACTACCGCGACAAACAGCCGCAGTGACCTGAAATTGAGCTGGCTAAAATCTTCCATCAGTGCGTATCCCGCAAAAGTGTTTTCATTATTATCCTGTTTTTCGCAATGCAGCGCCACGCTATAGTCCGCTTCTTTTTTCAGGAAATAACAGGAAAACAATGAATCTGCTATTGATTCCGCTGGTGGTGCTGGCGGGCATGGGGCTGTCGCTGGAGGCCGGGCTGATTGGTCCACTGGGCACTGAAGTCGGTCACTTGTGGGCGACGCTGAGCATTTTTGGCGTGGGCTCGGTGCTGACAGGGCTGCTGGTACTGTTCTTCAGCCCGCGCAATGCGCCGGCGTTTACGCAGCTACCGGGCTGGCAACTGCTGGGCGGCGTTCTGGGGCCGGTCTACGTGATTGTTCTGACGCTGGCTACGCCCCTGATTGGCATCGGGCTGACGATGATCGCCATTCTCTCGGGGCAGGTCGCCAAAAGTTTATTGATTGATCACTTTGGCTGGTTTGGCAGCCCGGCGAAAAAAGTCGGCGGTGAGCGTTTACTTGCGTTGTTGTTTATTGTCGCTGCGTTGATTTTGATTGCCTGGAGCTGAACATGACTGAACTGATTATGATTATTCTGGCCGTGATTGCCGGAGCGGCGTTAAGCATGCAGGCAGCGGTAAACGGCAAGCTGGGCGAAAAAGTCGGCGTACTGAAAAGTGCCTTTCTGACCTTCAGCGTGGGGGCGGCTATTACCGCTGTGCTGATTTTGTTTATTCAGACCCCACAGGTCGAAACATTGCTGACGGTACCCAAATGGCAACTGATGGGGGCACTGTTTGGCGTGCCGTACATCATCATTATGGTCACCGCGGTACCACGCATTGGGACGGCAGCAGCGACGGTAGCGGTGATTCTCGGACAACTGGCGATGGGAATGATGATTGATAATTTCGGCTGGTTGCATAACCCGACAATTGACCTTTCATGGCAACGTATTGCCGCCGTTCCCTGTCTTGCTATCGCTTTATGGCTGATTTACCGCAGTAATCGCCGCACCTCGTAAATCCTTTGTTTGGGTAACATGACGCGCCTGGCACTCAGGTCAGGCGCGGATCAAACACCAGCGTTTCTGTCTCGACAGTTTCCAGCAGTGCGGCGAAATCTGGATGCAGCGGGTTCATAATGGCATTGAACTCCGTCGGTACAATTACCGAAGGCACTCGCAATCCCACGCTTTCGGAGGCTAGTAGCCACGCTTCCCCTATGCTCTGCGTACTGTCCGGTGGCGAAGGATCTTTCCAGTCCTGGCTAAGTGTTGATATATCAAGTGCTGGCAACATTTCATCAGGTACTTCAATACTTAACAGGGTGTAAGCCTGTAAAAGCACGCTACTTTGCAAATGCACCATAATCTCCAGTATGGCCAGCGAAATGCTGGTGGCGAGATAAACCACCGGCTTACCCGGCGGATTCCAGCGGCCACCATACAGTTGCGCGCCGGAACCTGACCAGGCCGTGGCAAGATGTTTGGTTTTCACTATGCGATAGAGCTTCACCCAAAGACCCCATATTCCAGGCGGCCAATCAGACGGTTCACTTCCAGCGCGCCCGCTTCAGAGGCCAACATCTCAACCGGAGCAATGCCGCCGAGCGCTGGAGCAGGGCGGCGTATCCAGTCAAGCGCTGCGCTGCGGTCACCTTCAAACAGGTCGGTGGCGGCGTCTACAATACGGATGAGTCGTGCCACGCGCTCGCTTTCATCCGTTTTCAATAGCCCGTTTTCAGCTTTACGACGGGCAAAGCTGCGTTCGTTGATCCCCATAATTTCCAGTAAAGCCATTTTTGACCATCCAAGTTCGGTGTTCAGGCGATGAATGCTATCAACGGAGAACCCTTTTTGTATGGCATTGATCAAACTCATTCCGCCACTTGCGGGAAGCCCCGCAGATTGCCAAAGACGCATTGCAGGCACGTGTGAGTTTTTGGAATGCAGATCTGGGATTTTAGTTTGCATGGAGGAGCCCCTTTTTTCAGCTAATTGTCATTATTATACCACGACATTTGTCTTCTGTGCATATTTCGCGCCATCCAGGCATCACTGCGCGTGATGACGTCCTTATGGGCAATATGTGAATTTTGTGTGATTTCTATCACACAAACTATGTATCCGAATGAAACACAAATTGACAAACATTGACCAAATCTATTTATTAGCTAACAAAAGTTGAATCCGATCTGTAGTGACTGGAAATTGCTCAATCTTTGTATTAAGGGTTTGGCAATCGGTTGCAGATCACAGTTTCAGATTCTTTTTTATGCGTAGTGATGTGGCACGCCAATTACGATTTTAAACAGGCAGTGTTTCTGAACAGAGATTCAGACGGTGAATGTTTCGTAAAAAATTGTCTCCTTTTGGCAGGGAGTTGCTTCCTAACCCGCTTCTGGTAAACAAATGAACAATAAAATTATTGCAGCTGGCGCTCTTTTAACTTTGTCTTACAGCGCCACTGCGCTGGCTGATGACACCAAGGGTGAATTCGTTTCCGACTGGTGGCATCAGAGCGTCAACGTGGTTGGCAGCGCCGATACCCGTTTCGGACCAACGATTCGTAACGACGTCTACCTGGAATATGAAGCTTTCGCACACAAAGACTGGTTCGATTTCTACGGCTATATTGATATTCCAAAAACCTTCGGTGCTGGTAACGGCAACGACACCGGTATCTGGGATAAAAACGGTTCACCGATGTTTATGGAAATCGAGCCGCGCTTCTCTATCGATAAGCTGACCAATACTGATTTGAGCTTCGGCCCGTTCAAAGAGTGGTACTTCGCGAACAACTATATCTACGATATGGGTCCTGACAGTGATAACCGTCAGAACACCTGGTACATGGGTCTGGGTACTGACATTGATACCCATCTGCCGATGAGCCTCTCCCTGAACGTGTATGCTAAATACCAGTGGGAAAACTACGGCGCAGCCAACGAAAATAGCTGGGACGGCTA
>Ga0209903_1000527_pt1 | contig 13833 bp, 13 predicted proteins | sample OrgsoiDNA2013051_FD_185801 | JGI IMG/M metagenome (GOLD analysis project Ga0209903, IMG submission 185801) | Permafrost soil microbial communities from the Arctic, to analyse light accelerated degradation of dissolved organic matter (DOM) -... | ecosystem: Environmental > Terrestrial > Soil >...
TCGCCAGTGTCGCCGTGTCGCCACAGGCTCCGTCGTAGCGGGCATGGCGACCTGGACTACATGGCGACATCCTCCGGGGAGGGATGTCGCAGTAGGCGCGGATTACATGCTGGTCACGGCGTAGTTGTCGAAAGAGCGCTTTCCTTCGAACGGGACAGGCTTGGTGTATTGCATCACGTCGCCGCGTGACTCAAGGATGGATAGCAAAGCCTTAGTGCGATCATTAGGGCGCGCACAGCGTGGGCCTTGCCGATACATCATGCGGACGGGGATGGCTGGGATGTCGAGGGCATTGAGCTTGCTGCGCATCCAGTCCAGTAGGATTTCCGCATTGTGTTCGTCCATACTGGCCGGTACGTCATTGAAGGCGTCCATGGCGGAGTCTAAATAGTAGTGACCAAGCTCGGTCGCACGCTGCATGACATCCTCGCTGATGATTTCCGCATTGGGGTCATCAAGCATGGCCAGCAAGGCTGCCATGCGCATGACCTGTTCTGGATAGCGGGTGACGTAACCGGCGTGTCCGGCCAGATCGCCACCGGGACCGGCAGCGCGCTCCAGCGCATTGTAGAAAGCGACCCAGATTGCTTTCGCACCGGGACTCATGCGTACCGTCCGCGTCTGCACGCCTTCGGTGTGCGGGTTTGTTTCCCATGGCAGGTTCGCCAGTTCGGTAATTTTTTCGCAATATTGCTGATAGAGCGGTGCGTCGTCCAGTTCGATCTCGTCGAACTGGCGCGACCCGAGCAGCGATGCAGGGCGGCTATATAGGAAGCGGTTTCCCAGACCCTGCTGCATCACCATCGCGGAACTGAGGAATTCCATGGCGACAAGCGGCTGCGTATAGAGCGTCACGCTGAGGCGGCGGTCTTCCGCGTAGTGATGTCCCGTGACCCTTGTCCGGGAGATGATTTCGCCCGAATACAGGGAGGAAACCGTACCGAGAAAACGTCCCAGATTTTCCGCCTTCATGGCGTGTCCGCCAAGGAGTGCGGCACCCTCAAGGGCCAATAGGAACTGGGACGCGCAGCGTTCGATCAGTCCGACAATCATGCCGTCAACCGTCACATCCTGGATAATCATTTGGCGGCGGTTGTCGGTAGCATGGCTGATCGCCTTGTAGACAGGTTTGGCGATGGCCTCGATCGTGCTGGACTTACGTTCGCCCGACGAGGCGATGATGAATAGATTGAGTGAGACCGGGCAACCGGTACCGAATGCCTTGGCGGAGACGTTGATGACTGCCTGGAGCAGCGCCGCCAGCACGCCGAGCAGGGACGATCCAACCATTTCCGGGCAGACCTGAACGGCCTTGGCGATTAGCGTGATGACGCCAGCCATGCGGCCAAAGGCGTGTACGGGGTAGGGCTTTTTGTGGCCCGGTACGATGCCGGTAGCGACGGCAGGAGGATGCGCTATTTCCCGCGTTTTATGGCCTGCGGCGTGCGTCAAGGGCTGTTTGTCGCTGGCGTTGTCGTTGGCCGGTGGCAGAGCGATTTCGCTCGCGCCGTCATCGGCTTGTTCATCTTGCGGTGCCTGATTTTTTTCGATACTGGCCCGCGCCAGAGCGCGCCGCTCTTGACGTTCAATATCTTCTTGCATGAGTGTCATCATGCTGATTTTGGCTTTCTTCGGAGGCTGGGGTTCGGCCAGGCAGTTGTCGTCGATGGCTTGCTGTTCGTCATCGGCTGGTGGCAGGGGCTGGTCATCGTCGCCTTCGTCGTCCACTTCGTCATTAGCCGGTGGCGGGGCGATTTCGCTCGCGCCGTCATCGGCTTGCTCATCTTCCTGTGCCTGATTTGCTCCCTTGGATTTTTCCGCCGCCGCCTTTCGCATTGCGGAGCGCTCGTTATTTTTGCGCAGCTCGGCCACGAGTTCCTTCATGGTTTTCGATTTCTTCTTCGGTTTGATGCCGGTAGCGATTGCAGGGCGGGATGCTATTTCCTTCTTTTCATCGTCAGCGGGCTGCGCCATGGACTGGTTATCATCGTCCCCGTCATCTGCCGATGGCCGGACGATTTCGCTTGCATCGTCATTGACCTGCGCAGGGTTTGCTCGGCGTGCTTTGATCTTTTCCATCATTTCCTTCATACTTGGTTTCTGCTTCATTTTCTTTCTCCGGTTAAGCCCAAAAATGTTTTGGTGAAGCGGATTATGGCGTTGGAGTGGCATCTCTATATAATCATGTAAGTATTTGATTTTAAATATGTATTTATTATTTTAATGACGCTTATAATTCGCGTCAGGTTAGTCGTTCAGGGAACGGATTGAAGAGATACGAATTTGTCTAATTCTGAAGATAAAAACTTGCTGATCGCGCTGGCGAGAGAGCTTGCCGAGCTGATGGGCGGGAACCCATCGCGCTTGTATCAATGGGGGAAGGATTTGGAGCTGCCGGTGCCACGGGCACGGCAGACCTTCTATACGTATCTGGAAAGTGATGGCTGGGCGATGGAGAGCGAACCTGCCTTGATCGAGACGTGCCGCATGGGTAGCTATCCTATGAGCTGCCAGCTACGCTTGCGGGTGGTGTCGCTAGGGACGCATTTCAGCCGGGATATGCGTGCTGGCAAGAAGCGTCAACTGATCGTATTACTGGGCTATGAGGTCTGCTCTCACCTGATCCATTTTCGGGTCTACCGGGGCCGTGATGTTGATGTTCAGGAGCATGAGGAAAAGGAAGGCATCGAGGGCTGTACGGTGCTGCCCGTCGCCACGGTAGCGGCTTTCGTGCAGGAATGTGGGCGAATGGTCGGACTGCCGCTAGAGCAGATTTTTTTGACGCAAAATCTCATGGACTTCCAGCCGGTAACGGACAAGTCTACATTCCTGTCGCTTTCGGAAGGTAAAGTGATCTTTAGGAATCTGAGCGATGAAGGCGGCGATAACGAAGTGCTGTGTAGCGTTGGCAGCAAGCTGCCGTATCGGATGCTCGAAGGCGATCACCCATTCATTGACTGGTGCAGTAAGACAAATGCGGCCAAGCTTACGGCGGACCTGTCGGACCTGGTTAAACGGCACAACAAGGCCAATGCTTTGCCGCGCCTTGAGACTGCTCGGGCGGCTTTGGATACGCTGTTGGGTAAATTCCATGATGCTGCCGAAAAGCGGCGCGGACTATCCCGCTGGAATAAGAAGGAGGTACCGGAAACGCCTTTCGAAACACGATTGAAGAAGCATGACTATGCTTTGGATCCTTATACTTTGCATGAGGTACGTTTCTTTCGGCGGCAGTATGAGAACTTCAAAAAAATCCCAGGCGATAGTGCGCCAGTAGCCGAGTGACTGGGATGTCTTGGCGACACGGCGACACTGGCGACACGAAAGCCGGGTAGGCTTTCCGGATATACAGAGGATGGATTTTTTGTGTCGCCAGTGTCGCCGTGTCGCCACCAGTCCCTATCGTTGGTTTTCTCCGTTCCCCGATATTGCCGGATGATACGCCGCTTCGATTTCTGGGAAATCGAGTACGGCAGATCGGAATTTCTTCCAGCGTTCGCGTTGCATGGAAAGTGCAGGAAGGTGTCTCGCGGTGCGATCAATACGTGTAGCCGTAGTCGGATAACTCTCCCCTGATTGCCGAAATGATAATCATTTCATGATCGGGCGATGCCAGCACGTCGGAGATTTTCAGATATAGCGTTTCCGATAGCTGGGTGGACCCGGCGAGGTATTCCCGCGCCGATTGGTAGCCCTCCATCTCGATGCCGAGCATGCCTGTATTGACCGGGATGGTCACGGCGATAAACTGATGGGGAGCCAATTCCGCGACCGCCGCCGCCAGACCGGTAAGGACAACGACGACGCCATCACTGAGCAGGGTATCGACAGCGCCGCTTGTGCCGTCCCCGGCCAAAGCGTCGCTGCTTTCGTCATTCAGACGGACGCAGTACGAATTGAGAACGTTCTGGTAGAACACGCTCCCCCGATGAAAGTTGGCCGGAACCAGCGGCGACCAGCAGTTGATGATCTTGGCGTAATCACGCGGCAGGTTCGGCGCTCCGGAAAAGATGGGGCCGCGCAAATTGGCGGGGATGCTGACATGATGATGGAATGTCGTCGGATCGGCTGGCGTGATGTGCATGGCGATGTTCGCATCGGCAGGCAGCACGGCGAGTTGGAGAGCGTTGGTATTGAGGTAGTACCCTGGCGATGTGGTCAGGTCGGCGGCGGGATCGTCGTCGCCCAGGGAGACGCGATCGTAGTAGTCCAGATTGATGATGGCGCTGACGGTCGCCATGGCTTCGGTGCTGATATAGACGGTGGCCTGCATGGTGTGTATCCTTTATGCGTTGATGGTGAAGCCCTTTCGCAGCAGCTTGAGTTTGTGGCGCTGCTCTACGAGAGGACGATTGATGCTGAACAAGCTGAGATCCCGCGTGCCGCTGACGAGATTGACCTGCTTGGTGTTGATGGCGTTTCGTATGGCCTGTTCGCCGACCATTCCATCGAACTCGAACCGTCCTGCGCTGTAGCCCACGCGATCAGCGTCGTACTGGGCGCTGGCGATGAATTTCACTGCATCTGCGGCTGACCTCATTAAGATGAATTGGATGACTTTCCCGGCACGTGTCGATTTGCCGAGAAAGTAGCGTGGATAGCTGGTCGCTGACAGCGATACGTCCTTGAAGGTGTAGGAAAACTGGTCTTCAAGAATCCGCATCGTGTCGGTGGTCAGGGAGATCAGGTCGATATCCGAAAACTCTGGATGAACCCGTGGAGCGAGAAGGTGCTTGACGAAGCCGCCAAACAGATACAGGCGCGGTTCGTTCATGAGGTAGTGCGCGAGCCGTTCGGTGTCCTGCACGATGTCATGGCCGACGCAGTCCACGGTAGACAGGTAGCGGCTGGATAAACATAGTGCCTTGGCGACGAACACGATGCCGCTATGTCCGAAGGTCAGGTTGTCAAAATTGAGCGGGTGGATGCTGTTGAGGTTTTCGCGTAGCACGAGGCGCTGACCCAGACGGCGGTATAGCGCGAAATACTGTGGCTTTAGCGTAGCGATGTCAGCGGTGGGTAGTGGCGGCAGGACCAGCGAGTATTCGATGTTAATTCCTGCCCATTCGTGCTGATAGCGCCCGAGCGCGTCCAGCACGTCAGCGTCCAGGGACACCGATACGTAATGAACGATACCCCGCAGCTTGGCGATGTGCTGGATTTCGCGGGTGATGATGCGGACCTTGTAGCCGTGGTCCTTGATGGTCTGGATCATCGCCAGCAGTTGCGGGCCGTATTCCTCGAATCGGTATAGTGGATCGGCACCACCGCTAATTGTGATAAACGATTTATCACATTGCGTAATGAAGGAAGAAATCGCCTCGGCGCTTTGACCTCCATGCGGCAGCAGCGGCGAGTCGCGCCAGTTACAGTAAGAGCAGACCTTGGCGCAGCCGAAGCCTCTGGCTTTCCAGTTGACGATGATCGTGAAGTTTGGCGATGTCGCCGGTCTCATTTTCGGTCCTTTCGGTGCCGGACGCTAATGTAGCTTGTCTGTTGGATGAAATGATGAATAAGGTCGGCGCACCACCGCACGAAGCGCGCGTGCGATGGCGGTGGCGGATTGCGTGCCCACGTCAGGATTGGGCGTGGTGATTGATTGCTCATGATCGAGGCCTTGATTTGGTAGGGGAAATGAAAAACGCCCGAAGATCCAGGGGATCGTCGGGCGCTTGGCGGGAGCCTTATCGGCTCGGTGAAGAGTTACTGCGGGTTCGGTGCTGCCTGCTTATTGGAACTTTGCCATCTCAGCCTTGTAACCGGGATCTTCGACGACAGTTTTCGTGATGGCCCACATGATTACCCAGCGTGCCACGCCAGCAGGAACAAATGTCGATCCGCCGCGAGGCTCTTCGCGGCTATAGACGACTTCGTGGTTGATGTCGAGATTGCGAACGTCGGTGCGGACTGTGAAGCCATCGCTGTATTCGCCGCGCATGCTGCACACGATAGCGCCGGTGCCGTTGCGCGTGCCTTTGAAGACCGCGTCCGTGAAGCGGTAATACATCTTCTTGCCCAGACCGGCAGGGAGCGTGTAGGACTTCAGGATGAAGTCGTAGTCTTGTCCACTGTAGTCCGACTTGAGAATGAACGCGCCCTTGCGGTTGAAGTAGATATCGTTATACGTCCTGACGGCATCAGCCGCCAGCGCCTTGGCGATTGCGGCGTTGGCCTCGGTCGCGTAGGGGATGCATGGGTTTGCTGCCGCAAGGGCCGATGCGGACAGCGACAGCGCGGCGGCGAATAAAGCGATTTTGGTTTTGTTCAAGATGACGATCCTGTTAGAAGTGATTGAAGAATTGGGGACGACCGGCCACGCTTTATTCGCGTCTTGGAGCCGGGACAATTAAGTGCCGCAGAGTAATTTTACAGTAACTATTTGGTTTTAAATAAACTTCTTGGTACTACATAGTTACTGCGCAAGTTGGTAGCGTCCGACTACATGGATGACACAAACGAAACAATCAGGCAGCAGTTCAGCGATCGGCTCAAGAAGGAACTGGCCCGCGCTGGACTTCCGGTTTCCAGCCCGACGCAGATAACGAACGAGTTCAACCGCCTTTACCCACAGCACAAGATGGCCGCCCAGACGATGCGGAAGTGGTTGTTCGCGGAAGCGATACCGACGCAGGCAAAGCTGTTGGCGCTGGCCGATATGCTGGGCGTGTCGCCGCAATGGCTGCGCTTTGGGATGGGGGCGCGGAAGGCGTCGAAGGCAAGCGGAATGGCGCATGATGATGCCGCCATTCCTGCGGGAAGCGTTGTCGTTAGCCAGCAGCAGGCCGCGTTAGCACCTGTCGTTGAGCTGTTGGCAGGGCTGTCGCCGTCGAACGTTCGGTTGGTGGAAAATATCGTGCGTTGCGTCCTTGCCGAGCAGGACGCCCGGCACTGAATCCGATGGGCTGGTGATTGGCCCGCTAATGCTGCCTAGTGCGATTTTTTGGCTGGGATTCCCTGCGCTTTTCTGTGTTCCTTGTGATCCGGTAAGGCGGCGCTTTCGCCCTGCTTTTCGCCACCTTTTTCTACGCTGGTGGCGATCAGCGTTCCGGGTTCGGAGAGCATCGCTTTTTTCCATGTCGCCATGTCGCCGTGTCGCACATGCTGCGTTTCGGAATCCGGCGCTGCCGCCAACAAGCCTTCTTTGCGCATGATAGTTGCTAAAAAGCCAGCATTGTTACTGCTGCGCCCGATGAATGTTTCCTTGAATGTCTTCGACGGGAAGGGCTTGCCGTTCTGGATCGCGTCCAGGCAGGCTTCGATTTTGTCGAACGGTACTCGCTCGCGGCTGAAATAGCCGCCGCTCTCGTTGCCGGTGATGGCGATGTAGAGGCGCTGGCGGTCAGCATCCGCGAGAACCTGATAGCGGATACCGCCTTCGGCGCGTGCGCCCAGTTTGTGGGCTGTGCCGTCCTTGAGCAGCCAGAACGATTGCGTGGTGTTGCTGTCAAGCGCCGTCGTGTCCGCTGGCGTGGTCGATTCGAAATTGGTCGGACTGGTATCCGTGGTGGTGGGCTTGGTCATGTACTTCTCCAGTGTTGTATGTATTTTCTTCAGATAGCAAAAATCCCCATGACGCGCAGTCATGGGGATGGGAATGTATTGGTGCGGGGGTGTTGTCAGCCGGTTAGCGCCTGTACTTCAGCGAGAATTCCAGATCCAAGCTGCGCGGCATGAGCGCTTGCTTGAGCGCTGATGCCCCCGTGTTGCGAACTTGTGCGCCGGGGGAACGTGGCAGGGCGTTTTTGCCTGACCAGTGCCAGGTCGGCTTTGCCGTAAGATTTATCATTGATGGGATTTCCTTTTTCTATGTTGGAATGAAAAAAGCCCAAGACCTTGTTAGGGCTTGGGCTTTGGCTGAGATCAACCATCAGAATGATATATGCAGGAAATCGCGGTCGATTCGGGATCGGCTCGACTGGGGATTACCTTTTTCGGGTATTGGCCCAATCTGTTGGGAAGACACCATCCCTCGGGTTGCTTGGTGCTGGCGAAGGGGTAGGTTTTGGCGTAGCATTTGCGTTGGGCATTTTTGTCATCATGGCATCTTCAAAGAGCATTTGTAAAAATCGGCTGGAATTGCATTTTAGCATTATTGATCGCGACTAGACGCGACGGAATGGCAATGCTCCGGGCTGCCGTGATATCTGCGCTGAGGAAAATCCGATGATTGAGTGTGGAAAGCGATTGGCAAATAAAGGCTTGATTGGCTTTGTATCACTATTTCTGCTTTTCTTCGTTTGCATTGATGTCCAGGCCAGCGAAAATCGTCGCGATGGGAATTGGTGGAACTCACAAAGCGAAATTGGAAAATTGATGTACATCGAAGGCTTCTTCGATGGGATGGACTACCAAGATGGGACCTGGGATTTCGCTTTATTGGTAGCTGAGAAAGAGTTCGATCCAAAGTTGGCCAAGTATGCGTCTGACACTGAGAAATTTGTTAATGGGAAAACTAATAAGGACTTCTCCCATATTACTGTTGGACAGTTGAGAGATGGATTCGACAAGATTTATTCTAATTATGAAAATCGGCGTATTGAAGTTCGTTCGGCGATGACGATTGTACTGAGAAGTATTGACGGCACCTCTGACGAAGAGTTAAACAAGATTATTTTGTACCATCGGAAAAAGGCTAACGAGTAATCTTGTAGCGGATAAAACGCCAGACTATCCTGACGGGGAAAGACGGCGGAAACCTTCACCGTCCTGCCTACGTCGATATCTTGTAGCCGACACTTGAACAAAAGCTTTACTGCAGGAAGTGGGCCTGTCATACGACCCCGGTAGTCTTTGTCAATCTCCAAGAGGAAATTATTTCCATAAAGTTATTATTTGCCCTGCGACGGAAACTTAGCGATACTTGTGCTCTAACTTCTGACGGGGAACATATGCTGACATGGAAGAACGTGGTTGCGTTTGCAAAGGCCGCAATGCCGGTAATTATTGCGTTTTCCTTGGGGATTTGCTTGGGTACGACGATACCCGGCAAGACCAATTGGATGTCCGATCATTTCAAGGATGTGCTGGGTGTGGTGGTGTTCTTCGTAGGCATCTACACCTACGTCGACCAAATGGGACGTTCACGTTTCGCGCACAAGACCGACACCATGTTCAAGCTGCGTGAGCAGTTTTCGGGCAAGGGCATGCTGAAAGCACGTGCTGGTGCCGCTCGCCATTTGATAGCAAATGACAAAGGCCACGACCAAAACGTCGATGAAGTGATGGATTTCTTTGAGGATGTGGCGTTCCTGCTGCGCCGCGACGCAATTGATGTGGAGTCCGTCTGGCAGTATTTTTCCTACTGGTCGGAAGCGTATTGGCAAGCTGCGCTCTATTACCGGATGGAGAAGCGCAGAAATGGCCATCTTCAAGACGAGGTCTGGGTGGAACAGGACGCCTTGCGTGAATGCATTAAAAGATTCAAACCGGTTGCCGAAATGTCGTCGGAAGCGCTGCAACGCTTCCTGAAAGACGAGACAGAAGTCGATCAGCATGTCGCGGATAATGCTAGCGATGGTAAATAAAGTTAAATATTCATTCTATAAACTTTGCAATGTTGACGTGCCAGGTACGCGCCGAATGGCGAATTCGATCTTAGCCAGAAGTGGGCCGAAAATAGACCGGAGCCGAGGATTCTGAATCCTGGAAACAAAAACGCCGATCTGCATGGATCGGCGTTTCGTAAGGTATGTTCTTGGTGGCCCGGGGCGGAATCGAACCACCGACACAAGGATTTTCAATCCTCTGCTCTACCAACTGAGCTACCAGGCCAAGGAGCAGAATTATAGCAGGCTCGTGCCGGATTGCAAGGGCGTGGCCAAAATTTCGCGCCGCCGGCCATCCAGATCGATGGATTGCTGCCCGCCGCGTCGAGTTTCCCGACCGATTCTTCCGCCGCCATCAATAATGCCGCCACCTTGCAAACCACCGCCGCCAGTCTGTGGCCGAAGCGAAACGTTTGCGTCACAAACGCTATAATGGCTGGATGAACAGTCCAACATCCCCCACCGTGCGGCGCTTGATTCAGAGTGATATTTGTATAGTCGGCAACGGCGCCATCGCCAAGACGACGGCCCTGGCCTTCTCTCAGGCGGGGCAGAGCGTGACGATGTTGTCACCGACTACGCCGGCGGCATCGGCGCCGGCAGGCGATCCGGGCTGGGATGTGCGGGTCTATGCCTTGAACCACACGGCCCACGATTTGCTCTCGGCGCTGAAAGTGTGGGGCGCGCTCGACGCGGCCCGCGTGGCGCCGGTTGACGCGATGCTGGTCAACGGCGACGGCGCCCACGCCGGCGGCCTGGCCTTCGACGCCTACGGCGCCCACACCGGCACGCTGGCCTGGATCGTCGAGGACCGCAACCTCAACCAGGCGCTCGACGCCGCCCTCAAATTCGCCCCCAACGTGCAGCTGGTCAGCGGCCGCGCCTCCGGCCTGGTACGCGACGCCGACGGCGCCACCGTGCACCTCGACGACGCCACCATCCGCGCCGCGCTGGTGGTTGGTGCCGACGGCGCCCAGTCCTGGGTGCGCGGCCAGTGCGACATCGGCCTCGATTACCGCGCCTACGGCCAGTGCGCCGTGGTCAGCAACTTCACTTGCGAGCTGCCGCACCACGGCGCTGCCCACCAGTGGTTCACCGGCGCCGAGGGCATCATCGCGCTGCTGCCGCTGCCGGGCAATATGGTGTCGTTGGTGTGGTCGGCGCCCGACGTGCTGGCCGCCACGCTGCGCGGCGAGTCGGCCGACCAGCTGGCGGCACGCCTGGCCGCCTACGCCGGCCCGAAACTGGGCACGCTCACGCCGCTGCGCCCGGAGCTGGTGCGCGACTTCCCGCTGGTGATCATGCGTCCGCACGCGATGACGGCGCCGCGCGTGGCGCTGGTCGGCGATGCGGCCCACGTGGTCCATCCGCTGGCCGGCCACGGCATGAACCTGGGTTTCGCCGACGTCGCCCAGCTGGTCAGGACCATCAACGAGCGCGAGCCGCAGCGCGCCATTGGCGACGAACGCGTGCTGGCCCGCTACGCCCGCGCGCGCAAGGAAGACGTGCTGCTGATGCAGCTCACCACCGACGGCCTGGCGCGGCTGTTCGGCGCCGATCTGGAGCCGCTGCGCGTGGTACGCAATTTCGGATTAAACTTGCTGGATAAATTACCGATGCTGAAGCGCCGCCTGATTTCGCACGCCCTCGGCAGCCAGGGTTAGACGGCCGCCGATACGGCGATGTGTCGATACGACGGTAGTACAACGCGGCGATCCCGCGTAGTCTTTTGCCGCGCTTTTGTTTGCTGTTTTTGGAGACGTCATGAAGAAGAGTAAGTTGATCCTGTTGCTGCTGTCGGCGCTGATGGCGTCCTGCGTCGGCGCGGAGACCCCGCCGCCCGACGACGCGGCGCTGAAGGAGACCATCAAGAAGCTGATCGAGCCGCGCCTGGGTGCCGGCGCCAAGATCGACTCCATCAAGGCCACGCCCTACGGCGGCCTGTACGAAATCCGCACCGGCGGCGACATCCTCTACACCGACAAAACCGGCAGCTATCTGTTCTCCGGCCACGTCTTCGAGACCAAGTCGATGACCGACCTGACCAAGGAGCGCATCGAGGACATCAACAAGATCCGCTTCAGCGACCTGCCGTTCAAGGACGCGGTCAAGCTGGTCAAGGGCGACGGCAAGCGCGTCATCGCCGTGTTCGAGGATCCCAACTGCGGCTATTGCAAGCGTTTCCGCCAGCAGACGTTGAAGGAGATGGACAACGTCACCGTCTACACCTTCATGTACAACATCCTGGCCGAGGACTCGTTCGACAAATCGAAAAACATCTGGTGCGCGGCCGACCGCAACAAGGCCTGGGACGAGTGGATGGTCAACGGCAAAATGGCGCCGAACGCGCCGGCCGGCTGCACCACGCCCAACGACGAGGTGCTGGCGCTGGGCCAGAAGCTGCACATCAGCGGCACGCCGTCGATCTTCTTCGCCGACGGCACGCGCGTGCCCGGCGCCATCGACGCCAAGGCGCTGGAAGCGAAGCTGGTCTCGATCCAGCAGTAATCCAGTAGTAATACCCCGTATTACCATCATCGTATCGAGTAGTCCGGCGCGCAATGCGAACAGCATTTGCGCGCCGCTGTCTTTCCCGAGCAGGCGCACGTATCAACAATCGCAGTTTCAATAATTATTCCAACGCGGTGTCCAAAGGAGTTTTACATGATCACACTGAACATCAACGGTAAAGACACGCAGGTCGACGCCGATCCATCGACGCCCATCCTGTGGGCCTTGCGCGACAACCTGAACATGACCGGCACCAAATTCGGCTGCGGCGCGGCGCTGTGCGGCGCCTGCACCGTGCACCTGGGCGGCCAGCCGATCCGCTCGTGCGTGACGCCGATTTCGGCCGCCGTCGGCCAGAAGATCACCACCATCGAGGCGATGGAGTCGGACAAGGTCGGCAAGGCCGTGCAGGAAGCGTGGGTCAAGATCGACGTGCCGCAATGCGGCTACTGCCAGAGCGGGCAAATCATGAGCGCCACCGCGCTGCTCAAGACGAACAAGTCGCCCACCGACGCCGACATCGACAACGCCATGAGCGGCAACATCTGCCGCTGCGGTACCTATCAACGGATCCGCGCCGCCATCCACGACGCCGCCAAAGCCATCGCTTAAGGAGATCACCATGCGTATCGAATGGCTTAATCAGGAACCGTTGAAAACCACCCCGGCCGGCGTATCGCGCCGCAGCTTCATGAAGGCCGGCGCCGTCGTCGGCGGCGGCTTGATGCTGGGCTTTTTCGTGCCCGGCGCGAACCGCTTCGCCAAGGCGGCCGATGCGGCCAAGCCGATTTACCAGCCCAACGCCTTTCTGCACATCGCGCCGGACAACACCGTCACGGTGCAGGTGAACCGTCTTGAATTCGGCCAGGGCGTGCAGACCGCGCTGCCGATGATCATTGCCGAGGAACTCGACGCCGACTGGTCGCAGATGCGCGGCGAGCTGGCGCCGGCCGGCGACGCCTACCGCGATCCCGCCTTCGGCATCCAGATGACCGGCGGCTCCGGCACCATCAACCACTCGTTCTCGCAGTACCGCGAAATCGGCGCGCGCGCCCGCGCGATGCTGGTCGCCGCCGCAGCGGAACAGTGGAAGGTCAAGCCGGAACAGGTCAAGGCCGCGAAAGGCGTGCTGACCGGACCCGCAGGCCAGAAGGCCACCTTCGGCGCGATGGCCGATGCGGCCATGAAGCAGCCGGTGCCCGAAAAAGTCGTCCTCAAAGACGTGAAGGATTTCCACATCGTCGGCAAGCCGGTCAAGCGCCTCGACGCGCGCTTGAAATCGACCGGCAAGCAGGTCTTCGGCATGGACTTCAAGGCGCCCGGCAGCAAGGTCGCCGTGGTCGCGCGGCCGCCGGTGTTCGGCGCCAAGGTCGCCAGGTTCGACGCCAGCAAGGCCAAAGCCATCAAGGGCGTGATCGACGTGCTGCAAGTGTCCACGGACCGTGGCGGCAGCGGCGTGGTCGTCATCGCCGAGGGTTACTGGCCGGCCAAGCAGGGCCGCGACGCGCTGGTCATCGACTGGGATAGCAGCGCCGTCGAAAAAGTCAGCAGCGATAAACAGCTGGCCGACTTCAAGGCGCTGGCGAAAACGGCCGGCGCGCCGGTCGCGCAAGCCGACACCTCCAAGCTGGCCGGCGCCGCGCACAAGATCGAAGCCGTCTACGAATTTCCGTATCTGGCGCACGCGCCGATGGAGCCGCTCAACTGCGTGGTCGACCTGCGCGACGACGGCTGCACCGTGTGGGCCGGTTCGCAGTTCCAGACCTTCGACCATGGC
>Ga0209903_1000529_pt1 | contig 13793 bp, 12 predicted proteins | sample OrgsoiDNA2013051_FD_185801 | JGI IMG/M metagenome (GOLD analysis project Ga0209903, IMG submission 185801) | Permafrost soil microbial communities from the Arctic, to analyse light accelerated degradation of dissolved organic matter (DOM) -... | ecosystem: Environmental > Terrestrial > Soil >...
TTGATGGCCTGCATTTCGTCCCACTGCTGCTCGGTCATTTCCAGAAACGTCTGGCGCGGATAGATGCCGGCATTGTCGATCAGGATGTCGATTTGCCCGAACTGGGCGATGGCGGCCTGCACCACGGGCGCGATCTCCGAGGCCTGCCGGACATCGCCCGCGAAGGCCTGCGCCCAGCCGCCTGATTCGCGGATGGAGGCGGCCACCGCCTGGTTGCGCTCGCCGTCGCGATCCAGAAGAAACACGCCGGCTCCCTTTTCGGCAAACAGGCGGGCGATGGCTTCGCCGATGCCGGCGGCAGCGCCGGTGATCAGAGCAACTTTGCCAATTAGCAGCGTGTCCGTAAGCGGCGTGTCAGTCAGCGGCAGGGTCAAACGGGTTCCCTCTTCCGGAATTTCAACATATGATGATACGATAGCGCGTCTACACGGCGATGCACCAAATCACGCACGAACTGTTCGCCTTTCTATTGAAATTCGGCGGGCTCGGACTGATCGCGCTGGGTCTCCTGGATTCTTCCTTTCTGTTTGTTCCGCTGGGAAACGACCTTCTACTGGTGGCGATGACGGCCCGGCATCACAGCGTGCCGGACATGCTCTATTACGCAACCATGTCCACCATAGGCTCGGTGCTGGGCTGCCTGCTGGTGGATCTCACGCTACGGCGAGCCGGCGAGAAAGGCCTTGAAAAGCACCTGTCGCCGCGCCGACTGAAGAGCGTCAAGAGCAAGGTGCAGCAGAATGCGGCCCGGGCGCTGGTGGTCGCGTCGCTTGCCCCTCCGCCGTTTCCGTTCACGCCGTTTGTGATGGCTGCCGCGGCCTTGCAGTATTCGCGGAGGCGTCTGCTGGCCACGGTGGCGGCCGCGCGGTTGGTTCGGTTCATCGTCCTGGGCGTGTTGGCGCTGCGTTTCGGCGAAAGAATCCTGCACTGGACGCAGAACCCCGTCGTGGAATGGTTTCTGATTGCACTGGTGGTTCTATGCACGGTCGGCAGCGCGCTTTCGGTATACGGATGGATCAGGCGCAGCAGATCCTCGCTTGTATGATTAAACCGGATGATTAAACCAGACGATTATACCGGCCTCGCACCGGCGATTCGGATTTGGTATACAATACCACCCTATGGCTCGCGTGACCTTGACGTTGGCGTGCCTCGGCGCCCTTTTTTCGACCGGCCCATCCGGGTTCTCATTTCAGTCGTCGTTTGCGGACGGTCCCGTGGCTATTGTGCCGCGCGTGAGACCGGCGCCGCCTGCCGAAACACAATCTGTACTTCGAGTGGATTCCTGCCTGATCCAGATTCCCGCTCATGTGACTACCGCAATCGGCGCTTCGGTAACCAACCTGATCAGGGAGAACTTCCGGCTTTTTGAGGATGGTGTCGAGCAGACACTCACCGATTTTGCCCGCGACGACGCTCCCATCTCGATCGGCGTGCTTTTCGATACCAGCGGCAGCATGCAGAACAAGATGCAAAAATCGTCGGAGGCCGCGGCGGCATTCTTCAGGACCGCCGGCGCCGAAGATGAATTCTTTCTTGTCAAGTTTAGCGGGAAGGCCAAGCTGACGGTGCCTTTTACGCGGGATTCAGGCGAACTCTATAGCGCAATCGTCCACACCAGACCGGCCGGTCAAACGTCGCTGCTGGATGCCATTCATCTGGCCCTGGCGCAAATGAAGACTGCGCGAAACTTGCGCAAGGCGCTGGTCATTGTTTCCGACGGCGGCGACAACTGGAGCCGCCACACGGTTCGTCAGGTGAAGAATGTCCTGATTGAATCCGATGTGCAAGTCTACGCCATGGGTATTTTCGATTCAAACTACTCCGTCAAGCACACACCCGAAGAACGGCGCGGTCCGCAATTGCTCAGTGAGCTTGCGGAGCAGTCCGGAGGCCGCCACTTCCCGGTCGACAACCTGGACGATCTGCCGGCTATCGCCTCCCGGATAGGCCGCGAACTCCGGGACCAGTACGTTTTGGGATATTACTCCACCAACGCGGACCACGACGGAAAGTATCGCCAGGTTAAGCTGAATCTCGCCACCCCGAATGGCGCATCGGTCCTGCGGGCCTACTACCGGCAAGGCTATTACGCTCCGGTCCGGTAGGAGAGGGGAGATCGTTAGCGACTTGAGTTATGCCCGCGGGCCGGATACAGCCGGTCTGATGCAACTGGAGTTTCACGAACTCGACCGTGGTCATCGACGGCTATAAGCGGATCGCGGCGCTGGAGCAACAGGGCCGGGACACGGGTGTGGACGGGCGGCGGCGAGGTCACGAGGGACGCGGAGAACCGCTCGGCGTGGGGGTCCCAATCAATGCGCCGTCCCTCACAAAATGCACAAAATCGCCGTCGGGTGTCAGTGGGCGTTGCGTTGTGATATCTTGATGTTGTCGTGAAGTGGCAGAGCACAGTCGAGAGCGGTCTTAGAGCGGTCGATTTTGCGGTGCAGGTTACCGGACAATTAAGTAGCGGAAAACAGAGGAATGCGGGAGTAATTCAGTGGTAGAATGCCAGCTTCCCAAGCTGGACGTCGCCGGTTCGAGCCCGGTCTCCCGCTCCATAGAATCAATAGTTTACAGGTGTCCTCCCGCTCTGTGCTCCGTTTGTGCTCCATTTAATGTCGTTGCGGCTGTAAAGCCTTGTAAACACGGCGCTAATAGGTCAAGGCATGTGCTCCATCAGCACCCCGTGGTAGGCGATTCACAACGGTTTTATGAGTGAAGCACTTACATGCTTGTTCAGTTCTCGTGAGCGCCAGCGCGTGCTTGGGGCAATCCTCGACGGCCTTTGCGCTCGGCCGACAATGTTAAACGCTTGTCACCGCCGGTAGCGTAGCCTAGGACAAGCATCCGCAGTGAAGCGGACTGCAGGCTGGCTGCACTTCAGAGTAAAATGATGGCGTGGCTAAAGCGAGAAAAGCGAGCGGTAAGGGCACGACGTATGATCCCGCGGAGTGGCACCGCCGCCTCATCACGCCTCAGCGCTACAAAGCCGGAGGATCATCGGTTAATTAAGGACCGTATGATCGACGAGGAGGCAGCAAGCGACCGTGCCCGTGTCATCTACTCCAGTGCTTTCCGCCGGCTCCAACACAAGACACAGGTCTTCACTCTTTCCAAAGACGCCGCAGTTCGGAGCCGCCTCGCGCATTCAATGGAAGTTGCTAGCGTCGGTCGCTGGATCGCCCAGAGGGTCGTTGATCGCGTCCTAGAGCCGGCTGGGCTTCAGGGCCAATACTGCGCCGCTCTAGTAACGTTGGTTGAAACAGGCTGCCTAGCTCACGACATCGGTAACCCGCCGTTCGGACATTTTGGTGAGTCGTAAGCGTCCGATGAACCCCTCTTCCCAAAGGCCGGTCAGGGCTGCATAGTGGTTTCATGACCGAAACCGTCAGCGAGGAGAAGGCGACCACCAAAAGCGAGCAGTGGCGCGAGCGGCTCACCGCGCAGGAGCGCAGCGGGTTGTCTGTGAAGGAATTCTGTAAGGAACAGGGGCTCACGGCGTGCGCCTTCTACGCTTGGCGCAAGCGGCTGGGCGAAGGGGGAGCCGTGCGCTTCGCCTTGGTGGATCGAGGAGGGGTGAGGCAAGAGCCGGCGGCGGAGGCAAGTCTGGAACTGGTGCTGGCGACCGGCGAGCGGCTGCGTATCGGCGCCGGGGTGGACGCCGCGACCTTACGCACCGTGCTAGAGGCGTTGCGCGTATGATTCACCTGCCAGCCAGCGTGCGGGTGTATCTGTGCCTTACGGCCTGCGACATGCGCAAGAGCTTTGACGGGTTGCACGCCTTGGTGCGGGAGCACCTGGAACTGGACGCTTTCGCCGGCCACCTTTTTGTATTCACCAGTCGCCGGCGCGATCGGGTCAAGATTCTGTATTGGGACCGCGACGGATTTGCGGTGTGGAGCAAGCGCTTAGAGGATGGCACGTACGCGGTGCCGTTCGGCGACGGCGCCCAGGAGCACCGACGGGAGATCACGGTACAAGAGTTAGGGGCCTTGCTGAGCGGAATCGATCTGAGCCAGGCCAAGCGGCGCAAACGATATCAGCGCACCGAGTAAAACATTTCTATCTTTGTTCGTTTTTGCTTGTCAGGTGGTGAGTAAGTGAGTACACTTGATGGAGAACTTACTCACGTGGCTATCGACTCCCAAAATCTCTCGAATGATCCAACGGTCTTGCAGAAGATGGTGCTGGATCTGATCGCACAATTGGATCGCGAGTCCGCCGAGCGCCACAAGATCGAAGCCATGCTGCGGGAGTTGCTGGACGCCAGGCGGAACCGCAAGAGTGAGCAATTATCGGTGGATCAACTGGCGCTATTCGCAGCTGCCTGGGAGGCACGGCAAGCAGCTGAGGAGTCGAAGCCCACCGAGGATCCGAAGGATCCGGATAACGATGCCAAGCCATACGCAGGCCCAACAGCTCCGAAGAGGAACAATGGTGGCCGGCGGCCGCTGGCCAAGCATCTCAAACGCGAGCGCATCGTACACGACTTGACGGATGCGGAAAAGCATTGCGAGGCTTGTGCGCAGGATTTGCGACCCATCGGGGAAGAGTCGAGCGAGCGCTACGAATACATCCCAGCGCAGCTGATGGTGATCGAGGATGTGTGCAAGAAATACGCCTGCGACTGCACCGTGAGGACCGCCACCAAGCCGCCGCAACCGATCGAAAAGAGCACTGCCGGAGCAAGTCTATTGGCGCAGGTGATCGTGGCCAAAACGGTGGACCACCTGCCGTTGCACCGGCAAGAGAAGATCTTGGAGCGTCACGGGGTGGACATCTCGCGGAAGACCATGGGCGGCTGGATGGGACAGTGCGCCGATTTGTTGCAGCCGTTGTATGGGTCGGCTAAAGAAACGCTGTTCCAGTCTAAGGTCATCGGGACCGACGATACGGGCGTGAAGGTGTTGGACGAAAAACTGCCGTTCGCCCGCACCGGACGGATCTGGCCATACCATGGGGACCAAGAGCATCCGGTGGTCGTCTACGATTACACGCCAACCCGGGAGCGGGCCGGGCCGGAGAAGTTCCTGGAGGGATATCGCGGTTACCTACAAGCAGACGCCTATGCCGGATACGATGCTTTTTTCAAAGATCCGGCGCGTGGACTGACTGAGGTCGGGTGTTGGGGGCATGCCCGAAGGTACTATTACAAGGCATTGGACTCCGACGAGCCCCGTATGGGGCCAGCGTTGTTCCTCATCGCCGAGTTATATAAAGTGGAAGAGCGCGCGCAGCCGTTGACGGCGGCGGAACGACTATGCCTGCGCCAACTGGAATCACGGCCCATTCTAGATAAGTTGCATCACTACTTACTGGAGACACAGGCGGAGGTGTTGCCGAAGAGTCCGGCGGGGCGCGCGGTGCGCTATACCTTGAAGAACTGGACGGCGCTCAACCGCTACTGTGAAGACGGCAATCTGAGCATTGATAACAATGCAACCGAGCGCGACATCCGCGGCGTCGCGGTTGGACGCAATTATGCACGGGCGATGATTATGTGCAGTCCGCAGTTATCGTCCGCGGCCTGATGGATTGGGACAAGCAGCGAACTGCACATAATCCCTACAAGCCTTGTAGAAAGCGGAGCAGCCCCTCCGGCGGTTTGTACCGAACCTGTTTCGCAGTGAGCGGCTGCACGAGCTTCAGCGCCTCTTCCTTCATCTTCAGGTCGGCTTCAACATAGATGTGCGTTGTAGCCGGACTCTCGTGGCCAAGCCAGAGAGCGATGAGCGTGATATCAACGCCAGATTGTAGAAGATGCATGGCCGTTGTGTGCCGAAAGGTATGCGGTGAAACTCGACGCTGGACCAGGCTGGCGCACTTTCCGACGGCGGCTTTGGTGGCGCGCTTCAGACGATCCGTGATCGCCGACCGTGTGAGCGGGCCGCCACTGGCAGCCGGAAACAGCGAACCGCCCGGTGCAGGATCGATTCGTAAGAGCCAACGACGGAGTTGGAGTGCGGTGGCCGGCCAGATGGGCACAGTTCGATCTTTGCGACCTTTGCCATGAAGACGAACCATGGGACTGCCCTCCAGGGTCACATCGGCGACCTTAATGCCACGTGCCTCCGACACGCGGGCGCCGGTGTTGTAGAGCGTGGAGAAGAGAACTTGATCTCGGTGTCCCGCCCATGTGGTTGGATCGGGAGCGTTAATGATGGCCTGCACTTCTTCGCGCGACAGGAATCCGACCAGAGGCCGAGTACAAAGCTTCATCGGAATGGCGAGGGCACGTTGGATTATGGCGAGTGACTCCGGGTTCTTCAACGCGGCAAAACGCAAGAACGACCGGACAGCCGCCAGCCGCGCGTTGCGGCTTCGAATGGAGTTATTCCGATCCTTTTCAAGGTGATCGAGAAACGCGAGTACCAAGGGGCCATCCAGATCGGTCAACACCAAGCTTTCGATTGGTTTCTTCCATTGATCGCGAACGAACTCGAAGAGCAGTCGGAAGCAGTCGCGATAGGCTGCCACAGTTTGCGGACTCGAATTGCGCTGGCGAATCAGCCGGTCCAGGAAAAACTCTTCGACGAGTTTGGCAAACCGGCCTTCCGGGGATTTGGATGTTTTCATCGGCAGTCTCCAGACGAGAAGCGGGAGAACCGTTGGGATGCGCCGCTCATCAACTCCGGGGTTGCGGAGATATACCAATAGGTGTCGGAGACTTTCGCGTGTCCAACATAGGTCGAGATGGCGTCGGCCACATGATCAATCTGGTTGTCTTGCTGGCCGCGCAGCAATGCCTGGCAGATGAACGTGTGACGCAGATCGTGGATACGGGGCTGAGCATGGCCACCGCGGGCAACCCAACCCAAGCGGCGGCGAAGATGGTCGAAGGTGTTATGGATGGTTCGCTTCGGAATCGGCTGCCCTTCTGCAGTGAGGAGGACCGTTTCAACCCCTGGGTGACGCGGCGTAACGCGAGTGGCTTTCTGGTAGACAGCCAGGGCCTTCGCCGTGCTGACGTGAATCGGCACCAGTCGCGACTTCTTGAACTTGGTCTCTCGGACCGTAAGGGAGGGTTGATCCAGGTTCAGATCCTTTCTCTCCAAACGGAGAACCTCGGAAAGTCGCATACCAGTTGCCGCCAGCAGGCCGAACAACGTAACGTACGTGAGCGGACGTAATCCGTCGGGCTTCAGTTCACGAGCGGCGACCAGCAGCGCAGCCACCTCCGCCTCCGTGTAGATGTGCGGCGAGAGTCGCCGATGGCCTGGGCCACAAAGACCCAAAGGGACTACCGGACAGACAGGATCGAACTGGCGGCAGTACTTCAGAAAGGGACGCAATACCTCCACACGTCGGGCCGCCGTTACGGGCCCAGGGTCGACGGCGCCTTGCGCCCATCGAAGCAACAATTCCAACGTGAGCGACCCCGCTTCGGCTTGCTCGTTTGCGAAGCGAGCGAATGCGTGGAGTTGGTAACCCTCGCCCCGCAAGTCGAAGCCCATGGCGCGGCGCGAAACCAGATAGTCTTCGACTTGCGCACTGATTTCAGATATCGTCACGCAGCACCTCCCGGCCAGGGCTGAGCGATTGCATTCAGCCGAGTCAGGTCGACCTTGGCGTAGATCGCGGTGGTGTCGAGACTACGGTGCCGCAAAACGTCGGCAATCGCTTTTAAGGTCGCGCCACCCTGGAGCATACGAGTGGCCGCGCTGTGGCGTAATCGATGTGGACCATGCAGTCGGCCGGCGAGACCACTTCGAGCAGCCGCTTGTCTGACCACCGACCGGACTACGGACGCGCCCACGGGAATATCGAGTGGCGCACGGTGCCGGACAAACACTGCGCGGTTTTCCGTCGTAGGCCGAGACTTGTGAAGATAGTTGGCGATGGCTTGCCCAGTGACGGCAGGCAGTGGCAACACGTCAACGCGGTGGGACTTGCCTACCCGGACAGTCAACGTGCCGTTCTTCCAATCGATGTCGTCCAGGTGCAACGCCGCGACCTCACAAGAGCGAAGACCCAGGTCCACCAAGCAGCGAACAATCGCGTAGTCGCGCTGACGCTGCGGGTCGACCTGTTCAAAGGCCGACATCAGCTGGGCGAGTTCCTCCTGGCCGAGATACTCCGGCAGAGAAGCCAGTGGCCATCGCGCCGCTGTGGGAATCGCCGCCGTGAGCGCCGCGACCGGATCCGCATGCCGCAAGGCGCGAAATCGCAGATAGCTCCTAACGGAGGAGGCCACGACCTGTGCGGTGCCAGGCTGGTAGCCCTGGCATTGCGCGGCGAAGAAGTGGCGGATTTCCTTAGATCCTACCCGCGAGAACTCAAGACCGTCGGCGGAAAAGAGGTAAGCGAGGAAGCGCCCAATCCATTGGCGGCGTGAGATCAGAGTCGCGGGCGCAAGTCCGCAGACGTCGTTCGCATATTCACAATAGTCTTGCAGTTCGGAGGTGATGAAATCCGAAAAGTTCGGGGGTGCGGGCGGTATTCTTCCGACGGCGCGCAGGATTGCCAACAGATGGCGCAACGCCGACAGAGCGGTCACTCTGCCGCGTTGCGGGCGACCGGGGCAATCACAACCACCGAGATGCTCATCAAGGAAACGCCGAATCGAAGCTTCTCCAATTTCGACGTAATCGGAATTGGGCGCGGACCAGGCGACAAAGTGTTCGACGGCTCGCATGTACGCATGAGTTGCACCCGGTCGATAACCGCGGTTCTCCAGCGTGGTTGTGTATAGTTCAGCCAAGCCGGCAATCTCGACAATATTTGGTCTGGATGTTGAATCGGAAACAGGCATTTTCTCTCCCTCGGGACAGGACGTCCCTCAAGGAGAATAGTCGGATTATGTGTAACTCAGGCAGATCTGAGAGCGCGGACGCCGCGCCCAGTGGGTCTCAGGCCGCGGACGATAACTGCGGACTGCACATAATCATCGCCCGTGCATAATTCCGTTTATGTACACGTGTACATAAGCGCAATAACTGGATGTTCTTCGGCAGCGACCAGGGCGGCAAAACGGCTGCGGTTCTGCGGAGCTTCACTGCCTCCTGCCAGCGGGTCGGCGTTGAGCCCTTTGCCTGGTTCAAGGATGTCCTTTCCCGCATCGCTACCCATCCCATCTCACGGATCGCTGAGCTTCTGCCGCACAACTGGCAACCTATCCAGGCTTAGTTTCCCCAGAACCTAGCGTAGCCATCCGGGCCGCCGTAGCCAAAATGCTGGCTGGCACCCAGGTAGTAGCCAATTTCAAATTTCAACGCCTATCCCCGCGCCGATGCGCAGGTCTTGTATCAGGACCTACCCCCTGTCGGCACGTCCGGTTTCTGGTGATTCTCAGACGTTTACGTTCTCCCGCAATTTCCGTGCAGGTCAAGGGGCGCTTTGCGGGGAGACGGTGACCGCGGCAGCGACATAAGGTAGAACACGGCGACGCAGAAGGCTGAATCTAGCCCGGCCGTACATTTGCCGCTTCACCAGTTTCAGTTGATGATTTGGCCTTCCACTGGCCGTTGCTCCAAGGCAGGACGATCGGCGGGCGGTCTGACACTCCGGCTTGGTACAGGCTCGTTGCTGGACTCCTACTCGAGCATCCGGCCGGAACCACCGCCTGCAGATCGTGCCTGGTCTCTTCCGGGCCTCTGGCATCGTGATGATTTATCGTCGTCATAACGCCGGGGCTCCGCGGAGGGTCAGAATGCCTGGGCCGGTGGATACTCGCGGACATCATCGGCACGAACGGCCGCGTCCGCACCGTGCCGATGCAAGACTGCGCCAAAGAGTCCGTGTGCTGCTGGTTGGGCTCCGCTGGAATCTCCACAGGTCAGATCTACCGCGCTCTGACACGGGCAGGCAAATGGCGCAGCGACTCCATCACGGCCAAGGGCATCTTCGACATCGTGAAATCGTACGCCGCCATTGTTGGCCTCGGTCTGGCGCCTCACGGCCTTGGCCGGTTGCATACCAATTAGCGTACAAGGGCCGCGTTGGAACAGATCCAGCTCTGCCTCGGCCATGTCTCGTTGATCACGACCCTTCCTTAATATGGGACTTCAACTAGGCCTTAAGGTTGCCCCGTGCGACCATCTCGGCCTGCGATCGGAGAGGCTAGTCTAGTCGGCGCAACCACGAGTAAACAGAGTCGTCTTTGGCGTCCGCCCTTACCAGCGGAAATCAACGTCGCTGGTTCTGACGGCTAGCCGATTGCCCGGGCAAGTCGCAGGAAGCCGAGGCCGAAGCGCATTGGCGGTTCTTCCTCGATCCCGCGCAATTTTCGCATCACCTGGGCAATCTGCTTGCGCACTAGCAGCTTCTCGTCCAAAAACCTGCGTTCAGCGTAAGCTTCGCTCATTTCTGCCGAATCATCCGCAATGGAACCGTAGACCGGGTAACCCAGAGCCTTTTCAACCTGCTCCACGGAGATCTCCATTCCCTTGGTTTTGCGGTTGAGGAGTAACCGTAGCTTCTCCCGCGAGAAACCCGCGTCGAGAAGCTTCTGCAAGAGCCTGCGCGTTTCGTATAGCGCGGACAATTGTGGCGTCGTAACGATGAACAGATCTTTCGTCTCCTCCAGGATCGCAAGCTTAGAAGCCGTGAGTCTCCCCAAGTCCACCACGATCCATCCGTATAGAGACCGCGCGAATCGCAGAATGTGACGGACCCGGTCCGCATCGAGGGTGTCGCTTATGCCGACGGCGCCGGGCGCCTGCAGTAGGTCAACCCCCTCTCGTGGAGAGCAAGTTATTCCTTTCCACAGGTTGGCATCCAGGCGGTGCAGGTTCTGCGCGGCTTCCAGTGAGGTATGCGGTGAATCCACCTTCATCAGGAATGAAGCACCGGCGGAACTGACATCCAGGTCGAGGAGGAGAACTCTCTTGCCGGTTTGGCCGAGTTCGAGGGCGCAATGACAGGCCAGCGTGGTTGTCCCAACCCCCCCATTAGAACCCAACAGGCCTATAATCTTAGCCTTGTCGTCAACCTGACTTGCCGCCTCGGAGGGATTCCGGGTGCGAGCTATGGCGTAGTTCAACGCCCGGACCAGCGTCTCCTTGTTCAGAGTTCCCTTCGCGAGGAAATCCTGGGCGCCCTGCTGAACGGCACTCAACGCCACCTTTTCGTCTTCCAGGCCAGTCAGGACGATAATCGGAAGAACGGGGGCATGCCGTTGGATGGTACGGAACGTTTCGAGCCCTTGGGAATCCGGCAGATTGAGGTCTAGCAGAGCGACGTCGAAGGTATCGCGTACGAGCAGATCCAGCGCGGCCAAGAGGGTCTCCGCACATTGAATGTTAAAGGTTTGATCTTCCACCCGCGACAGCATCGCCTCAGCGAAGCGAGCGCTTACGGCATTATCTTCAACCAAAAGAACTCGGATTTGCTTGTGCTTGTCTTCTCTCATAGTAATCCCCGGCATCTTCAAGATAATCTGCTACTGAAAGTAGCCCTGTATCCAAGTTTCCATGAAAGAAACTCTACATACCACGTTGCCGTTCGATAAGGCTGCAAGCATAACAATGGACCCGGGGGGGTTCCCTGGAATTCTCCGTTGAGCAGTGGCCTTATCTCCCGACGGGCGAAGTGAGGTCCCGTGACAAGGATTGCGTGGACAACTCTGCAATCAGGTCCCGAAGCTTCTCCAGTTCAAGCGGCTTCGTCAGGTATCCGTTCATACCAGCACCCAGACAGATCTCGCGATATTCCGTCGTCGCATGCGCGGTTAGCCCGAAGATGACGGGCTGGCGGTCAGGGGGTACGCGACTCCGGATTTCACGAGTCGCGGCCAAACCGTCCACCTCAGGCATTTGCACATCCATTAGAACAAGGTCATAACGATTACCTGCTACAGCCTCGATGGCCTGCGCACCGTCCGCCGCCAGGTCCGCATTCACGCCGAGTTTCTTCAGCAGCATTAGGACGACTTTCTGGTTTACTGCATTATCTTCGGCTACCAGTACCCTCAATTTGCTGCTCGTGCACACCGTTGCCAGCGGAGCAGTACGCGGCGTCGCAGGTTCCTGCGCATGGCCCACCAGGACAGTGAATCGGAACCGCGTGCCCTCGCCGGGCTTGGATTCCACATCGATCGTTCCTCCCATCAACTCGACCAGCCGCTTAGAGATCGCCAGCCCCAGGCCGGTTCCCCCATAACGCCGGCTGATGGAGGCGTCCGCCTGATTGAACGATGAGAACAGGCGAGGCAATTGGTCGGGTGCAATCCCCATGCCAGTATCGCGAACCTCGATCGAGATGCAATAGGACGCCTCGTCCCGACGCTCGGCTCCGGGATGTTCAAGCCCGGCCGAGAGCACAACCTCGCCGGAACTGGTAAACTTCAAGGCGTTTGAAATCAGGTTCAGTAACACTTGCCGCAACCGGGTGTCGTCTCCGGCTACGTACGCAGGCAAATCCGGCGCCATCTCGCATCTGAGATGCAGACCTTTTTCCGCGGCCATGGAGCGAAACAGCCCGATGCTTTCTTCCAGGGACCGTTGGAGGTGAAAGGGCGCGACTTCCAGGTCCAGTTTTCCGGCTTCCACTCTGGAGAAATCCAGGACGTCGTTAATCACTCTCAGTAGCGCATCCCCGGAAGAGCGGATCATTCGGACCATCTCCAGCGCCTCGGCGGGAACCGCCATGGCTTCCAGCAGCCTGCTCAACCCGATGACACCGTTCAAAGGCGTCCGGATTTCATGGCTCATGTTTGCCAGGAAGCGGCCCTTGGCTTCGCTCGCCTCGTCGGCGCGCCTCTTCTCTTCCAACACCTTGGTGCGTTCAGCTTCCAGTTCGGCCGTCCGTTGGCGCACCGCTTGTTCCAACTGGCGGTTCCTGCGCCGAAGCAGCCGGTTCCTCCACACGACGATGCCCCACAAGGCGCCGGCGCCAAGCAGCAGAGTGGCCGACCGCAACCACCAGGTTTCCCACCACTTCGGCTCAATTTGGAACTCCGCCACCGCCACTTTCGCCGAGACCGGTCCATCACGAACCCACGACCGGATCTCCAGCCGATGCCGGCCCGGAGCAAGCCCGGCAAAGGAGATGATCCGCTCCGTGGTATCGGTCCAGTGTTCTCCGTCCAGGCGGAACGCAAAGTGCACCAGTTGCTCGCTCTTGTAGCTGAGCGAAGAAAACGCGGCCCTGACAACGCGCGACTTCTGGCCCATCTCCAGGCCGGTAATTACCGGATCGGCAACCGGCGCTTTCAGCCAACCGCCGCCGGGAGGCCGGTAGTGCGCCAGCCCGCTGCTGGTACCGATCCAGACGCTGCCGTCCGCATCGGCCCAAAAGGCTTCACCGTCGGTGTCGTTCCAGATCAGCCCGTCTTCCGTACTCAGGTACCTCCAGGAGCCGCTGGCCAGGACGGACACCCCCTTAGCGCTGCCCCGCCAGAGGCGACCCAAGGCGTCAAAGCCTTGAAAGGCCGTGACCTCGACTGACAGGGCGTCGGCGGGTAGGACCGGGGTCGAGCGAACGATGCGGTCGCCCAATAGTTCCACCTTCTCAATTCCGGCATCGTAGCGGTGGTGCAGCCAGAGAGCGCCATCCGGGGCGATTGCCGTGATATATGGGTTATCGCTAAGCAGCCCGTCCGCTTTCCGGTACTGACGCCACCGGCCCTCGACCAATCTCCACAACCCGTCGGGATTTGTGATCCACATGGTCCCCTGCTTGTCTTCCGAAAAGGCCCACGCCCCGCGTTCCAGCGATGCTGGTTGATCGATGCGGTGGAACCGCCCGGAAGCAGACGGCAGGTCGTTGCGAAAAACGCCGCAGGCTGTAGCAACCCACAGCCTGTCCAGGTGGTCGATAAAACCGCGGTGCGAAGTCTGGCAAGGGAG
>Ga0209903_1000535_pt1 | contig 13717 bp, 10 predicted proteins | sample OrgsoiDNA2013051_FD_185801 | JGI IMG/M metagenome (GOLD analysis project Ga0209903, IMG submission 185801) | Permafrost soil microbial communities from the Arctic, to analyse light accelerated degradation of dissolved organic matter (DOM) -... | ecosystem: Environmental > Terrestrial > Soil >...
TGCCGAGCCAGCGCGCCGGCGGACCGGAACTGCTGCCCTACTGGCTGCAAGGCGCGGCCGGCGCCGGCACGCCGTTCGCGGCGGCCGCCACCATGCAGAAGCGCGTCGCCGACGCCGCGCACGCGCCCAAGCGCGGCGGCGAGGCCGACTATACGGGCGCCTTCAACTATGCCTACCATTTCGACGCCGTGCGCTTCGCCGCCCTGCTGTGCACGCACGCGCAGTCGCTCGGCGTGCGCCGCGTGCTGGCCACCGTCGAGCGCGTGGAACTGACCGAGGACGGCGCCATCGCGGCCGTCGTCACGCAGGACGCCGGCCGGCTGACGGCCGACCTGTATATCGATTGCAGCGGCTTCCGCGCGCGCCTGATCGGCGAGGCGCTGGGCGCGCCGTTCAAGGCCATCGACGACGTGCTGTTCGTCGACCGCGCGCTGGCGCTGCAAGTGCCCTACGAGCGGCCGGACGCGCCCATCGCCTCCTACACCATCTCCACCGCCCACGAGGCCGGCTGGACCTGGGACATCGGCCTGCACGAGCGGCGCGGCACCGGCTACGTCTATTCCAGCCGCCACACCAGCGACGAGCGCGCCGAGCAGGTGCTGCGCGACTACATCGGCCCGGCCAGCGCCGGCCTGACGCCGCGCCTGCTCAAGCTCAACGTCGGCTACCGCGAACAGCACTGGATCAAAAACTGCGTCGCCGTCGGCCTGTCCGGCGGCTTCCTCGAACCGCTGGAATCGTCCGGCATCGGCCTGATCGAGACCGCCGCCTACCTGGTCGGCTATTTGTTCCCGCATGACGGCGACATGGCGCCGACGGCCAGGCTGTACAACGAGCTGATGAAGGCGCGCTACGAGCGCATCGTCGACTTCGTCAAGATGCACTATTGCCTGACGCAGCGCAACGACAGCCAGTTCTGGATCGACAACGCCGACCCGGCCAGCATCCCCGCCACGCTGCGCGACAAGCTGGCCATGTGGCGCCAGCGGCCGCCGCACCGGCTCGACTTCGTCGTCGACCTGGAAATGTATCCGCCGGCCAGCTGGCAATATGTGTTGTACGGCATGGAATTCCCGACGCGGCTGCACGCCAACGCCGCCACGCTGCCGCGCACGGCCGACGCGCGCAGCGAATTCCAGATGATCGCGCAGTTGTCGCAGCGCGCCGTGGCCGACATGCCGACGCACCGGGCGCTGGTCGAGCACTATCTGGCGCGCCACGCGGCGCAGGCCAAGCGCGCCGCCTAGCCGGACGGCGCGGCGGCGCGGCGCCGGACAGCCGCGCGCCAGTCCGGCCCGCGGGCGCGGGAGGGCGTTCCGCGCCTGTCCATGACAGGCCGCCGGATATGGTAACCTGCGTCGATCATCGATCACCGCAGGTCCAGGACACGATTTGAGCGACATCCCCACCCCCACTCCCACTTCCACCCTGACCGACGTGGCGCGCCTGGCCGGCGTCTCGCCGGCCACCGTCTCGCGCATCCTGAACGGCACCGCCAGGGTGGCCGACGCCAAGCGCGCCGCCGTGCTGGCGGCCATCGCGCAGATGAACTTCGCGCCGAACCAGATGGCGCGCGGCCTCAAGCAGGGCCGCTCGATGACCATCGGCATCGTGGTGCAGGATATTTCCAGCCCCTTCTTCGACGAAACCTTGCGCGGCGTGGACGCCGGCCTGAAAGGCACGGGCTACACCAGCGTCATCGTCAGCGGCCACTGGGACGCGCGGGAGGAGACCGAGCGCATCCGCCTGCTGCTGGCGCGCAAGGTCGACGGCATCATCCTGCTGGCCGGCCGCTTGTCGGACGAGGCCGTGCTGACGTTCGCCGGCCACTGCCCCATCGTCTCGACCGGCCGCGAACTGCACACCGGCAACGCCATCGGCTTCAAGGTCGACAACGAGTACGGCGCCCACATGGCGGCGCGCCATTTGATCGAACTGGGCCACCAGCGCATCGCCTTCGTCACCGGCCCCGACAGCAGCAGCGACGCCAACGAGCGCCTGGCCGGCTACCGCCGCGCGCTGCACGAGGCCGGCCTCGACGCCGATCCGGCGCTGATCGTCGCCGGCGACTTCCACGAGGCGAGCGGCCTGCTGGCCATCGAGCGCCTGTTCGAGCGCCGCGTGCCGTTCACGGCGGTGTTCGCCGCCAACGACCTGAGCGCCTACGGCGTGCGGCTGGGCCTGTACCGGCGCGGCATCCGCGTGCCGGAGGACATGTCGCTGATCGGCTTCGACGACCTGCCCGGCTCCGCGTACACGGCGCCGCCGCTGAGCACGGTGCGCCAGCCGCTCTACGAGCTGGGCCGCATCGCCACCGGCGCCCTGCTGGCGCTGCTGAAAGGCGCCACCGCCTACCGCGACGTGCCGCCGCTGGAACTGGTGGTGCGCGAGACGACCAGGCAAAGGCTGCCGTCCTGAGCCGGCGCCGCCTGTCGCCGCCGCTACGCCGGAAGCTGTCGGCCGCCATGCAGACTTGCCCATCCCGCGCCGCAAAAGTTTAATTTTGGCTATGATAGCCCCGGTCCCGATGATAAGATCGACAGCGGCCGTCACGCCCAGCGCGGCGCGGCCGGCAACCAGACGAAAGCAATCGCATGCCGTACACACGTTCGGACACGGGCAGCACACTGGGCCGCGGCAAGGGCATACTCGCCCTTGCCCTGCTGTTGCTGGTGCTGCAGGCCGTGGTCCTCGTCACGCAGGGCCAGCGTTTCCTGCTCAGCGAGGCGCGCCAGCAGGAAGACGGCGTCGAGCTGCTGCGCTGCCGCGAGCTGCTGGCCGACCTGCAGGATGCGGAAACCGGCCAGCGCGGCTATCTGCTGACCGCCGCCGAACCCTATTTGCAACCGTATCTGCGCGCCACCACCCACTTCGACGACCGCCTGCTGCGCCTGCGCCAGCAACTGCTGCGCAACCATCCCGACATGGCCGCGCCGCTGGCCCAGCTGCAAACGCGCATCGAGCGCAAGCTGGTCGAGCTGGCCGACACCATCCGCCTGCAGCGCGCCGGCGAGCACGCGGCCGCGCTGCAACGCGTGCTCGAAGGCGACGGCCGCGACAATATGGACCAGGTCCGCGCCCTGCTCGACCAGCTGATGCTGCAGGTGCGCACGGCGCGCACGGCCACCAACCAGGAGCTGTCCGACCATGTGCGCAAGGCCGAGTGGATGCTGACCACCATCCTGCTGACGGTCATCGTGATGGGCCTGCTGGGCATGCGCGAACTGCTGGCCGTGGCGCGCCACAACGGCGTGCTGTCGCAGCGCCTGCAATTCGAATCGACCCACGACGAGCTGACCGGCCTGCCCAACCGCCGCCTGCTGTACATGCGCCTGAGCCAGCTGGCCGCGCAGCTGCCGGCGGTGCCCTGCGCCGTGCTGTTCCTCGGCCTCGACGGCCTGAAGCTGATCAACGACGAACACGGCCGCGACACCGGCGACCGCTTGCTGCGCCTGCTGGCCGAGCGCCTGTCCGCCGCCGCGCCGGACGCGCTGCTGGTGCGGCTGGCCGGCGACGGCTACGCGCTGCTGCTGACCGGCGACGTCTCGCGCGCCGCGCTCAAGCTGCAGACCGGCCGCCTGCTGGCCGCGCTGGCGCCGCCGCTGCCGCAGCTGGCCGTGCAGCATATCGGCGCCAGCGTCGGCATCGCACTCTACCCGCTGCACGGCAAGACGCCGGAACACCTGATCGCGGCGGCCGACATCGCGCTGCAGCAGGCCAGGCGCAGCGGCGCGGGCCGCTACCGCTTCGCCGCCGACCTGTCCGAGCAGCCGCTCGACGCGGTCCAGCCGGCGTGACCACGGGCGCGCCATGCAGCAGGTCCACGCCATCAACCGTATCACCGCCCTAAACCGTATAAATCAATTAAATAATATCAACCATATCACCGCCTGCCACCCACTATGCGCCAGGTTCCGCCAGTCGCGGCGGAGCGGCGCCAGCATCCCATGACCCGACCACGCCTGCTGCCCTCGACGCTCAAATTCCGCCTCTCGACCATGGTCGTGCTACTGGTGCTGGCGGCCACCGTGATCGTCACCTATGTGTCGCTGATGCTGGCCCAGCGCGACATGAAGGCCATCATCGGCCAGCAGCAATACGCCTCGCTGGCCGGCGCCGCCGCCTACATCGACGAGCACCTCGACGCCAAGAAGACGCTGCTGACCTCGCTGGCCGAAGCCATGCCGCCGGACACGCTGAGCGACCGCGCCAGCCTGCACCAGTTCCTGCTCGAGCATCCCTCGGTGCGCAACGCATTCACCAGCGTCGTCGCGTTCGACCAGCACGGCGACCTGCTCGACCTGTTCACCAGCAACCCCGACGGCCCGCGCCTGAACAACGCCGTCGGCCGGCCGTATTTCGACCAGACGCTGCTCAAGCGCCGGCCGCTGATTTCGGCGCCCTTCCGCGCCAAGCTGTCGAACCGGCCCATCATCGCCATCAGCGCGCCGGTGTTCAACCGCAAGGGCGAGCTGGTGCTGGTCCTGGTGGGCAGCATCAACCTGCTGCAATCGCACCTGCTCGACCCGCTGGCCGGGCTGCAGCCGGGCCGCAGCGGCTATATGTTCATCATCAGCGGCGACGGCCTGCTGATCAGCCACCCCGACAAGAGCCGGCTGCTGACGAACATCAGCGCCGGCGCGCACAGCCCGGCGGCCACCCGCCTGGCGCTCGACGGCTACGAGGGCTGGACCGAGGCGGCCGACGACGACGGCCGCGCCAGCCTGTACGCCTACAAGCACCTGGCGGCGACCGACTGGATCGTCGCCACCCGCTTTCCGACCGACGAGGCGCTGGAGCCGCTGATACGCCAGCGCCTCGACGCCGTCGGCGCGGCCGCGCTGTTCGCGCTGGCGGCCGGCCTGCTGGCGTGGTACGGCATCCGCTACCTGCTCACGCCGCTCGAACAAATGCGCCGCCACATCGCCGACATCCTGCACCGGCGCGCCGGCATCGGCGTGCTGCAAACGGGCCGCGACGACGAGATCGGCGAATTGAGCGGCGCCTTCTACCGCCTGATGGACGAGCGCGAAACGGCGCAGGCGCAGACCCGCGCCGGCGCCTCGCTGATCCGCAACATCCTCGAACGGGCGCCCGACGCCTTCGTCAGCTGCGACAGCGACGGCGTGATCCAGGAGTGGAATGCGCAGGCCGAGACCCTGTTCGGCTGGAGCCGCGACGAGGCCGTCGGCGAGAACATCACCATGGTGATCCCGGCGCGCCTGCAAGCCGGCCACCGCGCCGGCATGCTCGGCTTCGCCCAGAGCGGCGCCGGCGCCATCATCAACCAGCGCGTGCGCGTGCCGGCCGTGCACCGCGACGGCCGCGAAATCCCGGTCGAGCTGTCGGTCGGCTCGCTGCACACCGGGCAGGGCTACCTGGCCACCGCCTTCATCCATGACGTCTCGCAGCGCATCGCCTTCGAAGAGCAGATCGCGGCGCGCGAAAAACACATCCGCACCATCGCCGACAACCTGCCGGCGCTGATCGCCTATCTCGACCGCGACGGCCGCTTCCAGTTCACCAACAGCCACTACCAGCAGCTGTGGAACGTCGACCCGCAAGCCATGCTGGGCAAGACCATCATCGAAGTGTTCGGCCAGCTGGCGCAAGGCTGGCAGGCCGACCTGGCGCGCGCGCTGCGCGGCGAGCGCCGCCACTACGAGCGCGAGTCGCAGAAGGACGGCGCCACCGTGCACCTGCTGATGGACCTGATCCCCGACGTGGCCGCCGACGGCGCCGTGCAGGGCATCTACCTGATGGGCATGGACATCACCGAGCGCAAGAACGCCGAGCTGCGCCAGGCCGCCAGCGAGAAGCAGGCCGACGCCGCCAACCGCGCCAAGAGCGAATTCGTGGCCAATATGAGCCACGAAATCCGCACGCCGATGAACGCGGTGCTGGGCATCGCCTACCTGCTCGGCAACACCGAGCTGAACTCGGTGCAGCGCAAATACCTGGACATGATACTGGCCTCGGGCAACGCGCTGCTGGGCATCCTCAACGACGTGCTCGATTTCTCGAAGATCGAGGCCGGCCGCATGGAGCTGGCACCGGTGCCCTTCCTGCTGAACGACGTGCTCAACGCGATCGCCACCGTGATGACGCTCAACGCCGGCGACAAGGACATCGAGCTGGCCATCGGCGTCGAGCCGGACGTGCCGCAGTCGCTGCTGGGCGACGCCATGCGCCTGCAGCAGGTGCTGACCAACCTGGTGTCGAACGCCGTCAAGTTCACCGAGCGCGGCGAGGTGTCGGTGCTGGTCGAGCTGGTCGAGCGCGAGGGCGACGCCGCCACGCTGCGCTTCCGCGTGCGCGACAGCGGCATCGGCATCAGCGAGGAGCAACGCGCGCGGCTGTTCTCGGCCTTCATGCAGGCCGACGCCTCGACCACGCGGCGCTTCGGCGGCACCGGCCTGGGGCTGGCGATCTGCCGGCGCCTGATCACGCTGATGGGCGGCACGATAGCCGTGGCCAGCACGCTCGGCAGCGGCAGCGAATTCACCATCAGCTTGCCGCTGCTGGTGCTGCCGGCGCAGGCCGACGGCGCGGCCCGCCTGCCCGCCGAGCGCGCCTTGCAAGGCTTGCGGCTGCTGGTGGTCGACGACAACGCCACCAGTCGCGACTATCTGTGCAAGACCATCCGCTCGTGGCAGTGGCAGGCCGACAGCGCCGTGTCCGGCGTGGCGGCGCTGCGCCAGCTGCAACAGCAGTACGCGGCCGGCCTGCGCTACGACGCCATCCTGGCCGACTGGCAGATGCCCGGCATGGACGGGCTGGAGACGATGACGTCGCTGCGCGCGGCGCTGCCGGCGGCCGACATCCCGGTGGTGGTGATGGTCAGCGCCTACGGCCGCGAGAAGCTGATGCGGGCCGCCGCCGCGCCGCAGGCCGACGCCATCCTGATCAAGCCGGTCACCGCGTCCAGCCTGTTCGACACGCTGCACGAGGCGATCGCCCATCGCGCCGGCGTGACGGGCATGGGCGGCAGCGGCGGCGCGCCGGCGTTGGCCACGCTGACCGCCCGTGGCGGCGCCGCGGCCGGCAGCGGCGCGGCGGCGCTGGCCGGCCTGCGCCTGCTGCTGGTGGAAGACAACGCGCTGAACCAGGTGGTGGCGCGCGGCATCCTCGAACACGCCGGCGCCAGCATCGACGCCGTCGACAACGGCCAGCTGGCGGTCGACCTGCTGCGCCACGCGGCCGACCAGTACGACGCCGTGCTGATGGATGTGCAAATGCCGGTCATGGACGGCATGGAGGCGACGCGCGTGCTGCGCGGCGAGCTCGGCCTGCAACTGCCCATCCTGGCGATGACGGCTGGCGTGATGGAGTCCGAGCGCGAGCACTGCCAGCGCGCCGGCATGAACGACTTCATCGCCAAGCCCATCGACATCGAGCAAATGTTCGCCGTCATCACCCGCAACGTCGCCTCGCGCAAGGCCAGGGCGGATTAACGATCCGCGCGGGCGCGCCCCGGATGCCCGCCCTCTTTTGGCTTGCCTGACGCGCTCTTTTTACTCGGAATGTCGCGATTGACGAACTCATAGAGAGTCAGCGGCACAGCCATCAGTAAATTTCGCACAAGGTCATACCCCAGACGAATGCCACCTTTAAATCCCTCGACAAATCCCTCGATTATTTCATTCTTCATCACGCCCCCTAAAGACCTTTTTAACAAAATGGTGTGCGCCCGCCAAGAGTATCAAGACGCATAAAACTGAGTCCGCATAGGTTAAATATAGTTCAAACTCCAGAATGAATTCGGATATCTTTGCAGGAAATGGGTAGATCGAATCCAAAAAATGCAGAGCCAGCGACGCCAACCAGCCGGCAGCAAACAGCGCTACAAAGGTGAGCGACGCGCTAAGGAAATGTCCTATCAATGCGGAAATGGAACGGACGTAAGCATTCACTCTTCTATTCAATAATCGAAACATGGCTGCTCCGTGCGGTCGAATCCATCGACCTTAGCAAAGAAGGCAGCGGCATACTTTAATCTGGACCAAGCCCAGCCCTTGGCGTAACGCCGGCCCGCAGGCATACTATCGGCTCTTCAATGACAAGGGCTGGAAAAATGGCGGATGAAACTCGGGAACCGTGGCTGAACCATATGGCGTTGACCACCGTCGTGCTGGCGGTCTGCGCGACCTTGTCGACCTTCAAGGGCGGTTCGTATTCGACGCTGAGCGTGATCAGCCAGGCGCAATCGTCGGACCAGTGGTCCTTCTACCAGGCCAAGAGCACCAAGCAGCATCTGTATGAGCTGCAAGTGGACCAGCTGCAATTGCAAGCGCTGGCGCTGGCGCCGGGCAATCCGGCGCACGCCGCGTTCGAGGCCAAGATCGCCGATTACCAGCGCCAGATCGCCCGCTACAACGGCGAGAAAAAAGAACTGCAGGACAAGGCCAAGGGCCTCGAACAGCAGCGCGACGACGCCAAGGCGCATGGCAAGCCCTTCGGCCTGGCGGTGATCTTCCTGCAAGTGGCGATCCTGCTCAACTCCATCGCCGGCCTGCTCAAGGCCAAGCGCGTGTGGTGGACCGCCATCCCCGTGGCGCTGGTCGGCGTGGCCATGTTCGCCAACGGCTTCCTGTCGCTGTTCTGACGGCGGAGCAATTCCCATCAGGCGCCGTTGCGCGGCGCCTGTAGGCCGAGTCCGACATTTTTTGGCGACGTGCGCCCACGCTGAACAAAAATCTTCATTGTTATTATTTCACGAGACCCGGCGATCGTCCGCGTCCATCACCGTCAGATCAATAACAATGGAGAGCCGCCATGCGCGCCCTGAGTTCCGTCACGAGTTGCTACACGACCGCCCAAGCCACCGCCCGCGCCGGCGGACTGGCTTTGCTGTGCCTGGCCGCCACATCGGCCTGGGCCGACCCATCGCCGGCGCTGGACCGCTTCAGCCTGTCGGCCGGCGGCTTTTATGCCGACCCGCGCGTGCAGATCGACGCCAACACCAGCAACGGCCGCGTGTCCACGCCCAGCGACGACCTGAGCCACGCGACGCTGCCGCGCGTCAAGGCCGAGATGCTGTTGGGCGATACCCAAGGCCTGTCGCTCGATTACTACCGTTACGACAAATCCTATAATCCCACGGTCTCCGGCAGCGGCGACGCCAACGGCCTGCCCTTGTCCGGCACGGCCACGCTGAACGGCAACCTCAAGCTGGACCTGGCGCAGCTGGCCTATAAATGGTGGCTGGGCCACGGCAACGACGTGTTCGGCATCGGCGCCGGCGCCGCCTACTATCGCGCCGAACTGAGCGGCACCGTCAACGGCTCGCTCAACGGCGTCACCGGCAGCGCCAGCGCCAGCACCAGCGACAGCACCTACGCGCCGCTGCTGGAACTGGGCTGGCGCCACGCCTTCTCGTCCGACGTGCGCCTGTACGCCGACGCCTCCGGCGTGAAGAAAAGCGGCGGCCGCGTCAACGGCCACATCTACGGCGGCGACCTCGGCGTCGAATGGTTCCTCGCCAAGAACGTCGGGCTGACGGCCGACTACGCGGTGTCGAAAATCACCATCAACCGCGACGGCGACAACAGCGACAATCTCGACGTGCGCCTGAGCGGGCCGTCGGTGTTTTTGAAGGTGCGCTTTTGATCCAGCCTTGAGTTGTTCTCCCCATGTGCGCTTATGTACTGTAGCGCACAGAAGCAACGGTGCAATCACGGCATAGTTCGCCGGTAGCCTGAGGGTGCCGGCGCTGCCGCCCCTTCCAACCACAACAATTATTCCATCATGGGAGAACTACATGAAACCACTCAAGATCGCATTAGCCCTCGGCGCGCTGGCGCTGACGTCGCAAGCCATGGCCCAGATTACCTTTTACGAACACGACGGCTGGCACGGCCGCACCTTCGCCGCCAACGGCCCCGTCGATAATTTCCAGAGCGTCGGCTTCAACGACCGCGCCTCGTCCGTGGTGGTCGACGGCGGCCGCTGGGAAGTGTGCACGGACGCCTATTTCCGCGGCCGCTGCGTGGTGCTGAAACCGGGCAGCTACCAGTCGCTGAGCGGCATGGGCATGAATGACCGCATCTCGTCGGTGCGTCCGGTCGACCACCGCGACCATTACGACAACGAGGCGCCGCCGCCGATGCCGCAGGCGACCTATGCATACCGCCGTCGTCCTGAAGAGCAAATCTTCGAGGTGCCGGTGACCTCGGTGCACGCCGTGTTCGGCTCGCCGGAACAGCGTTGCTGGGTCGACCGTGAACAAGTGACGGAGCCGTCGCGCAATAACGGCGCCGGCACCGTCGTCGGCGCCATCCTCGGCGGCGTGCTGGGCCACCAGATCGGCGGCGGCAGCGGACGCCAGGTCGCCACGGCCGGCGGCGCCATCGCCGGCGCCGTCATCGGCTCGAACGCCGGCGGCGGCAGCACCACCTACGACCGCGACGTGCGCCATTGCGACCATGTGGCCAACCAGGCGCCGGCTTATTGGGACGTGACCTACAACTATCGCGGCGTCGAACACCACGCGCAGCTGGCCGGCGCCCCCGGCAACACGATACCGGTGAACGGCAACGGCGAACCGCGCATGTAAGTCGTCCGCAAGCCGGCTCGACCGGCTAAGCCATCGGGGGCAGTCCGCTTTGACGCGGCCTGCCCCCGATGTCATTTCAAATACTGGACGGCGCCGTTCAAGCCACGCCCAGCCAGCGTATCAACAGCAGGCTGATCGCGCCCAGCACCAGCAGCGACATCACGACCACGCCGGTGACCCGTGCGCCGGCCCGCAGCACCAGCCGCGCATCGACACCCAGCCCGAGCGCCGCCATCGACATGATGGTCAGCATGCTCGACGAGGCCTGCGCCGGATGCAGCGCCCAGCCCGGCACGAGGCCGAAAGAGCGCAGCGCCATCAGCAGCAAAAAGCCGACGATAAACCACGGCAGCACATGCGCCAGCGCCGGCCGCGACCCGCCCTCCTTGCGGCCGAACAGCGACAGCAGCAGCACGACCGGTCCCAGCATCAGCACCCGCACCAGCTTGACCAGCGTGCCGATGTGCACGCTGGTCAGCGACACCACGCTGGTGGCCGCCAGCACCTGCGGCACGGCATACACCGTCAAGCCGGCGAAGATACCGTACTGCACCGCCGACAGCGACAGCAGCGGCGCCAGCAGCGGCAAGCCCAGCACCACCAGCACGCCCAGCACGGCGGTGAAGCCGATCGCCGCCGCGACATCCCGGCCGTCGGCCTCGATCACCGGCGCCACGGCCGCGATGGCCGAGTTGCCGCAGATCGAATTGCCACAAGCGATCAGCACCGCCATCTTGCTCGGCAAGCCCATCAAGCGGCCGATGGCGTAGCTGGCGGCGATGGCCAGCACGACGACGCCGGCGATGCCGCCCAGCAGCGCCGGTCCCCGGTCGAGTATCGCCGCCGCGCTGACCGACACGCCCAGCAGCGCCACGGCGATTTCCAGCAACAGTTTGGCGCCGGTGTGGATGCCGGCGTCGAAACGGCGGTCGAGCTGGAACAGCGTGCGGATGAGGGTGCCGATCACGATCGCCAGCACCAGGCTTTCCAGCCAGGCGCGGCCGAAGAAATGGCATTCCAGCGCTTCCAGCGCGAAGGCGGCGGCCGTGACGGCACCGCACAACAGCAATCCGGGCGCCACTTTTTTGATGATCATCGCATTCATATTCGTTTTCCAGATATCCATATAAGATAAACGAATTATGAGATGGCAAAATTATCGCGTCCATCTTACAATTTATGATATTTCCTTAAATAAAATCGAACGATCATGACGCTGGAACAATTACGCATCTTTGTCGAAGTGGCCCAGCGCGAACATCTGACGCAGGCCGCCAGCGCGCTGGCGCTGACGCCGTCGGCCGTCAGCGCCTCGATCCGCGTGCTGGAAGAGCGCTATGGCACGCCGCTGTTCAACCGGGTCGGGCGGCGCATCGAGCTCAGCGAAGCCGGCCGGCTGTTCCTGCCGGAGGCGCGCATCACGCTGGCCAGTGCGCGCACGGCCGAGCGCACCTTGTCGGAGCTGGGCGGCCTGCAGCGCGGCACCTTGCAAATCCAGGCCAGCCAGACCATCGCCAGCTACTGGCTGCCGCCGCTGCTGGTGCAATTCCGCCAGCGCTATCCGCAGATCGAACTCAGCCTCACCGCCGGCAATACGCGGCAAGTGGCGCAGGCGGTGGCCGATGGCGCGGCCGACCTCGGCTTTATCGAAGGCCACGTCGAGCAGGCCGAACTGACCATCCGCGCGGTCGACGAGGACCGCATCGTCGTCGTCGTCGCGCCCGACCATCCCTGGGCCGACGGCCGCACGCTGGCGCCGCAGGCGCTGCTGGACGGCCGCTGGATCTTGCGCGAACAGGGCTCGGGTACCCGCTCGGCCTTCGAGGCCATGCTGGCGCAGGCCGGCGTCGAGCTCGGCCGCCTCGACGTCGCGCTGGCGCTGCCGTCGAACGAGGCGGTGCGCTCGGCCGTCATGGCGGGGCCGTTCGCGACCGTCGTGTCGGAACTGGTGGTGGCCTCGCATTTGCAGGCCGGTCTGCTGTACAAGGCCAGGCTGGACCTGCCGCCGCGCGCCTTCTCGCTGCTGCGGCATCGCGAGCGCTACAAGAGCAAGGCTACGCTGGCCCTGGAGCAAATGATCGACGCGCGCCGCAACAACAGCTGATGCCCGCTTTACACGCTTTTACAGAGAAATACACGGAAATACACCTTCCGCCCGGCTTGCCAGCTATACTCAACGCGCGCCAGGGACGCCACCGCCAGATCGTCCTTTAACGTACACGTATACCGGACCGCCGCATGATAGACACGATCTCGATCAGCATCATCGTTCCTGCTTATAACGTCCAACGCTATATCGAGGAATGTGTGGTCTCGATTTGCGGGCAGATGCATTGCCATCACGAACTCATCGTCGTCAACGACGGCTCCAGCGACGCCACGCCGGCCTTGTTGCGGCAGCTGCAACGGCGCTTCCACAGCATCAATTTCACCGTCTACGACCAGCCCAACCTGGGCGTGGCGCACGCCCGCAACCAGGGCGTGGCCTTGGCGCGCGGCGACTATATCGCCTTCGTCGACAGCGACGACGTGCTGCGGCCCGGCTCGCTGATCGCGATCGACCGCGTGATCCGCCAGCACCAGCCCGACGCCGTCGCCTGCGACCTGAACATCTGGCATCCGGAACGCAGCGGCAAGGACCAGCTGGTCCGCGCCGGCTACGTGCCGGACGTGCTGATCGACGACAGCGACACCATCCTCAACGTGTTCTTCCGCGACCGCCAGATGTATGTCTGGTCGAAGATCTTCAAGCGCGACATCTACGAGCAGCAAAGCCTGCCGCTGTTCCCGCCCGACCGCATCTTCGAGGACGTGACCCTGGTGCCCAAGCTGCTGCACAGCTGCGCCAATCTGTACTACCTGCCCTATTGCACCATCGACTATCGCCAGCGCCCGGCCAGCATCACCAAGGTGATCAGCGAGAAATCCTGCATCGACCTGGCCACGGCGCTGCTGCCGGCCAGGGCGCTGATCGCCTCGGCCGACGGCCAGCCGTCGGTGCGGCTCAGCTACGACGTCGCCGTGTCGTATATATACCTGGGCATCGTCAAGGATTCCTACCAGCTGCCGCTGGCGAGCGGGCGCGCCGTGCGCCGGCGCCTGAAAACCATATTCGTGGAAGGCTTGTTCAACGACTGGCAAACCGTGCTGAAGCTGCTGGAA
>Ga0209903_1000543_pt1 | contig 13504 bp, 13 predicted proteins | sample OrgsoiDNA2013051_FD_185801 | JGI IMG/M metagenome (GOLD analysis project Ga0209903, IMG submission 185801) | Permafrost soil microbial communities from the Arctic, to analyse light accelerated degradation of dissolved organic matter (DOM) -... | ecosystem: Environmental > Terrestrial > Soil >...
GCGCGGCACCTTCGCCAATATCCGCATCCGCAATGAAATGCTCGGCGGTGAAGAAGGTGGCAACACAATCTACATTCCGACCGGCGAGAAACTGCCGATCTACGACGCGGCCATGCGCTATCAAGCCTCGGGCACGCCGCTGGTGGTGATCGCCGGGCAAGAATACGGCACCGGGTCGAGCCGAGACTGGGCGGCCAAGGGCACCAATCTGCTGGGGGTGAAAGCGGTCATCGCTGAAAGCTTCGAGCGGATTCACCGCTCCAACCTGGTGGGCATGGGTGTGCTGCCGCTGCAGTTCAAGCTGGATCAGAACCGCAAAAGCCTGAACCTCACGGGCAAGGAAACAGTGGATATTCTCGGTTTGACCGGGGTTGAAGTGACGCCGCGCATGAACCTGACGCTGGTGATCACCCGTGAAGACGGCAGCAGCGAGAAGATCGAGGTGTTGTGCCGGATCGACACGTTGAACGAAGTGGAGTACTTCAAGGCGGGGGGGATTTTGCATTATGTGTTGCGGCAGTTGATTGCCTCTTAACTCTCCTGCTGACAAAGACACCGCCTTCGGGCGGTGTTTTTGTTTGTGGGCTGCTTATAATCGCGCGCCTCAAACATTGCACAACCCTGTGACGAGGGAGCTTGCTCCCGTTCGGCTGCGCAGCAGTCGTAAAACCAACCAACGCGATCTTTCTGAAACAATGTGGTCACCTGATTTGGGGCCGCTTCGCAGCCCAGCGGGAGCAAGCTCCCTCGCCACAAAAGCTCTTCAGCCTCAAAGGACTCTCTATGCTCGCTCTGCCATGGCTGCACCTGGCACTCCTCTCCCTCGGCTACGCACTGGCCCTGGTCTACGGCCAACTTAGCTGGCTGGCGGCGATTTCCGTCGGGTTGTTGCTGATCGCCGGTTTCGCCGTGCGCCAGCAAACGGTGCCCGTCGGCCGTTACCTCGGTCACGGCCTGTTCATCTTTCTGGCATTGGCGCTGGCCATGCATTGGCTCCCGGGCTTCTACAACGGTCGCGGCATCAACCCACATCGCCTCACCGACGATGCCGTGCCGTTTTCCATGTACCTGAATCAGGACAAACCCCTGATTGGTTTCTGGCTGTTGCTGGTCTGCCCGTGGATTGTCGGCCGGCGTTCGCTGCGACTGTCGATTTACGCCACCGCTATGGCCCTGATCCTGAGTGTCGTGCTCGCCCTCGGCGGTGCCTTGTTGCTGGGCATGATCAGTTGGGCGCCGAAATGGCCGGACCAGGCCTGGCTGTGGGTGGCGAACAACCTGCTGTTGGTAACGCTGGTTGAGGAAGCGCTGTTTCGCGGCTACATCCAGGGTGGCCTGAGCCGGCACTTCAAACACCTGCCCTACGGCGAAAACCTCGCACTGCTGCTCGCCTCGCTGGTGTTCGGCCTGGCCCATCTGGGCGCGGGCTGGCAATGGGTGTTGCTGGCGAGCCTGGCGGGTGTCGGCTATGGTCTGGCCTACCGATTTGGCGGGTTGGGTGCGGCCATCGCTACCCATTTCGGCTTGAACCTGCTGCATTTCGGCTTGTTCACCTACCCGATGCTCGCCGGATGACGCAACGGTCGTTTTGCGACGCACCGCTGATTATTGAAAATAAAATTTCAATAAATTCCTGACGATGCCGACACCCTGTCAAAGCCTCACGGATTGACATAGCCATGCGTAACAACCAACCCATTACACAACGCGAACGGACCTTCCCGGCTCAGCAACGGTTGATTTCCACGACCGACGCCAAAGGCGTGATCACCTACTGCAACGACGCTTTCATCGAAATCAGTGGGTTTTCCCGTGAAGAGCTGATCCGTGCGCCGCATAACCTGGTTCGTCACCCAGACGTCCCGGCAGCGGTATTCGCGCACATGTGGGGTACTTTGAAACAAGGCTTGCCATGGATGGGCATTGTCAAGAATCGCTGCAAGACCGGTGACCACTATTGGGTTAACGCCTACGTCACACCGGTTTTCGAAGGCAATCAGGTGGTCGGTTACGAGTCGGTGCGGATCAAACCCACCGCCGAACAGATCCGCCGTGCCGAAGCGCTTTACCAACGCATCAACCAGGGCAAGTCGGCGATTCCTTCGACAGACAAGTGGCTGCCGGTCCTTCAGGACTGGGTGCCGTTCATTCTGGTCAGCCAACTGAGCTTCATGATCGGCGCGTCGCTGAACTCCCACTGGGGTTTTGCCTTGGCCGCCGGCCTGTCGGTGCCACTGGGCTTGATGGGCTTGAGCTGGCAGCAACGCGGTCTCAAGCGTCTGCTGGTCCTGGCCGGGCAAACCACCTCCGACCCACTGATCGCGCAGATGTACACCGACAGCCGTGGCGCCCAGGCGCGACTGGAAATGTCGATCCTCAGCCAGGAAGCGCGCCTGAAAACCTGCCTGACCCGCCTGCAGGACACTGCCGAACACCTGACCGAGCAAGCGAAGCAGTCCGATACCCTGGCCCACAAGAGCTCCAGCGGCCTGGAACGTCAGCGCGTCGAAACCGAGCAAGTGGCCACCGCGGTCAATCAGATGGCCGCCACCACCCAGGAAGTCGCCAGCCACGTGCAACGCACGGCTGACGCTACCCAGGAAGCCAATCGCCTGACCGGTCGCGGTCGTGACATCGCCGGGGAAACCCGCGAAGCCATTCAGCGTCTGTCGGTGGTGGTCGGTGAAACCGGCCTGACCGTCACCCAACTGGCCAAGGACAGCGACGAAATCGGTGGTGTGGTCGATGTGATCAAAGGCATCGCCGACCAGACCAATCTGCTGGCGTTGAACGCCGCCATCGAAGCGGCTCGCGCCGGTGAAATGGGCCGTGGTTTCGCGGTCGTGGCCGACGAAGTGCGCCAACTGGCGCAACGCACCAGCGAGTCCACCGGGCAGATCCATGCACTGATCGCCAAGCTGCAACAGACCGCCAACACTGCCGTGCAGACCATGGACGCCGGCCATCGCCAAGCTGAAGAAGGTGTGGCGCGAGTACTGGAAGCGGACCAGGCACTGATCGGCATCAGCGAAGCGGTGGCGCACATCACCGACATGACCACGCAGATTGCTGCGGCAACCGAAGAGCAAAGCTCGGTGGCCGAAGAAATCAGCCGCAACATCAGCAACATCTCGCAACTGGCGGACCAGACCTCGGAACAGGCACAACACTCGGCGTTGCTGAGTGAAGAACTGACCAAGACGGCCAATACCCAGTATTCGTTGGTGGAGCGGTTTAACCGCTGATTGATGCTGGAAAGACAAAACCCGGACAGCGAAAGCTTCCGGGTTTTTTATTGCCGCTGTGAAAGTGATGTTGGTTGTTCGGGCCTCTTCGCGGGCAAGCCTCGCTCCTACAGGTTATGCGCCGGTCATGCAGGCGCTGGTAAACCGTAGGAGCGAGGCTTGCCCGCGAAGAGACCGGCACTAACACCGCAAAATCTTACTGAAGGAATGAAGCGACCTTCTGCGCCGCAGCCGCCAAATGCTGCTCATGATTAAACCCGGACGCCTTCAACGGCTTCAAATCGTGATCCCCCGCTACCAGCCAAAACACCTCAATGCTCGGTGAGAGCGAGTAAGCCTCCACCGCCTCACGATTACCCAACGCATCCCGCTCGCCCTGCACGATCAAGGTCCGGGTCTTGAGCCCGGCCAGATGCTCTACCCGAGGCTTCTCCGGTTTACCCACCGCGTAAAACGGATACCCCAGGCACACCAACGCATCCGCGCCCAATTCATCCGCCAGCAAACTGGCCATCCGCCCGCCCATGGACTTGCCGCCAACGGCCAGTTTCCCAGTGACATGGCGTCGCACCACCGCATACACCTCACGCCAGCATTCCAGCAGTTTCGGCGCCGGATTCGGTGGACGTTTGCCGCCGTCGATGCGCCGTTGCGCCATGTATGGAAACTCGAAGCGCAGCACGTTGAGCCCATGTGCCGCAAGGCGCGCAGCCATGTCGTTCATCCAGCCGCTGTCCATCGGTGCACCGGCGCCGTGAGCCAGGATCAACGTCGGCGATGATGGCGTCGAGGCGGCATCCCACAGCCAGCCATGTTCGGCCACGCACTGCGCCCATTGATCCCCGTCAATACTGGCCTTGTGCTCTTTGTCCATGCTTGCCTCGCTTTTAGTCTGCCTATAACTCCAGGCGAAGGAAGCGTCTGCCTTGCGCGGCTTACTCGCAAAGACGGGCCTTCACTTCGGCTGAACCGTGGATGGGGAACCATGAACACTTCTATCAGTACCGCCTACAACTACAAGGTGGTCCGCCAATTCGCCATTATGACGGTGGTGTGGGGCATCGTCGGCATGGGGCTCGGGGTTTTTCTCGCGGCCCAATTGGTCTGGCCCGAACTCAACTTCAATTTGCCGTGGACCAGCTTCGGCCGCCTGCGCCCGCTGCACACCAATGCTGTGATTTTCGCTTTTGGCGGCTGCGCTTTGTTCGCCAGTTCGTTCTATTCGGTGCAACGCACCTGCCAGACCCGACTGTTCGCACCGAAAATCGCCCAGTTCTGCTTCTGGGGCTGGCAACTGGTGATCGTGCTGGCGGCCATCAGCCTGCCGCTGGGTTACACCAGTTCCAAGGAATACGCCGAGCTGGAATGGCCGATCGATATCCTGATCACCATCGTCTGGGTCGCCTACGCCATCGTATTCTTCGGCACACTGGCCAAGCGTACGACCAAGCACATCTACGTCGGTAACTGGTTCTTCGGTGCTTTTATCATCACCGTGGCGATTCTGCACATCGTCAACAACCTGGAAATTCCGGTCAGCTGGAACAAGTCCTACTCGGTCTACGGCGGTGCGACTGATGCCATGGTTCAGTGGTGGTACGGCCACAACGCGGTGGGTTTCTTCCTGACTGCCGGCTTCCTCGGGATGATGTATTACTTCGTGCCGAAACAGGCCGAGCGCCCGGTGTATTCGTATCGTTTGTCGATCGTGCACTTCTGGGCATTGATCACCCTGTACATCTGGGCCGGTCCGCACCACTTGCACTACACCGCACTGCCGGACTGGGCACAGTCGCTGGGCATGGTGATGTCGCTGATCCTGCTGGCGCCAAGCTGGGGCGGGATGATCAACGGCATGATGACGCTCTCGGGCGCCTGGCATAAGTTGCGCAGCGACCCGATCCTGCGCTTCCTGGTGGTCTCGCTCGCGTTCTACGGCATGTCGACCTTCGAAGGGCCGATGATGGCCATCAAGACGGTGAACGCCCTCTCCCACTACACCGACTGGACCATCGGCCACGTACACGCCGGGGCACTCGGCTGGGTGGCGATGATTTCCATCGGCGCGCTGTATCACATGATCCCGAAAATCTTCGGTCGCCCACAGATGCACAGCATCGGCTTGATCAACGCGCACTTCTGGCTCGCGACCATCGGCACCGTGCTCTACATCGCTTCGATGTGGGTCAACGGCATCGCCCAGGGCCTCATGTGGCGCGCTGTCAACGAAGACGGCACGCTGACCTACTCCTTCGTCGAAACCCTGGTGGCCAGCCACCCGGGCTTCGTCGTGCGGTTGGTGGGCGGCGCGATCTTCTTCAGCGGCATGTTGCTGATGGCCTACAACACCTGGCGCACCGTTCGGGCCTCGCAGCCTGCCGAAGCCGCCGCTGCCGCGCAGATGGCCTGAGGAGTCCGCCATGAAACACGAAACAATCGAAAAAAACGTCGGCCTGCTGCTGTTGCTGATGATCTTTGCCGTGAGCATCGGCGGTCTGACTCAGATCGTCCCGCTGTTCTTTCAGGACGTGACCAATAAACCGGTGGAAGGCATGAAGCCCTACACCGCGCTGCAACTGGAAGGTCGTGACATCTACATCCGCGAAGGCTGCGTCGGTTGCCACTCGCAGATGATCCGGCCGTTTCGCGCCGAGACCGAACGTTACGGGCACTACTCGGTGGCCGGTGAAAGCGTCTGGGATCACCCGTTCCTGTGGGGCTCCAAGCGCACCGGGCCGGATCTGGCGCGGGTCGGCGGTCGCTACTCCGAAGACTGGCATCGCGCGCATTTGTACAACCCGCGCAACGTGGTGCCGGAATCGAAAATGCCTGGCTACCCGTGGCTAGTGTCCAACCAACTCGACAGCAGCCACACCGAAACCAAGATCCGCGCCATGCGCACCCTCGGCGTGCCGTACACCGACGATGACATCACTGGTGCAGTCGCCTCGCTCAAGGGCAAGACCGAAATGGACGCCTTGGTCGCCTACCTGCAAGTGCTCGGCACTGCCATCAAGAGCAAGAGGTGAGCCATGGTCTTTGAAATGAGCAGTGGAATGATCCGCGGCCTGGGCACGGTCGTGGTGTTCGTGGCCTTCGTCGGCCTCGCGTTGTGGGTGTTCAACGGCAAGCGCAGCCCGGAATTCGCCGAAGCACGTTTGCTGCCGTTCGCCGATGAGCCGTTACCCGACGACGCCAACACCCAAGAACCTGAAACAAGGAGTACCCGGCCATGACCACCTTCTGGAGTACGTGGATCTGCGTACTGACCATCGGCAGCCTGATCGGCCTGACCTGGCTGCTGATCGGCACCCGCAAGGGCGAAACCAAGGGCAGCGTCGACCAGACCATGGGCCACAGCTTCGACGGCATCGAGGAATACGACAACCCGCTGCCGCAGTGGTGGTTCATGCTGTTCGCCGGCACGCTGGTGTTTGCCGTGGGTTACTTGATTCTTTATCCGGGCCTGGGCAACTGGAAAGGCATCCTGCCCGGCTACGAGGACGGCTGGACCGGCGTTCACGAATGGGAAAAGGAAATGGACAAGGCTAACGCCAAGTTCGGACCGATCTTCGCCAAATTCGCCGCCATGCCAGTGGAAGAAGTCGCCAAGGACCCGCAAGCGTTGAAAATGGGCGGTCGCCTGTTTGCGTCCAATTGCTCGGTGTGCCACGGCTCCGACGCCAAGGGCGCCTTCGGCTTCCCGAACCTGGCCGACAGCGATTGGCGTTGGGGCGGTGAAGCCGACACCATCAAGACCACCATCATGGGCGGTCGCATGGCCGCGATGCCGGCCTGGGGTGAAATCCTCGGTGAGGCTGGGGTGAAAAACGTCGCCGCGTATGTGCGTCACGAACTGGCCGGCCTGCCGTTGCCTGCCGACAGCAGCGCCGACGTAAACGCCGGACAGCAAGTGTTCAGTACCACCTGCGTCGCCTGTCACGGGGCAAACGGCCAGGGCACTGAAGCCATGGGCGCGCCGAATCTGACGCACCCGGCCGGATTTATCTACGGCTCAAGCCTTGTGCAACTGCAACAAACCATTCGTCATGGCCGCCAGGGCCATATGCCGGCGCAGAGCGAACTGCTCGGCAACGATAAGGTGCAACTGTTGGCCGCCTACGTTTACAGCTTGTCCCACGGTGCCAGCACCGAGCGTTTGCAGGCCGAAGGCAAAAACGAGTAAATCTTGACCGCTCTGCTGCCGCATTCTCCCGGATGCGGCAGTTCCCTTCTTCATTTGCGACGCATTGTCGCACCCTCAATCAGTCTCCCTTTCGGTTCCCCGGATTCGGGTCTACGCTTGCTCGATGCGGACTGGCAAAGTACCGGTTCCAGGTCGACCCTAGCCGATGTGTTCGACGAATCTGCTCGATGACAGGCCGCAAAGGCTGGTAGATACCGGCTGTCGTGCCAATTGCCATCGGTCACCTTATCGTTGCGTTTCAACACACCCCGTTACAACTGACCTGAACCCCTCGCCTTTTTCTTCCGCTGCGACATTTTGTCCGGGGGCAATTTTGTCCTTACGCGGCGCATGGAAAGGCCGCAGAATCAGCGTCTGAAAGCATTGACCCAGGTCATGGCGCGTTGCAATGACCCCCTGCTTTCTACATACTTGCGGCCGATTTTTACTCCTAATAAAACATACTCAAACCGTGGAACCTTAGAATGAGCACAGCAATCAGTCCGACTGCTTATAACTATAAGGTAGTCCGCCAGTTCGCCATCATGACGGTGGTCTGGGGGATCCTTGGCATGGGGCTTGGTGTCTTCATCGCCTCACAGCTTGTATGGCCGGAATTGAATTTCGGCCTGCCGTGGACGACATTCGGACGCTTACGCCCGTTGCACACCAACCTGGTGATTTTCGCCTTCGGTGGTTGTGCACTGTTTGCCACTTCTTATTACGTCGTGCAGCGAACCTGCCAAACGCGACTGATTTCCGACAGCCTTGCAGCCTTCCACTTCTGGGGATGGCAAGCGGTGATCATCGGCGCCATCGTGACCTTGCCGCTGGGTTACACCACCACCAAGGAATACGCCGAACTGGAATGGCCCCTGGCTATCCTGCTGGCGATTGTCTGGATCGTTTACGCACTGGTGTTTTTCGGCACCATCGTCAAGCGCAAGACCAAGCACATCTATGTCGGTAACTGGTTCTACGGTGCTTTCATCGTCGTGACGGCGATGCTGCACATCGTCAACCACGCCTCCCTGCCGGTCAGTTTCTTCAAGTCCTACTCGGCCTACGCCGGTGCGACTGACGCCATGATCCAATGGTGGTACGGCCACAACGCGGTAGGTTTCTTCCTGACCACTGGCTTCCTGGGGATGATGTACTACTTCGTTCCGAAGCAGGCCGAGCGTCCGATCTACTCCTATCGTCTGTCCATCGTGCACTTCTGGGCGCTGATCACCCTCTACATCTGGGCCGGTCCGCACCACTTGCACTACACCGCACTGCCGGACTGGGCTCAGTCCCTGGGCATGGCGATGTCGATCATCCTGCTGGCACCAAGCTGGGGCGGCATGATCAACGGCATGATGACCCTGTCGGGCGCCTGGCATAAGCTGCGCACCGACCCGATCCTGCGTTTCCTGGTCGTGTCCCTGGCGTTCTACGGCATGTCGACCTTCGAAGGCCCGATGATGGCCATCAAGACCGTCAACTCGCTGTCGCACTACACCGACTGGACCATCGGCCACGTACACGCCGGCGCGCTTGGCTGGGTTGCGATGATCTCGATCGGCGCGATCTACCACATGATCCCGAAACTGTTCGGTCGCACGCAGATGCACAGCATCGGCCTGATCAACACCCACTTCTGGCTCGCGACCATCGGTACCGTTCTGTACATCGCTTCGATGTGGGTCAACGGCATCACCCAGGGTCTGATGTGGCGTGCAATCAACGACGACGGCACCCTCACCTACTCGTTCGTTGAAGCGCTGCAAGCCAGTCACCCTGGTTACATCGTTCGCGCCCTGGGCGGTGCGTTCTTTGCCAGCGGCATGCTGTTCATGGCCTACAACGTATTCCGTACCGTACGTGCCTCGAACCCGGCTGAAGCCGAAGCCGCCGCTCAGATTGCTGTAGTTGGAGCTCACTGATGAAGCATGAAGCAGTCGAGAAGAACATTGGCCTGCTGGCCTTCTTCATGGTTATCGCCGTCAGCATCGGCGGCCTGACCCAGATCGTTCCGTTGTTTTTCCAGGACGTCACTAACAAGCCGGTTGAAGGCATGAAGCCTCGCCCGGCGCTGGAACTTGAAGGGCGTGACATTTTCATCGCCAACGGCTGTGTCGGCTGCCACTCGCAGATGATCCGCCCGTTCCGTGCTGAAACCGAACGTTACGGCCACTACTCGGTAGCCGGTGAAAGCGTCTGGGACCACCCGTTCCTGTGGGGTTCCAAGCGTACCGGTCCGGACCTGGCCCGTGTCGGCGGTCGTTACTCCGATGACTGGCAGCGTGCGCATTTGTACAACCCGCGCAACGTCGTGCCTGAGTCAAAAATGCCGGCCTACCCGTTCCTCGTGGAAAACAAGCTCGACGGCAAAGACACCGCCAAGAAAATGGAAGTCTTGCGCACGCTCGGCGTCCCTTACACCGACGAAGACATCGCCGGCGCCAAGGATGCTGTGAAGGGCAAAACCGAAATGGACGCGCTGGTGGCCTATCTGCAAGGCCTGGGCACCATCATCAAAAGCAAACGGTGATTTAGATGGATATCGGGATGATTCGTGGCCTGGGCACCGTTGTTGTGATGGTGGCCTTTATCGGTCTGGCGTTGTGGGTGTTCAGTCCCAAGCGCAAGTCGGAGTTTGAAGACGCGACCTTGCTGCCTTTCGCGGATGATCCCGAAGCCATCAAGCACGTCGAGCAAGCTTCTAGGAGTAACAAAGAATGACTACATTCTGGAGTCTGTACGTCACGGTCCTCAGTCTGGGCACTATCTTCGCCCTGACCTGGCTGCTGCTGTCGACCCGCAAGGGCCAGCGCAGCGAGCAGACGGAAGAAACGGTTGGCCACTCCTTCGACGGGATCGAGGAGTATGACAACCCACTGCCGAAATGGTGGTTCATGCTGTTCGTGGGCACCATCATTTTCGCCCTCGGCTACTTGGTGCTCTACCCAGGCCTGGGTAACTGGAAAGGCCTGCTGCCGGGTTACAACTACCTCGATAACGACAAGCAGACCGCGTTCGCCAACGGCCAGACCGGCTGGACCGGCGTTCACGAGTGGGAAAAGGAAATGGCCAAGTCGGACGCCAAGTTCGGCCCGATCTTCGCCAAGTTCGCTTCCATGCCCATCGAAGAAGTGGCCAAGGACCCGCAAGCCCTGAAGATGGGTGGCCGCTTGTTCGCCTCCAACTGCTCGGTCTGCCACGGTTCCGACGCCAAGGGTGCTTACGGCTTCCCTAACCTGACAGACGAAGACTGGCGCTGGGGCGGCGAGCCGGCCACCATCAAGACCACCATCATGGGCGGCCGTCATGCGGTGATGCCTGCGTGGGCTGAAGTGATCGGCGAGCAAGGCGTTGCGGATGTTGCCTCCTTTGTGCTGACCAACCTCGATGGCCGCAAGCTGCCGGAAGGCACCAAGGCCGATCCGGTTGCCGGCCAGAAACTGTTCGCGGCCAACTGCGTGGCATGCCACGGTCCGGAAGGCAAAGGTACGCCAGCGATGGGCGCACCTAACCTGACTCACCCGGCTGCGTTCATCTACGGTTCGAGCTTTGCTCAACTGCAGCAGACCATCCGTTACGGCCGTCAGGGCCAGATGCCTGCGCAAGAACAGCTGCAAGGCAACGACAAGGTTCACCTGCTGGCCGCTTACGTCTACAGCTTGTCTCACGGTGAGAAGGCAGCGGACGCCCAGTAAGGCAAACGCTTGAAGCAACAAAAAACGGCCCCGCCAATGAGAATTGGCGGGGCCGTTTTCATTTGCATGACCGTCACACATTGAGACCGATTTTTAATCGACCGAACACCTTGGGGCCTGTAGTTTTTTCTCACCTTGAAGACGCACTTACCAAAGTGAATCTCTCAAGGAGACAGATGCATTTCACAGGTGATCACCAAGGAAAAAATGACATGTCCTATTCTGAAGCTCGTCGTATCCAACAGCCTCAAAACATCCCGTTCACCCCAACGCTAGAACCCGGAAACGGCTCGGGTGGGCTGGACGGCCTGGGTGGCGGGCGCCTCCCTAAATAGCTCAACCGCTGCATTGACACAGAGCAGCGCCAACGCGCTGCTCTCAAGGCAAATCGTGGATCGTCTATAGTCAATTGATCTGGATCATGATTTGTTACATCTGCTACACCATCTACGCTATTCCCCCAACGCGACCAAAGGTCGCACCCTTGAGATAGAGCGACAGGCGTATCATTGCGCCACTGCAACACCTCTTTTTGACCGCGGTCGGCACGTACTGACCGAGGCATTTTTCCACTGCCGTGGGATGCAATGATGAGCAATCAGATTCCGGTACACGACGTTACTCCGCCAGCCAAGAACGCAAACAACAGCGTCGACCTCTACGCCTCTCGAGAAAAGATCTACACCCGCGCCTTCACCGGCCTGTTCCGCAACCTGCGGATGATGGGCGGGGCCGGTTTGTTCCTGCTGTATTTCGGTACGGTGTGGTTGAACTGGGGTGGTCATCAAGCCGTCTGGTGGAACCTGCCGGAACGTAAATTCTTCATTTTTGGCGCGACCTTCTGGCCCCAGGATTTCATCCTGCTCTCGGGCCTGCTGATCATCAGCGCCTTTGGCCTGTTCTTCATTACCGTGTACGCCGGACGCGTCTGGTGCGGCTATACCTGCCCGCAAAGCGTCTGGACCTGGATTTTCATGTGGTGCGAGAAGGTCACTGAAGGCGACCGCAACCAGCGCATCAAGCTCGACAAAGCGCCGATGAGCGGCAATAAATTCCTGCGCAAACTCAGTAAACACAGCCTGTGGCTGTTGATCGGTTTCGTCACCGGCATGACCTTCGTCGGGTACTTTTCGCCCATCCGCGAGCTGACCATCGACTTCTTCCTCGGCGAAGCCGATGGCTGGTCGTACTTCTGGGTCGGTTTCTTCACCCTCGCCACTTACGGCAATGCCGGCTGGTTGCGCGAGCAGGTGTGCATCTACATGTGCCCGTATGCGCGCTTCCAGAGCGTGATGTTCGACAAGGACACCCTGATTGTTTCCTACGACCCGCGTCGTGGTGAGTCCCGCGGCCCGCGCAAGAAAGGCGTGGACTACAAGGCCCAAGGCCTGGGCGACTGCATCGACTGCACCATGTGCGTCCAGGTCTGCCCGACCGGGATCGACATCCGCGACGGCCTGCAAATCGAGTGCATCGGCTGCGCCGCGTGCATCGATGCCTGCGACAGCATCATGGACAAAATGGACTACCCGCGCGGCTTGATCAGCTACACCACCGAGCACAACCTGTCCGGGCAAGTAACCCATAAGCTGCGCCCACGCCTGATTGGCTATGCCGTTGTGCTGCTGACCATGATCGGCTTGCTGGTCACCGCGTTCTTCATGCGCTCGCTGGTCGGTTTTGACGTCAGCAAGGACCGCGTGCTGTACCGCGAGAACGCCGAAGGCCGGATCGAAAACGTCTACAGCCTGAAGATCATGAACAAAGACCAACGCGACCACACTTACCTGCTCGAAGCCAGCGGTCTGCCGGACCTCAAGCTGCAAGGCAAGCGTGAGATCAAAGTCGCCGCCGGAGAAATATTCAGCCAGCCGGTGGAGCTCTCCAGCGCACCGGAGCAATTGCCATCGAGCACCAATGAGGTGAAATTCACCCTCAAGGATGCCGATGACGACAGCGTTCACGTTGAAGCCAAGAGCCGATTCATCGGCCCACAAATTCGTTGAGAGAACTGAACATGCCCGCAGCAAATGCCGCAAGCCCTTGGTACAAGCATCTTTGGCCGTGGATCATCATCGGGATTCTGACTTGCTCGGTGACCCTGACCCTGTCCATGGTGACTATTGCGGTCAAGAACCCGGACAACCTGGTCAATGACAACTACTACGAGGCCGGCAAAGGCATCAACCGCTCCCTGGACCGTGAGTTGCTGGCCCAGACCCTGCTAATGCACGCCAACGTCCACCTGGATGAGGTGACCGGCGAAGTCGACCTGCGCCTGACCGGCAACAGCCAGCCAAAGACCGTTGAGCTGAACCTGATCTCGCCGACCCAGCCGGAAAAGGATCGCAAAATCACCCTGACCCGCAGCG
>Ga0209903_1000549_pt1 | contig 13330 bp, 14 predicted proteins | sample OrgsoiDNA2013051_FD_185801 | JGI IMG/M metagenome (GOLD analysis project Ga0209903, IMG submission 185801) | Permafrost soil microbial communities from the Arctic, to analyse light accelerated degradation of dissolved organic matter (DOM) -... | ecosystem: Environmental > Terrestrial > Soil >...
GTGCTGCTGGCCGATGTGCTGGTTGAGGCTGGCCAGGTCGCCGACGACCTTGCACCAGCCATCGTCATCAGCGAAATGGCCCAGTGTCCCGTTTTCGGCAGTTTTGCCATGTCCACGCAGGTCCGGTGCGCAGACACCGTACCCCTGCTCGCAGAGCTTTTCTGCCAGACGCCCGTAGCGACCGCTGTGCTCGGCCATGCCATGGGCCAGCAGAATCACGGCTTTTAAAGGCGTGGCGGGCAACCATTGGTTGACGAAGAGGCGGCTGTGGTCAGACGCGGTCAGCCAGAAAGTGTCGTGGATCATGGCGATTCCTTTGCACGATGTGGTTGCATTGTATAGCGCATCCCTCGCCCGGCGTCTGATCAGCCCACAGCACGCTAGGAAGATTCACACGATCAATAACGGTGTTGGCCGTATTTGCCTGATTCGCCATAGCTGCTAGTGTCCGTGAAGCTCCGCTTTTCACTTTTTGTTTTTTCAGAAGTGACAGAAAAGTGGCCGAGGTGATTCAGGTAAAGAGGACAAGAACAATGCAACCTGATTTCTGGAATGACAAACGCCCGGCCGGCGTGCCCCTGGACATTGATCTTGGGGCTTACAAGTCGGTGATCGAGGTGTTCGAGCGTTCCTGCAAGAAGTTCGCGGATCGCCCGGCGTTCAGCAACATGGGCGTGACCCTGACCTACGCCGAACTCGAACGCCACAGCGCTGCCTTCGCCGGTTACCTGCAAGCCCACACCGACCTGCTGCCGGGCGATCGCATCGCGGTGCAGATGCCCAACGTCCTCCATTACCCGATAGCGGTGTTTGGTGCCTTGCGCGCCGGGCTGATCGTGGTCAACACCAACCCGCTGTACACCCCGCGGGAGATGCGTCATCAGTTCAAGGATTCCGGTGCCCGGGCGCTGGTCTACCTGAACATGTTCGGCGCCAAGGTTCAGGAAGTGCTGGCCGACACCGACATCCAGTATTTGATCGAAGCGAAGATGGGCGACCTGATGCCCACCGCCAAAGGCTGGCTGGTCAACACGATGGTGAGCAAGGTCAAGAAAATGGTCCCGGACTATTCCTTGCCCCAGGCTATTTCCTTCAAAAGCGCGCTGCGTCTGGGCCGGGGCCTGGGCATCAAGCCACTGAGCGTCGGCCTCGACGACATCGCGGTGTTGCAATACACCGGCGGCACCACCGGTCTGGCCAAGGGCGCGATGCTCACTCATGGCAACCTGGTGGCAAACATGCAGCAGGCGCGGGCGTGCCTGGGGCAGTTCGGCGACGACGGTCAGCCGCTGCTGCGCGAAGGGCAGGAGGTGATGATCGCGCCGCTGCCGCTGTACCACATCTATGCATTCACGGCGAACTGCATGTGCATGATGGTGACCGGTAACCACAATGTGCTGATCACCAATCCACGGGACATCAAAGGCTTTATCAAGGAACTCAAGAACTGGCGGTTTTCGGCATTGCTGGGGCTCAACACATTGTTCGTGGCGCTGATGGATCACCCGGACTTCAAGACCCTCGACTTCTCCAGCCTCAAGCTCACCAACTCCGGCGGCACCGCGTTGGTCAAGGCCACCGCCGAGCGTTGGGAACAGCTCACCGGTTGCCGCATCACCGAAGGTTACGGCCTGACCGAAACCTCACCGGTGGCCTGCACCAACCCGTATGGCGATAAGTCGCGAATCGGCACGGTCGGCCTGCCGGTGCCGGGCACTACGCTCAAAATTATCAATGATGACGGCATTGAGCAGCCGTTGGGCGAGCGGGGCGAGTTGTGCATCAAGGGCCCGCAGATCATGAAGGGCTACTGGCAGAAACCCGAAGCCACCGCCGAAGTGCTGGATGCCGAGGGCTGGTTCAAGTCGGGTGACATCGCGGTGATCGACCCGGACGGTTTCGTGCGTATCGTCGATCGCAAGAAAGACATGATCATCGTCTCGGGCTTCAACGTGTACCCGAACGAAATCGAAGACGTGGTGATGGCTCACCCGAAAGTCGCCAACTGCGCAGTCATCGGCGTGCCGGACGAACGTTCGGGGGAAGCGGTGAAGTTGTTTGTGGTGGCCCGTGAGTCGGGAGTCAGCCTTGAAGAGTTGAAGGCGTACTGCAAAGAAAACTTCACCGCCTACAAAGTGCCCAAGCATATTGTGTTGCGTGAGTCGTTACCGATGACGCCGGTGGGCAAGATCTTGCGGCGGGAGTTACGCGATATCGCGTAATGAATTGTTAGCGAAGCTACAGCAAAAAGGGGCGACCAAATGCGGTCGCCCCTTTTTTTGTATTCGCTGTTTGGCTGTAAGGCTTGTTTTAGAGCGTTTTCTGTCGCTATAGAATCTTTGCTCTAAAAAAGACCATTGATTGGTCTTGAGTCACTAATATGACTGTGGAGGCTGTTTTGGGCTCTAGGCGGCCCTTTGCAAAGCTGCTACTCTCGGCGCGCTTTGTGACATCTCGGCTATATAAAAGCCAGACTCACCAATAAAAAACATACACCAATAATAATCGCATCAAATGCGGTGATGAATTCGCGTTGCTGAGGAGTGGGCTTCCATGATCGAAGACTTTTGGAAGGATAAGTACCCTGCCGGGATTGCTGCCGACATCAATCCAGACGAGTATCCGAATATTCAGGCAGTGTTGAAGCAGTCCTGCCAACGCTTCGCCAACAAACCGGCATTCAGCAACCTGGGCAAGACAATCACCTACGGTGAACTGTACGAATTGTCCGGTGCCTTTGCCGCTTACCTGCAACAGCATACCGACTTGCAGCCCGGTGATCGAATCGCCGTGCAACTGCCTAACGTGTTGCAGTACCCGGTCGCCGTATTCGGTGCGATCCGCGCCGGGCTGATCGTAGTCAACACCAACCCGCTGTACACCGCGCGGGAGATGGAACACCAATTCAACGACTCCGGTGCCAAAGCCCTGGTCTGCCTGGCCAACATGGCGCATCTGGCCCAGATCGTGGTGCCGAAAACCGGCGTCAAGCACGTCATCGTCACCGAAGTCGCCGACCTGCTGCCGCCACTCAAGCGTCTGCTGATCAACAGCGTCATCAAGTATGTGAAGAAGATGGTCCCGGCGTATCACTTGCCCAAGGCCGTCAAGTTCAACGACGTGCTGAGCAAGGGCCACGGCCAGCCAGTGGCTGAAGCCAACCCGGACAGCGGCGATGTCGCGGTGCTGCAATACACCGGCGGCACCACCGGCGTAGCGAAGGGCGCAATGCTGACCCACCGCAACCTGGTGGCGAACATGCTGCAGTGCAAGGCGCTGATGGGTTCCAACCTTAATGAAGGTTGCGAGATCCTGATCACGCCGCTGCCGCTGTACCACATCTATGCCTTCACCTTTCATTGCATGGCGATGATGCTGATCGGCAACCACAACATCCTGATCAGCAACCCACGCGACCTGACGGCGATGGTCAAGGAACTGTCGAAGTGGAAGTTCAGCGGTTTCGTTGGCCTGAACACCTTGTTCGTGGCGCTGTGCAATAACGAAGCGTTCCGCAAGCTGGATTTCTCGGCGCTGAAGGTCACCCTGTCCGGTGGCATGGCCCTGCAACTGGCCGCCGCCGAGCGCTGGAAAGCGGTCACCGGTTGCGCCATCTGCGAAGGTTACGGCATGACCGAAACCAGCCCGGTGGCCACGGTCAACCCGATCCAGAACATTCAGGTCGGCACCATCGGTATTCCGGTTCCATCGACCCTGTGCAAAGTCATCGACGATGCCGGTGTTGAACAGCCGCTAGGCGAAATCGGCGAACTGTGTGTGAAAGGTCCGCAAGTCATGAAGGGCTACTGGCAGCGTCAGGAAGCCACCGATGAAATGCTCGACAGCGAAGGCTGGTTGAAGACCGGTGACATCGCGCTGATCCAGCCTGATGGCTACATGCGCATTGTCGATCGCAAGAAAGACATGATTCTGGTCTCGGGTTTCAACGTATACCCGAATGAACTGGAAGATGTGCTCGCGACCCTGCCGGGCGTGCTGCAATGTGCAGCCATCGGTATTCCGGACGAGAAGTCGGGCGAGGCGATCAAGATCTTCATCGTTGCCAAGCCGGGCGTCACGCTGACCAAGGAAACGGTGATGGAGCACATGCGCGCCAACGTCACCGGGTACAAGGTCCCGCGTTCCGTTGAGTTCCGCGATGCGCTGCCGACCACCAACGTCGGCAAGATCCTGCGCCGCGAACTGCGCGACGAAGAGCTGAAAAAGCTGGGCCTGAAGAAGTAAGCCCCGCGTAAAACACAAAAGCCCCGCAGATGCGGGGCTTTTTGTTTGCCCGAAATATCAGGCGCGCTCTTGTGGGTAAAGAGCTTTCTGTGGCGAGGGGGCTTGTCGGAATGCCGCACCACCCCGTTGGGGTGCGAAGCGCCCCTAAAACCTGCAACCGCGGTGCATCAGGTGCACCGCATAAGATGGTTTTACGACTGCTTCGCAGCCGAACGGGGTGGTGCGGCATTCCGACAAGCCCCCTCGCCACAATGGTCCGCGTTGGCTTTTAGAGTCGGAACGGCGCGAAGTTGACGTTGGTGCCCGCCGGACGCATGTCCTGCAGGTACGAGTCCTTGTCGGCGCTCAGTTCCAGGCTCAGGGCTGCTTTGCGTTTGCCTTCATTGCGCACCACCAGGCCTTCGAGCTTCTCGCGCAGGAACACCGTCGGCACTTTCAGGTGCACCAGTTCGTCGGTGTCCGGTGTGTGCATCAGCAGGTGAACCCATTCGTACTGACCAACGGCAAGGCGCGCTACCGGGATGTCGAACCACCAGATGTTGCGATTGCGGTTCAATTCGGTGAAATGGCAGTTGTTGACGCCAAGCACAGCACCGCCGAGCTCCAGGTTTCTGCGGGCAATGGCCTGCTTTTTATCGAGTTTCATAACATTCCTACGGGATTGGATCTTCAGCGCCATGGCCTGAATACGTTGCGCATTCTCGGGGGTTGGACGGCAAACATAAAGCCCAACCTGCGCGCAGCGATGAAATGTCGCGTTAAAAATAAATGAAACTCCGTGCAAACGCTGCCGGTCAATCTTTGTGTAACGACTATGCCCTTTGAATTGTTCACAGGAGAAACACCATGAGCAGCACTGGCGATAAAGTTAAAGGCGTGACAAACGAAGCGGTCGGCAACGTCAAGCAAGGCGTCGGCAAGGCCACTGACAACACCAAACTGCAAGTTGAAGGCAAGATGCAGGAGAAGAAAGGCGAGGCACAGCAAGCGGTCGGCAAAGCCAAGGACGCGATCAAGAAAGCGGTCGATAAGTCCTGACGTGCCGCCCCTTCAAGGCACACTGAAACGGCCATCCGCGGATGGCCGTTTTTACGTCAGCCGTCCCGGTTAAAACAACGAAATTGTTTCAGAGTCGCCAAGTAGGCTACTTTGATGTAGAAAACGGCCCCTGAGTCGCCCCGACTTCAACCTTTTTGCGGCGAAAGGAGACGCTAATGATTTTCCCGGACATGAAAGGTCTGCCCCTGCACCACGTGATGGTGCGTACGGTCAAAGAGTTCATCGACGATGAAATGTCGACCTACGCCTCGGCGCTGGCCTATCAAATGCTGTTCTCGTTGTTCCCCTTCATTCTGTTCCTGATTGCCCTGATCGGTTTCCTGCACCTGCCGGACTTCTTCTCCTGGCTGCGTCTGCAATCGGAACTGGTGTTGCCGCCCCAGGCTCTGGAACAAGTGAACCCGGTCATCGATCAGCTCCAGCAATCCAAGGGGGGGTTACTCTCGGTCGGTATCGTCATCGCCCTGTACACCGCCTCTGCCGGTGTGCGGCTGATGATGAACGCGATGAACGCCGCCTACGATGTGGTCGAGGGTCGTCCGCTCTGGAAGCGTTTTCCACTGTCGGTTTTCTACACCGTCGGCATTGCTGGCATGCTGCTGGCCGCTGCCGCGTTGATGGTGCTCGGGCCGCAGGTGATGGGCTGGATCGCGTCGCAGGTCGGGCTGGAAGATTTCATCGTCACGGTTTGGACCATCGCGCGCTGGCCGGTCATCGTGATCCTGATGATGGTCGCGGTGGCATTGATCTATTACGTCATGCCTGACGTCAAACAAGAGTTTCGCTTCATCACCCCAGGCTCGGTGCTGGCCGTGGTGGTGTGGATTATCGCGTCGTTGGGTTTCGCGTTTTACGTCAAGACCTTCGCCAACTACAACGCCATGTATGGCAGTATCGGCGCGATCATCGTGCTGTTGCTGTACTTCTACATTTCCTCGGCGGTGCTGTTGCTCGGCGCGGAGATGAATGCGGTGATCGAGCATATGTCGAGCGAAGGCAAGGACCCTGGCGAAAAGGTCCCTGGCGAGAACGACGAACCCAAACAACACGTTTCGGGACTGGGACGGGACCACTCGCTCAAACCGACCTCTGACGAAGCCTGAACATGATCCGTGAAATTCTGAAAATGGGCGATGAACGCCTGCTGCGCATTGCCCCTCCCGTGCCGGCCGAAATGTTCGACAGCCCCGAGTTGTGGCAACTGATCGACGACATGTTCCAGACCATGGAAAGCGTGGGTGGCGTTGGCCTGGCCGCGCCGCAGATCGGCGTCGACCTGCAACTGGTGATCTTCGGTTTCGAGCACAGCGAACGCTATCCCGACGCCGAAGCCGTGCCGCAGACGATTCTGATCAACCCGCTGATCACGCCGTTGAGTCCGACCCTGGAAGAGGGCTTCGAAGGTTGCCTGTCGGTGCCCGGCCTGCGCGGCGCGGTGGATCGTTACCAGCACATTCGTTATGAAGGCGTTGACCCGAGGGGCCAGCCGATCGTGCGTATTGCCTCGGGGTTTCATGCGCGGGTGGTGCAGCATGAGTGCGATCATTTGATCGGTCGGTTGTACCCGTCGCGGATCAGTGACTTCAGCAAGTTCGGGTTTACCGAAGTGATGTTCCCGGACCTGGACCCCAACGCAGACGACTGAATCACCACAAAACAATGTGGGAGCGGGCTTGCTCGCGAAAGCGGTGTGTCAGGCGAAAAGATATCGACTGACACTCCCTCTTCGCGAGCAAGCCCGCTCCCACAGTTGATTTAGGTGTGCTCTGAATCTTTATTTCGCGGGTTTGATGAACCGCAACGTCATCCGGTCCGACTCACCAATCGCCAGATATTTAGCCTTGTCCTTCTCCCCCAACGTCAACGTCGGCGGCAAGGTCCAGACGCCTTCAGGGTAATCCTTGGTGTCCTTCGGGTTGGCATTGATCTCGCTTTGTCCCTCAAGCTTGAACCCGGCATCGGTCGCTAGTTTCACCACATACGCCGTGGTCAGGTAACCGCTGTGCTTGATGTCCTCCAGCGACGCCCCGTCCTTGGCCCGATGATCCACCACACCGAGCACGCCACCCGGTTTCAACACCTTGAAGAACGACTCGAACATCAACGGCGCCGTGTCCGCCAGCACCCAGTTGTGCACGTTGCGAAAGGTCAGCACGGTATCGGCTGAACCGGGTTTGCCCAACACCGGGGCCTTGGGGTCGAACTCGACCACCCGGGCCTTGGCATATTGGGCAGGCGCGACGGCGAATTTCGCCTTCAGCGTTTCTTCGTTCTTGCGCGCCGAGTCACTGACCGTCGGCGCCTGGACAGCGGCAATATAGGTGCCGTGATCCTTGAGCAGCGGGGCGAGCAATTCGCTGTACCAACCGCTGCCGGGGGTGATTTCGATGACTGTTTGATTCGGCCGCAAACCGAAGAATTGCAGACTCTGGTGCGGGTGACGGTAGACGTCGCGCACCACGTTCTGCGGCGCGCGCCAAGTGCCTTTTAGCACCTCGGCGTATTGCTTGGCCGAGACGGGTTGCGTGTCGGCAGCGTGAGCCAAAACAGGGGCGAGCAGGGCGGTGAGGGTCAAGGCGAGTAGGGCAGGTTTCATGGCGCATCCTGGCGAAGTCGAAGTCGACCACGAGGCTAGCACGCAGCCATCGACGGGCGATCACACATTATCGATGGTCGACCTCGCCAACGGTTCTAAGCCCATGGCGATCATGGGTTTGCTACGCGCGTAACGGCTCAAGCGCTCGACCATGGCGTAGGGCATTTGCGGGTCGAAATAAAAGCCGCGACGCTCGTAAAATCCGCGCAAATCCGGGTGGCAGAACAGCCACGCCGGGCTGTCGAGGTCCTTGACGGCTGCGGCGATCAGCGCCGCCGCCACGCCTTGCTCGCGACAGGCCGGATCGACAAACAACCCCGTCAACCAATGCCCGCCCGACACGGGGCGCAAGCACAGCGCGGCGACGATTTCCCCGCGCCTGGCCACCCAGAGTTGAGCATCGCGCACCGCTTTCATTGGCGATTGGTGGGCGCGGTAAAACTTGTTCATCAACGGCCATAACGGCTCGTCGAGCAAGGTGTATTGGGTGTCTGGCATGGGCTTTGGCTGTCGGTTGGCTGAGCGGGCGATTATAAAAGAACGCGAGCGGCGCGATAGGTGTATACCTGACTTCACATCCCGTATAAGTGGAGTACGTATCATGGCCAAAGGCATGGATTCAAAGAAAGCTGCGAAGAAAAAACCGGCAAAAACCGCCGATGAAAAGCGCGCGGACAAGAAGGCCAAGAAGGTGGACGTGTTCGGGCACTGAGACCTGAATCACCCTGTGGCTAAGGGGCTTTTTGTGGTGAGGGGGCTTGCCCCCGTTGGAGCGCGAAGCGCTCCCCTGCGGTTGACCTGAAGAATGGTCATCGCCTTTGCGACTGCTGCGCAGCCGAACGGGGGCAAGCCCCCTCGCCACAAATGCTTAACCAACACACTCTGACGACCTAACCAAATAATCTGCAAGATTTCCCCACGCTATTGCACAGAGAGGGACAAGTCCCGTTCTGAGCAAAGCCATGTCCCATTACTTCGACGCCGCCCATCGAGAAGAAATCGAAACCCTGCGCCAACGCCTGACCACTCGCACCGAATGGCCCACCTGGTTGTTGCTGATTGGCGTGTACGCGGCCTGGTTCAGCATTGTCTTGGCCAGTGACCGGCTGGGCCTTTGGTGGAGCACGCTGTTGCTGATTCCGTTGGTGGTGCTCTGGTTGTCGGTGCAACACGAATTGCTCCACGGGCACCCCACGCGCAGGCTGGCCCTGAACAAACTCCTCGGTTACGCACCGTTTGCAGTGTGGTTTCCGTACACCCTCTATCGCGACAGCCATTTGCTGCATCACCACGACGAAGACCTGACCGTCCCCGGTCGCGACCCGGAAAGCCGTTACCTCAGCGCCGCGCACTGGCAACGCAGCTCGGTGTTCAAACAGGCCCTGCACCGGCTGAACAAAACCGTGCTCGGGCGCGTCATGGTTGGCGCGCCCATGGCGTTGCAGGCCCTGGCCCGCAAAGAACTGCGACGCCTGCGCACGGGCGAGCGCCAAGCCTGGCTGATGTGGTTGACCCACAGCACGCTTACGGTGTTGATGCTGGCGTTCATCGCGCACTTCAGCGTGCTGCCGGTATGGCATTACCTGTTGCTGATCAGCGTGCCGGCGCTGTCGATTGCAATGATTCGCTCCTACTATGAACACCGCCCGAACGCCCAACCCGAGCAACGTACCGTGCTCAATGAAGCGGCGTGGCCGTGGAGCTGGCTGTTCCTGAACAACAACCTGCACCTGGTGCATCACGACTTGCCGAGCCTGCCCTGGTATGACTTGCCCGCGGCTTATCACGCACGTCGTGAGCAATGGCTGGCGCGCAGTGGCGGGTTTTTGGTGCAGGGTTATGGGCAGTTGTGGCGCCAAAATGGCGTGAAGGCGATCGACAGCCCGCAGCATCCATTCTATTGATTGAAGGTGATCCCTTGTGGGAGCGGGCTTGCTCGCGAATGCGGCGTATCAGGCACCCAAGATGTCGACTGACACAGCGCATTCGCGAGCAAGCCCGCTCCCACATTGGATATTCGTTGTATGGGAGATTTCGATGACACAACGCATCGCCGAACTACTGATGTACGTCGCCCCCGAGCCAATCCGCCAGGCCAATGAAGTCTGGCTGACCCGAATGATCGAGCGACTGGGCGTGTCCCGCCAAACCGCCGAAGGGCTGTCACTGCCAGACCTCTGGTGCTCCCCGAACCTGCTGCTGACCCAAACCTGCGGCTATCCGCTGATGACCTTGTTACGCGGTCAGGTCCGGGTCGTTGGTCGCCCGCGTTATGAACTGCCGGACAGCAACACCGGCAACCATTGCAGCCTGTTGCTCTGCCGCGCCGACGATCCGCGCCGCAGCTTGCCGGCCTTTCACAACAGTCGCGGGGTGATCAATGACGAAGGATCCAACAGCGGCATGAACCTGCTGCGTCATCGACTGGCGCCGTTGCACCGCGACGGCCAGTTCTTCGCCAGTGTCGGCATCAGCGGTGGCCACCGCGAAAGCCTGCGCTGGCTGCGTGAAGACCTGGCCGACCTGGCGGCCATCGACAGCGTGACCTTCGCCTACCTCGCGCGGCACGCCGAAGCGGAAGTGGCCGGTTTGCGCGTTATCGCTCGAAGTGCCTTCAGTCCGACCTTGCCTTACATCACCGCTGCCAGTGCCAGCGATGAGCAGATCGAGAGGCTTCGGCGGGTGATGAATGAGGCGTTGCGGGAGTTGCCGGACGTTGCCGAGATCCTGGGTTTGCGAGAGGTGTTACCCGCGACGGAAAGCGACTATCAGATCGTGCTCGATTACCAGCAAGAGGCCGAGGCGTTGGGGTATGGGCGGTTGCGTTAGGTACGATCTTTTGACTTTATCTCTGTAAATTCCATAATCGAATATAAAAATGCCTTTTAAGTCTTATTAAAGAATAAGGCTCTTGGCTAGAATCGCGCCACCGGATCACCGGACATTCAGCGACCCCTAACCCCAGGAGCCCCTATGTCCGGCGCCGACCTTTCCCATCGTCACCACGTGGGCGGATTGTTCCGCGCGCATTACGCCTGGCTGTGCGCACGGTTGCGCCGGCAGTTGGGCGCCAGCGCAAGCGTCGAAGACATTGCCGCCGAAACCTTCACCCAACTGCTGGAATCCCCAGGGCTGACGCCAATTCGCGAGCCCCGCGCCTTGCTGACCACCATCGCCCAGCGCTTGATCTATCAGCTTTGGCGCCGCCGGGATCTAGAGCGCCAGCACCTCGATCAATTGCAGCAACTCGACCCGCATCAGGCGGGATCGCCCGAAGACCTGCTGCAACTGACCCAAGCCTTGCATGGCCTCGACCGCACGCTTGAACGCTTGCCGGGCAAGGTCCGGGCAACGTTCCTGTTGTCGCGAATCGATGGCCTGACCTACCCGCAAATCGCCGCCGAACTGGGCATTTCCCAGCGTTCGGTCAGCGTCTACATGACCCGCTCCCAGGCTTTGTGCGTCCAGCACAGCGCCAATGAATCCATCAATCGAACACCTTTGACCCAGAGGTCCGCATGAGATCGATCAAAACCCTGCTCGGCAGTTCGCTGCTGGCCCTGAGCCTCGTGGCTACCCACGTTCCTGCCGCCGAAAAACCCACGCCGATCCACTTTGGCGACATTGCCTGGGAAAGCGGCAGTTTCATCACCGAAGTCCTGCGACTGATCGTCGAGAAAGGTTACGGCTACCCGACCGACACCTTGCCCGGCAGCACCGTCAGCCTCGAAGCGGCGCTGTCCAAGAACGATATCCAGGTGATCGGCGAAGAATGGGCCGGGCGCAGTCCGGCGTGGGTCAAGGCCTCGGCCGAAGGCAAAGTGTTCGGCCTCGGCGACACGGTCAAAGGCGCCACCGAAGGTTGGTGGGTGCCGGAATACGTGATCAAGGGTGACCCGGAACGCGGCATCAAACCGTTGGCCCCGGAGCTGAAGTCCGTTGCTGACCTGGCCCGCTACAAGGACGTGTTCCGCGACCCTGAAGACCCGAGCCGCGGGCGCTTTCTCAATAGCCCTACTGGCTGGACTTCGGAGATCGTCAACAGCCAGAAACTCAAGGCCTATGACCTGACTGCCGACTACGTCAACTTCCGTACCGGCTCCGGTGCGGCGCTGGATGCCGAGGTGGCGTCGTCGATCCGCCGTGGCAAACCGGTGCTGTTCTACTACTGGTCGCCGACACCGTTGTTGGGCCGTTTCAAACTGGTGAAACTTGAAGAGCCGCCGTTCGATGCCGAAGCCTGGAAGACCCTGGCCGATGCCAACAACCCGCATCCGAAGGGCACCCGTTCAATGCCGGCCAGCTTGGCGATTGGCGTGTCCGCGCCGTTCAAGACGCAGTACCCGGACCTGGTGGCGTTCTTTGAAAAGGTCGACTTGCCGATTGGTCTGCTGAACCAGACCCTGGCGCAGATGAGCGAAAAACGTCAGCAACCGCGTCAGGTGGCCGAAGCGTTTTTGCGTGATCAGCCGCAGGTATGGAAGGCTTGGGTGCCGGGGGAGGTGGCGACCAAGGTGAGTGGGAGTTTGTAGGTTCTTTCTGATGTTTTTGTGGTGTTTGAGCGATAGCCTTCGCGAGCAAGCCCGCTCCCACATTGGATTTTTGGTGTTCACAAAGTCTGTGTTCACTGGAGATCCCCTGTGGGAGCGGGCTTGCTCGCGAATGGCCTTCAGCCCTACGCCAATTCCGCCGCCAACGCCGCTTTCACCGTCGGCCGCGCATCAATCCTTGCCTGAAACCGCGCCAATGCTGGCCATTCGTTTAGATCGATGCCAAAAAAACCGGTCCAGCGCAACACCGTAAACAGATACGCATCGACAACACTGAACCCACCCGCCATCAAATAATCCTGTCGCTCCAGCGTCTGGCTCAACACCCCAAAACGCTTGAACAGTTTCGCCTTGATCAGCACTTTCACCTCATCGGGAAACTGCGCATTGAACAATGCACCGAGCCCGCCATGAATCTCGGTCGAGACGAAGTTCAGCCATTCCTGCAATCGCACTCGCTCGAAACTCCCGTTCGCCGGCGCCAGATTCGCTTCGGGCCGCAGGTCCGCCAGGTATTGCAGGATCGCCGGGCCTTCGGTCAACACCTCGCCGTTGTCCAGTTGCAGCGCCGCGACGTAGCCCTTGGGGTTGATGGCGAGGAAGTCTTCACCGGCGACGGTTTGCTTGGTGCTGTTATCGACACGAATCAATGCGAAGGGCAGACCCAGTTCGCGCAACACAATGTGCGGCGCCATCGAACAGGCTTGGGGTGCGTAATACAACTTCATGGGCAGGGCTCTGGTTGGGGGTTTACGCCAGTGTCATAGTGCGCGCCGGGCTTCGTAAAATTAATCTTTCAGAACACTGCCATAAGGACAGCTACTGCCATGATGAATCTGATGCATTGGCGAATGGTGGTGGCGGTGGCCGATACCGGCAA
>Ga0209903_1000550_pt1 | contig 13317 bp, 11 predicted proteins | sample OrgsoiDNA2013051_FD_185801 | JGI IMG/M metagenome (GOLD analysis project Ga0209903, IMG submission 185801) | Permafrost soil microbial communities from the Arctic, to analyse light accelerated degradation of dissolved organic matter (DOM) -... | ecosystem: Environmental > Terrestrial > Soil >...
AGCGGCGCCGGGGTTGCCGGGCGCGCTGAGCTGGATGTTCAGCTTGCCTTCGTGGTCGCCGGCGATGACGCGGCCGTCCGCGGAGGTGGTGCGGGTTTTGCCGGTCAACAGGACTTTTTGGATGTTGTTCATGATGGCTTCCTTCGTCAGATAATAATATAGAGAGCTATTTTGTCGTGTGCGATATATTTGTGACACCGCTGGATTAGGCGGTGATCACGTTCAGCGCCACGTCGATATTGCCGCGGGTGGCTTTCGAGTAGGGGCACATGGCGTCGGCGGCGTGCGCGATGGTGGTGGCCAGCGCGTGATCGAGGCCGGGCACGATCAGGCTGAGCCGGGCCTGGATATAAAAGTCGGCGCCGCCCAGGCCCAGGTCGACTTCGATATCGACGGCGGTGTCGGCCGGCAGGGTGACGTTCTTTTCCTTGGCCACGATGCCCACAGCGGCGATATAGCAGGCCGACCAGGCGCCGGCGAACAGCTGCTCGGCGGTGGGGTGCGGGGCGATGGCGTCGAAGGTATGCCGAGCGGCGCCGGAGTTGCCGGGCGCGCTGAGCTGGATGTTGGGGGTGTAAGCCCAAACCGGCGGAATTTGTCCAGTTAGCTAAAATCAACGACTACTCCAAGTCTATCCCATCCAAAATAGTTTCTAAATCAATCGGTTTCCGTTTGTCACGAAATGCGTAATGCCCAAGGAAATGCAGGTGCTGCCATGCCGCAGGTGAAATTCGCCTGAGCAAGTCGATCGTCCTTTCGTTGCCGGCTGCCAAATATAGGCTCAGCAGCCCTGACAGCAGCATGGAGTTGTAGGCGATCACTACATTGGCAATCAATCGACCACAATGGTTGCTGATCGCCACTTCCAGGTCAGTACGCCCAGTCAGTTCCTTTTTGCCGTTCACACCTGGGTGATGGTGGAGCGCAACCGGTGATAGGACTCGATGCGGTTTTCTGAACGGTGGACGTCGCGCTGCAATTGCGGGTCGCGCAAATATGCGCGCTTTAAGGATGGGAGGAAAAGCGCTCCCTATGCTGGCCAGGCGTGATGCCCATGCGGCGCAGAAATACGCGGCGTAGGTTCTGCTCGTCGATATGTCCGCTCGCAGCGGCAATGCGCTTGAGCGGATCACTAGTTTCCTCGAGCAGACGGCAGGCCGCTTCGATGCGCATCGCTTCAACCGTCCTCGCTGGCGTGCAACCCACCTTGGCCGCGTAGGTGCGCGCAAAGGTGCGCGGCGTCATGCCAGCCTGCTCGGCCAACCGCTCAACGCGCAAGTCTTCGTCCAGATGCGCGGCAATCCAGGCATGAAGATCGGCGAACCGGTCGCTCGCCTGCGTTTGCGCTACCAGCGGGGTGCTGAACTGCGACTGTCCGCCCGAACGCTTCATGAACATCACCAGCTGGCGCGCCGTTTCAATGGCCACCTTGTGGCCGAAGTCTTCCTCGATTAGGGCCAGGGTCAGGTCAATCCCCGCCGTCACGCCGGCCGAGGTCCAGATCGAGCCGTCCTTAATGAAGATCTTGTCGGCGTCCACATCGATCGCGGGGTGCAGCGCACTCAGGCGCCCTGCCCAGGCCCAGTGGGTGGCGGCGCGACGCCCGTCCAGTTGACCTGCCGCCGCCAGCAAGAACGCGCCCGTACACACCGAACACAGGCGCCGCACGGTGGGCGCGCGCAGCCGGATCCATTCGATCAGCCGTGGCGGCGAGTCGAATTCCTCCCCCTTGCAGCCGCCTGGCGCGAGGATGGTATCGATGGGCAGGGCGTCAAGCGCCGACAGCGGCACGGTCATCACCTGCAGGCCGGAACTTGTCATGATGAGCCCGCCACCGACGGAGGCAACGATGACCTCGTACCTGGCCTTGCCGTTGCCGCCCACTTGGCGGCTGGCCGTTGCCAGTGCCTGCACCGGGCCAGACAGGTCCAGCAGATTCATGTGTTCGTGCGTCAGTACGACGACGCGGTAGGGTAGCTTAGGCTGCATCATGTTCCGTGTCCTTCAGTGTCCCTGTCCTTGGTATGCTCGCGGGCGAACGTAGCTCATTGCCGGAAGCCCGGATATTCAAGTAGCAAGGCAACGCCAAATGCGGTGCCGCGTCCGTATGAGAGGGCAATGTCGGCCAGCGCCTTGTCCAGCGCAGCCGTCGACGGTGTATCGTCGATCGGTGGCAGCACGCGATCGAAACGGTGTGCTTCGCCAGGTGTACTTTCAGGGAACAAGAGCAGGCCATGCTGCGTACGCAGCGGCGCCTTGCTGTCGGCAACAATGAATGCCTGGCTGCGCCCGGTGCTGGAATAAGCATCGACCGTCAGCGCCAGCGCCACTTCGTTGACACCCGCAGCGACGGGAACGCCTATACTCTCAATCTTGTGAAACCAGCCGTTGGTGTACACGGTTGTCGCCAGCGCTCTCAGATTGCTGCCGAAGTGGGGATGGAACGCATCGCTATCATGGCGGGCGCTCCAGTCATCGATCGCCAAGTCGCGCGCAAGATCGGCTGCATGCTGGTGGCCTGCAATTGCCTCCACCAGGGCGATTGAGACGGGAATCGACGCGCTGACGCCTGCGCTCGAGATCCAGTTTCGGTCAGCCACGTAGCGTGCATTCCTGACCCAGTGCACTTCGGGTTGACCGCTCATCCGGTCCGCTTCGGTTGACCAGTGGCCCGTCGCCATATGACCATCCATGGCTGCGCTTTTTGCCACGATCTGGGAGCCATTGCAGATGCTGACGATGGTCGCGCCCTTGGCGGCCTGTTGTGCGATCCATCCAAACAGGGCAGCATCGCCCCGGGTGGCAGGCACGACAACATAGTCGGCACCGTCGGGAAAGCGCGCATCGAACTGGGCAATTGTCGCATCGGGCTGAATCTGGAACGAGGGCAGCCCCATATCGGTAGTGGTCTTGATCGGCCCGGTATTCGTGGACACGGCAAGGACCTGCGCCACGCCTGATTGCGCCAGGATGCCATACGGGACAACATAATCGGTCAGCTCGGTGCTGCGATTGTCGCCGACAACGGCAACGAGGGCCTGGGGGCGGCCAAAGCGCGCATGGTAGGGGGCGATCTTTGCGTCCTGCGGCGCGATGTGTGCGGCGTTGTCGGATGAGCGGGCATCGATGGCGGCCGGACCGCTGGCGCAGCCGGTCAGGGCTATGCCGATGGCAAATACAGCAACAATTGAACGAAAAATACAGTGCATGGCGATACTCCGAGTTGGTGTGACAGTGACGGACGCCCAGTATTAGTCCAGCGCCACACGCCAGAATGACATAAAACATTCAATTTCTGCCAATTGAAATGAGCTTACGCGGAACGACCATTTGTCCGAGACCAAATCGACTGGCTCAGGTCTCATGCCACCGGGGGCGAGAACTCCCCGTTCGCCGCTCCTGTTCAATTGCTAGCGATGCTTGAAAGAAAAAATGCGCGGGCAGAAATTTGCATACCTAACTTGGGGTTCTAGTCCCAGACTCGTGGAATTTGTCCAGCGGTGTAACGGGAAACAGGTGTTTTCCGACACGTTGTCAATGGCAAGAAAAACCGGTCTTACAAGCCCCTAAAAATATACGGAAAACATTGTCGCTATGCGCTACCATACGGAAACCTAATTTTCGTGGTTATTCGTTTATGCTGGTTGGCTACATGCGCGTCTCATCGGACTCGGATCGGCAAAGCACCGATCTGCAACGCGATGCGCTGCTGGCGGCGGGCATCGATGCCCGCCACTTGTTCGAAGATCATGCCTCCGGTGCCAAAGATGATCGGCCTGGCTTGGCCAAGGCACTGGAATTTGTGTGTTCCGGTGACGTGCTCGTCGTCTGGAAGCTGGATCGGCTGGGCCGTTCACTATCGCACTTGCTCTCCATCGTGACCACGCTGAAGGACAAGCAGGTCGCCTTCCGGTCGCTCACCGAAGGCATGGACACCACCACGGCATCGGGCGAATTACTGTTCCATGTGTTCGGCGCACTGGCGCAATACGAACGGGCTTTGGTCCAGGAGCGGGTCATTGCCGGTCTGGCCGCCGCCAAGCGGCGTGGCAGAGTCGGCGGCCGGCCGGCGGCCATCGTTGGCGAGAAACGGGACGCCATCATTGCCGCACTCAACGGCGGCATGTCGAAGGCTGCCGTGTGCCGTAACTTCGGCGTCAGACGCACCACGCTGATTGAAACTTTGGCCCGTGTCGGATGGCCCGGTGCACACGGCACCGGCACCTGAAAGCGAATGGCACATGCGCGGTGACAGCAACGAGCGATTGACCATCCTCTCGGAGGCAGAGAAGACGGCGCTCTATGGCATTCCCGATTTCGACGATTTCCAGCGTGTTGAATTTTTTGCCATGACCGAGGCCGAACGTTCCTTGGCTTTGCAGCGCAGGGGCATCTTGAAACAGATTTATTGCCTGCTGCAAATTGGCTACTTCAAAGCCAAGCAGGCATTTTTTCAGTTCTCTCTGGACGACGTGCCGCCAGAGGATGTTGCGTTCCTGCTGCAACGGTATTTCCCTGGGAAAACGCTCACGATAGAGCCATTGAGCGCCAAGGAATATTACGCGCAGCGCAGGGAAATTGTCGCTTTGTGCGGCTATCGTCTGTGGACGGACAATGACCTACCGACATTGCGCGAAAAAACGAAACTGCTGGCCCGCACAGACGTGACGCCTACCTTTTTGCTGGCTGAATTGATGGTGTTTTTGATTGGCCAGCGCATTGTGCGGCCAGGCTACTCCACACTGCAAACCATCATCAGGGACGCGCTCAGTGCTGAGCGTGAACGCGTGGAGCAACTGGTCGAAACGGCCTTGACCGATGCTGCACGCGATGCGCTGCAACAATTGCTGGTGCGAGAGAATACCTTGTCCGATTTGGCCGCGCTCAAACAGGATGCCAAAAGCTTTCGCTACCGCCAGATGGGTTTGGAGCGCCAAAAACGCCTCACGCTGGCACCCTTGTATGCCATCGCCAAGGCGCTGCTGCCAAACCTTGACCTCTCGCAACTTAACATCGCATACTACGCCAGTCTGGCCAACTTCTACACCATCTACGATTTACGCCGACTCAAGCCCGGCCAGACCAACCTCTATTTGCTGTGTTATGCCTGGCAGCGCTACCGGCAACTTACGGACAATTTGGTGGAAGCCTTTGGCTACCATACACGGCAGCTCGAAGAAGGCACCAAGGCAGTTGCCAACCAGCAAGCAGCCCAAATACACAACGAGCGGCAGCAAGCCACGCCACGGATTGGCGAGCTGCTTTTGCTGTACGTGGATGACACGCTCCCCGATGGAACACGTTTCGGCACCGTGCGCCGCCGGGCATTCAGCATCATGCCTGAGGAGAGGCTGCGCTCGGCCGGCGAACTCCTGACGTCGACGCCAGTCAGTCAGATGGATTTGCGCTGGCAAGCGGTGGACAAGCAGAGCGGGCTTTGCACGAAAAATCTGCGCCCGCTGGCAATGGCCCTCGATTTCGCCAGCGACAGCGCCAGTGGCAAGGCCTGGCTGGCCGCGCTGCAATGGATGAAAGAGGTCTGGTCCCGCCAGCAGCGACTTGCCAAGCAGCCGCTGGCTGAAATTCCGCCATACACGGTACCCACACGCTTGCGCGACTTTTTACTGAGCGTTGGCGAGGATGGCGAGCCAGTCGGGTTGCGTGGCGACCGGTATGAATTTTGGGTGTACCGGCAACTGCGCAAGCGCCTCGACACCGGCGACATTTACCTCGATGACAGTGTGCGGCACCGGCGCTTTGCTGATGACTTGGTGTCCATGGAGGCCAAGGCGGACGCACTCAAAGCGCTGGACATACCTTGGTTACGCCAGCCGGTTGACGTGACACTTGATGCCCTGTTCGCCGAGCTGGATATGCAATGGCGGGCATTCAATGAGGAACTGCGCTACGGCAAACTCAAACACCTGGAGTTTGATCCCGATAAACAAACGTTGATCTGGCACCGTCCCAAGGCTGACAAGGACAAGCTGCTGCAACAGGGCTTCTACGCCAAGCTCCAGGCACGCGACATTGCCGACATTTTTCGATTTGTGAATGAGCAGTGCCACTTCCTGTCGGCGATGACGCCCTTGCAGCCGCGCTACGCTAAGAAGATCGCCGATGAGGACAGCTTGATGGCGGTGATTATTGCGCAGGCCATGAACCATGGCAATTTCAGCATGGCCGAGACCTGTGACATACCCTATCACGTCCTGGAAGCCACGCATCAGCAACACCTACGCCCGGCCACCCTGATCGGCGCGAATGACCAAATCAGCAATTTCATCGCTAGTCTGCCCATATTCCCGTACTTCTCCATCGACATGGATGTGCTCTACGGCAGCGTTGATGGGCAGAAATTTGCCGCCGCCGCACCGACGCTCAAGGCACGCCATGCGCGCAAGTATTTTGGCAAGGATCGTGGGGTTGTCGCCTTTACCTTGCTGGCCAACCATGTGGCATTGCAAACCGAGCTGTTGGGCGCAAACCAGCATGAGAGCTATTGGGTATTCGACATCTGCTACAACAACACGTCCGACATCAGGCCGACCACGATCACCGGCGATATGCACAGCATCAACATGGCCAACTTCGCCATTCTGCATTGGTTCGGCATGAACCTGGCGCCGCGCTTCACCAATTTGCACGCGCAGTTGAAGCATCTCTATTGTGGTCCTGGTCAGGCATACGCTGATTTCCTGATTCAACCTGCGGGTCAAATTGACCGCAGCCTTATTGAATCGGAGAAAGCCAACATGGATCACATTGCCGCCACACTGGGTCTCAAGGAGATGAGCCAAAGCGTCCTTATACGCAAAATCTGTACCTTGTCCGGGCATCACCGGACGCGCAAGGCCATCTTTGAATTCGACAAGTTGATTCGCAGCATCTACACGCTCCGTTACTTGCGCGACCCGCAATTACAGCGCGACGTCCACCGTTCGGAAAACCGCATTGAGTCCTACCATCAGTTGCGCTCCTCTATCGCCCAGGTGAACGGCAAAAAGGAACTGACGGGGCGCACTGACCTGGACGTGGCGGTCAGCAACCAATGTGGCCGATTGATTGCCAATGTCGTGATCGCCTACAACTCCATGCTGCTGTCCGGGCTGCTGAGTCGATATTTGGCAGCCGGCAACGAAAAGGCGATCGACTTACTCAGGCGAATTTCACCTGCAGCGTGGCAGCACCTGCATTTCCTTGGGCATTACGCATTTCGTGACAAGCGGAAACCGATTGATTTGGAAGCCATTTTGGCTGGGATTGACTGGGAGTAATCGCTGATTTTGGCAAACTGGACAAATTCCGCCGGTTTGGGCTTACAACCCCATGTTCAGCTTGCCTTCGTGGTCGCCGGCGATGACGCGGCCATCTGCGGAGGTGGTGCGGGTTTTACCGGTCAGCAGGACTTTTTGGATATTGTTCATGGTTGGCTCTTATGTGGGTTGATGTTGATCGCATGCGATGTAATCTTGTGCGATGTGTTCAGTATAGCGAGGCCAAAACAGATGTCAAGCGCTTTCGATTGAATCGTATGCGATTTAATTGAACTTCTTATCCGCATGGATCGATGGGCTGGCGCGATACGACTCGCTGCCGGGCGAGCGGGACTGCGCGTCCGGCAGCGGCGCCGCGGCGGACGATGTCAAAACGCGCCGCTGGCGACTCTCCCTTAGGCCGGGATAGAGCGCCGCGTGACGCGGCTTGGCAGGGGACGGCCGATCCACGGCATAATGGGGGCATTTCCCGCATCGCGAGCACGCATCTTGAGCACCGAACCGACCTCCGCCATCCCCGTAACCGCGCCGACGATGGCCTCGCCCGTGCCGTCGCCCTGCGTCAGCCTGTGCAAGATGGACACGGAGCGGCGCTACTGCATCGGCTGCCGGCGCACGATAGAAGAAATCGTCGCCTGGGGCAAGGCCGACGACGACTACAAGCGCCGCGTCTGGAGCGAGTTGAGCCGTCGCGAGCTGCCGGCCGACTGCGACTTCGACTGAGCCGATGGCCGGCCTGCCCGACAGCATCCAGGTTTTCGAGCGCGGCTGGCTGTCGTCCAACAATGTGCTGCTGACCGGCCCGGACGACACGGCGCTGATCGACAGCGGCTATCTGACTCACGCGCCGCAAACGCTGGCGCTGGTGCGCCACGCGCTGGCCGGCCGGCCGCTGGACCGCCTGCTCAACACCCACTTGCATTCCGACCACTGCGGCGGCAACGCCATCCTGCAGGCGCACTATGGCTGCCACACGGCGATACCGGTGGCCGAGGCCGCCAAGGTGCGCGACTGGGACGTCGACGCGCTCAGCTTCCAGGCCACCGGCCAGCAGTGCGCCCGCTTCGGCTTCGACGCCACCATCGCGCCCGGCGACGTGCTGGCGTTGGCCGGCATGGAATGGCGGGCGCTGGGCGCGCCGGGCCACGATCCGCACTCGCTGATTTTTTACTGTCCCGAGCAGCGCGTGCTGGTGTCGGCCGACGCGCTGTGGGAAAACGGCTTCGGCGTGATCTTCCCCGAGCTGGCCGGCGAGTCCGGGTTCGCCGAGGCGCGCGCCACGCTGGAGCTGATCGCCACGCTGGACGTGCGGCTGGTGATCCCCGGCCATGGCGCGCCGTTCGCCGACGTGGCCGGCGCGCTGGCCCGCGCCCACGGCCGGCTGGACTACCTGTCGGCCGACCCGCGGCGCAACGCCGAGAACGCGGTCAAGGTGCTGCTCAAGTTCCTGCTGCTGGAGCGGCAGCGCATCGCGCTGGCCGAGATCGCGCCGCTGCTGCTGGCCATGCCGGTGTTCGTGGGCACCAACGCGCGTTTTCTGCAACAGCCGCCGGACCAGCTGGCGACGTGGGCGACGCGCCAGCTGGTACGTTCCGCTGCGGCCCGCGTCGAGGGTGAGTACTTACTAAATACTTGAGCCATCAAGAAAAATAGAGCGGCTCGCCTAAGTTAGCGGTCATTCCGCACGATCGTACTATTTTCATCTTATAATCGATTCCCCGATCACCTCACGTCAGCGAGTTCGACATGGCCCTGCCTGCAGCGTTGCAAAATCTCTCACTTCCCGTCATCGCCTCGCCGATGTTCATCGCCAGCGGCCCGGCCCTGGTCGCGGCCCAGTGCAAGGCCGGCATCGTCGGCTCCTTCCCGGCGCTCAACGCGCGCCCGGCCGAAACGCTGGACACCTGGCTGACCGAGCTGCAAGCCGAACTGGCCGACTACCAGCTGGCCAACCCCGGCCAGCGCGTCGGTCCGATCGCCGTCAACCAGATCGTCCACCAGTCCAACGACCGCCTCGCGCACGACGTCGACGTCTGCGTCAAGCACCGCGTGCCCATCATCATCTCGTCGCTGCGCGCGCCGCCGAAGGAGATGCTCGACGCCATCCACAGCTACGGCGGCATCGTGCTGCACGACGTCATTTCCATCCGCCACGCCGAGAAATCGCTGGAGGCCGGCGTCGACGGCCTGATCCTGGTGGCCACCGGCGCCGGCGGCCATGCCGGCACCTTGTCGCCGTTCGCGCTGGTGGGCGAGGTGCGCAAGTTCTTCAGCGGCCCGGTCGCGCTGTCGGGCGCCATCGCCACCGGCGACGCCATCCTCGCCGCGCAGGCCATGGGCGCCGATTTCGCCTACATCGGCTCGCGCTGGCTGGCCACGCAGGAAGCCAACGTCAGCGACGGCTACCGCGAGGCCATCGTCGAATCGACGGCGGCCGACATCATCTATTCGAACCTGTTCACCGGCGTGCACGGCAACTACCTGAAAAAATCCATCATCGCCGCCGGCCTCGACCCGGACGCGCTGCCGCAGGCCGACAAGAGCTCGATGAATTTCGGCTCCTCCAGCGCCAAGGCCTGGCGCGACATCTGGGGCGCCGGCCAGGGCGTCGGCCTGATGAACGACGTGCCGACCACGGCCGAAATGGTGGCCCGCCTGAAGCGTGAATACGACGCCGCGCGCGCCCGTTTGAGCCTGTAAGCGCAGCCTGTCGTCTATGAAACCGCCCACGTGGCGGTTTTTTTACGCGCCGGCGGTTGCGCCAGATGGCGCTGCGACAAACGCTCGGCGACCTTTGTGGCGCGGCCGCCGCCTGCCTGGCCGAGCACTAGCGCGCCCTATGCACGCGGCTGGAAACTTGCTGCCGGCGCGTTGATACGCCGGCGTCAGGCCTCGTTGCGGATCGCCCACAGTCCCGGCAGATTGCGCCAGTAGCCGTAGGCGTCCATGCCGAAGCCGACCACGAAGCGGTTGGGGATGGTGATGCCGACGATGTCGGCGCGGCAGGGCTTGGGCTTGCCGATGGCCTTGTCGGCGAACACGGCCAGCAGCACTTCGGCCGCGCCCATGTCGAGCAGGCGCTGCTTGACGTGCGCCAGCGTCTCGCCCTCGTCGAGTATGTCGTCGAGCACGATGACCACGCGGCCCGCCACGTTCGAGCGCGGCACCACCTTCCACACCACCTGGCCGCCCTGGTCGTCGTCGCCGTAGCGGCTGACGTGGATGTAGTCGAATTCGAGCGGGAAGCGCAGCTGCGGCAGCAGGTTGCCGGTGAAGACGACGGCGCCGCCCATCACGCCCAGCACCAGCGGGAACTGCTCGCTGCCGGGCGCGTCGAAGCGCGCGTTGAGGGTCCCGGCCATGCGCGTGACGGCGGCGTCGACGGCCGCTTTGTCGAACAGTTCTTCGGCGTTCTCCAGCAGGGCGCGGGCGCGGTTGTGGTGGAAGTCTTGCATGGCTATTCTGGCGACGGGTGACGGAGCCCATATTATCCGCCATATCGGCCCGCGTCGGCGGCCGTTGGATTTGCGCGACAGCGCCGTCAGCGCGCAGCGGAAGAGGGCGGATCGCCGGGCAGGGCGTGGTGCAGGCCGAGTTCGCGCTGGATTTTTTTGCTCAGCCTGGCGGCCACCAGTTCGTAGGAGCGCCGCAGCAGCGCGGCCGCCTCCGCATCGCCGACCTTGCGCAGGTCGACGATGCGCACCCACTGGGCGCGCGCCAGATACGGCGCGGGGATGATGCCGGGACGGTCGGTCAGTTCGAGAAAGCGCTCGCGCTCGACCTTGAAGCTGATGCCGTCGGCAGCGCCGTCCACGCCGGTGACGGCGAACATTTTCGCGGCGACGGAAAACACCAGATTGCTTTCCCATTTGATGTCTTCGGTGGCGCCGGGCAGGGCGCGGCAAAATGCCAGGGCGAGTTCGAGGTCCATGCAGCCATTATGCCAGCCGGCGCGATTGCCGTTCACGCACATGGGCGTCGCCCTCGTGATGCCGGACTCATGGAATCGCCGCAGGCCTTGGGCCGGAAGGATGCAATCATCTTTACCGTAGCGCCTGGATTTTGGTGTAACAAGCCCGCTATCAGCCCTACCTTAAAACACCGGCGCTAAAGGGGCGCATGGCGCCAAATCAGGCCGGCAGCCTGGACGGCAGTCATCAAATCGCCCAGCAGCGCCGTGGGCAATCGCGGTATCATAGGCCCCATTCTCCAGGCCGCGTTGCGTGGCGGCCGGCAAACCGTATAAACGATTTACCCGATATCATGACCACTCCAGAAAAAACCGCCATCGCCGACCGGCTCGCGCAGCTGCGCCTGGCGATGCACCGCCACCAGATCGACGCGCTGCTGGTGCCGTCGTCCGACCCGCACCTGTCCGAATACCTGCCGGCGCGCTGGCAGGGCCGCGAGTGGCTGTCCGGCTTCACCGGCTCGGTCGGCACCTTCATCATCACCGCCGATTTCGCCGGCGTCTGGACCGACGCGCGCTACTGGACCCAGGCCGAGACCGAACTCCAGGATACCGCCATCCGCCTGATGAAAATCCCCTCCGGCGCCAGCGTCATCTACATCGACTGGCTGGCTGCCCAGGTGAAGGCCGGCCAGACGGTCGCCGTCGACGGCACGGTGCTGGGACTGGCGACGGCGCGCCTGCTGGCGCAAGCGCTGGAGGCCAAGGAGGCCGTGCTGCGCACCGACCTCGATCTGCTCGACGAAGTATGGACCGAACGTCCGCCGCTGCCGGCCGCGCCGGTGAGCGAGCACCTGCCGCCGTACGCGTCGAAGAGCCGCATCGGCAAGCTGGCCGACCTGCGCACGGCGATGAAGCAGCTGGGCGCGGCGCGCCACTTTATTTCCACGCTCGACGACATCGCCTATCTGTTCAACCTGCGCGGCGCCGACGTGCATTACAACCCGGTGTTCCTGGCGCACGCGCTGGTCGAGCCCAGCCGCGCCACGCTGTTCGTCGCCGACGGCAAAATCGCGCCGGACTTGCGCGCCATCCTGGCCGAAGACGGCGTCGACGTGCTGCCCTACGCGTCGGCCGCCGCCGCGCTGGCCGCGCTGCCGCCGGACAGCACGCTGCTGGTCGACCCGCGCCGCATCACCCACGGCACCTTGCAGGCCGTGCCGGCCAAGGTGCGCGTCATCGAAGCGATCAATCCGAGCACCTACGCCAAGTCGAAAAAGAGCGAGCCGGATATCGCCCATGTGCGCGCGACGATGGAGCAGGACGGCGCGGCGCTGTGCGAATTCTTCACTTGGCTGGACCAGACGCTGGCCGACCCGCTGCGCGCGCCGCTGACCGAGATCGCCATCGACCAACAATTGACGGCGGCGCGCGCGCGGCGTGCCGGTTTCGTCAGCCTCAGTTTCGGCACCATCGCCGGCTTCAATGCCAACGGCGCCATCATGCACTACCGCGCCACCGAGGCCTCGCACGCGGTCATCGCCGGCGACGGCCTGCTGCTGATCGATTCGGGCGGCCAGTACCTCGGCGGCACCACCGACATCACGCGCGTGGTGCCGGTGGGTGCGGTGTCGGAGGCACAGAAGTGCGACTTCACGCTGGTGCTCAAGGGCGTGATCGCGCTGTCGTCGGCGCGCTTCCCGCGCGGCACGCGCTCGCCGATGCTGGACGCGATCGCGCGCGCGCCGATCTGGTCGGCCGGCATCGACTACGGCCACGGCACCGGCCACGGCGTCGGCTACTTCCTCAACGTGCACGAAGGCCCGCAGTCGATTTCGCAATCGGCCATGCCGGAGCCGCACACCGCGATGGAGGCCGGCATGATCACGTCGATCGAGCCGGGCATCTACCGGCCGGGCAAATGGGGCATCCGCCTCGAAAACCTGGTGCTCAACCGCGTCGTGGAAAATGGCGAGTTCGGCGAGTTCCTCGGCTTCGAGACCTTGACCCTGTGCCCGATCGATACGCGCTGCATCGCCCTCGACTTGCTGCGCGACGACGAGCAGCGCTGGCTCAACGACTACCACGCGCAGGTGCGCGCGCGCCTGTTGCCGCTGCTGTCGGGCGACG
>Ga0209903_1000557_pt1 | contig 13142 bp, 14 predicted proteins | sample OrgsoiDNA2013051_FD_185801 | JGI IMG/M metagenome (GOLD analysis project Ga0209903, IMG submission 185801) | Permafrost soil microbial communities from the Arctic, to analyse light accelerated degradation of dissolved organic matter (DOM) -... | ecosystem: Environmental > Terrestrial > Soil >...
CGTCGCCGTGGTCTGGCAGGGCAAGGAGATCTGGATCCAGCACGACGGCCGTGGCCAACTGCTGATCGGCGTTGACGTGGAAGAAGGCGACGCCGAATACGCCAACCTGCTGCTGCGCCCATTGGCGACTAATCTGGTAAGTCTGCAACTGGAAATGGAACCGGCCGAAGTCGGTGACGAAGACCACGTGCACGGCCCGGATTGCGCACACGACCACTAAGGAAATCGCTCTATGCTCGCCCTCGGCAAACTGCTTGAACTGACCCTCGCCGGCCGCGAACCGGCGGAGAAGACTCAACTGACTGTCGAAGGCGTGCGGATGCGCTGGTTGAGCGAAGGTGCGCTGGAAGTCCGGCCACCTGAAGCGCGGGACAATGGCCTGGACCTGCTGCTGTCAGCCGGTATCCATGGCAACGAAACAGCGCCGATCGAGTTGCTTGATCGCCTGTTGCATGACATCGCCCGCGGCGATCTTAAACCGCGCGCACGTATTCTGTTCCTGTTCGGTAACCCCGAGGCGATCCGTCGCGGCGAGCGTTTCATCGAGCAGGACGTCAACCGGCTATTCAACGGCCGTCATGAGCAAAGCAGCGGTTCCGAAGCCCTGCGCGCTTGTGAACTGGAGCGACTGGCGGCGAGTTTCTTCAGCCTGCCGGATCGCGACCGTCTGCACTACGACCTGCACACCGCGATTCGTGGCTCGAAAATTGAGCAGTTCGCGCTGTATCCGTGGAAGGAAGGTCGCCAGCATTCGCGACTGGAACTGGCTCGCCTGCGCGCCGCCGGCATGGAAGCGGTGTTGCTGCAGAACAAGCCGTCCATCGTGTTCAGTTCCTACACCTACGACAAGCTCGGGGCCGAGGCTTTTACCCTCGAATTGGGCAAGGCCCGACCGTTCGGGCAGAACGCCGGGGTTAATGTCGATCTGCTCGAGACCCGCCTCAAACAGATCATCGAAGGCAACGAGCCAGCCCTGGCCGAAGCGTCGCTGGACGGTTTGCAGCTATTCAGCGTGGCGCGGGAAATCATCAAGCACAGCGACAGCTTTCGCTTGAACCTGCCAGCGGACATCGAGAACTTTTCGGAGTTGGAAGTGGGTTACGTGCTGGCCGAAGACATCGCCCAGACCCGCTGGATCATCGAAGAGAAGGGCGCCCGGATCATCTTCCCGAACCCCAAGGTAAAGAACGGCCTGCGCGCCGGCATCCTGATCGTGCCGACCAGCGACGAGAACCTCGCCTGACCTCGATCTCAAACCCGACACAAAACCAATGTGGGAGCGGGCTTGCTCGCGAAAGCGGACTGACAGTCAACATAGGTGTTGAATGTTAAACCGCTTTCGCGAGCAAGCTCGCTCCCACATTTGGTTTGGGTGAGGCCGAAGGCCCCACCCGCATACACAGTTTTTGTGTTTAGACCGCTACCGCACGCGGTTCACTACGACGCAATGCACGCGTCTTGTGCAGCGTGTCCGCGCAAGTCTTCGCTGCTTCCTGGCCTTTATGCACGAAATGCTCGAAGAAGAACTTCTGATGTTCTTCGCCAGCATGGAAGTGGTGCGGGGTCAGGACCACCGAGAATACCGGCACTTCAGTTTCCAGCTGAACCTGCATCAGGCCGCTGATCACCGACTGGGCGACGAATTCGTGACGGTAGATCCCGCCGTCCACCACCAGGCCTGCGGCAACGATACCGGCATAACGGCCAGTTTTGGCCAGCAGCTTGGCGTGCAGCGGAATTTCAAAGGCGCCGCCGAGTTCGAAGAAGTCGATGTCCGATTCCTGATAGCCCTGGGCAATCATCTCGGCCAGGAAGCCCTTACGGCTCTGGTCGACGATTTCTTTGTGCCAGCAGGCCTGGATGAACGCAACGCGCTCGCCCTGATGGTTTTTGCTTTTGCTATCGATTGCGGTGGGTTGCATGTTCTGGTTCCTGTTTGTGTGAAAAACAGGGCTTATGAATCGAATGGGATTTAAGGGTACGCGCGCTCGCACGAATGCCGGCGGACGGCCCTTTGGCGCCAATCCCGTTCTCTCTTCATCCGGACTATGACCGTCGGCCCCGGGATCACACCGGGTCTGCTGACCTTGCCGCCAGTCACCGCCCAAGGCGTGCTGTCACCAAGCGCTCGCGGGCTATGCGCATTGCGCGCAATTACCGCCGGTGGGGAGTTGCACCCCGCCCTGAGAACGTTTTGCCGCCAGAATGTTTGGCGGCGAAGCGTTTTTAACACATATTTTGTGCATGCGCATCGCTGCTTTCTGATGATTGATATCGATTTTTTCGAAGGGGTAAAGCGTCTTTTCCTCGCCCAAGGGTTGATTATTCGTCGGCATGACCGCAGTAATTCCTCTTGGAAAGCGAATTCCCCTGATTACCGAGGCCAGATTTATGAGCGTTATCGATCTTCGCAGCGACACCGTCACTCAACCGTCCAAAGGAATGCTCGACGCGATGGCCACAGCGGCCACCGGTGACGACGTTTACGGTGAAGATCCGACGGTCAATCGTCTGGAAGCCGAACTGGCCACGCGACTGGGTTTTGCTGCAGCACTATTCGTTCCGACGGGAACCATGAGTAACTTGCTAGGGTTGATGGCCCACTGCGAGCGCGGCGAGGAATACATCGTCGGTCAGCAGGCTCACACTTATAAGTACGAAGGTGGCGGTGCCGCGGTGCTCGGCTCAATCCAGCCACAGCCGCTGGAAGTGCAGGCCGATGGGTCCCTGGACCTGGCCCAGGTTGCCGCAGCGATCAAGCCTGACGACTTCCACTTCGCCCGCACACGCTTGCTGGCCCTGGAAAACACCATGCAGGGCAAAGTCCTGCCACTGGAGTATCTGGCCCGGGCGCGCAGTTTCACCCGTGAACACGGTTTGGCCCTGCACCTGGATGGCGCGCGGCTTTACAACGCGGCGGTCAAGCTGGGGGTTGATGCCCGGGAGATCACTCAGCATTTCGATTCGGTGTCGGTCTGCTTGTCCAAGGGGCTGGGCGCTCCGATCGGTTCGGTGTTGTGCGGCTCGGTCGAGTTGATCGGCAAGGCGCGACGCCTGCGCAAAATGGTCGGTGGTGGCATGCGTCAGGCCGGGATTCTGGCGGCGGCAGGGTTGTATGCGCTGGATCACAATATCCAGCGCTTGGCCGACGACCATGACAATGCGCAATTTCTTGCCGACGGCCTGCGTAAAGCCGGTTACGACATCGAACCGGTGCAGACCAACATGGTTTACGTGCAGATAGGCGACAAGGCCGAGGCGATCAAGGCGTTCGCGGCTGAGCGTGGTATCAAGCTGAGCGCCGCCGGCCGTCTGCGAATGGTCACGCACATGGACGTCAGCCGCGCACAAATCGAGCAGGTCATCGCGACATTCGTCGAGTTTTCGCGCAACTGACAGCGTTAGCCGTCCAATTGACCGTTTCTATCGTATAAACACGCTGTACCCCGCGCGCAGGGCCGATATAATGCGGCCCTTTGCCGTCGCTTCGTCTGTTGACGTTTCGCACAGGCCTTTGGCCGCAGCCTCCGTGGAAGAACCTAATGAAAAGCGCAGAAATCCGTGAAGCCTTCCTTCGCTTCTTCGAAGAGCAAGGCCACACCCGTGTAGCCTCCAGCTCTTTGATTCCGGGCAACGACCCAACCCTGCTGTTCACTAACGCGGGGATGAACCAGTTCAAGGACTGCTTCCTGGGCCAGGAAAAACGTGCGTACACCCGTGCGACCAGCAGCCAGAAGTGCGTGCGTGCCGGTGGCAAGAACAGTGACCTGGAAAACGTCGGTTATACCGCTCGTCACCACACGTTCTTTGAAATGCTGGGTAACTTCAGCTTCGGTGACTATTTCAAGCACGATGCGATTACCTACGCCTGGACCTTCCTGACCGGTGTCCTGAAACTGCCCAAGGAAAAACTCTGGGTAACGGTCTATGCCTCGGATGACGAGGCTTACGACATCTGGACCAAACAAATCGGTGTTCCGGTCGAGCGCATGATTCGCATCGGCGACAACAAAGGTGCGCCGTACGCGTCCGACAACTTCTGGACCATGGGCGATACCGGCCCGTGCGGCCCTTGCACCGAGATTTTCTACGATCACGGCGATCACATCTGGGGTGGCCCACCGGGTTCGCCGGAAGAAGATGGCGACCGTTACATCGAGATCTGGAACAACGTGTTCATGCAGTTCAACCGCACCGCCGATGGGGTGTTGCATCCGTTGCCAGCGCCATCGGTAGATACCGGCATGGGCCTGGAGCGGATCAGTGCGGTGATGCAGCACGTTCATTCGAACTATGAAATCGACCTGTTCAAGAACCTGCTGAGCGCGTCGGCCGAGGCTATCGGCTGCAGCAACGACGATCAGTCGTCGCTCAAAGTTGTCTCCGACCACATTCGTTCGTGCGGTTTCCTGATTGCCGACGGCGTGCTGCCGTCCAACGAAGGCCGTGGCTACGTGCTGCGCCGGATTATTCGTCGTGCGTGCCGTCACGGTAACAAGCTGGGTGCGACCGGCAGCTTCTTCTACAAGATCGTCGCGGCGCTGGTTGCCGAGATGGGCGAAGCGTTCCCGGAGCTCAAGCAGCAACAGGGCAATATCGAGCGCGTACTCAAGGCCGAAGAAGAGCAGTTCTCCAAGACTTTGGAGCACGGCCTGAAGATTCTCGAGCAGGATCTGTTGGAACTCAAAGGCACCGTGGTGCCGGGCGATGTGGTGTTCAAGCTGTATGACACCTACGGTTTCCCGATGGACCTGACCGCTGACATCGCTCGCGAACGTAACCTGACGGTTGACGAAGTCGGTTTCGAGCGCGAAATGGAAGCTCAGCGTGTTCGTGCTCGCTCGGCCAGCTCGTTCGGTCTGGACTACAACACCTTGGTCAAGGTTGACGTAGCGACCGAGTTCACCGGCTACAAGGCCACCAGCGGGTCGGCCAAAATTGTCGCCATCTATAAAGAAGGCCGCTCGGTCGACGTCTTGAGTGAAGGCGAAGAAGGCGTGGTTGTTCTCAATCAAACGCCTTTCTACGCTGAGTCCGGCGGTCAGATCGGCGACTGCGGTTATCTGCAAGTCGGCAGCAGCCGTTTCGATGTGCGCGACACCACCAAGACCGGCGGTGCGTTCCTGCATCACGGTGTGCTGGCTTCGGGCAGTCTGACGATCGGCGCGCCGGTAGAAACTCATGTCGATGCCGACGTGCGTCACGCGACTTCGCTGAACCACTCGGCGACGCACTTGCTGCACGCTGCATTGCGTCAGGTGCTGGGCGAACACGTTCAGCAGAAAGGCTCGCTGGTCGACAGTCAGCGCTTGCGCTTTGACTTCAGCCACTTCGAAGCCATCAAGCCTGAGCAGTTGAAGGCGCTGGAAGACATCGTCAACGCCGAGATTCGCAAGAACTCCGCGGTTGAAACTGAAGAAACCGATATTGAAACCGCCAAAAAGAAAGGCGCCATGGCGCTGTTTGGTGAGAAGTATGGCGACAACGTGCGCGTGCTGAGCATGGGCGGTGATTTCTCCGTCGAGCTGTGCGGTGGCATTCACGCTAACCGTACCGGCGACATCGGCCTGCTGAAAATCATCAGCGAAGGCGGTGTGGCCTCCGGTGTGCGTCGTATTGAGGCGGTCACGGGAGCTGCGGCACTGGCCTACTTGAACGCTGCTGAAGAACAACTCAAGGAAGCGGCCAACCTGGTCAAGGGCAGCCGCGACAACCTGATCGACAAGCTGTCGGCTGTGCTGGAGCGCAACCGTCTGCTGGAGAAGCAACTCGAGCAGTTGCAAGCCAAGGCCGCCAGTGCGGCGGGCGACGATCTGTCGTCTTCCGCGCTGGATGTCAAAGGTGTGAAAGTGCTGGCCGTGCGTCTGGACGGTCAGGACGGCAAGGCGCTGCTGGCGCTGGTCGATCAACTGAAAAACAAACTCGGCCGCGCAGTGATCCTGCTCGGCAGTGTCCATGAGGATAAGGTCGTTCTGGTTGCAGGCGTAACCAAGGACCTGACTGGCCAACTCAAAGCCGGTGATTTGATGAAGCAAGCCGCTGCGGCAGTGGGCGGGAAGGGCGGTGGTCGTCCAGACATGGCGCAGGGCGGTGGTGTAGACGCCGGCGCACTGGATGCCGCATTGGCCCTGACCGTTCCATTTGTAGAGCAGGGTTTATAAGGCGGTTTGCCGGCGCCGCGGTCTAGTGGCGGTGTCGGCAACTGTTTGAGTGATTATTGGGCGCCCTTCATGGGCAGAGGCGGCTTTGAAATGGCTTTGATCGTACAGAAATTTGGAGGCACCTCAGTCGGTACTGTCGAGAGAATCGAGCAGGTCGCCGACAAGGTTAAGAAATTCCGCGATGCCGGCGATGACCTGGTGGTTGTGCTGTCTGCAATGAGCGGCGAGACCAACCGTCTGATCGATCTGGCCAAGCAAATCAGTGGCGACAGTCAGCCGGTTCCGCGTGAGCTGGATGTGATCGTCTCCACCGGTGAGCAGGTGACGATTGCCCTGTTGGCCATGGCGCTGATCAAACGCGGCGTGCCAGCGGTGTCCTACACCGGCAATCAGGTACGGATTCTGACGGACAGCGCGCACAATAAAGCGCGTATCTTGCAGATTGACGATCAGAAGATTCGCGGTGACCTGAAGGCTGGTCGCGTGGTGGTTGTCGCCGGTTTCCAGGGCGTTGACGAGCACGGCAACATCACCACCCTCGGTCGTGGCGGTTCCGACACCACCGGCGTGGCGCTGGCAGCGGCCTTGAAGGCTGACGAATGCCAGATCTACACCGATGTGGACGGCGTCTACACCACCGACCCACGTGTGGTGTCCGTGGCCCAGCGCCTGGACAAGATTACCTTTGAAGAGATGCTGGAAATGGCCAGCCTCGGTTCCAAGGTGTTGCAGATCCGTGCGGTGGAATTCGCCGGCAAGTACAACGTTCCGCTGCGCGTACTGCACAGCTTCAAGGAGGGTCCGGGCACCCTCATTACTATTGATGAAGAGGAAACCATGGAACAGCCGATCATTTCCGGCATCGCTTTCAACCGCGATGAAGCCAAGCTGACCATCCGTGGCGTGCCAGACACCCCGGGTGTGGCGTTCAAGATTCTTGGGCCTATCAGTGCTGCGAACATTGAAGTCGACATGATCGTGCAGAACGTTGCGCACGATAACACCACCGACTTCACCTTCACCGTGCACCGCAATGACTTCCAGGCCGCACAAACCGTGCTGGAAAACACCGCTCGCGAGATCGGTGCCCGTGAAGTCGTTGGTGACATCAAGATCGCCAAGGTCTCGATCGTCGGCGTCGGCATGCGTTCTCACGCAGGCGTAGCCAGCCGCATGTTCGAATCCCTGGCCAAGGAAAGCATCAACATCCAGATGATCTCGACCTCGGAAATCAAAGTTTCCGTCGTGATTGAAGAGAAGTACCTGGAACTGGCTGTGCGCGCTCTGCACACGGCTTTCGAACTGGATGCGCCTGCCCGTCAGGGTGAGTGATGCGGTTCCCGAAGGGCGCGGTCTGACCGCGCCCTTCGTCTTTTTTGAATAGCGCGACCCGAGAACTGTTCTTTTGCTCGCGCTGGTCAATACTCAGGCATGTAGGGCTGCGATCGTTCCGGTTGTAGGTCGAGTGCCTTTTTTTTGCAGACTGTTGTCCCTGAACTGAAATGCGTGAGGAGAAAGGTATGCTGATTCTGACTCGTCGGTGCGCAGAAAGCCTGATTATTGGTGATGGCGAAATCACTGTGACCGTGCTCGGCGTCAAAGGAAATCAAGTGCGTATTGGTGTCAACGCCCCGAAAGAGGTGGCTGTGCATCGTGAGGAAATTTACCTGCGTATCAAGAAAGAGAAGGACGAAGAACCAAGCCATTAATTTTTATCGTTTTTTATGTTTGCAAACGGGGAAAAGGTTGGTTAAGATACGCCCCGTGTTGCGGAGAGCTGGCCGAGTGGCCGAAGGCGCTCCCCTGCTAAGGGAGTACACCTCAAAAGGGTGTCGGGGGTTCGAATCCCCCGTTCTCCGCCATTATTTGCGTAGTACGTTGTAATCTGGCTTCTTCGGTAAGTTGTTGAAATTACTAGAAAAAGTGTTTGACATAGAGATTAGACGGCCTATAATGCGCGGCAACAAATGCACTCGTAGCTCAGCTGGATAGAGTACTCGGCTACGAACCGAGCGGTCACAGGTTCGAATCCTGTCGAGTGCACCATTTAAGAGTTGTTTGCAGTAATGCGAGCGACTTTGCTTCACCCAGTTGTGGTCTGGTTTAAAAACACAAAATGCACTCGTAGCTCAGCTGGATAGAGTACTCGGCTACGAACCGAGCGGTCACAGGTTCGAATCCTGTCGAGTGCACCAAACACCAAAAAGCCTGCGTCTAACGCGGGCTTTTTGCTGTCTGGGATTTGGCTTTTCCTTTGACGCATCCTTTCTCATCAAACTCGACGTGTGCGCTGCGACCTCGCTTGAGGTCATAGCGATAACTAGTGGCCGAATTCCGAATGCTGATCTTGTCCGGTTTGCCGAGAGCGCTTTCAACGTCCTGCTGGGTCATGCCGGCAACGACCCGCTGATTGATGATTGCTTCGCGACGTTGTTTGGCGTCGATCAGGTTTCCACATTTGTCCTCTGATTGGCCGACAACGGTCAGTTCCCTCCTTTTTGCATTCATACCTGATTTTTCCTGGGTGTCGGCTTCAGGCATGACCGCCACTGTGGTTCCCGGTATGAACGGGCGCACGGTCTGAAGTGAAAGGCTCTCCTCGGCCTTGCAACTCATCGTTGTGAAGGTGATGCGCCCGTCGGGTGCTTCGCATCGGTGGATGGTCGCTGAAAGCGCCCAAGGTGGCAGGCAGAGTAGGGTGGTCAACAAAAGAAGGTGTGTGTTCGATGGCATTCGGCGTCCTCCATGACGTTCCGCCTGAAGGGTAGTCGCTACATTTTTTGGCGGTGGTGTGTTTTCTTTTCAGGATAAGTCGTCGCAGTTTCATCGGTAAGGGCAGCGCTCAGGTTTGTCTTGCAAGCGCTTGTTTCAACCACGATTTTTTAGCGTTTTAAACCGTCAGGCGGTGTATCATTGCGCCCGTCAGCCCCGCCGGGGCTTGTGGAAAACCTCCATGGACTTACCCAGTAGTTACTCAGTACCCCGTTTTTCCAATCATGAATTGACTGATTGATCCTTCCGGCGTACCCCGCTGCTGGGAGTGGAGTTCGCCTATGTCCGAAGTTGAAGTAAAGAAAACGCAGGAAAGCTTGCAAGACCGCCTCGCTCAAGTTGTTGAGCTGCTGCAGCGTCAGCGAGTGGTCGAAGACCTGACTCATCGCCAGGAAGGTCCGCATCACGATCGGGTCGAGAACCTGGTTCACCGGCAAAACCTCGTCGAGCTGCAACGCAAGCTCGATGATCTGCACTCCGCTGACGTTGCCTACATCCTTGAAGCTCTGCCGCTGGGCGATCGTCTGACGCTCTGGCAATTGGTCAAGGCTGATCGTGACGGCGATATTCTGCTCGAAGTATCCGACTCGGTCCGTGAAACCCTGATCGCCGACATGGACGATCACGAGCTCCTGGCTGCAGCCAAGGACATGGATGCCGACGAACTTGCTGACCTGGCCTCCGAGCTGCCGCGAGACGTCGTCCATGAGCTGATGGAAACCCTTGATGGCCAGCAGCGTGAGCGCGTTCGCTCCGCGTTGTCCTATGACGAGGAGCAGGTCGGTGCGCTGATGGACTTCGAGATGGTGACCATCCGTGAGGATGTCAGTCTTGAAGTGGTTCTGCGTTACCTGCGTCGCCTTAAAGAGTTGCCGGGACATACCGATAAGTTGTTTGTCGTCGACTACGACGGCGTGCTCAAGGGTGTCCTGCCGATCAAGCGGTTGCTGGTTAACGATCCGGATAAACAGGTTTCCGAAGTCATGGCTAGCGATCCGGTGAGTTTTCACCCGGACGAAGACGCTTACGATGCCGCTCAGGCGTTCGAGCGTTATGACTTGATCTCCGCGCCTGTTGTCGACAAGAACGGCAAGCTTATTGGTCGTCTGACCATCGATGAAATGGTCGACCTGATTCGTGAAGAGAGCGAAAACGAAGTTCTCAACATGGCAGGTCTGCGTGAAGAAGAAGATATTTTCGCGTCAGTCTGGAAATCCCTGCGTAACCGTTGGGCCTGGCTGGCGGTGAACCTGATCACTGCGTTTATAGCGTCCCGGGTAATCGGTCTGTTTGAAGGCTCCATCGAGAAGCTGGTAGCGCTCGCGGCATTGATGCCTATCGTGGCGGGTATTGGTGGTAACTCGGGTAACCAGACGATCACAATGATCGTTCGAGCCATGGCCCTGGACCAGGTCAGTACCGGCAACACGTCGCGCTTGATGCGCAAAGAGCTTGCGGTAGGTTTGATCAATGGCTTGGTGTGGGGTGGTGTAATTGGTGTCGTCGCCTATCTGCTCTATGGCAGTTGGTCCCTTGGTGTAGTGATGACCGCCGCCATGACGCTCAACTTGTTGCTGGCGGCGCTGATGGGGGTATTAATACCCATGACTCTCGCGCGTCTGGGGCGCGACCCGGCAATGGGCGCCAGTGTGATGATCACGGCCATGACCGACAGCGGCGGGTTCTTCATCTTCCTGGGGTTGGCGACAATCTTCCTGCTCTGAATAGCTTCTTCAAGGCCCGCCAAATTGGCGGGCTTTTTTTTTGCTCCGAATTTCGGGCAAAAAAAAGCCAGCGATTATGCTGGCCTGAGTTTTCTAGAGTGAGTCAGGACGCGTCTGCGGCCATTTCGGCGTCATGGGCGATCAGCGAAACAAGTGCGTTTGCTGGCGGTGGGAGAGTTGGCGGAAGCGTTGCAGTAGTTCGCGTTCGTGCAGTGACAGCTCTGGGCTGTCCAGGCGCATGCTCAGCTCTTCGCCCAGTGCGCCTTCCTGAATAAGACTCTGCTCAAGGCGCGCAATGATTTCGGAGTTCATGCTGCGATGATGATTGCGAGCCACCTCGGCAATGCGTTCACGCATTCCGTCTGGCAGACGTACGACGAACTTGTCAGCCGTACGGCTGGAATAAATTGCCTGTTTCAATGGGCGCATATATTTAACCGGTTAGTTCAGGGGAGCGGTTCTCGGGATTGGCCGCAGGATGTCTGTTAGGACAAGCACTCTGGCCAAATGTTCAACCTGAATTGATAGAGGCTCGCATCATGCCTCAAAGTAGCCAGATCATTGGCGTCAATTCTGTGACAAATATTGAACTGGATAAAGGCGTTATGCCAGCACCAATTATCAGAAATGCGGACTGGTTTGAAAAGTTTGCCCAGGTCCACATCTCTGACCGCGTCCTCTTGCTCCCGCGGGTAATGTCCGAAGACGCCTGAGGGTGCATGCTATGCGGATTCGATCACGATCCTTACCTTGTATAGGATAGTGGCAAATGGCCGATTTACTAGAGGCGAGCCTGTCGTGCGGGATGATTTCAGGATGGATGGCAGATTGATTTATCTGATGGGGCCTTCCGGGTCGGGTAAAGACACGCTCATCGATGCCGCTAGAGAGCCATTGCGGGCGCTCGGTTGTGAGGTGGTCCGGCGCGTCATTACTCGATCGGCCGAATCTAAAGGGGAGGAGGCGGTAGGCGTTTCCTTGGCGGAATTCGAGCGGCACCGGCGCGAGGGCGACTTCGCACTCTTCTGGCATGCAAATGGGCTGGATTACGGCATTCCCATCGAAATAGACCAATGGCTTAGTACGGGTTGCCATGTGCTAATGAATGGCTCTCGGGGGCATTTGCTCGCTGCGCTGGAGCGTTATCCCACGCTGCTGCCGGTATTGCTGACGGTCAAGGATGACGTGTTACGCGAGCGTTTGTTGCGGCGGGGTCGTGAAAGTCTGGTAGATATTGAGGCCAGGCTTCGACGCAATGGACAATTTGTGGCTGACGGTTCGATCGGTGATGTGCTGATCCATCGGCTGGATAACTCTGGTGATTTGGCTGTCACGGTCAAGGGGCTTTTGAGTCTGCTGAAGCTCAGCGCAAAACCGGATCAAATTTGATTCGACGCCCGATGATCAGCGCCAGTACGAACAACACACCAAATACGCCGCAGGCGATTAAGGGCAGAGTGACAGCTTTATCTTGGGGTAATGACAGATGAAGAATGCCGCTCAACAAGGCCAGGATAAAAAAAACTGTGGCTGATTTGGACATGCGGTGCTCCTGTTAAGGTAATTCAAAATACCAGGCGTTCGGAAGACTCTGCTGGCAACAGGTATCTGCGTTGGCTGGCGTCTTGGCTAGCAGCGCCTTGCAGATCGCTCATGACCGCTAATTGAGGTGCCTTTTGCAGCGGCAGGTAATGAGGCGCGCGCTGAGTGAGCATTGCAGTGTCATTCTCGGGGGTAAATTGAAAGCCGAGCAGCACCGCCAAGGTGATTGCATTCGAGAGTAAAAGGGCGCTGTTCATGGGGGGGGGGGCTCCATCTTGTTCTTGGAACAGCTAAAGCAGCCTGCATGCCAATAGTCTAACGCCTGTTAACTCCTTTAAAAACAATGGATTAAGGTGCTCCTGAGAGGGCTCATTATTGCAAATCGCAATGGTGGCGTTTTGAGGTGATGCAATTTGCATGACGAGTGGTGCGCCCTGGGCTTGAGGCATTTGCCTACACTTAAAAAGCCTAAGGACGACATGACAAAAGCAGGCTTGCCCGTTAACATGCTCGCCGTCCATCGCACCGCGGTTCTCGCGGGCGACTTGTGTCTCAGTAGCTCAATTGGATAGAGCATCCCCCTCCTAAGGGGAAGGCTGGCAGTTCGAACCTGCCCTGGGACACCACTTAATTTCACGCTCAGTCGTTTTCTTCCTGAACTGGCTAGCGATTTCCAAAAGACCATTTCTTGTTAGGTGCTCATTTGCCTCTTTGGCGGCGGCTGTCTGTCAGTGCGTGAGCGCTGAGTTCTGCATTCAGGGCGCTTTGAGGGTTCCTTCTATATAGAAGGCGTTGTTTTGCTCTCCTATATAGAAGGAATCGTGCGGTTTTCCAGCTTTCAGCAAGTTATTGATAGAAAAGCTAAATCAGGGCTTGACGGCAGATTCTGGAAGTCTATAATTCGCCCCACTTCCGGCGCAGTCGAAACGGAAAACTCCTTGGT
>Ga0209903_1000561_pt1 | contig 13080 bp, 10 predicted proteins | sample OrgsoiDNA2013051_FD_185801 | JGI IMG/M metagenome (GOLD analysis project Ga0209903, IMG submission 185801) | Permafrost soil microbial communities from the Arctic, to analyse light accelerated degradation of dissolved organic matter (DOM) -... | ecosystem: Environmental > Terrestrial > Soil >...
CTTTCATGTCTGCCACACCCATGAGTCACGATGCCGCGCTTCAATTAATCGGCGATATTTTCGTTTACGATATGCCTTTCAACCGCGAACTGGGTCTTGAACTCAAACGCCTTGATACTGACTACGCCGAGCTGGCCTTTATGCATCAGACTCGCCTGGTCGGTAATGCAGCGCAAAAAATCCTGCACGGTGGCGTGATCGCCGCCGTACTGGATGTCGCCGCGGGACTGGTTTGCGTGACCAGTTCGCTGATCCGCCGCGACAAGCCCGATCATCCGCTTTTGGAAGCCGAAATGCGTCAGCGCCTGGCAAAAATGGGGACGATCGATTTACGGGTGGATTACCTGCGACCGGGACGCGGCGAAATTTTCACCGCCAGCGCCCAGCTTATTCGCGCAGGCAATAAAGTGTCGGTAGCGCGGGTCGATTTACACAACGACAGCGGCGTGCATATTGCGACCGCCAACGCCACCTACCTGGTCGGGTAAGCCGGTTGAAGTAAACCGATCACAAAGCAAAACACCGCAGGCAGGGATCAGGTAAACTCGCCCTCTTCTTCTGATATCAGGCATGAATATGGACGCACAACGCACCCGGCAGGGCATCATTTTTGCCTTCGTCGCCTATCTTATCTGGGGCATCGCTCCGGTCTATTTTAAGTTGATTAAGCAGGTTCCGGCGGATGAAATACTCACTCATCGGGTGATTTGGTCATTCTTTTTTATGCTGGTATTGCTGTCGATAAGCCGCAGCTGGGGTAACGTACGTCAGGTGCTGAAAGTGCCGCAAAAAGTCGCCCTGTTGTTACTAACGGCAGTGATCATTGGCGGTAACTGGCTGCTGTATATTTGGGCTATCAACAATAATCATCTGCTGGAAGCCAGCCTGGGCTATTTCATCAACCCGCTGGTTAACGTCCTGTTGGGCATGATGTTTTTAGGCGAGCGTTTTCGCCGTATGCAATGGGTGGCCGTTGCGTTGGCGTTTATCGGGGTCGGTTACCAGGTGTGGGTGTTTGGTTCGGTGCCAATGATTGCTCTTGGGCTGTCGCTGAGTTTTGCGCTGTACGGATTATTGCGTAAACGCATCGGCGTGGAGGCCCAGACCGGCATGCTGATTGAAACGCTGTGGCTTTTACCGGTCGCGGCCATCTATCTGTTTTTCATCGCTGATACCGCCACCAGTCACCTGCCTGCCAACCCATGGTCGCTCAACCTGATGCTGATGGCCGCGGGCATTATCACTACCATTCCGCTGTTGTTCTTCACCGCTGCCGCCACGCGCCTGAAGCTGTCGACGTTGGGTTTCTTCCAGTATTTAGGGCCGACGCTGATGTTTATTTTGGCTGTCGCTATTTACGGAGAGACCGTCACGACGTCACAGCTGATCACCTTCGGCTTTATCTGGACCGGATTGATCTGCTTTGTGGCCGACGCGCTTTATACCCAGCGCCGTCTGCGGCGTTGAGGAAGAAGGTCGGGCATTGCGCGAGATAAATCTCGCCATGGCCGGACCGGTCACGATGATGGTCAGCAGACGCAGTGTCTGCATGGCCATCACAAAGCCTAAATTAACATTACTGCCCGCTGCAATGATCGCTACGGTATCCAGCCCGCCGGGGCTGGTGGCCAGGTAAGCTGTCAGCATGTCCACGTGCAGCACTTTCGTCAGCACCCACGCCATGCATCCACATACCAGCATCAGCCCGATAATCGATGCCATCATCTGCGGCAGTGTTCTCAGAGCCAGCCTGAAAATAGGCCGCGTAAAGCGCAGCCCCACGCTCCAGCCAATCAGCGTATAAGCCATCGCCAGCAGCCACTCCGGCACCTGCAATGCCATGATGCCGGTCGAATGCAGCACGGCCCCCAGCACCGCAGGCAATAACAGCGCGCCGGAAGGAATGCGTAACAACGGCCCAAGCCAGACACCACACAGCGCCAGCAGCAGCGTGGCGGCGAAACGCCAGTCAACCGGCGGGAACCAGATCACCGCGGCCGCCGCCTGTGCGCTGTCGCCGAGGCTGATACGCGCGACAAAAGCCGCCGCTGTTGCCACGAACAGCACCCGCAAATACTGCATGAAAGCCACAAGGCGTACGTCAGCCCCGAAGTCACCCGCCATGGCCACCATCGCGCTGGCACCACCCGGGGAGGAACCCCAGGCACCGGTCGGTCCCGGCAGACTGCTAAATTTCACCAGCAACCAGCCGGACAGACCACTCGCCAGCAGGGTGGCAACCAGCACTAACAGTACCATCGGCCAGTCATTAAGCAGGGGAGGTAACAGAGAGGGAGACAGGCTCTGAGCGATCATACAGCCCAAAATACCCTGTGCGATTTTGAAGAAGATCGGCGCGATGCGCACCGTGGCACCGAGCAACCCCATCAGTACGCCGACGATCATCGGCCCCAGCAGCAAGGCAGCAGGTACGTGAAAGGCCTGAAAGAGGAAACCAAGGATAAGCGACGCGACAACTAACAGCGACCACTGGCCCCAGGGAGCCATCCTTTCCATCAACATGATTTAATTCTGCATCAGCACAAGCGGAGGCACATTTTTAACATAGTTTGAACGGGAGAGGGAGAGCCGAAACAGCAAACAGGCTGGAATCAGCCTGCCAGCACGAAGCTGACAGGCCTACTGTTTAAAGCCAGTTTTTACGCTTGAAGTACAGATAAGGAGCCAGGCCTGCCAGAATCATCAGGCCAATCGCCGCCGGGTAACCGAAGGTCAGATCCAGCTCGGGCATAAACTTGAAGTTCATGCCGTAGCTGGATGCCACCAGCGTTGGCGGCAGAAATACCACAGAAACCACCGAGAAGATCTTGATAATGCGGTTCTGTTCGATATTGATGAAACCCATCGCCGCCTGCATCAGGAAGTTAACCTTCTGGAACAGTGATTCGTTATGCGGTAACAGCGATTCGATATCGCGCAAGACTTCACGGGCCTGTTCAAGCTGACCTGCCGGTAAACGCGCTTTGCGTACCAGGAAGTTCAGCGCGCGTTGGGTATCCATCAGACACAAACGGACTTTCCAGCCCACGTCTTCCAGCTCCGCCAACGTGGACAACGCGGCGTCATATTCATCGCCCTGCTGACCTTCCATAATCACGCGGCTGAGTTTTTCCAGATCGCTGTAGATGTTTTCGATTTCATCCGCCAGCTGTTCGATTTTGGTTTCAAACAGGTCCAGCAGCAGCTCATAGGCATTACCGTCAACCAGCGTCTGGTTTCTGGCACGCATACGATAGAGACGAAAGGCAGGCAGTTCGCGCTCACGCAGCGTATACAGGCGGCCTTCACGAATAGTAAATGCCACGGTGCTGTTGCCCGCGTGGTCTTCCGCATCTTCGTAATAGAAAAAGGAGTGAATGTGCAGGCCGTCTTCGTCTTCGAAGAAACGGGCCGATGCTTCGATATCATCCAGCTCCGGGCGAGTTGCCAGGCTCTGACCTAACTCACATTGAACACGCTCACGTTCCTGTTCATCTGGCTCAATCAGGTCGACCCACAACGACGTTTTGAGGTCGTCGCACTCTTCCTCGTCCAGTTCCAAACGGGATAAGCGGCTGTTATCTAACTTAAAAGCACTCAGCATGTGCCCGTTCTCCCTAAGGTGACAGGTTTGGACAACGCGTTGAAGCACAGGAAAACACAGGGTGAGAAAGGCGTCACCGGCGTGTTTCAGACCAAATTCAGATCTGACTCACAGCGACAGAACGGGGGGTCGCTGACAACCACTAAGGCTATCAGCAAAGAGGATAGCCTTAGAAGTGGTACCTGAAGAACAGGTTATCGAGCCAGTATCTACTGGGTGTGTCCAAGGCGAAGGTCCTCAAAGATATTAGTGCGCGCATGTTACGCTGAGAAGAAAAACAGTGTCAACCTCGAACAAAAGTAATCCCGCAACATTTATGCATAATATTCAGGCTATCGCGATAACCTGCACAGGCTTATATGCTGCGAGATTTTTGGCTACACTCGACGGCCTCGATTCAGCCCTTTTCTGGTGCGTGCCGCACAGGAGCTTCAATGATTAAACAGATAAACCAAGACATGATGTGCGAACTGATCACCAAGGCGGCCAATTCACCCCGCCTTCGTCAGAACCTGAATATCCATCCGGCTCCGGAAGATGACGTACAACGCCTGGCCATTGCGATGGAACCCGGTACTTATGTGCGCGTACATCGCCATCCGCATACCTGGGAGATGCTCACCGCATTGCGCGGACGTTTTGTGGTGCTGATTTATGATGCCGAAGGTAAAGTCACCGACCGCCTGTGGCTGGGTGCAGAAACACGTCTGCTGGAAATTCCCGCCAACACCTGGCACAGCGTGCTGTCGCTGGACGAAGGCGGCGTAATTTTTGAAGTGAAACGCGGTGCTTACCAGCCCGTCACCGAAGAAGATTATCTGCCGGGCTCAGCACCCGAAGGTGACGAGCGCGTTAAAGCAACGCTGGAGTGGTATGCGAAGGCCGATGTGGGTGATGTTTTTCAGTAAAAATGGTAAAGGTTAAGCGTCAGCGGCGCAGCGAGGTTGAGTCCAGACAGCGCGCAGACACCGGAATGGACACGGGATCCATGAGGATGTCGAGCACTGCCTGTACTCAAGATCGCCAGTAAGCTAGCTTATACCGCTTCAAGGCGGGCATAGGCGGCAACCAGCCACTTGATACCCTCACCTGGGAAGGCGACTTGCAAGCGGCTGTGTTCGCCGCTGCCTTCCATGTTCACGATAGTGCCTTCGCCGAATTTCGGGTGCACCACGCGCTGACCGAGTGTGAAACCGGTATCGCTGGTGCTGACCGGGGTGCCCATGCGTTTATGACTGACCGGACGCGAGACGCTGGCGCGCAAACGAACTTCTTCGACGCAGCTCTCCGGTAATTCACCCACAAAGCGTGAAGGCTTGTGGTAAACCTCTTTGCCATACAGACGGCGGGTTTCGGCATAAGTCAGCGTCAGTTTTTGCATCGCGCGCGTCACGCCCACGTAGGCCAGACGGCGCTCCTCTTCCAGACGCCCGCCTTCATCCAGGGACATCTGGCTCGGGAACATCCCCTCTTCCATACCGACGATAAACACCTGCGGGAACTCCAGACCTTTGGCCGAGTGCAGCGTCATCAACTGGGTGGCATCCTGATTGGCATCCGCCTGCCCTTCACCCGCTTCCAGCGCGGCGTGGGAGAGGAAGGCCTGTAACGGCATCAGATCCTGATCTTCGTCCTGATAGCTGAACTGCCGCGTTGCCGTGACCAGTTCTTCAAGGTTTTCTATGCGTGCCTGACCCTTCTCACCTTTTTCCTGCTCATACATGATGAACAGGCCAGAATCTTTAATAACCCGGTCAGTCTGCACGTGTAGCGGCATATCAGCGGTTTCATGTGCCAGTGCATCCACCAGCTCACAGAAACGCTGCAACGACGAGGCTGCGCGGCCCGCCAGCACTTTATCCTGCAGCAGCGCACGCGTGGCCTGCCACATGGTCATCTGTCGGTCACGTGCTGTCTGGCGCACCACATCAAGCGTGCGATCACCAATGCCGCGCGTCGGCGTGTTCACCACGCGCTCAAAAGCAGCATCGTCATTGCGGTTGGCCATTAAACGCAGATAAGCCAGCGCATCTTTGATTTCCTGACGTTCGAAGAAGCGTTGCCCGCCATAAATGCGGTACGGCATCGCCATCTGTAATAGCGCCTCTTCCAGCACACGCGACTGGGCGTTGCTGCGGTATAAAATCGCACAATCTTTCAGTGCACCGCCGTTGTCCTGCCAGGCTTTGATGCGGTTGACCACAAAGCGCGATTCGTCGAGCTCATTGAACGCACAGTAGAGCGAAATCGGTTCGCCCTCCACGCCTTCGGTCCACAGATTTTTCCCCATGCGTCCGCTGTTATTGGCGATCAGCGCATTAGCAGCGGTCAGAATGGTGCTGGTGGAGCGGTAATTCTGCTCCAGACGGATGGTTTCGGCGTTAGGGAAATCTTTCAGGAAGCGCTGAATGTTTTCGACCTGCGCGCCACGCCAGCCATAGATTGACTGGTCATCGTCGCCGACGATCATCACGTTATTGTTGTTGCCCGCCAGCAGACGGATCCACGCGTACTGAATGCTGTTGGTGTCCTGAAACTCGTCCACCATCAGGTTGGTAAAGCGTTCGCGGTAATGCTGCAAAATATGCGGTTTATTCAGCCACAGCTCATGGGCGCGCAGCAGCAGTTCGGCGAAATCCACCAGCCCGGCGCGGTCGCAAGCTTCCTGATAGGCCTGATAGATACGCAGCCAGGTGGCTTCCACCGGGTTGTTATAGGTTTCAACGTGCTGCGGGCGTAAGCCTTCATCCTTTTTGCCGTTGATGTACCACATGGCCTGACGCGGCGGCCACTGTTTATCGTCGATATTCAGCGCTTTAACAATACGCTTGAGCAGCCGCAGCTGGTCGTCGCTGTCGAGGATTTGGAAATCCTGCGGCAGATTGGCGTCCAAATGATGGGCACGCAACAGACGGTGCGCCAAACCGTGGAACGTACCAATCCACATCCCGCCCTGACTGGTGCCAATCAACTGATCAATACGGTGGCGCATTTCCGCTGCGGCTTTGTTGGTGAAGGTCACCGCCATAATGGAGTACGGCGAGCAGTTTTCTACCGACAAAAGCCAAGCAATGCGGTGCACCAGGACGCGGGTCTTACCACTGCCTGCTCCCGCCAGCACCAACAGATTGCTGCGCGGCGCGGCCACGGCTTCACGTTGTTTTTCATTCAGGCTGTCGAGCAGGTCAGAAACGTCCATAGGCACCGTTGGTCTGGAAGAGAAAAGCCTCCTGAAGGACGCTTTTCTACTGTGAATTTATACAGAGAATGCGGGGATTATAGCAATGCTGTCAGCGATGCCAACTGCGAAATCTCAATGTGCGGTAACAGACGGGCATCTTTGATGTGCATCAGGTCGCCTTCACGCAGGTTTATCCAGCATGACTGCATCCCACACGCCACCGAACCGGCCACGTCGGTGGTGAGGTCATCGCCCACATGCAGAATCTGCTCCAGCGGTAAATCCATTTTTAGCGCCGCCTTTTTATACATATCGGCATAAGGCTTAGCCCGGCCATGATCGCCCGCGCGTAAGGTGAACTGGAAATATTGTGCCAGACCACAAGCATGGGGATCCGCATTGCCGTTGGTAATGGCAACCAGCGGCCAGCGCTCGGCCAGTGCGGCCAACGCCTGATGATTCTCTTCAGGGATATAAATTTTACTGCGCCAGTAGGCAAAGGTTTCCATGGCGGCTTTGGTGCCCTGTTTGGCATCAGTATCACTCAGACCGGCACGGGTCATGGCCAGTGATACCGCTTGGCGGCGCCATTCCGTCACGTCGTGATAAATCTCAGCGTCCTGCGCCAGCAATTCTGCCCGCATAAGACGGATAGTGTCCGCCGCCATGTTCTCCAGCGACGGATGAAAACCCTGAATAAATTTCAGCGTTTCAGCATCGGTACGGCGGATAACGTCATGATTGTCGTACAACGTATCGTCTAAATCGAAGGTGATCGCTTCAATGCGTTTCAACGGTCGATAGAACTTCATCAGGATTTACCTCGTTTGGCCCGTGGATGCGCGGCATCGTACACCGACGCCAAATGTTGAAAGTCTAAGCTGGTGTAGATTTGAGTGGTGGACAAACTGGAGTGGCCTAATAGCTCCTGCACACCGCGGAGATCGCCGCTCGACTCAAGGACGTGGGTGGCAAATGAGTGGCGCAATTTATGCGGATGGATATGGCTATTCACTCCCTGCTTAACGCCCCATTCAGCAAAGCGCTTTTGCACGTTGCGGGCCGATATACGCTTCCCCTGGTTGGATAAAAACATCGCATCATCTTGCGGGGAGTAATCCTGACGTCGTTCCAGCCATTTTTCCAACCAGACAACGGCGGTGCGGCCAAGAGGCAACCTTCGCTCCTTGCTGCCTTTCCCTACCACCCAGACCTCGCCAGAGAGCATATCCACATGCTTTGTATCTATGCCCACCAACTCCGACAGACGCAAACCTGCGCCGTACATCACTTCCAGCATCGCGCGATCCCTTATGGCCAGGGGGTCGCTGGAGTCGATACCGAGGAGTTTGTCGACTTCATCGACATCAAGATTTTTCGGAAGATGCTTGTTCATCCGCGGCGTGGAGATTCCTTTCGCCGGATTCACACTGAGCATGCCCTGACTCACCTGCCAGTCAAGGAAACTGCGTAAGGCGGACATGCGTAAAGCGAGACTGGTTTCGCCCTGACCGGCGCGTTTACTTTTTGACAGTAACATCCGCACCTTGGGCGCATCGAGCTGTTCCCAGCCGGAAATACCGATTTCGCCCGCCATGCTGATAATGACGCCGAGCTGGCGTTCATAGCTGCTGGAGGTCAGGGGGCTTAACTGGCGCTCAACGCGCAGATAACGTAAAAAAGCCTCGACCGCACAATTCAGTGGCGAGTCGGCGTGATTCATACCCGTTCAATCCAACGTTCCAGTAAGCCCGGCAACATTTTCGCCAGCTGGTTAAGCATCACGGTGCCCATGCCCGGCTGATAGTGTTGTGCGTCACGGCTGCTAAAAATCAACATGCCCAGCTCGCCGTTTTCGCCCATCAACGAGAGCGCGACCGAACCGACGGCTTTGGCCTGTGGCAATACCAGCAACAGTTCCGGACCATTAAGACTGCCGAGGAAGTGGTGAGTGTCGCCAAGACGCTGAATACGCAGTGACTCAAACGCGCTGCGACTGAGGGCCAGATGCGTAAAATCAGACGGTGCGCCAATGCGCCAACTTTCGCTGAACAGCCTGACATTCGCACCAGCGAGCCCCAGACCACGCGCCCAGCGCTGCAGACGGTTGAGCATATCCTGCAAGCTGCTGGCTGCGGCCAGCGTAGCTTGCAATTCAATTAAGCGACCAAACAGCGCTTCGTTAACAGAAGCCTGTTCCATCAGCAGAGTGATCTCTTCTTCCAGTTGAGCAATCTGATGACGCTGACGGCCTAACTGCCACTCCACCAACGAAGTGCTACCTTTCACCGGGTGTGGAACGTGCATTTGCTCCACGCTGCGCGCATTGCGAATGAAGAAATCCGGGTTTTGCAGCAGATATTGCATCACGCTGTCGTCATCGAGCGCGATGGCAACTGCACTTTCAAGCTGGTCGTCAAGATTGTTCATAGATGAATAAATCCGTCGTATACGTGGGTGGCAGGGCCGGTCATATACAGTGGATGACCCGGTCCTTTCCAGCGAATTTCGAGGTTGCCTCCCGGCAGCTCCACCAGAACGTCTTCAGCGAGTAAACCTTGTTGGATCCCAACCGCGACAGCTGCACAGGCACCGCTTCCGCAGGCCTGAGTTTCACCCGCGCCGCGTTCGTAGACGCGCAGTTTCACCCTCTCACGGTCGACCACCTGCATGAACCCCACGTTCACGCGTTCAGGGAAACGCTCATGGCTTTCCAGCATCGGGCCCAGCAATTCCACGCTGGCGGTGACCACATCTTCCACCTGCAACACACAGTGCGGATTACCCATTGAAACTACGCCGCAAAACACGGTGTGCTCTTCGGCGCGCAATATATAGGTCTTTTCCTGCTTAGGTGCACGGAATGGAACTTGCTGCGGTTCGAAAATGGGTTCGCCCATATTGACCTGCACCAGCTCGTCCTCGGTGACGGTTAATACCATGCGGCCGGTTTGTGTACTGACGCGAATGTCACGTTTATTGGTTAAGCCTTTAATTCGAACAAAGCGTGCAAAACAGCGGGCGCCATTGCCACACTGTGCCACTTCACTGCCGTCTGCGTTGAAAATGCGGTAGTGAAAATCAAGTTCAGGATCGTAAGGCGGCTCTACAACCAGCAACTGGTCAAAGCCCACACCACGATTACGGTCAGACAGTCGGCGGATCAATTCAGGAGAGAAATAAACATTTTGAGTGACGGCATCGACGACCATAAAGTCGTTGCCCAGGCCGTGCATTTTGGAGAACTGCATATTTTGCTCCGCTTACCGCTGGTCAGATCCAGTCGCGATGATCTCTTGAACTATTGCCTTTTCCCACCGCTATTTGCAGGAAAAGCATTCTGGTCACTTAGTTAGTCTCTGGAATGTGTACCGAGTTTTTCTGGTGATACACCGTTTTGCTGAGATGATCCATCCCCTGGCGTACCGGGTGCCTGGCTGGTTTTTTGTGTCGATGATTTATCAGCCGGAGGGAAATAGAGCGGGCCTTTCAGTCCGCAGCCAGAAAGAGTAAAGAGCACCGTTGCGGCCAAAGACCAGAGTAAAACGTTTTTCATTTTATGAATGCCTGTAATTCATGCCACCAAGCCCTCTATAATCGCAGGTGGATCATGAAAAGCAATAGGAATCGATAATCTCAGACCACACCGTTTACTGATTCAGCGTTGTGCAATAGGGATTTAGTGTAGCTGGAAACGCTGCGGCATCGGCACCGTTTCGGCTGCATTATCTGCCACAGTGGCACAGAGATGCACCAGCGGATTACTGCGGAATGGGATCACCTGAGTGCGGCCATCCAGAGACACTATCTGGTAGAACTGCGGCAAGTTGAAATTGATAAAGCTTGAGCCATAGGTGAAACGGTCATGAGAAGAGGAGTAGAAACGGCTAACGTCCCGAACCAGATCTTCTTTACTGCCTTCGCAATGGTGGTAAACCTCAACCCGGTTGGCCTCATCAAGGATATAGATGTTGAAACCCACGTCATCATTGCTGCTGTCTTCAAAAAAGAACTGAATAATCCCTTCACTGGCGTAACCGTCAATCACCGCCGGTAAATGAGCCTGATCGGTTTGTACCTTGACGGATAAACCATGCAATTTGTTGTTGGAGATCGCACCATAGAATTCGATGGCGTTTTCCAGTTTCTGTACCGAAACGCTCAGACGCTCGAAGAAGAGTCCCCAGGTCTGACCGGCAACGCGCACCGCTTTAAAGCGGCCCGGTTCCAGACGTTTACTCGACAGGCGCAGTTCGATGCACTCCGAGACCAACTGCTGGATGCGGGTGCGAATAAGCCCACGTAAATGCTGGCTATAACAGAACACTTCCACTGATTCCGGTGGTGCGGCATCCTGATGCATTTTGCCCAAAATGGTTTTCAGCGCTTCAAGTACTGCCTGTTCACCGCTGAAATGCAGAGTTCGTACTTCATTCCATGAGTTGCGGTAAAGCAAATCTATACTGCCTACCAGGCATTGCTGCTGCTGGCCAAAACTGAATACATCCAGTTTACGGAAGTCGAAATGCACCACCTGATTGCGGAAAGCCGCAGTGGGATCGTGTTCGAGGTTAACGATGATCGCCAGATGGCGAATTTCACAGGGGCTGTACAACGCTTTTGGCGTCGGTGCCGCCAGACGCAGCGGGAAGTGATGCGAAACGTCGGCCACCAGTTCACGCAGCTTGGCGATGTCACACAGGTTGCCACTTTTAATATGCAGTCTTGTGGTGGGAGTCAGTAAACCGTTGAAATAGGCCCAGGCCACCAGCTTATTCAGATAGCGGTTATATTCCAGCGGCTGATGGCTGACGATCGACTCCATCGACGGCGACCGGTTATACAGATACCAGCCCGTGCGGTTGGCGCGGCCAATCGGTACATGGATGAAGGTCAAATCACTCTCTGACAGGTCAGGAGAAATTTGCGGGTTCACCAGCGTGACCTTGCCCGGCAGCGCTTCAAAGGCGGCGTACAATTTACGGGTCAGCACGCCGATATCCTGCGGGCTGGCGCTGACGCTTAAATTGTTGCGACGGGCGAAGCGGATCAGATTGCGGTAGCTTTGCATCATCGCATCCAGCAGTTCGTTATGCGCTTCGCGCACCCGCTCGATTTTCCAGTTGGCGCGGTTATCCAGAATCGCCAGACGCTCTTCGCTCCAACCCCATTCACTCACCAGCTGACTGAGGATCTCACGACGCCAGCCTACAGAGGCACGGGCGCGGGAGAGCTTTTCACACACTTTCAGATAGAAACAGCGGCGGACCAAATCAAGACGCGTGGTGTCTTCGATTTGGGTCAGATAGCGGGTTACGCGATCGAGCATCATGCAGTATGAGTCGAGGCCAAAGCAGACAATTTCGCCCTGATGCAGACGCCTTTTGATGTCCATCGCCAACAGAGAAGTATTCGGGTATTCCCACGAATAGGCCTCTAGCAGCAAGGTTTTGAGTACGGCTTTATAAGGCGAATCGATACTTTTATACAGCTGCCACAGGCTGGCACCGAAATACTCTTCGGCCGATAGCGTGCTGAGCCCGCCGAGATCCAGCCACTCGTTAGGTGTCAGTGCACCTTGTGCGTAAAGCGACAATACATATTCGTCGTAGTGGCCCTCTTCTTCACCCGGCACCATATTCCACAGAATACGTTTTCCGGCCAAACGCACGGCAGTACGGTAAAACTCATCCAGTAACAGAATATGCTGTGTTGAACCACAGTCTTCACCACCGAGGCTGCCACTTTCATTATGGCGGAAGCGGTTTTCGTCAATCAGGAAGAAGCTGACTTCCACGCCAAGTGACGCGGCCCATTTTTCCAACAGGCTGCATTTTTGCTGTAAGCGGTTGCGTTCTTCGTTGTCGAGCCAGGACTGGTGACACACCCAGATGTCGAGATCTGAGGTATTGCTCTGACCAATAGATGAGGTGCTGCCCATTGAGTAAACGCCGGTGATAGGCAACTCGCCTTTCGCCATTGTTTCAAAGGGGCTGCCCCATTTATCTGAAAGATCAGCAAGATAGGTAGTTTGAGTATCATCAGGCGTGAAGATGCAGACGCCGTGTGGAACCTTGCCGTCAAGGTAGCCTGGCATCAGAGGGTGATGGTGATGTAGTAAAACTGGCAGAAGACTGTAGACCTGTTGGAAAGCCGGTCCCATGGCCGCTAAAGCGCGATCCACGCGTAACTGGTTTATCGCATCCAATCTCTGCTTCAGTGTCTCGATGTAGAGGTACAAGACTTTTCGCCTGATTTTCCAGTGTCTAGAAAAAACCCCGTTCCAAAACCGTCA
>Ga0209903_1000562_pt1 | contig 13079 bp, 10 predicted proteins | sample OrgsoiDNA2013051_FD_185801 | JGI IMG/M metagenome (GOLD analysis project Ga0209903, IMG submission 185801) | Permafrost soil microbial communities from the Arctic, to analyse light accelerated degradation of dissolved organic matter (DOM) -... | ecosystem: Environmental > Terrestrial > Soil >...
CATGGAGCTCTGATCCGCTGCGCCGAAGGCGCTGGCGCCGGCGCGCGGGCACGGCGCATCGCCAGGTATTTCCCCAGCAAGAGCAGCGCCGCGTTCATATAAAATAGTACAAATCGTAGTAGGTCAGTGGATAAACAATGGAAGAGGATGAAGACAACTAATAGCTTTGTTGCACAAATTGCCGTCTATCCCGGTTGATGCGAGGTTTCGGTAAATTAGCGGCATGAGCACACCGACCAAGCAGAAGTATCGAACGACGAACTGGAAGGCGTACAACGCGGCACTAAAGCAGTCAGTGCGGCTCGCTGCTCCAGGACATGTGCTGGCACGGTAGTGCCGGCAGAAAACGTGGGCGTAGTGCGAAGTCCAGCGAGGCCGCGATTCAATTCTGCCTGACCATCAAGGGGCTGTTCAACCTAGCGCTGCGACAGGCGACGGACATGGCTAAAGCTAGCTGGATTGGATTGGGAAGTTCCCGATTTCAGCACCGTCAGCCCCCAAAAGTATCTTGCCGTGGCGATTTCGGCGAATGCAACGACTACAGGGGGGGCACCTGCTGGTCGATAGTACCGCATCAGAATGCTGGGCGAAGGTGAATGGAAAACGAAGATTGAGGTGACGGACAATGCCACCGGCGATACGCCGATGCTACCGTGTCTGCTCAACCAGATTGGTGCGTACGAAGTCATTGCCAGTGTCAGTGGTGACGGCGCGTGCCATACAAAGTGCTGCCATTATGCGATCGCGCGGCGCGGCGCACACGCCATTATTCCGACACGAAAAAATGGTAAGCTCCGGAAGGACTATCGACCGGGCGCTGCGTCTCGTAATGACATACTGCATGCCATGCGACGCCTTGGTCGTCGGATATGGAAGAAGTGGAGGGGTTACCATCGGCGCAGTCTGGTGGAAACCAAAAATGCGTTGCTTCAAGCTGCTCGGGGAACGGGTGATTGCACGCGATTTCGACCGTCAAGACGCCGAGCTGCAAATGCGCGCCGCCATCCTCAATCGCTTCACCCTACTCGGCACACCGACGACGGTGGCTATGCATAACTCCGCCCGGGAAAAGGGATATCACGCCCGCAGTTTATTTGTGCAACAAAGCCGACATGAGCGGCCCCGCGCCCAAGGGCGAGATATTCAAATCGTTGTTAAGTAAGTGCGGTTCTGCCCATAGGTAAAGATGTGGTCATTGACGATAGCGCTAATTTCTGCCTTGGCTTGCGAGACACCTTTCGGAAGCTGCCGCCCAGTTTCCGCTACGACTAGCCCGAGCGCGATGACAAACATCAGCACCCCTCAGGTTCGTCGGGTAAATGTATAACGGTACTTCGCTTCCTCACATGTATCGACCATCCTGATCCGCACCGTTTCGACATTGATCGACTGGCGAAGCAACTGACCGACTTGATGTTTTGGGCCGAACGCACCGAAGGCCATGTTCCGACCGACAGATACTAACCTTCCAGCCAGTAAAGTCATGGTTTTCCCTATGAAGAAGCACCACTTTCTAGGAAGTTAGTATCACTGGCGACACACTAAGTGTTGTTCGCATGTGGCTCTCCAGCAATGGAATATAGTCCAATGATAACGGAACATCGAGCGGAGGGCTTGGGATAGGAGCCGCAACGAAACAAAAGCTGTGTACGAAAGCCGCACATCGGACAAAAAAGTTAAAATGGCCTGCATGATAACAGCCAAGGTTCACGCCGGACTACGCCGACTTGTGGGAGCATGCAGTTACGGGCTTGCATCGTCCCCAAAAAGGTTGCTGTTCTAGTGGTCTTTTGGCGAGTTTCCTGTAAGAAATTTTAACATTTGGAGTGTTCACTCATGAATTTGACGCGTCGCGTGCCGCTTGGTTTCGTTGCTCCCCAAAAATGAAATCCATCCGTAAAACCATCGCTATTCAGTTTTTCGCCACCAACGGTGCAACCGTCGTCAATTTCTTCCTGACGATTATCCTGGCCCGCCTACTGACACCGGCAGAAATCGGCATATTTTCGATCACCTCGGTCATCGTCAGTTTCTCGCATGTGTTTCGCGACTTTGGCGTGTCGGCTTATATTCGGCGCGCAAAAGTGCTGACGCCCGAAATACTGCGTTCGGCCACGGGTGTCTTGGTGACATCGTCATGGGTGATCGCCACATTGTTGTTTTTTGCCAGCGACACTATCGCGGCTTTCTTCAAACAGCCTGGCGTGGGCCAAGTCATGCGAGTGCTTGCGGTCGGCTTTTACTTCATTCCGTTGGGGGCGGTGCCGCAAGCCGTTCTGGCAAGAGAACTGCAAGCAGAAAAACAAGCGCTGGTCGCCCTAGTCAGCACCCCGGTGTATGCGACAACCACGCTTTTCCTCGCTTATAACGGATTCAGCTATATGAGCATGGCATGGGCCAATCTGGCGAATATCATCGCCACCGGATTGGCCTTCACCGCGTTGCGCCCGGCCGGCATGCCGTGGTTGCCGTCGCTGCGTGGTTGGCGTCGTGTTGCCCACTTCGGCGTCGGCGCCATGCTGAGTTCGACGATCAAGGCGATCGACAATGCGGTTCCCGACGTTTTACTGGGAAAACTCACTGGCCCCAGAAATGTCGGGCTGTTTAGCCGTTCGAATTCGACCGTCAATATTTTCAACACAATTGCCGGCCCCACCGTCAATTACATGGCGCTGCCCTACCTGGCCAAGATTCATCATGATGGGCGCGACCTAGCCGCCGAAGTGGCCCGCGCCATCGCGCTACTGACAGGCTTGATCTGGTCGGCGCTGGCGGTCATCGCTTCGCTGGCGCCGGACATCATTGCGTTTCTGTACGGGCCGGCCTGGGCCGAATGCGCACCTATCGTCCCCATGCTGTGCGCGGCGTGCGCGGTGCAGGCAACCTTCGCCTTCATGCAGCCGGCGCTGACCGGCATAGGCCGCCCTTATTGGAGTGCGTTGCCGCTGGCATGCGGCCTCATCGCAAAGATCTCGCTTGTCTTGCTGACCTTCAGCGGCGACCTGATGTCTTTCGCCTGGATCATGATTGCTGCGGAAATTGTTTCGATTCCAGGATATTTTTATCTGGCCCGCCGATACATCAATCTGCCTGTCGCCGCACTTGTCAAGTCAATCGGCCGCAGTCTGGCAATCGCCGCAATCATGATAGTCGTCACGGCATTGTTGGAATGGCTGCTTCGCGGCTACCACACACCGTTTATTCGGCTGACGATCATTATGACTGTCGTCACCCCAATATGGGTCGGTTCGGTAGTCGTTTTTCGGCATCCGCTGCGTGAGGAGCTGAGAATGGTATATCGTACATTTTTGGCGCAGCTTAAAGCGCTGCGATCAAGACAGGATCACGTGGAGCAAAGTGTCACGATTGAATCCAATAGTTTGCCTCCCGCACAATCTGCCGATGTAAGCGCACACGCCATCGTCGCCGTTAAAAAAATCCTGATTTATGGCGCAATCGCCCGCGCCGACGATGTCGACACTCGTGGGGGGCAGCGCAAGAGGCGACACAAACGATTGGCACATGAACTTCAAGATCGCGCAGCGTGGTCGGTTGGATCGACTGCGTGGATCGACTATCGCAATTATGAAAGTCAGTCGGCCTCAAATATCGGTGACCTCGCTATAGCGTCGGCTATCCGCAAGCAATTTCGCAAACGGCAGGGGAATATTTTCACTAATGTGAATTGGGGCGAACTTCATTTGCTCCAATCCGATGAAATCGCCGCCGACCATTCACTCCTGGTTTTTGCCGGTAGCGGATATGTTTTCTTCTCAATGCTGGGGAAGTTGGCTGACCGCGTGCTGCAAGACGTCCAAATGTTGGAGCAAATATCCACTCCGGCAGTTCTTTTTGGTATTGGGGTGAACCAACCATCGTCTTCACCTCTGACCGCACAGGCTTGGCGACTTGGCGCTGAAGATGAGGCAACACTGCGACGTTTGCTCGCCAGAATGCAACTGATTTCCGTGCGGGACACCACTTCGCAAGCACTATTGTCTCTCTACACAGATAAACCAGTGTCGTTGATTGCAGATCCCGCGTTGTTTTTTGCCGACTCCATTGGCATAGCAGCAGCTACACGGAGCAATGACGACATGCCTAGAGTTCCTCATATTGGCCTTAATTTTGCGTTTCACGGCCCCTTTTCCAACTCAATCCTCCAGCGCAATCTGGCCGTGTACGTACGCATGATCAAAGCGATCTATCGCCATACCGGCTGTAGGTTCAGTTACTTCGTTCATTACGATACCGAACATCTGATACCACGTCTTTTTGCGCAAAAAGGCATTGCGATCAATGTCGTCAACGGCGATGCCTACGAGTTATCCCGCTACTACGCCGATATCGATGTGCATATCGGCGGCATGTTGCATTCTTGTATTATGGCAGTTGGCGCAGACACGCCTTGCATCGGACTGGCCTACGACATCAAACACTTCGGCTTCTTCGATCTGATGAACATGCCCGACCAATGTTTTTCCGCCACCGAATTCGATCCACATGCGATCATTAACCTGACGCTCAAATTGTTGCATGCCGGAGCGGAAGAGCGGGATAGGATTGCCGCGCGCCGCCGGGTTTTGCACAGTGCGGCGCAAGACTTCATTGACGATTGTGTTAAGCTTGTGGTGCTTTAGGGATAATATTGCTCACCAAGGAACCCTCTCGAAATGCAGCCGCCGAATCCATTTTCTCCGCAGCCTGCTGTATCGGTCATTATCCCGGTTCGGAATGGGAAAGACTATATCCAGGAAGCCATCGACAGCGTGTTACAGCAAGCCTACGACGCTGTCGAGATTCTGGTGATTGACGATGGTTCCGATGACTTCGCTTATGAAACACTGTCCCATCAAGACCCCCGCATACGTGTGGTTCGGCTGGAAGGGTGCGGCGTTTCCCATGCGCGCAACACCGGCATGCGGCTGGCAAACGGGAAATACTTCGCTTTTCTCGACGCCGACGATGTTTGGTTCCCCGGCAAGCTAACCGCGCAAATCCGCTATTTTGAGCGTCACCCGCAAGTGGGGGTCGTCTTTGGCGAATTCATTCGTTGGCAGTGCTACCAAGACGGTCGCTTCGAGCCGGCCGCAGGGCTGTCTGCGGATTGCTCGCAGTTGATGGATGCCGATCCTGCGCGGTCGGGTTGGCTTTACACACGGTTGTTGCTCGGTTTGCTGGTGGGAATGAACACGGCGGTGATACGCAGCGATATTTACCGAAAAATTGGCGGCTTCGATGAGTCCATGCGTATCGGCGAAGATTACGAGTTCTGGCTGTGCGCCTCGCAAATCGCGGAAATGCACTCCCTGGCCGGCCCGGTTGCTTTATACCGGATTCACGCTGCAAGCGCCATGCACCGGCTTGACCCGGACAACCATTTAGCGCGCCTGCTGGAAAGTGCCCATGCGCGCTGGGGCCTCTCGAATCAGGACGGGACCGGTATTCCCAAACGGGAGTTTGAAATGCGGCTAGCCATGACGCACTTCAGCCACGGCTATTCCCATTACTGGGGCGGCGATCCTATGGTTGCCCGCAACGCATTTATTAAGGCATTTGCAGGTGGCGCGCGCCGAACTAAATCTCTGGTGTATTGCACGCTTGCCGCTTTGAGATCGGCCACGAGCGCGACGCGTGGGACAACAGGCGCAGCTGGACATCCCGCCCCCAAGCCTGCGCCTGGCAGCCAAATAGTCGGTGTAACGGCGCACTCGGCGGAACCGTCACCAGTTGCGCGAACCCGTATTGGCAAATACGATGGGAGCGGCAGTCTGGCATCGCCAAAATTGAGTACGCCGCTCTGGGCACGCATGGTGTCGGCCACGCTATGCGGTGGACTGGCGGGCGGCTCGGGGCAGGCGTTAACGATTTTTACCTTTCACAAGGTGCCGGATGAGACGGATGAGGAATTCCAAGGTGAATTCGGATTGCGGGATTTTCAGCGGCTGATCGGCATTTTATTGCAGAATTTTAATATCCTTCCGCTGGCGGAGGGCATCGCCCGGCTCCGGCGCAATGAGCTTCCGCGCTTCGCAGCAGCGATCACTTTCGACGACGGTTATCCGAACTGGCTCACCGGCGTAGTTCCGATCCTGGAGACCCACGGGATTCCGGCGACCTTTTTTATCTCGACTTGCCAGCTCGAGGGGCATGCGCTCTGGTTCGAGCGGCTCTATCATATTTTGAGCGTGACCAAAGCAGATAGAACGCAATTGGTCGAGCCCTTTCTGGCCAACGGTTTACTTCTGGATCAGAAAACGGCCTTGGAGGCGGCCCATATCCTCAAAACCATCAAATACCTGCCAACCGGCCGACGCGATGCAGTCATCACCTCGTGCGAGGCTGCGCTCAACCTCAAGCTAAACTACCCGTTGTTCACCGCGCACGATTTGAAAACGCTGCACGCAAAGGGGTTCGCGATCGGCGCGCACACGGTGAACCATCCTATCCTGGCATGTTGCACCGACGCGGATGCGCGCTTCGAGATCATGCATTCTAAGGAAATGCTGCAAGACATCCTGCGGGAGTCTGTCGATCTTTTTTCCTACCCTAATGGAGTCCCCGGCCGCGATATCAAACCGGCACACGTGCGCATAGCGCAAGAGGCTGGATTTCGCGGTGCAGTGACGACCGCTTTAGGAGCCGCTTCGCATCAGACGCCGATATTTCAGTTACCCCGGTTTGATCCTTGGGCAAGAACGCCTCGCCGATTGCTCATCCAATACTTGATGACTTTAAAAAGGCCGTTTCCGCTAATTGACGAGAGCCTGAATGCTTGATGATCCGGTAGGCGGATCTCGGCAAGTTTGTTTCGGTGATGACTTTGTGATGCTGTTTGCATACAAGGACGACGCGCATCTGCTGCTGGCAGTGCTGGGCAAGCGGCTGGAGAAATACGGGCTGGAACTTCACTCGGACAGGACCAGTATGGTCGATTTCCGCTACAAACCGAAGCTCGCGAAGGATACGGATGAGGACGTCTTGGCAACAAACTTTAACTTTCTTGGTTCCACGCATATCTGGGTGAAATCGGGGAGGGGCTGGCCGGTGGTGCGACAGCAGACGGCGAAAGATCGCTTAGCCCGTGCGGTGAAGGCAGTAAATCAGCAATGTCAGAAAATGCGCCACTGGTCAGTTAGGGACCAGCATCAAAAGCTCCACCCGATGCTCAAGGGGCACTTTGCCTACTTTGGCATTAGTCGTAACAGTAAGTGTTTGTCGAACCTGAAATGGTTGGCCGAACGCTGTTGGCGCAAGTGGCTTTCGTGCAGATCGTCCAAGAGTAATATTCCATGGGTTGCATTCAAAGAGATACTTAAAAGGTTTTCCTTGCCACAAGCTCGAATCGTGCACCACTACACAGAAAATACGTGCGCGAACCTGTACTACGAAGAACCGGATGCCTTAATTGGGTTCGTCCGGGTCTGTGAGGGATGGGGGCGGCGACGCCCCCATCTACTCGGAAGCCCTCATGTTGTGGCCCTGTTTCGGTATGCCTCTAAGCGCCATGATAGAGAAAGCGCGGCCCGACCAAATAGGCCAGGAACACCCGATTGTGACCAAACCCCTCGATAGTACCGATGCTCTTCATTGGCAAAATCGCGTTTCGCCGGCGTGTCGCCCTCACCTCGATCGATGATGCGTATGCCCTGCGCGGCACCCTCATGGACGACGTATTTGAACAATATCCGGCCAGGGGAATAGGAATGAAAGCGTACCGCATACACAGGGAACCAGAAGTGAAGAATCTCGTGACATTTCAACCCGAAGTGCGCCGCTACCAACTCCCCATTCACGCGCAGAATACTGAGTAGTCCAGTACAGGAGGGGTCCATGTTGCCGCGAAGTGTGCGAAGCAAGTTCATATTTCGGTCCTCAAAAAGCGGGGCGCCTCGCTTGCCCGTGCGGTCGTATTGCGACTGCTTTAGTTGGATCAGCTCCTCCAAGTCTGCTTCAGGGTTGCTCGAATTGAGTTCGAAACTGAGCGCTCCGCACTCAGTAAGCAGTTTGCGTTCGCGGCGTTCTGTGTCGTTGACCAGCTTTTTGTCGATGGCCCTGAGGCTATCCCAAAAATCTTTGCCGGACCCGGCAATATGGGTGCGCAATCCAATCCTTGGTTGTTCTCCCGTGAGGCCAAACGCCGATTGCGTTTCATCCAAGTGGGTAAACGCAATCGCGTTGATTCGGCTTTGCTTCAGCACCTCCGCAATTTGCGGCGAAAATCCTGGCTTCGCGACTAGGCCGAAGTAATCGGCCATCACTCCGCCGACCGGTTCATGCACGCCTCCCAGCTTCAGCAGGCCCTCACCGGATTGAATCGGCAAAAAGGCCACCGATTGTCCCGCTGCTCGAAATACCAGCACGCGAACGTCAGGGAAATGGCTGGCTACCGCTCTGCAATAGGCTGGCGAAAGGAATGCCCGGCGGTTGCTCGGATACTCTTCGACCAGACGGTTCCACGCCTGGAGCTCGGATTCACCGAGGTCGATGAACCTCTGCACCGACAGCTGCGGATTCGTCATGAAAAACCTTTCTGACCAGCGGCAATGCGTCTTGGGAATTTTAACACGCTAGCTACCCGCACCCACGATAGGCCGGAAAAAAAGGAAGGTGGCCAGTTGCGGAAACGAAATCTTGTCCCCATGACAGGTCCATTCATTTTCGGGTAGGTGAATGCGTCCGAGCGCCCGCGGCAGCAGAGCGGAAACGCGGGTATCAGTAAGACAGAGGTCACTCGTGAAGATGGTCGAAAAGCCGATGCGCTCAGCCAAGTCGACCAGATGGGTATCATAGGCCCCATGGGGAAACGACATACAGGCAGCCCCCCCCTGATCGAGAATTATGTCGTGCGACTTCTGCAATTCCGCGTCGGGGTCGGCTACGCCGGTCAGCGGCGCATGCGTGTGTCCGTGCGCCGCTGCCTCCAATGTGTCGCGGTCGAGGTTTGCAAGGTCCGACCGGTTCATCATCTGCCGGCCCAGCTCACCGGTTTTGCCGTAACGGGTAAGCATCTCGATTCTTTTAGCCACTGGGAGCACCGCCAGCGCAGCCGCCATTGCATGGTTTCGTTGTGGCCCGGCTTGTTGGCATAGCGATGCGCCAATTTCAAGTTCTTGCGCTAATTGTAAAGAAGACGGCGGATCTGCAAGCACGCTGACTAACGCATCCTGCCACCATCGCACGCTTGGGGAATCCAGAATTTCCGACGCGATAAACACCACGCCGGAAAGCCCCCGGCGCTTTAGTTCCGGATAGGCAAATTCTATGGTGTCGAGCCAGCCGTCGTCAAAGGTGATCAGAGCCGCACGGGAGGGCAGAGGGCGACCGGATTGCTTGGCTTGTTCCAGATCGCGCAGACTGATAATGCAATAATGCCGTTGAATAAAATCCAGGCAAGCGGAGAAACCGTCGACAGTGAAGGTAAATTCTTTCTCCGCGTATTGGTAAGCGGCAGAGGTGCGCGGCAAGACGCGGTGAAACATAAACGTGGTCAGCGTCCTGGCATTGCGCCAGCGATGAGCCAGTCCAAGCACCCCAAGTTCGTAAAGCGTCTCGCGCAGGGCAAGTTTTATCATTTTCTTCATAGGAAGGCTTTCACGCGTGTTCCAACATGCTTGCCGCCGGCCGATAGTTCACGGCTCCCTTCCGCGTCGACGACCGCTTCGGCCAGGCTGGTATTTGCCCTGCCCGCTTTCGCCGGTAGCAGCATTTTTTCCAGGCCAACTAGCAACACGAGCACATAGTAATATAGATCGTAATAGGCTAGGGTCAGGAAGGCGCCGCCGACTGCGAATCCGATGATGCTTACCTGGCACATCGCTGCGAGATCGGCAGCCCATTTGAGCTCTTCCTTTGGCTTGCAAAATTTGATAATGCGCCTCCCGGTACGCCAGGAAACGATCATTACCAGCAGGAAAATCGCCAGCCCAACGAAGCCGTGTTCGCCAAGCACCTGAAAGTAGATGCTATGGGCGGCATGGTGGTTAAGCGGCTCAGGGGCATAGCGGAAAAACATTCGATGCGTAAATACGTCGTAGCCGCCCCCCATCAAGTTATCTTTCGCTACATTAAAGGCGAAATGCCAAGCATTGATGCGCCCCAACGACGAGCTATCCGTTTGATAGTTGTCGATGGAATGCATCCTGGCAAACCATTCCGCTGGCATGACGGCAGACACCAGCAAGGCGATCACGGCGAGAGAAAAACCGGTGACGATTTTTCTCTTGCTTTTCATCCACACAAAAAAGAACATGGCGCCGCCGGCAACCAGCGCGCCTCGCGAGTACGAACCGGCCGCCGAAATTGCGCACAATATTGTGACGCCGGTGAAGCCAAGGCGCAGCCATTTTTTGCTGGTCTGGAGTTGAAGATACCAGACAATCGGCACCGAAACGACCAAGGCCAGGGCCAGCGCGTTGTTATCGCTTATATAGCTGCCATCCGGCCCGTATACATGGTTGCTGCCGCCGGAAACGATCGTAAAAATGCCGCCCTTGACGCCATAAAAAGCCAGAGAAAGGCCGACTACCCAGGCCATTGCAACGATGTCTTTTTTTGATTTGATGGCAAACATGGCGATGAAGGCCATGAAAAAGGTCTTAAAGACACGATTCCATTCGGTCCATACCAAGTCCGGTTCCAGCGCAACCAGGCTGGTCGCGGTCATCCACGCCATGAACAACATCAAAGTGATCGTTATCGGCACCATTGGAAAACGCCGAGGTTCCTTTGATGTCAACAGGCTGAATAGGGTTACCGCGCTAATGATCGCCGCAAACGGAAAGTCATAGGCTGCCCCGTAGGTCAGCCGATGCGGATTCATCAGACTCAGCCAGGCGAAGGTCAAGACGCCGATCATCGGGGCCTTGAAAGTCTTCAGAACCAATACAATAACGATCGCGAAGACGAGCCAGTCACGCATGGGCGGCCAGCCTTGCAAACAGATCGACGGCGCGCTGCGCGTTGGCGTCCCAGGTCAGGCCTTGTTCGACGATGGTGGCGCGGGCCTTGCCGGCCAGGCGCTGGCGCAGCGCGGCGTCGGCACACAGCCGGTCCAGCGCCGCCGGCAAGCCGTTCGGGTCGAGCGGGTCGAACAGCAGCGCATTGTCTTCGTCGGTGAGGATTTCGGCGATATTGGCCTGGGCCGGCGCCACGATGGCCTTGCCCAGCGCCAGATATTCAAACAGTTTCAACGGCGAGGCGTAGGCCACCACGGCCGGCTGCAGGGCGATGTCGAAGGCGGCCACGTGGCGCGCCACGTCGTCGCGCTGGACCACGCCGGTGAAGGTGACGCGCGCGGCGATGCCCAGCGCCCGCGCCTGTTTTTCCAGCCCGGTGCGGGCCGGCCCGTCGCCGACCACCAGCAGGTGGCAGTGCGCGAGCGCGGCGCCGTCGGCCATCATGGCGATTACCTTGTCGAGGCCGTGCCAGTCGCGCACGAAGCCGGTGAAGCCCAGCACCAGCGCGTCCTGCAGGCCAAGCGCGCGTTTCGCGCCCTGCAAGTCGTGCAGATCGCCGAAGCGGGCCGCGTTGATGCCATTCGGGATCACCACGATGCGCGCCCGCTCGACGCCGTAGGAGGCGACGATGTCGGCCAGCACCGCCGTCACCGGCAGCACATAGTCGGCCGCCCGCCAGGCGTAGCGCTGCGACCAGCGCGCCAGCCGGCGCAAGGCCAGGCCGTCGTATTCGGCGCGCTCTTCGAAGATGGGCGAATTAATCTCCAGCAGCATCGGTATGCCATAGCGGCGCTTGATCCAGACTCCGGCCGGCAGGAACAGGTTGTAGCGCTCGTACAGGCAATCGGGACGATGGCGTTCGACCGCCTGCGCCAGCCGCCGGTAGGCCGCCAGGCTGTAGGCCAGTTCCATCAATTCATAGACGAAGCGGGGCAGCAGCCGCTTCAGCCAGGTGACGAAGCCGGCGTCCGAGCCGAAGGCGCTGCCGGCCGCGCTGGGCGGCGCCACGACGATGACCTCATGCCCCAGTGCGCGCAGGGCGCCTATCATTTCGTCGATGTGGACCGATTGGCCGTCTTTCGAGCGGGTGCGGTGGTGGTACAGGATCTTCATGGCGTGCGTCCCTCCAGGATGTGTTCGAACAGCGCGGTCTGCCCGCGCGAGGTGGCGTCCCAGCTGAATTGCTCCGCATAACGGCGCGTCGCCGTGCGCGCCGGCGGTCGGGCGCGCAGCGCCTGGACGGCGGCGGCGATGCCGGCCGCCGTGCGCTGCTCCAGCAGCAGGCCGGCGTCCGGGCCGCGCACCACTTCCGGCGTGCCCCAGACCCGGCTGGCGATCACCGGCGTGCCGCAGGCCATCGCTTCGAGCAGCACGTTGGCCCAGCCCTCGCGGCTGGACGCGAGCACCAGCGCATCGGCCGCGTTGTAGGTGTTGCGCAGCTCGGCGTGTGCGACGTCGCCCAGGAAGGTGACGCGTTCCTGCACGCCCAGTTCCTGCGCCAGGCGCTGCAAGGCGTCGCGGTCCGGACCGCTGCCGGCCAGCAGCAGCCGCACCTCGGGCAGGCTGGTCAGCGCCTCGATGATCAGCGCCTGGCCCTTGGCCTCGGTCAGCCGCCCGACCGCCAGCAGGGTGTACTGGCTCAGGCCCAGGCGCGCCCGCGCGATCGCCCGTTCGACCGGCTGGAACAGCGTCAGGTCGACGCCGTTGCGCAGGGTGACGATGCGCTCGTCGGGCACGCCCAGTTCGACCATCGCCGTCTTCAGCGCCTGGCAGACCGTGATCAGGCCATCGGCCTTCGCCGCCGCGCGCAGGATCAGGCGGCGCGGCAGCGCGTGGGTGGTCAGCACGCTGATGTCCGAGCCGCGCGCGGTGACCACCACCGGCTTGTTGAAGTATTCCCCCAGCATCACCGCCGCCACGCCGTCGGGGAAAAAGTAGTGCGAGTCGATCAGGTCGAAGTCATAGCCGTCCGCTAGGATTTTTTCGATCACCGGCTTGAGCGCCGCCGCCATCAAATAAGGCGAGGGCGCCATGCCGATCTTGGGGATCTGCAGGAAGCGCGGATGGTCGACCCGGATGCCGTGCCGCGTTTCGCTGCGCGGCACGCGCGCGTATTGCGCG
>Ga0209903_1000586_pt1 | contig 12697 bp, 10 predicted proteins | sample OrgsoiDNA2013051_FD_185801 | JGI IMG/M metagenome (GOLD analysis project Ga0209903, IMG submission 185801) | Permafrost soil microbial communities from the Arctic, to analyse light accelerated degradation of dissolved organic matter (DOM) -... | ecosystem: Environmental > Terrestrial > Soil >...
GCGGCCCGCCCAGATAGTGGGGATCAAATATCAGCTCGCCGAGTTCATGTTGGTGAATGGCTTGGAAGCGATCAGTCTTCGGCACTTCGAAGCTCTCGACCAAGGCGTCGTGCAAACCCTCAGACAATGCCTTTAAATACTCGGCCGACTTCCCGCGATGCAGTGAAATTCGTGCAAACGGCATCAACGATTACTCCTGATGTTTTGGAAGGCAAGCCTGTAGCTCACTGAGCAAATTCAGCGCCGATGCGGCTGTCGGCCAACCTGAATAAAACGCCAGATGGGTTATGACTTCGGCCAGTTCGTCGACACACAAGCCGTTATCCAGTGCACGTTTCAAATGAAATGGCAGTTGCTCCAGACGGTACATCGCCACCAGCGCGGCCACCGTCGCCAGACTGCGTTCACGGGGCTTCAATTGCGTACGCGTCCACATGTCGCCAAACAATACTTTGTCGGTCAGCTCGGCAAACTTCTGCGGGTAGTTGCTTTGGTGTTCTCGCCCCGTGACCATCGAAACATTCATGATGTTTTCCCCTCTGATGTCCCAATTTGATGGAGGAAAACTATCAAGTCGCAACCATTCCGAATATCAGATTTAATTGCATCAATCATCCCGAATTAGTGGACTATTGAATGCGCCGCCCAACCTTCGATCTCGACGTATTGCGCACCTTCGTCACCGGCGTGGAGTTCAACAGCTTTGCCAAAGCGGCGGATCGTCTCGGTCGGTCGACATCTGCCGTAAGCGCTCAATTGAAGAAACTCGAGGAGCAGATCGGTACGCCGGTCCTGGCTAAATCCGGTCGCGGACTGGTCTTGACCCCAACAGGAGAAACACTGCTCAGCCATGCCCGCCGGTTGCTGGAGCTGAACGATGGCATTTTCCAGACCTTGCATGAAAGCCAGACCGCCGGGTCCATACGCCTCGGGCTTCAAGAGGACTTTGGGGAACATTTCCTGAGCGATATTCTGCGACGCTTCGTCCAGACTTACCCGAGGGTGAATCTCGAAGTCAGGATCGCCCGTAATGCCGAACTGCTTGCTCTGGTCGAAAGCGCAGATTTGGACCTGGCCCTGACCTGGGACACCGGGCACATGTCGCCCTATGCCACGCGTCTGGGCGCAACACAGATGCACTGGATCGGAGCCCGCGATACGCCACTGCTGACGGCCCTTGATGACTCACCGCTGCCATTGATCATGTTCGACGCGCCTTGCGTATTGCGCAGCGCCGCCACCCAGGCGCTGGATGCCGCGCAAATACCCTGGCGGATCGCCCTGACCAGTCCCAGCGTCGGTGGTATCTGGGCGGCCGTCGCCGCCGGATTGGGTCTGACGCTGCGAACCCGCATCGGGCTGCCGAGCCATCTCACCATTGTTTCTGGCTTACCCCCCGTGCCAAGCCTTGGCTATGTGCTTCACAGCGGTGGCGACGACCCAACACCAGCCACTCAACAATTGGCCGCATTGATCAAAACGAGCCTGCAAGAACAGGCGTTTCGTTTCACGATTACGAAGTAATCGAAGGCACCCAAGGGTTCAATTCGAGCAATACGGATGGAGAATAACGAAGCACTGAGGCTGTGGGCCAATGACGGCGATGGGTCAATTGGAGTCTTTCACGACAAGCGTCAATCGGCCACAAGCGGCCTGTGGGGTGCGCCTCGGAAATCTGGGAAAACTCACAATTTTTACTCGACGCTACTTATTGAATCACTCGGGTGGGTAGCGGTACCGATTTTCCGGCGCAGAATCATCATTTGCTCAGATACAGGCCGTGTTGGACTGCGGCTCGCGGATGGCCGTCGACCACCCGCGAGCCAGTGCCATCACGCCAGCAGTTTAAGCTCGTCTTTACCGTACTTGAGCGATTTCTCGTCTGGAATCATCAACCCAGTGTGCTCATCGCGCCCTTGCAGGACGAAGCGGGCGTTCGGGCTGCCCAGTTGGGTCGCGGCCTGCTGGCTGTCGGCGCCGATCTCGCCCTTCTTCATGCGGTTGACGATCACTCCCACCGCCGTATCGTTGAAGTCGCGCAGCATCCAGGCATCGCCATCGCTGTCGCCAGCCACCAACACCGGGCCATAGCCCTTCTGTTTAACCAGCACGTTTTTGATGCCGACGGTCTTGCCCGGACCGTAATTGAAGTGCCAGTCAGGCTGATAGCGACTGGTGTACTTGCCTTCTTCCATCGCCAGGCGCAGGCCGATCACGTTCTCAGGCGGCACGCCATATCCGTAATGGGGATTGCCCGCGAACACGCGTACCACATCGTCGATCGAGGCAGTGCTGATATAGACGTCGATGCCGTTGGCGCGCAGCGTGTGCATCAGGCCGCGGATTTCCTCATGGATGCGGATGCCATGAAAGTGCGTATCCGCCACCACCCCGGCCTTGCCCGGCAATGTGCGTGAACTCTCGTACTTGACCTTGCGCAGCGCGTCGCCGATGGCGTAGTTGTTGGAGGCCTGCGCCATCGCCTGCAATTCAGCCGTGGTCATGTTCTTGTAGAAGTACAGAATCCACTTGTAGCCGATATCCACCGGGTAACTGTCGCAGATCGCGTCGTACATGAAGTAGAGCTTGGCGAGAAAATCCTTGTATTGCTCGCTGGCCTGGATGTCCTCCAGGCTCTTGTCGCCGGCGAGTCCCTTGTAGTTGGCGTGCAACCAGCGGTAATCCGCTTCCACATCGCTGGCGATGTCTTCCATCTTGACCGGCTGGCCGTCCACCGTGGTGTAGTCCTTCATGAACGCGCCGTTCGGCACGTCCTGGCGCAACACGGCGGCGAACTCATCGGGCGTCAGCTTGTACTGCAAATGATTGATCTGGTAGACCAGCAACGCTTCTTCACAGTCGTTCATGATGCAAGTGTTGTCCCAGTCGAACACCGCGTACGGGCGCTGCTCTGGGCGGTATGACGCGCTCTTGACGCCGTGCTGGTCGATCACTGCCTGTAGGCGCTTCAGGTTGAGCGGCGACCAGCGCGCCGGGTCCAGCTCGCTGGGCGTGGCTGGGGGCGTGGCAGCTTGCGTTAGGCGGGATGACAACAACAGCGGACTGACGATGGAAACGGTGGCGAGGGTGTTCAGAAACTGGCGACGCTGCATGGCATAGCTCCTACTTCTAGACGAGAGGTTACAACCGAGGCGATGGCGAAAGCGTGTTTCGAAATACAGACGAGGGGAAGAACCCGTCCGGCCACGAGGCTATCTCCAAATACACAAAAAAACAATAATGCCTCAACATTACACAAATATGACGCGCAGACCTTGCCGACCCAATGATCATGGGGCCGCGCCAAACTTGACAGCGACCGACGCCCCTCCACAATGCGTGCTCGGACAGCGACTCAAACAGCAGGGACACCCGGTATGTGGCAAGAAGAGCGTTATCAGCGGATCCGCGCACTGCTATCGACCTTGCAGCGCGTCACCACCGACCGCATCGTCACGGAGCTGAATGTTTCACGCGAGACTGTGCGGCGCGACCTGGTCGCTCTGGAAGAACAGGGAGAGTTGAAGCGGATACACGGCGGCGCCATCTGCGTTGAGGACGAAGCGCCAATCGCCGAGCGGGCGCAAAACAACGTCAAGTTCAAGCGCGACCTCGCGCGCGCCGCGGTCAGCCTGCTGTCGCATGGGCAGACGGTGTTCATCGACGCGGGCACTACCACCGTCATCCTTGCCGAAGAGTTGGCCAAGCTGGGAGGGCTGACCGTGATCACCAACTCGTTCAACGTGGCACTGCAACTGCGCAACCCCGCCGCGTCGGGCGGCCAGCACAACGAGGTGCTCGTACTGGGCGGTTCACTCGACGACCGTGCGCCGGCGACGGTCGGTAGCACCACGGTGGCGGAAATTGGCCGCTATCGGGCCGACTTCGCGCTGTTGTCGCCGGTCGGCATCGACGCCCAGCGCGGTGCCAGCAACTACGACCACCGCGAAGCCGAAGTGGCGCGCGCCATGGCCGACAATGCCGAACACGTGATCATCCTCGCCGATTACAGCAAGATTGGCGTGGAGAGCCGCGTCGCCTTCTGCCCTCCAGAACGCATCGACGTGCTCATCACCAACCACAAGGCCAGTACCGAAACGGCGTTCGCCGCACTGAACGCCAAGCTCAAACGTATTGTCCTGGTGTAGCGGTGGCTTGGCGGTTGCAACAGGAATTGACGCAGTGTGATGCTCAAGTGCAGCGCAACCGGGTAGATCTTGCACGATGCGACTATCGGCGCTGGCAAACTGACCGTAACTGTACCAGCTGCGAACGCCTGCAATGGGTCGGTTTCAGTCCTTCGCGACGGGCAGTAATCGGCCAGAAGCGGTCTCTCGCTACCCCACGCCTTTGATCGACGTCGTGCCGATTCTATCCCTCACCTTCCACAGTCCATCTCCCCGGTTCAATTGGTGAGGTGTATTAGTCTGACCGACCAAAAGAACCAAGCATCGAGAGAGTTTTTTGATGTCTACAGAAACGACCCTGAAGGACATTTTTGACCACCAGGAGCGCTTGAGGAATGCCGACCGCGAGCTTCGTGTCGCGCAACACGGTCGCCCGTTCGGGGTCCAGCGTGTTGTGGCTGGTTTCTCGTTATACTTGCCGGCAGCACACCGCCGTAAAACCAGATCAGACACCCTCGGCAACGAGTCGGCTTCACCGCCACCCCGTCGCCTATGGGGACTTAAGAGGAGCATCGCCCCGTGAAGTCGATTATTTCTGCACTTCTTGCCAGCATCCTTCTTGTACCGGTCATTTCGTTTGCGGAACAGTCGAGCGAACCGACAACTCATCAACAGATCCATTCGAAGCATTCGGCGGAAGCCAACAAGAAAATTGCTCTTCGCGTATTAACCGGAGCATTCGTCGATCGGGACCCAAGCGTTGTCGATAAGTACTTCGCACCGGATTATATCCAGCACAACCCTTCAATCCCGAACGGCCCGGCAGCGATAAAAGAGTTGATCTCGAAATTGCCGAAGGACTTTTCCTATCAGCCGGGCATGGCGGTAGCTGAAGGCGATTTCGTGATGGTTCACGGACGCCTCTTAGGCTGGGGACCAAAGCCAATGGTCGTCGTCGACATATTTCGTTTGAAGGGCGGTAAGGTGGCCGAACATTGGGACGTCTTGCAGGAAGAAGTCCCGGCGTCGGCCAGCGCCAGTGGCAACTCCATGTTTTCTTCGTCGGAAGCGAAGTGATCGGCGTGTCGATGAACACGAAGATCACTGGCTGATTCTGATCGGTAAAGGCGGTAAGCGCGCGAAGGTTACGTTGCCGCCGTTCTCGCGACTGGCCGAAATAGCCCCTGATAAAGTCGGGGATATCTGATGACACGTGCTTCAGGAGCAGCGTGGTGCTTCATCAAATAATCGTACTCATTACTACTCGGCCGAAGGGGCGATCTTCGACTAGATAACGTACAGCTTCAGCGGCTTCGGTTAGCGGAAACACTTTGGCGATCGTTGGCTGTAAGGCTCCCGCAGCGAGGAAGTCAATACATGCCTGCTGGGCGGCCTCCACTGTCTCGGCACTGAAGATCCCCGGTTTGAACGTAAAGCCGCGAATCTGAGCACCTTTCCAGATGATGTCGGTCACATCAACAGCCGCATCCCGCCCTCCTGCGTAGCCCGCGATTACCAGCATGCCGCCGAACGCGAGCGATCCGAGCGCCGCCTTGGTGAGCGAGCCGCTGATGCCATCGACCACAACATCGACTCCCTTGCCATTGGTCAGACGCATGACGCCATCCTGGAGCGCCTCACGAGACAGGTCGATCACATGTTCGTAACCTGCGACCCGGGCCTGCTCAGCCTTTAGCGTGGTACTTGCCGTAGAGATCGCCATGGACGCGCCAAGATGCCTGGCGATCTGCACGGTCTCCATGCCTACGGCGCCTCCTATGCCCGGGGCCAGAACCGTCTGGCCAGGCCTGAAGTGCGCAAACTCGGTCAAGGCCAGATAACCGGTCAGGTATCCGGCGCCGGCCAGGAACGCCGCTGCATGATTATCATCGACGTTGACCGGGACCCGCTTGAGCCCTGTGGCGGGCAGAGCGATCAACTGACGCCAGGTACCATCGACTGTCACGCCAAAACCTTTCCCGGATACGAATACCCGGTCTCCTGCTGCCAGGTCGGGACTTTTGCTTTCGAGCACGACACCTACACCGGTCTGACCGCCGATGCGAGGCAGATTCTCTGGTGTTGCGGCATAGAAATGCCCTGATCGGAGTGTATTGTCGAGCGGATTGATGCCAACCGAATGCATCTCCACGAGCACCTCGCCATCGATTGGTTGAGGGCGTGGCAGATCGACAATCCGGTTTTCCTGGTAATCACCATAGCCTTGGTATTGAACAGCTAGCATGGTCATGCTCCTGTATGAACATGATGGATACCGGGATCAGCGAGTGTGTTTCTTGACGAAGGTCGCTGTCGTCGAAATCAGCTCGTCGATCTGCTTCTCGTCTTTGCTCATGTTGAAGAAGTGATCCATGGGCCGGACAAGCAACTCATGTTTTCCAGGGTGATAGCTGATAAAGCTTTTCCCGAGGGTTGGCTGCGGAGAAACGATGTCGTCGTTAGTGCCAACGGCGACGAGCAGTGGTCCCTTGTACCGTGTGATCTCGGCGGCGGCATCGAGGGTCATCAAGCTGACAAAGAACGCGGATTTAAGCGAGACCTCGCCACCACCAGGCATTGCCAGTACGACAGGGGTGTCGCCACTGTGCAACGCTTCCTTGATCTTCTCGGTGCCCCAGAGCAGCGGGAAAGCAGCGCCCATATTAGTCGCGGGGTTCCAGAGTGCGACCGCGTCGAGTTTATGCGGGGTCCGTCCTGCTACAGCAGCACCAACTGCTCCGCCCATGCTCCATCCAACAAGCGCCATGCGGCTGGCATCGACGCGCTTGGATTTGGCCAGAAAGTCGAGCGCAGCCAGCCCATCCTCAACATCCGTATCGAGTGTTCCGTCGGTCTTGGCACCATCACTGTCGCCGTCAAAACGGTAATCAATACGGAGGCTGGCAATGCCTTGTTCGGCCCAAAGACGTGCGGCACGGGCAAAAATACCTTCATTTACAGCCGGAATGATGTGCTCATCCCTACTGCCCCCGAAACTGTGAAGTAACAGGATTACTGGGGGCTTCTTAATGCCGTCGGGCAGGTTCAGAGTGCCGACGACGTTCATTCCCTCAACGGAGAAGGTGACTTTTTCTTCAGCCGCAGACGCAAAATATGGGGCTGTAACCAGGCTTGCGAGAAGGACTATGCGGGTCAAGAAAGTAGGCATTGGAGTGATCCTCAGCTAGACGGGTAAAGGTTTAATTCTTGGGCTGGGGGGCATCGCCCAAAGATGCAGTCGGCGCTCCGAGCAGTCCGATGTTGAGGTAATCGGCGATGAAACGATGCGATCACCATTCGGTAGGCGTATATCGCTCGCCCGAGTTACGCTCGTCAGTAACGAGTACCTCATAGGACGATGTTGAAGGGGGGGACATATCGTTCGCTCCTGTACCTTACGCTGCGGCGGGCTCGACGGCGCATCCTGGGAAATGATCAAGGATCGCCTCACTCAGAATCAGAGAAGCGGACATCCATGAAACAACCGACTGATGCTCAACGCCGTACTCTGCGTGATGTGTTCTGGTGCAGCTTGGCGTGACATGCCCGAACGATTTTTGCCCTTGGTCAACGATCTATCAACGCCTCCGGGATTGGAGAAATCAGGGCGCGTTTGACCGGATTCTCAAACGCTTGACATCAAGCTCAACGAGCAAGGGCTGATCGATCTCAACGCCTGGATGATCGACTCCACAGCAGTACGTGCCACTCGTGCCTCTTCAGATGCAGAAAAAAGGGGGCCTGAAGAACTTTAGACCACGCGCTGGGTTCTCGCGCGCAGTCATACACATTTGCTTTCGGGCGCTCTACCTGGCCTGCTGTTGGCCGAGGCTGTGTAGAAACGTTTAACGGTCAAAACCACAACGAAAAGCGCATTCCTGCGCAAATTTCAGGTCTCTGACTATCCAAGCACTGGCGGACTTCACGTAGCAACGCAGATGTCTAAACAGTGCCTGCGTTTTTTACACAGTCTGGGCCGTTTGCTGCCAATCACCACCGGCAGCTTCGGATCGAAACGGTCTGTCGTGACAGGTAGCGATCGGCCAGAAGCCATCCTTCGGTTTACAGTCACTGCTGAGAATGAATGGCTTTGCCCGAACGGAAGACCCACCAGCTCGCCGCCACCAGCACCCATGCAGCAAGACCGCCATACAGCATCACCCAGCCAAACCCATTTGCCAAAGCCGCGTTGGCGACATCGATCGCAATCGTAGTCCCTTGGCCCGGCAGAGCGAACACGGCAGTGTTGCCGGCAGAAATACTCTGCGCCAGCAACCTCAGTTGCCCGTCATCGAACGAACCCGATAGCTGGTTGCGCAGGGAAGACAGAATACCTTCCACCAGGATGAACCCCATAAGCGCGATATTGATTGCAAGACTGATCATGCGGGCGCTGATATCGATTCCCGATGCCATGCCGGCACGCTCACTGGGCACCGATCCGGTGGTTGTATTGGTGACTGGCGTGTTGGTCAGCCCCAGTCCAACCCCGGCGATCAGGCAGCCTGGAAGCATCGTCAACCAGCTGGCATGCGCGACACTGCTGCCCCATTTCATCAACAGGAACCCCAGACCTATGGTGAATAAGCCTGCGGGAATGACTACGTCTGGTCGATAGCGCAGCGCCAGCCGTTCGCCTAGCGGGGGGATAACCAGCGTCGGCAGTGTATAGGCCAGCAGAGCCAGACCGGTGCCGACACTGGCGTAGCCCAGGCCATTTTGAAAGTACAGAGGCAGGTAAATCATGAATGGCCAGAAGCTGAAATTCATGCCTGCCGACCCTAGCAACGCACCCGAGAATCGGCGAATGCGCAATACCGAGAAGTCGAACATGGGATCGACATGGCGGCGCTGCACGGCAGCAAAGACGATCACACTGACTATGGCTACAACCAGGCTTGCGATGGCCGAACCGCTGGAGAAACCCGTCCCCGCGGCCTGCGTGATGAACCAGGAAAGACCTAACACTGCCAGCGACAGCGAAATAATGCCCAACACATCCAGCCTGCGACGCTGCGGATCGACTGACTCGTCAACACCGACAATCACCAGCGCCAACGCGAGCACGGCAATTGGCGCATGCACCAGGAACACCCATTCCCAGCTCGACAACGCCACGATCGCAGCGCCGATAATCGGACCGAACCCCAAGCCGATGCCAAACACGATCCCCCAGGCACTGAAAGCTCTACCGCGCGCAGCTCCCAACTGGAATCGGTGAGACAACACTGCCACCTGACAAATCAGCATGGCACCGCCGGACATCCCTTGAAGGAATCGGCTTGCGATCAATACGCTGGCATTGTGCGCAAATCCACAGCCCAGTGAGGTAATGCCAAACAGCACCAGGCTAATGATAAACACCCGCTTGCGCCCATACCGATCCGCCAGTGTGCCGATGGCCATCAGCACCGTGGTGCAAGCGATGGTGTAAGCATTCATGATCCACTGCATTTCTTTGAAATCGCTGCGCAGAATCGATTCAAGCGTGGGCAGGATTACCGGCACACTCGAGATTTCCAGGCCAAACATCAATGAGGCCAAGCAAACGGCGGCTATTGTGAAAACATCTTTTTGCGACGAGGAGAACGGCATCGTGATCTTCCAGATCAAGTTGATGGGCGCTGGCAAGACCGCCCTGAACGCCGTCAGGGGAGCGACGCAATAGCTACGCCAGCGTCACCTGGCGCAAGTCCAAGTGACCGACCGCATTCTGGAAGTAATTAATAAATGACAGAAATGATTTAATTTCGTAAGTTTTATTAATATTCGTCATGAGTTGAGCTAATGGACTTCGACCCAGCGCTGTTGCGCGCTTTTGTCGCGATCAACGAGACCGGTAGCTTCACCCGTGCCGCCGAGCGACTGCACTTGAGCCAGTCAGCAATCAGTCATCAGGTCCGGCGCTTAGAGGAACAGGCCGGCACCACACTGCTGATACGTACCACCCGGCATTTGACGCTGACAGAAGATGGCGAAGATTTTCTACGCCATGCCGAACACGTCCTCAACGCTCAAGACGCCCTCTCCCGGCGCTTCGAAACGTCATCGGTATCCGGGGCCGTGCGCTTCGGTACGCCGGAAAACTTTATCGGTGACGGCCTGCCGTCGTTACTGTCTCGGTTCGCCAGACAATTTCCCGCAATACGCCTGGATGTAACCGTCGGCACCTACCTCGATCTACGCGCGCTGGTCGATGCCGATGGGCTCGATCTGGCCGTGGTCATGGCATTGCCGGGCAGTCAGGCCGGCGGTACCGTACTGCGCGAAACCCGGTTTGTCTGGGCCGCAGCGCAGAGTTTCGACTTTACCGGCGATGCGCCTTTGCCACTGGCATTTGCACCAGCGCCCTGCGTGCACCGTCAGGTGGCCGTAGAGGCATTGAAAAGTTCTACCGTGGATTGGCGAGTCGCCTTTACTTCGCCAAGCCAACAAGGCCTGCGGGCAGCGGTATTGGCGGGGCTTGCCGTCACCGCTCTACCGCTGGAAGACCTAGAGCCCGGCATGGTTGTGATTGACGGTCAATATGGCCTGCCCCCACTGGTGGAGGCTGATTTCCGACTCGTCTGGAGTATCACCGGAAAGACACCTGCGGCCAGCGCATTTGGGCAGTTGCTGGTGGAGATGCCTAAGTCGCCCCTAGCCCACACAACCTGACTGTCACGGGCAATCCTGGATAAGTGCCCTGCCGATTGAAAATGACTGCCTGGAGTCGATTTCGGTCAGTCGTGACAGGCAGAAGTCGGCAATAGCGGACATTTGATGCTTTCCTCCAAAGGACAGTCCGACATCAGAGTTATTCGTAGAGTTTGCCAATACTGTTTATCAATTAGTGAAGCTTGATCGGCAAAATAACCAATGGAATACCTTCAAGATGCAGCCTGCGCTGCAACACCAGGGGCGTCTGGTTGTGCAACCACTCGGTAAACCACCAACCTTCCGGCAGAATGAGTTTGCTGCTGAAGCAAACACACTCGGGTAAACGCGAAACGACGTCTTTCAGCAGCCGTTCCAATTCTGCGACCGGGTCAATTCCATAGCCGATCTGACGAGTAGCACTGACGCCACTGTTGGCACAAAAGGCCTCCAGTTGATTCATTGACTCATCCAGCCGGGTTCTTTTTTGTGGCGTCGTATCAAGCGGGCCCAGCACATCGCCTTCAACTTTGACGATTCCGATGAAGAGGACATGTTTGAATCTGCCCGGGAAAAGTCTCTGCACCCATAAAAACGTATGGATCCCCGCCCCCCAATGCTCCGTGGCAAGAATCACCGCCGTCGGGCTATCCAGTGGCGGCGCCATCCCTCGGACGTTCACTATCGCTTGAGCAGGTAAGGTGAAGTCTGTATCCATCCGTATGCGCAACTTTTCCACCCGGCGGTAGTGGCGTCGAACAAAGGCGCAGCCAGCGACAATGATCATCGTCAAACATAACGTTACCCACCCACCTTCAAAGAACTTCTCGGTCAGCGTCACCAGCAGAATTCCAGTCGCCACCGTGAAACCTGTGGCCGCAATGAATATCCGGCTGACCCAGCGACTGTTGTGCTCATGTCGGTGCTGCCACCAGTAACGACAAAGCCCGGCCTTGGCCAGGGCAAGACTCAAAAACACGTTGATGCTGTACAGGACAACAAGCAGTGCGAGCGAGCCACGCGACAAGACCAGAACGGCCAACGCGCAGCCGCCTACGAAGACCACTCCATTCTGTCTGACCAAGCGGCTGGAGAGATTGCAGAAACGATGGGGCAGCCAGGAGTCGGCGGCCATATTTCCGAGCAGCGAGGGCGCAAAAATCAGGATGGAGTTGGCCGCGACGAAGAGGATTGCCCCTTCGAGTGCAAGGGTGAGCAAGAGCAGTGCGTTACCGACGTTTGGGTCGATCCCCAGTTGGTCGATGATCGCTTTGAACACGACCGCATTTAACGTCTGCCCATAGGTCGGTTGAACGCTCCACAAGGTGTACAAAAGGACCATGCCGCCAGCGGTGAACGCCAGTGAGATGCCGACATAGAGCAACGTCGCTCTGCCGGTTCGGACCCGAGGTTCGGCCAGCAGGTTAACGTTGTTGGCGATGGCCTCAGGCCCTGCATACGTACTTCCTCCCAAGGAGTAGGCACGTAAAAACAACGCCGAGACCATGGGCCAGCCGATGTCCTGAGAAAGGGCCACGGTGTCAGTCGTACTCTGCACCCACGTAGTGACCAGGCCGCCAGCCTTCGACACGATGCCATAGATAATCAGGGCTCCGTGCATCAACAGGAAACCCAGTGCGAGTGGCAACAGAAACCGTATCGAATCCCGAATTCCACGCATGTTCAAAACGATCAGCAGCAGGACCAGGCCGATCTCGATCAGCAGCTTATGGGCCTGGGCTTCGGGCGCAAGCAAACTGAACAACGCATCAGTACCGCTCACCACCGACACCGCAATGGTCAACACATAGTCGACGAGCAAGGCGGAACCGGCCACCACCCCCAGCCGGCGTCCCAGTAGCTTCGACACGATCTTGTAGTTCCCGCCGCCCGAGGGAAACAGTTCGACGACCTGGCTATAGGCCAACGACAGA
>Ga0209903_1000598_pt1 | contig 12463 bp, 9 predicted proteins | sample OrgsoiDNA2013051_FD_185801 | JGI IMG/M metagenome (GOLD analysis project Ga0209903, IMG submission 185801) | Permafrost soil microbial communities from the Arctic, to analyse light accelerated degradation of dissolved organic matter (DOM) -... | ecosystem: Environmental > Terrestrial > Soil >...
GTTGTTTGTCGTCCAGCTGCACATTCACCGCACTAACTTTCTTCTGTGCGACGATCAACTGGTTTTTCAGATCCTGATTTTCTTTCTTCAGACCATTTATAATGCCATCGCTGGAGGCCACTTTCTGTTGCATTTCAGCAGTACGCTGATTCCAGCTGGAGTCGATATTGGTTAATTTGTCTGTCAGTGTTTTAACTTGCTGTTCCAGGTCAGGAACACGGGTGCGGATGCTTGGTACGTTGCTCAGCTGATCTAGCGGGATCCAAGCTGTTTTACCTTTTGAATCAACGATCTCACCATATTTTGTACTGTCGTTGACGCTGCGCAGGGTGACCTGTTCACCGGCATTGAGCGTCCCTACGATACGATATTGATTACCCGGACCACTGTGGATATAGGTGATCAGATCGTCGGAAATGTAGCGCTTTTCATCAGCGTGAGCGCCCCAAGTGATGCTTAAAGTAAGCAAAGCGAGACCCATTAGGCGTAATTTCTGCATTTTTTCATCGTTTCTGAGTGAATTTATGGAACGCGATGTGGAACCGACGTCATGAGGGGTTGATACTAAGGGCAACAGTTTGACGACGCAATGTCTAAACAGGAATGGGAACTATCTTACTATCCCGTGATATGCGGCTTGCGCGCATAGCCTGTGTTAGAATTCCGCTCTATCACTAACGCCTTTTGTCGGCTATATGACAGCCTTTTGACATCCAGAACCGGTGTGAAACCACTATGACCGTAGAAATAGAATTAAAATTTATCGCCACCGCGGCGGCTATAGCCGAATTGCCTGATCAATTAGCGCAATTTAAGAGCGAACATGCTGCACCACAGAAACTGACTAACATTTATTACGAAACTGCAGATAACTGGATGCGCAAGCACGATATGGGTCTGCGTATTCGCGGTTTCGATGACCAATACGAAATGACCATTAAGACCGCCGGCAGCGTAGTCGGGGGGCTGCACCAACGCCCTGAGTACAATGTTGAGCTGAAAAAGCCGACGTTAAAACTTAGCGCCTTCCCGAAAGATATCTGGCCGGAAGAGTGCAAAGTTGCTGCACTGCAAAAAGCGTTGCAGCCGCTGTTCAGCACGACCTTTACACGTGAGAAGTGGGTGATCACTTACCAGCAAAGCGAGATCGAACTTGGTCTTGATCAGGGTGAAGTGGTTGCCGGTGAGCTTTCTGAGCCACTGTCTGAAATTGAGCTGGAGCTGAAAAAAGGCAACACGGGCGATTTACTGGCGCTGGCGGCATTGATCGGGCAGAACGGCGGACTGCGTCAGGGAGGCCTGAGCAAAGCTGCGCGTGGCTATCATCTGGCGAAAGGCAATCCGGCCCGGGAACCTCGCTCGCTGCCGGTATTTAAGGCTGCGCCAAAAGCCACCGTCGAGCAAGCCATGGCCGAGGCGTTGGCCCTGGCTATGGATCATTGGCAATACCATGAAGAGTTGTGGGTTCGCGGTGATAAAACTGTTCGCCTGTCCGTGTTACAAGCCGTGGAAACTGTACGTCAGATTTTGGTGATTTTCGGCGGTCTTGTTCCGCGTAAGGCCTCTACCGAACTGCGCGCGTTACTGACCGATTTAGTCCCCGCTCTGGAGAAGAAAGGTGCCGACGCTGAGGCCGTATGCTATAGCGTGCCTTATCTTCAATGTAAGTTGGCGCTCACATCCTGGCTGGCTACGCAGGCGTGGAAACCTTTCATTGATGATAAATCGCAGAAGAAACTCGACGGTTCGTTCAAGCGTTTCGCTGACATCATGCTGGGCCGTACCGCCGCAGAGCTTAAGGAAGTATTTGGTCAGCCACTGGATGAGGACGGTTTCCGCGATCAGCTCGCACGCCTAAAACGTCACATTATCTCTTTCCATATGTTAGCGGGCGCTTATCCTGAAGAGGCCAGTTCGCCCTATATTAATGGCTGGCTGGAATTGCAACAGGCTATCATTCAGCAGCAACATGCCTGGGAAGACTCAGCGCGTCAGCACGCCGTGATGATGGATGCTTTCTGGCTTAACGGCAAAGTCGCCAAATAAGATAACCCTCGCTGTACCTGGTTTATGGTTGAAGTTTAATTGAACAAGTAGCCTGAGTCTGACTCAGGCTTTTTTGCGAAAGGAACCGGATCTCATGTTGCCACTCTCTCCAACGCTGCAAAGTCAGGCTGACAACTTCATTTTACGTTGTCAGGAACATCCGCAACCGTTGCCGGATATTGATGAAAATACGCTTGCCGCAGTGGCTGGCAGTGATTTTATCAGTGAAAACTTACTGGCTTTCCCGCAGTGGTGGCACGAGATTGTGCAGCATCCGCCGCAGGCGCAGGAGTGGCAGCATTATGGCAACTGGCTGAGCGAAGCGCTGGCGAGCGTGACCGATGAGGCCGGGTTGATGAAAGCGTTACGATTGTTTCGCAAACGTATTTTGACGCGGATTGCCTGGTCGCAGGCACTGATGACCAGTGAATGCGAAGAGACGTTACACCAGCTGAGCGAGCTGGCCGAAACACTGATTGTCAGCGCGCGGGAATGGCTGTACGACGCCTGTTGCCGCGAGTTCGGTACGCCCGTCAACGCTGAGGGCGTGCCCCAGAAGTTGCTGATTTTGGGCATGGGCAAACTGGGCGGCGGTGAACTTAATTTCTCTTCCGATATCGACCTGATTTTTGCCTATCCCGAGAACGGCCAGACGCAGGGCGGACGACGTCAGCTGGATAACGCCCAGTTCTTTACCCGTCTTGGCCAGCGCCTGATAAAGGCGCTGGATCAGCCGACCATCGACGGCTTTGTCTATCGTGTGGATATGCGTCTGCGCCCCTTTGGCGACAGCGGCCCGCTGGTGATGAGTTTCCCGGCGCTGGAAGATTACTATCAGGAGCAGGGGCGCGACTGGGAGCGCTACGCCATGGTCAAGGCGCGCCTGATGGGCGGCGCCGAGGACAGCAGCAGTCAGGAATTGCGCAAAATGCTGATGCCGTTTGTCTTTCGCCGCTATATCGATTTCAGCGTTATCCAGTCGTTGCGCAATATGAAAGGCATGATTGCCCGAGAAGTTCGCCGCCGTGGTCTGAAAGACAACATTAAGCTCGGTGCGGGGGGGATTCGTGAAATAGAATTCATCGCTCAGGTTTTCCAGCTGATCCGCGGGGGGCGTGAGCCTTCATTGCAGCAGCGTTCATTATTACCGACTTTACAGGCGGTGGATGAACTGGGATTACTGCCGACGGTTCAGGTTCAACAATTACGCGACAGCTATCTGTTCCTGCGTCGTCTGGAAAATCTGTTGCAGGCCATTGCCGATGAACAAACGCAAACCCTGCCATCGGATGAACTTAATCAGGCGCGTCTGGCGTGGGGGATGCAATTTGCCAACTGGCCAACCCTGCTTGACGGACTGAATGCCCACATGCAGTCGGTACGCGCTGTGTTTGATGATCTGATTGGTGATGACACGCCTGATGCGGATGAAGATCCTCAGCATGCCCAGTTCAGCAGTCTGTGGAGTGATGCGCTGGACGATACCGACATCGCCGAACTGGTGCCGCAGATGACGCCGGAGGCGCAAAGTCATTTATTGCGCCTGATTGCCGAGTTTCGCCGTGATGTGGACAAGCGCACCATTGGCCCACGCGGTCGTGACCAGCTTGACCTGCTGATGCCGGGTTTACTGGCGCAAGTGTGTGCTTACAAAAATGCGGATGTCACCCTGCGGCGTCTGACGTTACTGCTGCTTAACATTGTGACCCGCACCACGTATATCGAACTGCTGGTGGAGTATCCCGGGGCACTGAAACAGCTGGTCAGGCTCTGTGCTGCCTCGCCGATGGTCGCCAACCAGCTGGCGCGTCACCCACTGCTGCTCGATGAACTGCTCGATTCCCGCACCCTTTATCAGCCGACGGCGCCTGATGCTTACCGTGATGAGCTTCGCCAGTTCTTACTGCGGGTACCCGCCGATGACGAAGAACAACAGCTGGAAGCCCTGCGGCAGTTTAAACAGGCACAGCATCTGCGTATCGCTGCCGGTGATATTTCGGGCGCACTGCCGGTAATGAAGGTCAGCGATCACCTGACCTATCTGGCTGAGGCGATCCTGGAAGCGGTGATTCAGCAGGCATGGGATCAGATGATTGCCCGTTACGGCCAGCCGTCTCATTTACAGCAACGCGAAGGCCGCGGTTTTGCCGTGGTCGGCTACGGCAAGTTGGGCGGATGGGAACTTGGCTACAGCTCAGACCTGGATCTGGTGTTCCTGCTCGATTGCGCTCCGGAAGTGATGACCGACGGCGAGCGCAGCATCGATGGCCGCCAGTTCTACCTGCGTCTGGCTCAGCGGATCATGCATCTGTTCAGCACCCGCACCTCGTCCGGTATTTTGTATGAGGTCGATGCCCGTCTGCGTCCTTCCGGTGCGGCGGGAATGCTGGTCAGTACCATCGAGGCCTTTGCGGACTATCAGCAAAACGAAGCCTGGACCTGGGAGCATCAGGCCTTGGTGCGCGCCCGCGTGGTCTACGGCGACCCGCAGCTGACCCGCCAGTTCAATACCACCCGTCGCGAAATTCTATGCCGTCAGCGTGATGCAGATGCGTTGCGCAAAGAAGTGCGCGAAATGCGTGAGAAAATGTATGCCCATCTGGGCAGCAAAAAACGTGATGCCTTTGATCTGAAAGCCGATCCGGGCGGTATCACTGATATTGAATTCATCGCACAATATCTGGTACTGCGTTTCGCTCACGATGAACCGGGTTTGACACGATGGTCAGATAATGTGCGTATTTTCGAGCTGATGGCGCAATACGACATCATGCCGGAGGAGGAAGCGCAACGGTTGAAGCACGCTTATGTCACCTTGCGCGATGAAATACACCATCTGGCATTGCAGGAACACAGCGGTAAAGTGGCTGCCGATGCCTTTATTACTGAGCGCGGGCAAATCACAGCCAGCTGGAATAGCTGGCTGGGTTGATGAGATAAATCTCCGTTGTGACGGTTTTTTCGGGGAGGATAATGGCTTGTGATATTATCCCCGCACTATTTTTATGTCAGGTTTTACCTGTTTTGGAGTATGGGATGAAAGTGACTCTGCCTGAGTTTCACCGTGCCGGTGTGCTGGTAGTGGGTGACGTAATGTTAGACCGCTACTGGTATGGCCCGACTAACCGTATTTCGCCGGAAGCGCCGGTGCCGGTGGTGAAAGTCAACACCATAGAGGAGCGCCCAGGTGGTGCGGCCAACGTGGCGATGAATATCGCGTCCCTCGGCGCAGGATCGCGTCTGATCGGCCTGACCGGTGTTGATGATGCAGCCCGTGCGCTGAGTCAGCGCCTGGATGAAGTCAAAGTACAGTGTGATTTTGTGGCGATACCCACCCATCCTACGATCACCAAGCTGCGCGTATTGTCACGCAACCAGCAGCTGATCCGCCTCGACTTTGAAGAGGGTTTTGAAGGCGTTGATCTCACACCGATGCTGCAAAAAATCGAACAGGCGCTGCCACAGAGCGGTGCGCTGGTGCTGTCGGACTACGCCAAAGGCGCGCTGACTGACGTTCAGCCGATGATCCAGCTGGCGAAAAAAGCCGGTGTGCCAGTGCTTATTGATCCTAAAGGTTCGGACTTTGAACGTTATCGCGGCGCCACGTTGCTGACGCCTAACCTGTCAGAATTCGAAGCAGTCGTCGGGCATTGTAAAAACGAGCAAGAGCTGGTCGAACGTGGCATGAAGCTGGTGGCAGATTTCGAACTTTCTGCGCTGCTGGTGACCCGTTCCGAACACGGTATGACGTTGCTGCAACCTGGCAAAGAGCCGCTGCATCTGCCTACGCAGGCGCAGGAAGTGTATGACGTGACCGGTGCTGGTGACACGGTAATTGGTGTGCTGGCTGCCGCACTGGCGGCGGGTAACTCGCTGGAAGAGTCCTGTTTCCTTGCCAATGCGGCAGCCGGTGTTGTGGTCGGTAAACTGGGTACCTCGACGGTATCACCGGTTGAGCTGGAAAATGCCATCGGCGGGCGTTCAGACGTCGGTTTCGGCATCATGACCGAAACTGAACTGAAAGCAGCAGTGGCGATGGCCCGTCAGCGCGGTGAGAAAGTGGTGATGACCAACGGCATTTTCGACATTCTGCATGCCGGCCATGTCTCCTATCTGGCGAATGCCCGCAAGCTTGGCGACCGGTTGATCGTCGCAGTTAACAGCGATGCGTCGACTAAGCGCCTGAAAGGTGAAAGCCGTCCGGTCAATCCACTGCAAAACCGCATGATTGTGCTGGGCGCGCTGGGCGCAGTGGATTGGGTCGTCGCGTTTGAAGAAGATACCCCGCAGCGATTGATCGCCGGGATCTTGCCGGATCTGCTGGTTAAAGGTGGGGATTACAAACCAGAGCAAATCGCCGGTTGCGAAGAGGTCTGGGCCAATGGCGGAGAAGTGCGGGTGCTCAACTTCGAAGATGGTTTATCTACCACCAAAATTATCAATCAGATCAAAGCACAGGATTAATTTCTGCGGTGGCGACTGACCCTGAAACCGTGAAGGCCTGGCATGATGCCGGGCCTTTATTTTATGAACCAGACTCCGGCAGAAGAGGCGTATGTGAGTGGATTAAAACAGGAGTTGGGGCTGGCACAGGGTGTCGGGCTGCTTTCAACCTCGTTACTGGGGACGGGCGTTTTTGCAGTGCCGGCACTGGCCGCTCAACTGGCGCAATACGACAGCCTGTGGGCGTGGCCGGTGTTAATTCTGCTGGTTTTTCCGATCGCTATCGGCTTTGCGGCTTTAGGGCGGCACTTCCCCAGCGCAGGGGGCGCCGCGCATTTTGTCGGAACGGCCTTTGGGCCCCACATGGCGCGGGTGACCGGCTGGTTGTTTCTCTCTGTCATTCCGGTCGGTCTTCCGGCTGCTTTACATATCGCAGCGGGTTTCTGGCAGGCAACCTTTGGCTGGAGCAGCGGAAACCTGTTACTGGTTCAGCTTGGGACGCTATTCGCGATCTGGTTTCTCGGTACCCGCAGCGCGGGCTCGAGCGCAAACATTCAGACGCTGATCGCTTTCCTGGTGATCGCGCTGGTGGTGGCTATCTGGTGGAAGGGCGGGATCACGCTCAGCCAGATCCCGCTGCCAAAAGTGGTGGATGTGTCACCATCGTCGATATTTAGCGCGCTGGCGGTCATGTTTTGGTGCTTTGTCGGTCTCGAAGCTTTTGCGCATCTGGCGACCGAATTTCGTCACCCGGAACGTGATTTCCCGCGCGCGCTGCTGATTGGCATGCTGGTGGCGGGCGCCGTCTATTGGGGTTGTACTGTAGCGGTGCTGAAATTTCACGCCTGGGGCGAAGGGCGCGAGGAGGCGGCGTCGCTGCCGGGTATCGTGGTGCAGTTGTTCGGTCAACATGCGCTGTGGGTGGCCTGCATCATCGGCTATCTGGCCTGTTTCGCCAGCGTGAATATCTATACCCAAAGCTTTGCGAGATTGGTGTGGTCGCAGGCGCAACTGAAACCGAAAAGCCGCCTGGCGCAACTCTCGGCCCAGCGCGTACCGGTTGCTGCGCTCAATGCCGTCGTCGGTAGCTGTGTGCTGTTTACACTGCTGATTTATTGGCTGCACCTGCCGCTCGACGCGCTGATTGTCTATGCCAACGGCATCTTCATTCTGATCTATCTGCTGTGCATGCTGGCGGGCTGGCGGTTACTGAAAGGGCGCTCGAGGATGATGGCGTTGCTGGGCAGCCTGCTGTGTTGCCTGCTACTGGCGATGGTCGGCTGGAAGTCGTTGTATGCGTTGCTGATGTTGGCAATATTATGGCGTTTTCTGCCTAAGCTGCGATCGGTCGCGCAGGCGTAATAACCGTCATTGTTCTATTTAAAAAGGCCTGTGGAAACAGGCCTTTTACGTTCGCAAACCGCAGGAGGGTGTTAAGCCGGATCGTGCGGTTTTTGCGTTGCAGCCAATTTGCCTTCCAGTTCGGTCAAACGCTGTTCCATTGCTACCAGCTTCTCGCGGGTGCGCAGCAAAACCTGAGTCTGGACATCAAACTCTTCACGATTGACCAGATCCATGCGGCTGAACTGCGCCTGCAAAACCTGACGGATTTTCTTCTCAGCATCTTCACCAAATTCACGGATGCCTTTCGGCATAGATTCATGAACCTGACGGGCAATTTGTTCAATTTTCTTCGGGTCAATCATGTGGGTTACCTTATTTCGCAGTAGGCGCTTATCCCTAGTGTAATCGCAGACGCCGTTTCTATAAACCTTCCCGATGGCATTAATCGGTCATTCGACACATTGCTCCGACCATTTAATGGCGTTATAGTTGACCTGCTTATTCTCAGGGCGGGGTGAAAGTCCCCACCGGCGGTAAACCACAGTCAGTACTGATGAAACGCATTTTCGTCTTGAGTGGAAGCCCGCGAGCGCTCAATCCTTCGGGGTTAGAGGTCAGCAGATCCGGTGTAATTCCGGGGCCGACGGTTAAAGTCCGGATGGGAGAGAGTAACGGTTCAAGCCGGACAATGAATATTGTCCGCTGCGTTATTTTTTCACACTGTCGCACGGTACCGCCGGGCCACAGTGATACTCCTCAAGACGCCCTGATTCTGGTAATCCACATAAATTTTAATGAGGTTATTTTTACCATGAATCAGACTCTACTTTCCGAATTCGGTACGCCAGTTCAACGCGTTGAACGCGCACTTGATGCATTGCGCAATGGCCGCGGTGTGATGGTACTGGATGACGAAGATCGTGAAAACGAAGGCGATTTAATCTTTGCCGCCGAAAATATGACCGTTGAGCAGATGGCGCTGACGATTCGCCACGGCAGTGGCATTGTTTGCCTCACCATGAATGAAGATAGCCGTAAAAAGCTCGATCTGCCGATGATGGTTGAGAACAACTCCAGTCAGTTCCAGACGCCTTTTACCGTAACTATTGAAGCGGCTGAAGGGGTAACGACCGGTGTTTCTGCTGCTGACCGTATCACCACTATCCGCACGGCGATAAAAGACGGCGCAAAACCTTCTGACCTTCACCGCCCGGGACATATCTTCCCGCTGCGCGCGCAGGCAGGCGGTGTGCTGACCCGTGGTGGTCATACGGAAGCGTCCGTTGATCTCGTCACGCTGGCCGGTCTCAAGCCTTTCGGTGTGCTGTGTGAGCTGACTAATGACGATGGCAGTATGGCGCATGCGCCAGAAGCTATCGTGTTTGCCAAAAAACACGCTATGCCAGTGCTGACTATCGAAGATCTGGTGGCCTACCGTCAGGCGCAGACCCAACAAGCCAGTTAAGTTTTCTGGCTTATTCTCATAAAGGCCGCCTTGTGCGGTCTTTTTTGTGTGTGAAATTGTCAAATTTATTGAATAACTTCATCACTGTTATCCGGCTGTGTACTGCCGTGAAAAAGAGTACCGTATTTTCATCGCGCAGAGTCTCCCGCCGGGAGCTCTGCCCCTCTTTCACTTTGCGGTAAGGATAACGTTATGACTTCGCTTCGTATGCCCGCGCTGTTTTTAGGTCACGGCAGTCCGATGAACGTGCTTGAAGACAACACTTATACTCGTGCATGGCAGGCGTTGGGCGAAACGCTGCCGCGTCCGAAGGCCATTGTAGCGGTATCTGCTCACTGGTTTACCCGTGGCACCGCAGTAACGGCAATGGAAAACCCTCGCACCATCCATGATTTTGGTGGCTTCCCTCAGGCGCTGTTCGATAAACGCTACCCTGCACCGGGTTCACCGGCGCTGGCAAAACAGCTGCAAGAGTTGCTCAAACCTATCAACGTTACTGCTGATACCAGTGAGTGGGGTTTTGACCACGGCACCTGGGGAGTGCTTATCAAGATGTATCCGGATGCGGATATCCCTGTCGTGCAACTCAGTATCGATGGTACCCAGCCAGCGGAGTATCACTATCAGATTGGCAAAAAACTGGCAGCCTTGCGCGATGAAGGCGTGATGATAGTTGCCAGCGGCAACGTGGTGCACAACTTGAGGATGGTGAAGTGGGAAGGCAACGCGGAGCCTTATCCGTGGGCGGCCACCTTCAACCAGTACGTATTAGATAACCTGGCCTGGAAGGGCGCGGCTAAAGAGCATCCGCTGGTGAATTTCATGCAGCACGACGGCGCGGCGCTTTCTAATCCGTCAGTTGAGCACTACCTGCCGCTGCTGTACGTATTAGGTGCATGGGATGGTGAGGAGGCGATCACGACGCCAACCGACGGGATGGTAATGAGTTCGCTGAGTATGTTATCTGTACAATTAGGCTAAGTGTTCAGACATAAAAAAACGGAGAGTGAAGTGATTCGCTCTCCGTTTTTATCGGGCGATCCGCATGGTCAACCGACAATCACGTGCGGGTAGAAACGCGACAGATCTTGTGTGATCAGTGCTTTATCTTCACGCAGACCGATGCCACAGGGTTGATCGTTAACCAGCCAGCTGCCGATCAGCGTGTAGCTGTCGCCGAATTTTGGCAGATGATGGAACTGCTGCACGATCATACCTTCTTCGCCATACGGGCCATCTACGCTCACCACTTCCTGTCCTTTTTCGATGATGCGGATATTGGCACCTTCGCGAGAGAACAGCGGTTTAATCACGTAGTGATCCATTTCCTGGTGCGGATCTTCTGCGAAGTATGACGGCAACAAATTCGGGTGATCCGGGAACATTTGCCACAGCAGGGGCAGCAGCGCTTTATTCGACAAAATCGCTTTCCAGGCCGGTTCCAGCCAGCGTACGCCGGCATCTTCGAGCTTGGTGGAGAAGATCTCGCGGAACATAAACTCCCACGGATAGAGCTTGAACAGGTTGCTGATCACCTGATCCTGCGGATCGGTAAACTGACCGCGTTCACCCAGGCCAATCTCTTCGATAAACAGAAATTCGCTGGCCAGTTCCGCTTCCAGTGCGCAATCCTGTAAATATTGCACCGTACCGCGATCTTCCTCGGTGTCTTCACAGCAGGCGAAATGCAGCAGCGAGAAACCGTGCTGGTTTTTCAGCTCACTGAAACGCTCAATCAGTTTTTCCTGCAGACTATTGTACTGATCGGCATCCTGTGGGAGTTTGCCGGCAGCAAGTTGATCTTCCAGCCACAGCCACTGAAAAAAGGCTGCTTCATACAGTGAGGTCGGAGTATCAGCATTGTTCTCCAGCAACTTCGGTGGGTTAACACCGTCGTAGGCCAGATCCAGACGGGAGTAAAGCGAAGGCTGCTGAGTCTTCCATGAACTGCGGACAAACTCCCAGACGTGTTTCGGGATTTGGAATTTCGCCATCAGCGCATCATCACCAACGACTTTTTCCACCACTTTCAGGCACATATGGTGGATATCAGCGGTAGCATCTTCGATCTCTTCAATCTGCGCTAACGTGAACTGATAGTAGGCATCTTCACACCAGTAGGGCTCGCCATACATGGTGTGAAAATTGAAGCCAAACTCAGTGGCTTTTTCGCGCCAGTCTGGGCGCTCTGCAATCGCTAAACGTTTCATGACGGCCTCTTAGCCACCCATGCTGCGTGAAGGTGAACGCGTGGTTGATGCCGAGCTACGCTGCATCGTGTTCTGTTTAGCTACGCTCTCACCGAAGCCACCACGCGTAACCGTGCTGGTAGTGGCCGGTTTTGGTGCCATTGCCGTTTTCGGCACGGTCATGGTGCGTCCACCTGCGGTGGCCGGGCCGTAGCTTTTGCCGGTGGCATCGACGAATTTGCCGTTGGCCGGGCTGGCCGCATTTTTAGAGGTAAACAGCGGTTGCTGAGCAAAGCCCGCGCCGCCACCCATCATGCGGCCCATCATATAACCGGCCATCAGAGGCATCCAGAAACTGCCGCTTTGCTGAGTTTGTGCCGCCATACCAGCCTGAGCGGGGGCTTGCGTACACTGGCCTTCGCCGAATTCAGCAACACATTCTTCGCGGCTGGCATATTTCGGCGCGGTTTTTTCCGCTTCTTTTTTGGCTGCATCATAAGACGCGGCACATTGCGCGCTGTTAGACGGGTTGGCTTTTGAGCAATCGTCCACATTCTGGTACAGCGAGACGGTTTCATCACTCTTTTCACAGCCAGATAGCATAAATACGGCACTGACAGCGAGAGCGACAGGGGTAATGCGGTAGCTACGCCAGGATTTCCGGAAGGTAGCCAGATTGATGTTTTGTGTCCGTTTCATCGAATATATCCCATGTGTAGGGCTTTTTTGCCCTTTCCCAGTAGTGCGTAAGAATAGGGTAAAGACGGTTAATGTTAAAGCAGTCAGGGGCAATTGTTACGAGACTTTACGAAAGGCTGTGACACAGACAAAAAAAAGCAGCCTTTCAGGCTAATGCCGATCGTTTAAGGATCAGTTGACCGATCCGGTGGCTCGTGTAAAAAGGGTTCATGCTCAACATGGACCCTTTTTAAATGGAACTTTCACACGCTCTCGGTATTATCAATCTCACTGCCCC
>Ga0209903_1000599_pt1 | contig 12454 bp, 9 predicted proteins | sample OrgsoiDNA2013051_FD_185801 | JGI IMG/M metagenome (GOLD analysis project Ga0209903, IMG submission 185801) | Permafrost soil microbial communities from the Arctic, to analyse light accelerated degradation of dissolved organic matter (DOM) -... | ecosystem: Environmental > Terrestrial > Soil >...
CTAAATCAGGCGACGAAGGTAAACTGTTCGGCTCTATCGGTACTCGCGATATTGCTGACGCAGTGACTGCAGCTGGCGTTGAAGTTGCAAAAAGCGAAGTTCGTCTGCCGAATGGCGTTCTGCGTACCACTGGTGAACACGAAGTTGAGTTCCAGGTACACAGCGACGTATTCGCTAAACTGAATGTCGTTGTGGTTGCTGAAGCGTAATAACGCTGAGGTTGACCCGTGAGACGCCGGCCTTGTGCCGGCGTTTTGTTTTTAGCGAAAGCTACTCTTGAGGACGCAAAACTAAAGAGATCATTTTTAGCGGCTGCGCTGATAAGTGCCGTCAGCCTGACGGGTAAACAGCACCGTTGAATTCTGTTCATTGGTAATTTGCAGTGACGTTACTGCACCCTGCGCATTACGTTGTATTTTCACTTCCTGCCCTGCTTTCAGATTACTCAGCGGTTTTTGATCCCCTTCAACCTGCGCCATCGCAAACACATCGCCTACTGCCAGATTATTGTCACGGAACAGCTGTGCCAGCGTTTGACCTGACTGGACCCGGTAACTCTTCCAGTTCTCCTGAGCAATTGGCTGAGGCGGCTCAGAGGCCGCCTGTTGCTGTTGTTGCTGGACGGGTTGAGGCTGGGCAAGTTGCGTGGTGCGTCCCTGCTCATTTCTCAGGTCAGCCTGCATGGGAATTGATGCTGGTTGCTGTGGTTGCGACGGCGAATAGCTGTTCGGTGGTGAATAAGGCCACAGCAACGCCAGCAGAACCACCAGAGCGCTGACAATGATCCAACGCCGATGGGCGTAGGGCAGCGGCGACATCCAGTTGAAATCATCGCTCATATGCCAGATTTTACACGCCAGCGCTTTGGCTTTGCTCAACGTTGATGGCGGTAGCGTCGTCTGCTCTGAAGATTCGTCGCTTTCTGACAGCGGCGTGGTATCACGCATCGGCCTTTTCATAATGGCAATCCAGGATCTCAACATCGGTTGATAAATGCGGATGGCTTTCCTTCTCCTGGGCGGGATTCTGCCCATGACAACCTCTCTTTCTTACGCACAGCTGGCAGAGTTAACAGAAAAAAATCATGTCCGATTATTCTGTCGGATTTTCCCGCTAAGTATAGCTGTTTAACTGCTTGATGCGAAAAGGAACAAAGCACAAATAGCACGCAAACGGTCTGTTCAGATGCAATTAAGCCCCTTATTCAGATCTGTTTCGTGCAGATCTGCGGCAAGAGTCATCTTGCACCATAGAGCATTTTACCCAAAAGCCACGCGCTGTTATGCTGCGCGTTCGACTTATTTAAAGACTAAAGGAAACTCCATGACAACCCCTTCATTTGACAGCGTAGAAGCGCAGGCAAGTTACGGTATCGGCTTGCAGGTCGGTCAACAATTGCAGGAATCAGGTTTACAGGGTTTAGAGCCTGATGCATTGCTGGCAGGCTTACGTGATGCGTTGGAAGGGAATACCCCAGCGGTTCCGGTTGATGTGGTACACCGCGCACTGCGTGAAGTTCACGAACGTGCTGATGCCGTGCGCCGTGAGCGTCAGGAAGCGCTGGCAGTGGAAGGCCAGGAGTTCCTGACCACCAACGCACAGCGTGATGACGTCACCAGCACCGAATCTGGTCTGCAATTCTCTGTGATCACCCAAGGTGATGGGCCGATCCCTGGCCGTCAGGATCGCGTGCGTGTTCATTACACCGGTAAACTGATCGACGGCACTGTGTTTGACAGCTCAGTACAGCGCGGTGAGCCGGCAGAATTCCCGGTAAGCGGTGTTATCGCCGGTTGGATCGAAGCCCTGACCCTGATGCCAGTTGGTTCTAAGTGGGAGCTTTATATCCCTCATGATCTGGCTTATGGCGAGCGTGGCGCTGGCGCATCCATCCCACCATTCAGCGCGTTGACTTTCGAAGTTGAGCTGCTGGAAATTCTGTAATTATCCTGCATTGCAGCAACGAGAAAGGGCGCTTATGCGCCCTTTTTTACGTCTGTACTTCAGGAAAAATTACTTCGTTTTCAACGGGGTTTGCAAATCCACCTGGTACACCTCGAAGCCGATATCATCGGTGCCTTTGGCGGTCATTGGATATTGCGCATGGGTTTTGATAAACGCTGCGGCTTTTTCCGTTGGTGAGGTTTCAAAGCGAATGTCCAGCGGCTGGCTGGCGATGATCGGTGCCAGTTTCCAGTTATTATCAGCGGTTGGCGTCACTGCGCCAGATTTTTGCGTTTCAGCGCTGATGTAGGCAGCCACCACTGAGCGGTTCTCATCCGGTGAAGCAAACGCAATATGTTTGTCACCCGTACCAGCAAATTTGCCGCCGTAAGCACGGTAATTATTGGTGGCGACCAGGAATGTCGCTTTCGGGTCGATCGGTTTGCCGTTGAACGTCAGATTCTTAATTCGCTCGGCATCTTTGTTTATCAGCGTACATTCGCCATCAAAGCGCGCTGGCTGCGTGACATCAATCTCATAGTTCACACCATCAATGACATCAAAGTTATAGGTGCGGAACCCATCCCAGTTGATCAGAGACTGCGGCTTGCTGCTGTGTACGTCGATCTGGTTAAACTGACCCGCCGAGCATTCGAGCCAGTCCTTCACTTCCTGCCCGCTGACTTTCATCACCACCAGGGTGTTCGGGTAGAGATAAAGGTCTGAAGCATTGCGGAAAGTCAGATTGCCTTTTTCTACTTCGACAAAACTGGCTGGGTCATTTTTACGTCCACCGGCTTTAAATGGTGCGGCAGCTGACAGTACCGGCAGGTTTGCCAGATCAGGATCGCCCTGAATGAAGTGCTCGGTATAGGCTTTCTGTGCATTATTGACGATTTGCACCGTCGGGTCGTCCTGCACCAGCGACAGATAGCTGTACATATTGTCATTGGATTTACCGACCGGCTTACTAACGAAGTCACGCGTGGCTTGGTGATCGTCGGCCAGCACTTTCACCAGGTTCTGATCTTCTGCGGCCAGAGACTTCTTGGCAGCCTTGTCATAAATTGGGCGGGCTTCAGCGCGGGCGGTTTCAACGTGCCATTTGCCGTCGTTGTTGTTGAGTACCATATCCACCACGCCCAGATGGTCGCCCCACATGCCCGGCATGACCGCAGGAACGCCGTTTATCGTACCTTGTTTAATGTCAGCCCCTTTGATGTTGGCAAACTCTTCACTTGGGAAGACGGCGTGGGCATGGCCGAACATGATGGCGTTGATGCCTTTAACCTGGCTTAAGTAGTACACCGAATTTTCAGCCATGGTTTTATAAGGATCACCCGACAGCCCGGAGTGCGGGATGGCGACGATGATATCCGCCCCTTGCTTGCGCATTTCGGGTACCCATTTTTTAGCGGTCTCGGTAATGTCAGCTACAGTGACTTTGCCCTGCAGATTAGCTTTGTCCCACACCATAATTTGTGGTGGTACGAAACCGATGTAACCGATGCGTAGATGATGAGTTTTACCGTCACGATCTTTAACTTCGTTATCGGTGATCAGGAACGGCGTGAACAGAGGTTTGCCCGTTTTGCTGTCGATAACGTTGGCATTTACATACGGGAATTTCGCCCCGGCTAGCGCTTTTTTCAGGTAGTCCAGGCCATAGTTGAACTCATGGTTACCCAGGTTGCCGACGACGTAATCGAGGGTATTCATCGCTTTATACACTGGATGCACATCGCCTTTTTTCAGACCTTTGGCCGCCATGTAATCGCCCAACGGACTGCCCTGGATCACATCGCCGTTATCGACCAGCACCGAGTTGGTGGCTTCATTACGCGCCGCGTGAATCAGGCTGGCGGTGCGTACCAGGCCGAATTTATCCGTCGGCTTATCTTTGTAGTAGTCAAAATCCATCATGTTGCTGTGTAAGTCAGTGGTTTCCATGATCCGCAGATCCACCTGCGATGCATGGGCCGAAACGGCAACCAGCGTGGCTAACAGGGATAACGTCAGATGACGCTTAATCATTGCAGTGCCTCCAGAAAGGGGAATATCCATAAAAGAAAACCTGATATATATCTCAAAATTCGATGAGAATGTATTCAGTTGTCATAAACAATTGTGAAATGTAACAGGTAATAGGGAGTGGAATTGTTAACAGGTGCAGATTACGGGATGGCTATTCCGCCCAAAAAAAACTAGGCTTCATTCAGGACTTCGCGTTTATGAAAGAATACTGAGGTGGAAAATGTTAGAGAAAATTTGCCAGCTGGCGCGCGATGCCGGTGATGCCATCATGGCGGTTTATGACGGTGAGCAACCCCTTGATGCTCGCCAGAAGAAAGATGACTCACCGGTCACTGCAGCGGATATGGCTGCACACAATGTGATTAAGAAAGGGCTGGCGCTACTCGACACCCAAACGCCAATGCTATCCGAAGAGGACCCGCAAACCTGGAGCGAGCGTCAGACCTGGACCCGCTACTGGCTGGTTGATCCGCTCGACGGTACGAAAGAGTTTTTGAAGCGCAACGGCGAATTCACCGTCAATATTGCCCTGATAGAAGAGGGTAAACCGGTGCTGGGCGTCGTTTATGTTCCGGTAACCAAAGTGATGTACAGCGCCGCTGAGGGTAAAGCCTGGAAAGAAGAAAATGGCCAACGCCAGCAAATACAGGTTCAGGAAGCCTATCCCCCGCTGGTCGTCGTCAGCCGTTCCCATTATGACAATGATCAGGAGTTGCAGGATTATCTGTCACAGTTGGGTGAGCATCAAACCGTAGCGATAGGTTCTTCACTTAAGTTCTGTCTGGTGGCTGAAGGCGAAGCCCAACTCTATCCTCGCTTTGGGCCGACTAATATCTGGGATACCGGAGCAGGGCACGCGGTAGCGATTGCAGCCGGTGCAAAAGTGCATGACTGGACAGGTCAGCCTTTGCTTTATACCCCTAAAGAGTCGTTCCTTAATCCGGGGTTCCGGGTGTCGCTATTCTGACACAGTGAGGATTGGGAAAAACGCAGGTGCTGCGCTTTTCCCTTACTCCCTTACTCCCTTACTCCGTTACCAACTGATGCAACATACCGATCACTTTCTGAATCTCCCCTGTTGTCAGGGCACCCTCTTTCGCGAATTTAATCACTCCGTTTTTATCCAGCACAACCACGGCTGAGCTTTTCGGCTCCAACTGCCAGGCTTTCTTTACCACCCCGTTGCTGTCGACAATGATCTGCGACCAAGGGAACTCTTTCTTGCCGCTTTCAATGCTGCTACGAACAAACATGCCGCTACCCAAGATGGCGTCATCCGTATTAATGATTGTCGTCGTTTGGTAACGATCGCGCGGTAGATTGGCTGCGCCGATGGCATCGTCGAGCGGGGTATTTAACGCCTTAGCGCTGGTACGTCCGGCAATGTGTTGTACCACGCGTACTTTGCCGGGCAGTTTGGCACTGTTCCAACGGCTATAGCTGAAGTCGTTGTTAACGTAGTTCAGCTCGCCTTTGTCATCCACACCGGCGGCCGGCAGGCGTTCACCCAGGGTAAGATTGTGTGCTGAAACGAATAACGGAAAAACAACCAGAGACATAATTAGCAGGCTTTTAAAAATCATACATACTCCCAATAATGAGGCCGCAAAAATGGGCTGACCCGACAATCATAGAATCAGGCAAGTGGTCTGTCCTGTTGGAATGTTAACAGTGTGTTATAGGTTGCAGAAATAGCACGAATTGAAGGGTTATACTGTCGAAATGCGACAATTCTGAAAAGCACACTGTCAAGACAAGTAAAAGCAGTTAAATAAACTGGCAGAACCTGAACTCCCTGCTATGTTATATGTCTACTCACTGCGAATACGATCTTATTCAGACTTTCATCGCAGCTTTAACGGGTCTGAATACGCAGTGATTTATCGGAGGAAAGTAGAAAAATGAGAATCTTCCAGCGCTACAATCCGTTGAAAGTAGCCAAGTACGTTAAGACGCTGTTCCGTGGCCGTCTTTATATCAAAGACGTCGGCGCATTTGAGTTCGACCAAGGCAAAATTTTATTGCCAAAAGTACGTGATAAGCGCCACTTCAGTGTGATGTCAGAAGTTAACCGTCAGGTTACCCATCTGCAGACTGAAATGGGTTAATCGCCGGAGCATGATGGCAACCACGGCCATCAGCACCAAAAAAAACGGCCCTTTTCAGGGCCGTTCGTGTTTCTGGCATTCACGCCAGCGTGCGTAAAATGGCTGTCAGTGATCGCCGTTTTTCTCGGCAAGTTTCAGCGCACTTTTTTCATCTTTGATTTCCTGCGGCGTCTTAGGCAGCAACGGTGCGACAGGCTTATCGGTGATACGGGTCACCAGCAGTTGATCAATTTTGTAGCTGTCGATATCCACGACTTCAAACTTATAGCCGGAAAACTTTACAAAATCGGTGCGCTTGGGGATCTTACGTAGCATGAACATCATGAAACCGCCGATGGTTTCATAATTTCCAGCCTGCGGGAACGCTTCGATATGCAGCACGCGCATCACGTCTTCGATTGGTGTACCGCCTTCGATAAGCCATGAGTTCTCATCACGCGCGACAATCTGCTCTTCCATACCCTGACCGACCAAATCACCCATCAGCGTGGTCATAACGTCATTGAGCGTAATAATCCCTACCACCAATGCATATTCATTGAGGATCACGGCGAAGTCCTCACCTGCCGCTTTAAAGCTTTCCAGCGCCTCAGAGAGCGTCAGGGTATCCGGCACAATCAGCGCCGAACGGATTTGTACGCCGCTGCTGAGCATCAGGCTTTGATTACCCAGCACGCGGTTCAGCAAATCTTTGGAATCGACATAGCCAACGACCTGATCAATATGGCCGTCGCATACCAGGAATTTAGAGTGGGGATGGGTAGAAATCTTCTCTTTAATACTGTCTTCGCTTTCGCGCAAATCAAAGAAAATAACGCTTTCACGTGAGGTCATGGATGACGGCACGGTGCGCGACTCCAACTCAAACACGTTTTCAATCAGCTCATGCTCCTGCTTACGCAGCACACCGGCCAGCGCCCCGGCTTCCACTACGGCATAGATGTCATCAGAGGTGATATCGTCGTTGCGCACGGTTGGCAGTTTGAACAGGCGAAAAATGACGTTAGCCAAGCCGTTGAAGAACCAGACCATAGGCCGACACACGAACAGGCAGAAACGCATCGGGTTGACTATACGAACGGCAACCGTTTCGGGTGAAATCATACCGATGCGCTTCGGAGTCAGATCAGCAAACAAAATGAACAGGCTGGTGACCAGCACGAAGGAACAGATAAAGCTGACCTGGTCGGCCATTTCTGGCGACAGGAAACGGACGAAGAACATCTGAAAAGCGGGAGAGAACGCCGCGTCGCCGACAATACCACCGAGGATGGCGACGGCGTTAAGCCCGATTTGTACGACGGTAAAGAACAGGCCAGGAGTTTCTTGTAATTTCAGTACACGCGAGGCGTTGATGTTTCCTTCATCGGCCAGTACTTTCAGTTTAATTTTTCGGGAAGCGGCCAGCGATATCTCCGACAGGGAGAAAAAGGCACTGATCGCGATAAGTAAGAGAATCAGTAAAATACTGTTTAACATAATCTATCCGTTTAACACCGATATAATGACCGGCAGGGAAGGGCACTTAGTGGGTTGCTGTATAAAAGAAAACATCATTCAGGGCGAAAAAATCAAAGATTACAGCCAGAAATACGTTTATCGGGCCACATTTGCGGCCCGCATAGTATAGCAGTAGCACCAAGATTGCCGCCAGCGCTTAAAAAACCCCCTGCATCCTTCAAATTGCAGGGAGTTCTTTTATTGAAGGGGTAAGCACACACCGATACCGCCCAGGCCGCAATAACCTTCCGGATTTTTGTAGAGGTATTGCTGATGATCGTCTTCGGCATAATAGAACGGCAGCGCTTCGGTAATTTCCGTGGTGATGTGGCGTTTGTCACCTGCACTGTCCATCGCCTGCTGGAAACGTTGCAGGCTGGCGCGCGCGGCCTCCTGTTGTTCTGCGCTTAACAGGTATATTGCTGAACGATATTGCGTACCCAGATCCCCGCCCTGGCGCATACCCTGCGCCGGGTCATGGTTTTCCCAGAAGATCTGCAACAGTTGGTTATAGCTGATCACTGCCGGGTCAAAGACCACGCGAACCGCTTCTGCATGGCCGGTCTGGCCGCTGCACACTTCGCGGTAGGTCGGGTTAGGCGTGAAGCCACCGCTATACCCTGCCGCTGTGCTGTAAATGCCTTCCTGCTGCCAGAACAGGCGTTCTACTCCCCAGAAGCAGCCCATCGCAAAAATGGCCACCTCCATATTGTCCGGAATATGGGTCATTGAATGACCGTTTACCACGTGGGTGGTTGCGACCGGCATGGGGGTAATGCGGCCTGGCAAAGCTTCTTCCTGCTTCACAATCTGGGTTTTATCAAAAAGGTTTTTATCGGAATGTTGCACCACAGGAGACTCCAGCTGTTTATTTAATAACCGGTTTCGGCCAATAGGCCATGGTTAGTTGTATCTGATTGCGACTTTGCACACAATACGGGTAACGTTGCCCTACGGTTGATAAATTTCCGGCGATTAGCACTAAAATGCGTTAATCAGATTTTAAACAGGTGAATCTGCCAGGCTTTGGCATGAATTCCCTGACGGGCATCTGATATTTTAACAGGACAGCAAAACCAGCAGGAGCGCTCGTGCCACGATACCCCCGTAAACTTTTTGTGTTAGGTCTGTTGCTGGCTCCCTCGCTCTCTATGGCTGCGAAAGTACGCTTGCAGTTAGAAGGTCTCGAAGGCGACCTGGAAAAGAACGTGCGTGTTCGGCTCTCCTCGATTCAGAGTGATGAAGTGGGTGCTGACGGGCGGTTTCGCGCCCGCGTCAGTGCGGCCATTGAGCAGGGTTTAAGACCTTTAGGTTACTACCAACCGACCATCGATTTTGATTTCCGTCAGACGCCTCCTCCTGGCCGTCCGGTATTGATAGCGAAAGTGACGCCGGGTACGCCAGTGAAAATCGCCGGCACCGACGTGGTGATTGAAGGACAGGCAAGTAAAGACAATGAGTTCGAAGAACTGAAGAAAAAATGGGTGCCTGCCGTGGGAACCATTTTGAACCATGGCACCTATGATGGCTTCAAAAGCGCCCTGACCGGCATGGCTGTGCGCAAAGGGTACTTTGATGCTGACATGCTGAAAAGCCAGCTCGGCGTGATAGAAGACGAGCACAAGGCATTCTGGGATATTCAGTTCGACAGCGGGCAGCGCTACCATTTTGGTCCGGTGAACTTTCATGGCTCGCAGATTCGCGAAGAGTACCTGCAAAACCTGGTCCCTTTTCATCAAGGTGATTATTACAGTTCGTCCGATTTGGCTGAGCTGAACCGACGGCTTTCCGCCACTGGCTGGTTTAACTCGGTGGTGGTTTCGCCGGAATTTACGGATGCAAAGACCACCAAAGTGTTGCCGTTGGACGCCGTGGTGACTCCGCGTACTCGCAATACGTTGGAAACCGGGGTGGGCTATTCCACTGATGTCGGCCCTCGTTTGAAAGCTAACTGGAAAAAACCCTGGGTCAACGATCGTGGTCAGAGCCTTGAGAGCTCGGTCAGCCTTTCGGCTCCGGAGCAGTCACTCGATCTAAGCTATAAAATTCCACTGCTGAAAGATCCTCTTCAGCAATACTATCTGGTGCAGGGCGGCTTTAAGCGTGAAGATCTCAATGACACCAAATCAGACTCCAGTACTGTCAATCTGGCGCGTTACTGGGACCTGGACAGCGGCTGGCAGCGTGCGGTAAACCTGCGCTGGAGCCTTGACCACTTTACACAGGCCAGTGTGACTAACACCACTATGCTTATCTACCCTGGCGTGAACGTTAACCGCACGCGTCAGCGTGGCGGGCTGATGCCTACCTGGGGCGATTCCCAGCGCTATTCTCTTGATATCTCCGATACCACCTGGGGATCTGACGTCGATTTCGCCGTGATTCAGGCGCAGAACGTCTGGATCCGTACCCTGGCTGAGAAGCACCGTTTTGTCGTGCGGGGCAATTTGGGGTGGATTGAAACCAATGATTTCGAACGTGTACCGCCATCCCTGCGCTTCTTCGCCGGGGGTGACCGCAGTATCCGCGGTTATAAATACAAATCCATTTCACCAAAAGATGATGATGGCAAGCTGACGGGGGCATCCAAGCTGGCTACCGGCTCACTGGAATATCAATACAACGTCACCGGCAAATGGTGGGGCGCCGTGTTTGTTGACTCCGGTGAGGCGGTTGATGATATCGCAAAAAGCAATATCAAAACCGGTGCCGGGGTAGGCGTCCGCTGGGCCTCACCGGTAGGTCCGGTTAAGTTGGATATCGCGGCGCCAGTCGGTGATCAGGACGAACATGGATTGCAGTTTTACATCGGTTTGGGTCCGGAATTATGAGTCTGTTTAAAAAGATCTGCCTGGGTTTTCTCATTGTCCTCCTGTTGCTGGTTGGCACAGTGGCTTTCCTTATCGGCACACAAACCGGTTTGCATCTGGTTATCAATGGTGCGCAGCGGGTTGTTCCCGGCCTGAATATCGCAAGCGTCGAAGGTGGTTGGCGCAATCTGACGCTGAAAGGGCTGCATTATGAAATGCCCGGTGTTGACGTCAAAGCCGGCGAGTTCCACTTGTCGGTCGATCTTTCCTGTTTTAAAAACAGCGCCCTGTGTATCAATGCGCTGCGTCTGAGTGATGTCAATGTTGCAGTGAATACTAAGGAGATGACGCCAGCGGCGCCTGTCCCTGAGCCTGAGAACAGCCAGCCACTGACGAATCTCAGCACGCCTTATCCGATCACCCTGCGCGTACTGACGCTGAATAATGTCAACGTGACTATCGATGATCGTGCGATTTCTCTGGGGGAGTTTCGCACCGGTGCGCAATGGCAGGACCGTGCATTGCATTTGCTGCCAACCCACATTGGGGGCCTGTTGATTGCCCTGCCAAAAAACCCGGTCAATCCGTTGCCGGAGGTTGTGCAAGTGGCACAGGATAACGCTGTCGAGAAAGTGACCGAAAAAGCCACCGGGAAACCGGCGGAAAAACCGGTGGCAGTGCCAGAAAAACCGCTTGGCGAAACGCTGCAGGAACTGTTTGCTAAGCCTTTGTTGCCAGAACTTCCTGACTTCCGCCTGCCGTTGGATCTTAATATTGATCAGATCACCGCAGACAATTTGCGACTGACCGGCGACACCGACGTATTAATAACCCGTTTCCTGTTGAAGGCGAGTACGCAGGATCAGGCGGTGAAACTTGATGCTCTGCAGGTACGTTCACCGCAAGGGTCGCTGGACGGTATTGGACAGGCCACGCTCAACGGCAACTGGCCGGTCAATATGACGATCAATACCGCGCTGAATGTCGATCCTATCAAGGGCGAGAAAATCAAATTGAAAGTTGGCGGTGCTCTGCGCGAGAAGCTGGACGTGGGCCTGAATCTCTCCGGCCCTGTGCGGGCCGAGTTATCTCTGGAAACTCAGCTGGCCGAAGCCGGTCTGCCGCTGAATCTGGCGCTGGAGAGCAGTGCACTGCAATGGCCGCTGGCGGGCACGCCGCAGTTCCAGGCTAAAGGCTTTAAACTGAAATTCAGCGGCAAAGCGACAGATTATGTGCTGTCGCTGCACTCTGATTTCAGCGGCGATCAAATCCCACCTGCGACGCTCAGCGTAGACGGTAAAGGGAATGTCGAGCAATTCAACCTCACCTTGTTGCGCCTTGCCGCACTCCAGGGGACGACAGATCTGACCGGCGTAGTGGACTGGAGCAAAGCCATCAGTTGGAATACGTTGCTGACGCTGAATAATATCAATACTGCCAAACAGTATCCGGATTGGCCTGCGAAGTTGCAGGGAAAAATTGCCACCCGCGGTAGCCTGTATGGCGGCAGCTGGCAGATGCAAGTGCCGACGCTGGAACTTGATGGCAATGTGAAAAATAATCTTGTGAAAGCCCGCGGTAACCTGCGCGGCAACAATTACGGCCAATGGGATATCCCTCAACTGCATCTGGAACTTGGGCGCAATAATATCGATGTGAAAGGTAAACTCAGCGACCAGTGGAATCTGGATGCCAACATCGATGCACCGCACCTGGACGGCGCGCTGCCGGGGCTAGGCGGTGTGGCAAAGGGGATGGTACAGGTACGCGGCGAGTTGAAGGCGCCAAAACTGTTGGCAGACCTTACCGCCACGAATCTTAAATGGCAGGCATTGGCCATTAGCCGTGTCAGTATCAAAGGTGACGTCAGCTCTTCTGACCAAATTCAGGGCAATCTGGCTGTGCGAGTACAGCAGTTAAAACAGGATGCCTTGCAAATAAGCAACCTGACGCTGGATGCTAAAGGTAATGAAAAACAGCATGATCTTAAGCTGAATATTGAAGGTAAGCCGGTGTCTGGCCGTCTGGCACTCAGTGGCAGTTTCGACCGTGCCACCG